>Ga0210398_10001511_pt1 | contig 23888 bp, 20 predicted proteins | sample IncBWC4OmetaG_FD_161047 | JGI IMG/M metagenome (GOLD analysis project Ga0210398, IMG submission 161047) | Forest soil microbial communities from Barre Woods Harvard Forest LTER site, Petersham, Massachusetts, United States - Inc-BW-C-4-O | ecosystem: Environmental > Terrestrial > Soil >...
ACATCGAAATTGAGTGCGACCCGCGGGTATGGAAACAAGTTGAATCGCTCATCCGCTCGAAATTGCCTCCACCGACTCGCGCTACTTCTGCACGGAGCGCTCCGGACCTCGCGTTCGCTGAGTCAGCCGAATAGAGAGAGTCAGGGCGCCGGCGGCGAATGCGAGCCGAACCGCACGAAACGACCGGCGATTCCGGCGAACGGCGGTGAATTCGGCGGAAACGCGCTCGTCAACACGGAATGCGTGGGCGAGTTAGGGGGTTGCGAATTGCGCGCAGGCGCGGCGGCTCCGCTCAGCAGCGGCACAGCGCAAAATGTTGAAAATTAAGACTGTTTCGTGCGCGGGGGCCAGGGCTCTAGGAGCTGTTCTTTGCGATGGATCAGGGCGTTGATGTTGTAGGGGGCGAGTTCGATGCTGTGGCCGTGCGTGATCGCGTCGGTGGGGCACGCTTCTACGCAGTAACCGCAAAAAATGCAGCGCGAGTAATCAATATTGTAGACCTTCGCATAGCGTTCGCCCGCAGAAATACGATTGGCAGCCGTATTTTCGGCGGCTTCGATGTAGATGCAGTTCGCAGGACAGGCCGCGGCGCACAGAAAACAGCCTACGCACTTTTCGTAGCCGTGCTCGTCGCGCTGTAAAACATGGATGCCGCGGTAGCGCGGTTGTACGGTGGGCGGCGCGTCCGGAAAGCTTTCGGTGGTAGTTTTGCGAAACATCGTACGTAGCGTCACGCTGAAGCCCTTGTAGAGGGTGAAGAATGTTTCGCCGACTTCCTGGATGAGCGAGGCCATCGTATTCACTTTAGCAGAGTCGGCAGAGGCGAGCAATCGGAGCGTGGCCGATGATTCGTGAGTAGTGGCAGGTCATGAGTGTCCGGTTAAAAGGTGAACATTTGCAATCGGTTGTGGATGTCCGGTGGTTCGGGGTGCGCCGCCCGCCGAGACGTGACGAGGCTAAGCGAGACGTCAAGATGCTGAGAGAGCCGACCGTGCTACAAAAAGAAAGGCGCCACGACCTTGCGATCGTGGCGCCTTTTGCTGGAGGCGGCTGCGTTGCGGCGGACGCCCTGGGGGTTAAATGTCAACGACGGCTGTGGTCACCGCCGTTGCCGCCGTGTGAGCCGCCGCCGCTGGACCTCCCTGCCTGTGGTGCGCTGCCGCGCGATCCGCCATTGCTGTGTGATTGCTGAGGAGCGGCTGATCGAGCGGGGCGACTTTGCGCACGCGTTGTGTTGGAACGCGTAGCCGGCCGCGAGGCCTGCTGCCGAACTGCGGGACGGGAAGACTGCCGCGCGGTGTTGGACGAGCGCGAATTAAAAGCGTGCGCGTTGTTTTGTTGGACGTGAGTTGAGTTGTTGTGCGAACGCGAGACAGCATTTTGGCGTGTCGCATTGCGGGACTTCGTAGCGCTGTCCGAGGCTCGCGCGGTGTTATTGGCGTTCGGGCGCGCGAGGTTCGAGCCGCGGTTGGAGTTGTTCGATGCTGTTGCGCCGCGGCCGGAAAATTCTCCGGACCGCGCGCTGGCCGCCGTTCGCGGCTGACCATGATTCACGGAGGCGAACTGCGCGCGGTTGGTGCTGGCGAAATGCTCCTGCTGCTTCTGCATTCCGGTGGCACCGATGTGATGATCGCGATTCGCCGCCATTTCCGCGGACGTGGGACGCGCGTTGACGCCGCCGCGGCCACCGTTGAAGCTGACGCGATTCGCATCGCGGTTGTTGATCACTGTGCGGTTGTAAACGTTGTGGACGTTATGGATGTCCACGTTGTTTACGCCGCGATTGTAGAAGAAGTGGCCGCCGTGCCAGTAGCCGCCTTCGTAACCGAAGCCGCCGTAGCCGAAGCCATAATTAATTCCGCCATAGAAGCCGACGTGCGGGCCCCAGTAACCGGCGTGCCAGAAATATCCGCCGCCGCCCCAGCCCCAGTATCCTGGAGTCCAGAGAAATCCGATTTGCGGAGCGATGACCCACGTGCCGGGGACCCAGAAGTAGCCGTCGGGACCATAGGCCCAATACCCCGGCGTCCAAATGTATCCGTCGCCCGGGCAAACGGGCTGTGCGTACACCGGGAGGGGCGGAGGAGCGCTGGTGATGGCGACTCCGAAACCAAATGCGGCCGACGCGGTGGGCGCAGTGGCGGGAATCGCCATGAGAACCAGCGCGAAAAGCACAACACGGATGATGAGAGTCTTGCGCATGTTGTCCCCCTTTCAGTCTGCTGAAACCCGAAAGGTTTCGAGCGCTGAACCGTCTTTGTACTGAAACCTCCGGCGGTTCTTGCGCCTATCCAGTTCAACACGGGAGCGGGGCGAAAGTCGCTGGTGAAAATCCCTCAGAATCGTCGAGAATTCACCTGATTTTGCGGCAAGGAAAAGCGTAGTATTTGAGGTCGCGAATTCGCAGGCGCGGGCGCAACGGTGAGCGAGGCTGGCCCTTTGGGGCGTGCGGATTTCACGTAAACCCTCAGGCGCAAAATTCTGATGGCGGGGAGAAGTTCGAGTGCGCAAATTCATTGGAGCCTTTATGTGGGTGATGGTGGCATTGCTGATGATGGCGCGTTCGGAATCCACACGAGCGCGAATGGCGCCACAGGCGACGAACGAAAAACAGGCTGCTTGGGATAAGTTGGCCGACGAATATTTCGACCAAGTGTATCTCAAATTCGCGCCGAGCAGCGCCACGAGCGCCGGATTTCATCAATACGATGCGTTGCTGGAGGATTATTCGCGCGCGGGAATGGGCGCGAATGTTGCGGCATTGACCACATTCGGAAAACGCGTGGCCGAGGTGGACCCGCGCGGTCTAGACGAAACGCGTGCGGCGGACCGCGAACTGGTGCTGGCGAATATTCGCGGCGCGTTATTGACGCAGGAAACCATCCGGCCTTGGGAGAAGAATCCGGATTTCTATTCGAGCGGGGTCAGCAACAGCGTGTACGTGATCATGATCCGGAAGTTTGCGCCGGCGGATGAGCGGTTGCGGTCGGTGGTGGCGCGCGAAGAGAAAATGCCAGAGGTGTTTGCGGCGGCGCGCGTGAATCTGAAGAATCCACCGCGGATTTACACGGAAATCGCGCTGGAGCAGCTGCCGGACATCATCAGCTTTTTTCAGAACGATGTGCCGGCGGCTTTTGCGAGCGCGAGCGATCCCGTGGTGAGAGCCGCGTTTGCGAAATCGAACGGCGCGGTGATCGCGGATTTGCAGAACTACGCGGCGTGGCTGAGATCGGAAGTGCTGCCGCGATCCAATGGAGATTTCCGCATCGGTGCGGAGACGTTTTCGAAGAAATTATTGTACGACGAGATGGTGGATACGCCTCTGGACCAGCTGCTGGAAATCGGCCGGGCGGATTTGCACAAGAATCAGGCTGAGTTCAAGCGCGTGGCTGCAGAGTTGGAGCCGAATAAGTCGTCGAGCGAGGTGCTGGCGGAATTGATGGCGGATCATCCGGCGCCGGATCATCTGCTGCAGAGTTTTCGCGATACGTTCGACGGGCTGATCGCCTTCATTCGCGCGAAACACATCATTACGATTCCTTCGGATGTGCGGCCGATTCTGCAGGAGACGCCGCCGTTCATGCGGGCGACGACGTTTGCCTCCATGGATACTCCGGGACCGTTCGAGAAGGTGGCGCAGGAGGCGTATTTCAACGTGACGCTACCGGGAGCGCACGACACGGCGGAGGAAATCGCGGGGCGCATGGCGGCTTTCAACGTGGGGACCGTCGTGAGCACTGCGACGCACGAGGCGTATCCCGGTCACTACGTGCAGTTTCTGTGGGTGCACGAGGCGCCTACGAAAACGCGGATGTTGTTGGGCGCCAGCTCGAACGCGGAAGGCTGGGCGCATTATTGCGAGCAGATGATGCTCGACGAAGGATTTGGGCAGCCGGGGACGGGCGCGAAGGACGCGCGCGAAGCGAAACTGATTCGCCTGGGGCAGCTGGAGGATGCGCTGTTGCGCGATGCGCGCTTCATCGTGGGAATTGAAATGCATCGCGGCAAGATGAGCTTCGATCAGGCGGTGGAATTCTTCGCGCAGGAAGGGTATCAGACGAAGGAGACGGGGTTGGTGGAAACGAAACGCGGCACGGCGGATCCGACCTATCTTTATTACACGCTGGGGAAGCTCGAGATTTTGAAGCTGCGCGCGGATGTGAAAAAGAAAGAAGGCGCGGCGTTTTCGCTGGAGCAGTTCCACAATAATTTCATGCGGCAGGGATTTCCGCCGATCAAAATCGTGCGCCGGGCGATGCTGGCAGATGATTCGCCGACGCTTTGATCGGCGCGAAGGCTAAAACGCGTGAGCCGTCGGCTATTGCTCGCTGGCGGTCTCATAGAACTTGTTCTGCTTCGGCGCCCCCCGTAATTTAGACGACGCCGGCTCAGGTGCCGCCCGCGACCGCGAACGTTGCGTATAGCTTCACCTTCCACGGTTCCGGATTCGCCCCGCTTAGCTGGAGCACTGCTCCGGCGCTTAGCGACGGCCTCTCGATAAACTCGAGCACCGGTGCAGTGACGGGCACGCCGACGCCGGCAACAACACTGAACTTCAGCGTCTCGCTAACCGATGGCCTCGGGGCTGGTTAGATGACGTTATCGGCTCTGTCGAGGGACACTTCTAGCGATGGTGCGCAACTGTGGCCCAGACGATAAGTCACAAGCTGGAGCGGAGCTACGGTCAGCCGCACTTGCATTTTATTACGTGTAGCTGTTACCCACGCCGGCCCCTGCTGGGAACGGCGCGGAAGCGGGACGTGTTTCTGAGGATTCTGAATGCGGCGCGCGAGCGCTATCAATTCTGGCCGGTCGGCTATGTGGTGATGCCCGAGCACGTTCATCTGCTGATTTCGGAGCCGAAAGTGGGCACGCCTTCGACGGTGATGCAGGCCTTGAAGCAGCGCGTGGCGCAGTGCTTGCGACGAAAGAGGCGACAGCGATCGAATAAGAATCAAATGCGATTGTGGACCGAGGCACCGGCAGAGGCGCCGCGGAGTTTCTGGCAGCGGCGGTTTTATGATTTCAATCTGTGGAGTGCGAAGAAGAGGATCGAGAAGTTAAACTATATGCACAGGAATCCGGTGAAACGGGAATTAGTCGCCGAGCCGGGGATGTGGGCTTGGAGCGGTTATCGGTTTCACCAGTATGGGGAGAAGAGTGCGTGCACGCCTGACCGCAAACCGAAATAGAAGTCTTACGGGACGGCTGTCGCGAGGTCGCATCTAAACCCACACCCTCGCCTGCGGCGAGAGTGCGGCACCCGACAAGCAGGATCTCAGGATGAATCGCGCGTTCGCGCCAACCCTTCTAACCGGCACCGCCGGTTCTCGGGATGAATCGCGCTGTGGCGCGATTCACAGGTCAACGACAAAGGCCAAGAGCCGGTGAGGCGTCGGCAGGCCGGCGCTATGGGACGGCCCTCGTTACTTCTTTTGAGTGGAAGGGTGGACCAACTGGCATTTGTTATTAAGGATACAGACGCGCATGCGGACGCCCGCAATGAGCGATAGTACTTTAGGCACAACGTTCACGAAGTACTGTTGTAAGTTTCTTATCAAACCGCCATCTTCGGTTCGCCACAGGGACCACTTGTAGAGCGGTGCTCCTTCCTTGCACGTTAATCAGATTGGCATCTGAACCAAAGGCGGAAAAATCGATGAAGAATTTGTCGCTCGTTTTTGCTGTCGCTATGGTATTCGTGTTGTCGAGTTGCAGCTCTTCCACTCCACAGCCCAGTGTTACGCTATCTCCAAGCGCAGCTCAGGCGATCGACCTGGGGCAACAGAAGGTCTTCACCGCCGCGGTAGCCAACGATTCAACCAGTGCAGGAGTGAGTTGGGCTTGCGCCGGTGCGGCCTGTACGGCGCTGGCAAACGTCTCTACGACATCCGCGACATTCAGCGCGACCGGGACAGCAGGAACGGCGACGATCACTGCGACTTCGATAAAGCTGACCACAGCAGCTTCCAGCGTGACAGTCACGGTCAGCGCTCTGCCGACTATATCCACCACACAAGCTCAAGTGACGGCAGCACCGGCTACCGCCGGCGTCGCTTACAGTTTGGCATTGGCAGCGGCAGGCGGCGCGGGAACTCTTACATGGAGCGCCGTAGGTCTGCCCGCCAATGGGCTCTCGATCAACTCAACCACCGGCGCAATTACCGGAACACCCACAGCCAAAGGGACAGTCAGCTTCACGGTCACGGTGACGGATTCGAGCACGGCTGGTGCAAAGTCAGCATCAACACTACTTGTCATCACGGTTAACAACCCGGCCCCACCGACGATCACCACCACCCAGACGCAGGTGACGGCAGCGCCGGGTACAGCCGCCTCTGTGTATGGCTTCACCTTCCATGCCAGCGGAACTGGCGCACTTACGTGGAGCGCGACAGGTCTTCCTGCCGATGGGTTGTCACTAGCGGCAGGCACGGGCATCGTTTCCGGCACTCCGACTTCGAAGGCGACGGTTAGTTTCACGCTGACCGTAAGCGATTCGTTCGGACAGTCTTCCGCCGCAACAGCATTCGTACTCACCGTTAACAATCCGACCGCACCAGCAATCACGTCGACGCAGGTCCAAGTGACAGCAGCGCCGGGCACCGTCGGCAGCGTTTATAGTTTTGCATTCCATGCTACTGGCACAGGCACGCTCACTTGGAGCGCAGTAGGTCTTCCGGCTGATGGGTTGTCACTTGCCGCAAGCACGGGCATCGTTTCCGGAACGCCGACTACGAAACAGAGTGTCGCTTTCACCTTGACCGTGAGTGATACGTTCGGCCAGGCTTCGGCTGCGACGGCGTTCAGCATCACCGTGAACAATCCGGCAGCGCCTGTAATTTCGACGACGCCGGCTCAGGTGCCGTCCGCGACCGTAAACGTCGCGTACAGCTTCGCGTTCCACGGTTCCGGATTCGCCCCGCTTTCCTGGAGCACTTCGCCGGCGCTTAGCGACGGCCTCTCGATAAATACGAGCACCGGTGCAGTGACGGGCACGCCGACGACGGCAACGACACTGAACTTCAGCGTCTCGCTAACCGATGGCCTCGGGCAAGTAACTACTGTGAACGGATTCTCGATCGTGGTCAGCATGGAGAGCATCGCATTCACGCCCTCGGCGCCCTCTACGGTAACTGCCGGCGGCACACTGAGTGTCAATGCGACGGTATCCAATGACGCCGGAGCTGGAGGCGTGAATTGGTCGGTGACGTGTTCCAGCGCACCCTGCGGGTCGTTCACCGCAAGCCATACGGCGAGCGGAACTGCGACGAGCTACGATGCGCCGCCCCAACCGCCTACTGGTGGAACCGTGACGATCACTGCCACCGCGGCTGACGCTCCGTCGCCGATCGTGTCTGCAGTCGTCACCGTCAATGCGCAGCCACTCAACTTCACAACCAGTTCGTTGCCCAACGGCACCATCAACACCGCCTACAGCGCGACCATCACCGCCAGCGGCGGCGTTCCACCCTACACTTTCAGCCTGGACGCGGCTTCCAGTGCGCTTCCGACACCGTTAACGTTCAACGCAGGCAGTCCATCTGCGACGATCACTGGCACACCCACGGCAACCAGCACAACGAACAACATCATCGTGGACGTCAAGGATTCCGAAATCGTTCCGATGACCGCGCAGATGACCTTCTCGCTAACAATCAACGCCGTTAGTGCCGCCTGCGGTTCGGGCAGTGAGTCTCTCTTGAACGGGCAATATGCCATCGCAATGCGAGGATTTGATGGTAGCGGACCCGCAGGTATCGGCGCCACATTCGATGCGGATGGCGCAGGACATCTCGCCAAACTGGTTGGCATCGAAGACATCAACACCAATGCGGGTATCGGACCACAACTAAATCTGTCCATTACCTCAGCGAGTAGTTCCTACTCCGTGGGCTCAGACCACCGCGGGTGCCTGACCCTTGCAACTTCGGCAGGAACTCAGAAGTTCCGCTTCTCGCTGGGCGCAATCTCCGCAGGTGTTGCCTCGAACGGACAGATAATTGAATTCGACACTACGGGTTCCAATACTTCCGGTGTACTCCGCAAGCAGAATACCCTAGATTTCTCCACCGCGCAGATCAGCGGGAATTTTGCCTTCGGCGTATCCGGTGCCGAAATCGGGGGAGGGAAATTTGCGGCGGTTGGGATGCTTTCTTTGAACGGTGGCGGCGGCTTCAACGCTAGTCCCACCAGCGTTGTGGATTTCAATGACAACGGGAACGTAGACAATAATGGGCTCGTTTATCCCGCGAGTCCTGTTTCTCTCAGCCAAGGCGCATACACCATCTCGTCGGCGAGTGGACGTGGCACTCTTTCCTTCCTTCCCGGCGGTGGTGGCGGTTCGACAGTGCACGCTATCGTTTACGTCGTGTCGTCTGCCGAACTACTCATACTGAGTTCCGACATTCAGTCCACGGATAATCTGTTCGTCGGATCGGCCCTGCAACAGACTGTGGCGTCGTTCAGTGGCACATCCTTGAACGCGGCGAGCGTCCTCTATACCAGTGGCCTGGGAAACAACGGCGGGACAGCTGTCAGCCGTGTCTCTGCAGGTATTTTGACGCCGAGCGGCGGGGCGAATTTCTCGTTTTCCGGCCAACAGAACAGCGGAGGCGCGATTAGCGCGCAGAGTGCGACAGGCACTTACAGCGTTGCCTCGAACGGTCGCGTCACGCTCGCGGGCGGAGGTGGTGGGGGTGCCCCCATCATCTATCTGGTCGGCGCAAACAAAGGGTTGCTGTTGTTCACCGACGGATCCACCCCGGGCCATGTCGAATCCGGCTTTCTCGAGCCGCAAACGGGTAGCCCCTTCTCCGGGTCATCCACGCACACTACTTATGCATTCGGGACCATCCAGCCCGATGAATTGAATGTAAATGACGAAGCGGGTGTTGCAACTTTCAATGGGGCTGGAAATATCACTGGAACTAACGATAAAAACCAATCAAATGGAACCTTGATTGCCAATCAACCGATCACAGGCACGTACTCGATTGATTCAACTGGCCTGGGAGTGATACCTGCCAATTGCACCCTGGGGACAAACTGCGGGAATTTCTTCTTCGTCATTTCACCGACGAAGATAGTGCTTTTGGGCGCGGATCAAACCAATACCGACCCGGAGCTCGAGGTCGCGGAACAATAACGATCCGATTCACCTTAACTAGACTCAGCAGATTCATGCAGTGAACGAAGGCCGGCGCCAGAAGCGCCGGCCTTTTGTCATTGTGCTGGTGCGATGTGGATGCGATTGACTGACGGCGACAGGCGGTGATCCCTCCGCGGTAGTCGCCGTAGAGCCTGATGGGCGTGAAACCTTCGGCGGCGGTCTGCAACAGGTCCAACAGACCCGGCGAACTTACAGCACCTATTGCTCGCGCCGCGGGTAGCCGGATTCCCGCGGCTCCGTGACTGCCTTTGACAAGTAAATTATTTGGCCTACGTGATGGTAGGCGTGGGCGGCCATTCGCAGGAATACGGTGAAGCGGTCGTGGGCTTGTGGTTCTAGCGCGGCGGAGTAGGGGGCGGCGAAATCTGCGGCGGATTGCTCGCGGATGGTGGCGGCGACCATGTCGATCGTGCGGTCGAAATCGGCGAGGACTTGCTCCTTGGGTAGCTTGCTCGGTTCGTTGAATTCGCGGTCGCGGTCGCGCACGTAGCCGGTGCCGGCAATTTGCGCGCCGATGTAGTAATTCAGATTGCCGGTGAGATGCAGGAGCAGGTGGCCGATGCTGTTGCCGTAGGGGTAGGGCTTGCGCCAAAGCTGGTCGGTGGAGAGCGGCGCGACCCATTGGTGCAGTCGTCCGCGAACTTCTTCGTAGTATCCGGCGAGAGATGAAGCAACGATTGAGCTGAGGTCTGGCATTGGAGTCTCGTCTTTCTGGCGCCTCGCTCATGTGCGCCGGCCGCTGGCGGCGTTAGTCGAGACGCGTCGCTTAGCCATTCGCGGAGTTTTGTATTCGTGTCCGAGCGTGGCCCTCGGTGCTGCACGACGCCGGATGATACCACTGCCGCGCTGCGATTGACTGGTCATTCCCCTGGGTGGCAGGAACTGCGGCGGCCCGCTGAGCCAAATCTGTATTCGGCGCCGCTCTTGCGACGAATTTCCTGGCGCATTTTCCCGCGTCCTGCTCCGAATCCACGCACATCGTGCATACTAATTTTCGCAGCTTTTTGCGCGTGTACGAAAACTCGTACGCGGTCGTGTGGTTCATAATGTTTTTTGCGTGGCGCGCCGATAAATGAATGCGTGTGGCTTACGGATTACAAATTGCGGCGTCCTTACTGAATTATGCGAGTCCGCCGACGCATCGTGTTTATCGGGCTGCTTTTCTTTGCGGGCACTTCACTTCTTGCCGCTGCCGCGCTCGACCGCGCCGATGCGTTGTTCGCAAATGGTTATTTCCCGGAAGCGGAAGCCGCGTACCTGGAGGAGCTGCACAAGAATCCCGGCGACCTGAAAGTCAGCACGCTGCTCGGTATGATTGATCTGTTCTCGAATCGCCTGGACGAGTCGGAAAAATATCTGCGGCGCGCGGCGCAGACGGGGCCATTCGAAGAGGCAGCGAAAAATCTGCTGGGCGAGATTTATTACCGGCGCGACCAATTTCCGGAGGCTGCGCGATGGTTTCGCGCCGCGGGCAGCGCTGAGCGTGCTGAGCCGCTGGAACTTTTCGGCACCGCGGCGCCGTACGCGATTAGTGGGCCGCCGGACGAAACGCGGCTGCCGTTCGTCGTCACCGATCCGCTTCCGCTTGTGCGCGTACGTGTGAACGGTGGCGAGGCGGCGGAGTTCCTGATTGATACGGGCGGCGCCGAAGTGCAACTCGACGCTGATTTCGCGAAACGAATGAATCTCAGTGCGGCTAGCGGAATTTCGACGATGCTTCTCGACGGGAGCCAGACAGAGATGCGCCACGGGCGCGTCGCTTCGCTGCAGTTGGGCGATTTCAACGTGCAAAACGTGCCGGTGGGGATTCGGCCGCTGCCCGTTCTTGCGGGACGCAAGCTGGATGGCGTGCTGGGAACTGTGCTGCTGTATCACTTTCTCGCTACGCTCGACTATCCGAACGGTGAGTTGATCCTGCGGCGCAGGTCGGCGGAGGTTTTGCGCGCTTTTAAAACAAGCGCGCTGGCGGAAAAACAAATCGCGATGCCTTTTTGGCTGGCGAGCGATCACCTGATCGTGGCGCGAGGGCGTGTGAATCAGGCGCCACCCGCGCTGCTGTTCGTGGCCACAGGCTTTACGTCCGGATTCGCTTGTCCGGAGTCTATGATCGAGCAGGCTTCGCTCTCGTTTGATCGGCAAGGCTCGATTCTGCCGGCGACGGCGCGGCGCACCAACCTTGCGCCATTTGTTGTGAGCGACTTGTACCTGGGCGACGCGCGGCAGCAGAACCTTGCAGGGGTCGCCGGCGCGTTTCCGGCGGGGCTGGAACACGAGTACGGCTTCCGGATCGGCGGGTTGATCGCGCATCATTTTTTCCGGCCGTATGTAGTGACGTTTGATTTCACCGGGATGCGTTTGTACCTTAGCGGTCCGGCGCCGAAGCCGCTCAACAAGACTCCGATAGATGTGCAGACGGCGTTGCTGCCGCGGTGATGGATATGGCGCTCTTCAACTTTTGACATTTGACCTCGTACTCTCGCCGCAGCTCGGCCCGCATTCGAAAAGCAAATAAGGCTGAATAATTCAACGCGCGTTGAACCGTTCAGCACTGGCGAGGCCGCCGATTCCCGCTGCGGTTTGCGGGTCCGCCGCCTAAGTCCCGTGGCACCTGGGAATCGCCGTCTTCGCCTGAATGAAACGTTCGGTCGCCGAATTGCACTACTGCGTTGTATAGCGCGGAAGCCAGGGAGGCCGGCGACGAGGAGTACCCGACCCTGGGCTCGTAAGTCACTAAAAAATAAGGCAGTTTCGCCAGTCAACCCCCTGGTCATATATCGACCTTTTCCCTACGGTCGTAAGTGGCGGAAGGCCGTTGGATGTAACGGGAAACAATTTGGTCCAGGCACCGCGGTGCCAGCCCTCTACGGGCCCTGATTTGCAAGCGTTGGATAGCTGGCTGGACGCTGATCGCAGTACGAACCACGAGGAGATTAATAAGCCCAGATGAATCAGCCGAACGCAATGCCGCAAGATTCGTTTGAAAAAGCCCGCAGCGCATTTTTTGGGAAGGCAAACGCAACGTCGAACCAGAATGCACCTGCAGCCGGCGCGATGACGCTGCGCAACGAAGGCGCTCAAGAGCCCGCAGCACAGCTGCCTGGCGCCTCGGCTTCCAGCTAGCCCCCAACGCTTCTTTCGATCGCCTCGGTGATAGCTTCGAGGCTCGAAATTCCACTACTCCTACCCATCGCACGGACTCACGTCGCGAAGGGTGGGTTCCCGCGACATCCCGAGACACATCGTTAACATCCCACGTTGCGGCTTGGCGCTTGCGCCTCGCAGCGCTGTTTCTTGCAAAATGGTGTCGATTAAAAATTGGTGCGCTCTTTGTTTTCATTGGGTTGCGGCGTTTTCTAATCGCCGCGACCGTCGATTATTGTTTGCGTGTCTATGCTGATGGTGTCCGTAAGCCTACTGATTGCAGTGGGATGCTGTCGGTTTGGAGATTCTGGTTCGCGCACTGGCGCTTGGAGTTCGGGGGCGGGCGCCGCTGGATTGACGCTCGGGGAAAAAATGACGTGCTTGGGTGGCTCGACCCAAACGCCTTTGCCGTTCAGGCGGGCGCAGATTTGGATGGCGCGGAGGATGGTGTCGGGGCTGGGTTCGACCTGGTCGGCGTATTCGATTAGTAGCTCGGCGGCAAAGCGCAGGTTTTCGCAGCGGCGTTGGTAGAGGCCGGCGGCGCGGGCGTGGGTGTAGATAGTGCGGAAATTCGGGAGATCGTAATCGATCTGGATCAGCTGGGCATTGCGCCAGGAAACGAAATCCTCTTCGAGGTCGGCGCGTTTGGGATGATTGCGGATGGCGCACTTGCGAGAGTGATGCTCGAGGGTGACGGGATCAGAAGCACCGTCGCGGTGTAGGGAGACGGATTTGGTGATGCGCCGGTCGAATATTTCGGAGACGTACTGGGCCGCATCACCGGCTGGGACGACTTCGGCGATTTGGACCCGGTTGGCGTGGGTCATGCGTTTGCGGCTCGGGTCGCGCGCGGTTTTCTGTGGCGGCCTGGATTGGGCGCGCTTCCCCGCTGCTTTGCGCACCGGGACAATGATCTGGGTGGTGTGGAGCTTCGGCGGCTCGGCTATTAGATCGGCGGGCTGATTGGCGGTGACGGGCTGTCGGTGCGGTGCGGCTGGCGCTGGAGCTGAGCGATTTTCGGATACGTCCGGCTGGTGTTGGAGAGCTAGTTGCGCGGCTTGGATCAATTCGACGAGGGTGAGGACTTCACAGAGAGCATTTTGCAGGGCGGTTAGCGCGAAACGCGGGCCGCGAAACTTTCGAAAATGTTTCATGTTTTTGTTCTCCCGGTCCACGGTAGCCGGAGGAGCGAGAAAGAACAGCTGTACGAACGAACAGACGCGGTACAGAAACGGGACAGTGCTAGTACTGAGTGGTTGAAATTAATTTTTGCGGATGTAATTTTGGAGATTGAGGTTCGAGTGGGTGCTGCGGAGTTTTTGTGATGCACGAAAAATCTTGTGCGGAGTTCGGGCGCTGCGGAGCGAGCTACAAATAGGGAAAGTCTAAACCCTCACCCTTCGCGTGAACCAAAAGCGCGAAGGATGGAGCAGCCGTAAAAACTCGCGGAGATCGATTGGGTGGTTTGGACGGGTGGGCCACCCGCCGCGTCGCAGTCTATACGAGTCTCTTCCGACGCCAACCTACCAAACCCAGCACTCCGGAGCCGAGCAGCAACAGCGAGGAGGGTTCTGGCGCGGTGGCCGACGCGGTCGTCACAGTTCCCTCGAGATTCACTCCCTCTAAAAAGCTATCCGTGCCTGTGATGTCGATAGACAGGGTGTTCGTCCCGACAACGAAATCGCCGCTGGGAACTGTGAAGGATTGGAGCGAGCCCCAATTGCCACCGCCAAGCGTCGCAACTACATTTCCGTTAAGGAGGAGTTCCCCACTGTCATCTAAGGTCCAACTTCCTGAAAGTGCCGCTGACGAAATATTGGCCGAGGTCAAAACGAACGTGGTGCTATAGTCACCAAGGCCGTTATCGCAGCAGTTAGTGGGGTTGTACGCAATCCAAGATGAGCTCGAACTATTGGCGACCCAGCCTCCGTACCAGTCGGCGTCTGTGGGCGTGACCACCGAAGCTGTCGCAGTCGCGCCCAAGTTGTAGCCGTTTTGTTCCACCACGGTATAAGTGGCTGTGCCCGTGGACAGGTTTTGACCGTCTCCCAGCGCCGGAATAGACATGAACAAGGTCGCGGCAGCGACCACAAGCAAGCGCTTCATCATGTTTTTCCCCTTGTTTTCGTGTCGAACTGAATCAGTAACCCCAACGTTCTCGCAATCGCCGCTCCAATTTGTGACTGGACAACACTGAAGGAAGACCTTGCACTTACTTGCCCCGTAATGCCCTTTCGTGCCCTTTCGTGTCCTTTCTTGTCCTTGCCTTGTGCCAGCATAGCCATGGGGCACCTAGCACTTCAGGGGAGCGGTATCACGACCCAAAGACCTCCGACCTGAAAGTGCTTGCACACTTCCGGCAGGGAAATTCCCAGATTTCGCACTTCCTAATCTAACGCTGGGCTCCTGTCCCGGCGCAGGTAAACTCCCTCAGCGACATGGCTATGTGCTTGTAAGTCACGTTACCGGAAATGTGAAGCAACACTTTATTTCTCCGATAACGGACTTGTCGGCCTGGGCTAAATAGCTTTGGCGCTTTGCGCGATTGCGGCCAGCGCCCGGATGGAAATGGTGTAGACTTGCGGCATTCGTCCCCCGAAGGAACTCCCATCTTAGGAGATTAAAAATATGGCGCGACGTACGTTCCTGACTCAGTTGGCTGGTTTGCCTTTTCTAGCGTTGGGTCTGAAGGTCGAGAAGTCAAAAAAGCCTCTTAAAATTATGATGAAAAGCGCGTGGGGGCCGGACGACCCAACACGGGCAGCATTTCCGTTCGCGCACGGACTCGCGCTCGCAGAAGCGGGCCACGAGGTACAAATCTTCCTTCTCGCAGAGGCCACTTCTCTGATGCGAAAGTCCATGGTGAACGCGATTCTGCCGGTTGGCTGGCCGCCGTTGAGCGAGACACTCGACAAGGTTGTGGCAAGACACATTCCGATCTTTGCTTGAGGAGCCTGTTCCCGGGCCCGTGGGGTCACGGAAACAGACCTGAATCAATGGGGAGCAAAATTTGGTAATCCGGCGATCTTTGTCTCGCTGGTGGAATGGTCAGACCGGATTATCGTAGAGTGAAAAACAGGCAGTACGTCCAGGGCGGGTAAGCTTTCGGCTGTCTCCGGCACACCGTCAACGTCTGATAAGGGTGATCTCAATGGGTCGACGCAACACTAGGCTAGGGCCCGCCCGGCATTGAGAACAAAAGCCAAAATCGCTCGCTGAGGTCAGACCAGCAGGAAAACTGCCCTGGCTAGGTTTTGGCCGAGTGCAGCCAAACAGATGGTTCTCCCGCGGAAGCATTGCCGAATCAATCCACTGGCTGGTGTTGCGCTAACCGGTTGGGCTGGCAGCGTTAATCAATCAGGAGTTATCCTCCCGTACGTGAGGGTCCCGCTCAAAAAAAGGGCTGACGAGTACATCTCTAAGTAAAACTTCGCTTTCCCGGTCACGGCGATTACCGGGGCTTGCGACGCTTCAAAGGCTCATGGCGAAGTGTTCATCGCGTTAAGTACGCGACTGGGATTGCGGTCCCGATAACAATGGCGCACAGCACGATTCGCGGCCAGCGCGGGATGTATTCCCAGCCGCGGCCGCAGTTGCCGTTTGCGCGGGGTTCGGGGGCGACGATTTCGTGGGTCATGTGGTCCTCTCGGCGGGTAAAATCCGCGCGCAACCAAATGGCCGTACGGCTCGACATTTACATTGAGTACTTGTTCAGACTATTGGTCCGTGCGATACGGCTGGTGCGCTGTTATAGGAGTTATCGCGCCGGCGGTTCAGCCTCTGGCTTTCTGGCGGCCTGCTTGAAGCCTGTGACTTCGAAGTCTCGCAGCAGATCGGAACGTACGCCAATTTCCCAGCTTGCTTTCGCAGCGGAAGACGCGGAGTCTGTCTCGGCTGGCTTCTCTATTTGCTTTTCAAGTAATTGTTTTCTGTCTGGCATTGCCGTGCTCCTTTTCGAAAACATCCCGCGAGTCCCTGCGGCTTGTGCGTCAATGATAAGGCCAAACTGCAGGTGGATCACGCACTGAATCTGACTGGGGGGCGGCCGACCCTTCCACACCTCCGAGACGTAGCAGCTGGGTTTTCAGGGCGGTGCTCTGTCGTTTGACTGCGGCGGGCGTGCTGTAGCGCGATTCACAAGCAGCGACGCTACCAGCGAGACCAAAATCGCGCGGCGAGTTGAGGTGGTCCAGCTGCCAACAGCGTTGCTACGGCTCCGGCGTGAGCGCGCCGGTGGAGCGGTCAACGCGGAAGTAGGAAACGGTGGAATCTTGGAAATGTGCCACGGAAAGCCCTGTGCCAACCGGATTGACTTCGACGCTTGAAGGTTTCGCGGGCGCTGGAAACGGTGAAGCGACAACGGGATTCAGTTCGCCGTTCTTCCAGTTAATGCTGAAAGCCGAAATACTTTGGGAAGTGTGATTCACCACATATAGGTAGTGGCCAGAGGGATCGATCGCCAGCCAGCCCGGCCCATGTTCCGGCAGCACGGATAGCTCAGTCGCGGCCATGCTCTCGCCGTCGCGCGAAATCATCAGTGAATCTGCCAAACCATTCGCTGCGAATGTCATGTGCTGGCCCGTGTGTAGATTGGTGACGTGCAACACGCGCGAATCGCCTTGCACGGCGATGGCGACATTCGGGGCGGTCGTGACGGTCAAAAGCGTCTTTGTATTGTTACCGTGGTAGCTGGCCGAGACATTCGCCGTTCCGACGGCGACAGCTGTTGCCAATCCCGTAGAGTTGACGGTCACTACCGCCTTATTGTCCGATGCATACGTGGAGTCGCTGGTGGTTACGTTCGAGGTCTGGCCGTCGAGATACGTCGCGGTCAGAGCGAACTGCTGCGTGGTGGCAACCGCAATCGTCGGATTCGCCGGAGTGAGCTTGACGCCGGTGATGAACAGGTTGCTCACGTCCGAGCTGATGCAACTGGACAACCCAAGAATCGAAAGCACAGAAACAATTTGTACGAGCTGCTTAAACTTGAACAATGGATTGACTCCGCATTCGCCCGCGCGAAAACCTTAAACCGGATTTTCGATTCGACTACCCGGCCGGCCGTTCCACTGCAACTGGTCAGCTGCTCAGTTGGGGATAACAGCTTGCAGCGATGCTACCACGGGCGGCATGGCGCCACATGGTTACAAGCTGGGCGGTTTCCAAGGGATTGGCAGAGGGAAACCCGAGAACCGACAATGTCGGGTCGAAGGGTTGGCGCTCCAGGGGGAGAGCCACCGCGCCGTAGGGCCAGCGTGCGAGGTGGAGTTCGACGGGACGGTTGCCGCGACACTGCGGGTAACCGCGGGATCGAGAACCGCGAGGTGACACACAAATCCAGGCGCAGATGTTGCACAGCCACGGTCTCGGTGGCGCGTGGCCGACCCTTCCACGCCTTCGAGACGTAGGCAGTAGGTTTTGAGGTTGCCGCATTCTCGCTTGCCTGCGGCGGGCAGGCTGCAGCGTCAACCCTTCGAACCCGGCACAGGCGGATTCTCAGGATGAATCGCGCAGTAGCGCGATTCACAAAGTAACAAGAGGCGAGCACAGGCAAGATTGATCGCCTGTGCCACGAAAACAGATTGTGGTGGTCGGACGATTGGGAGGCGGCGGAGCTCAGCGCGCCGGAAGTGATGCGGAGTGCGGCTCGATAAGGCTCACCGCGAGAGAGAGCCCTGTCTGCGGCGGGCAGGCATCACTGCGCTCCCTTCGCAAAATCATCCAGGGCAGGATGACGTACGAAGGAAGGAACTCGAGTGTCGGTGAAATCTTCGAATCGGAACTTGAGTGGCGTGGAGAAATGTGGCATCCGGCCAGCGGGGAGAATCGCGGGGCTAACTGCTGCTCGCGGCGGTAGAGCCAGCACGCGCGGTCTTGCGCCCACCGAAAAAACCAGTTTGAAGTTGATCGTCGGAAACGTGCACGCGTTCCATTTCAGTAATGGATAGCTCGAAGGGTTTCTGGCAAGCCGGACAGATCATTTCGATGGAAGCGGTCTCGGAATCAAAACGTTTCTTGTCGGAGCCAAGCCTGGAAACGATGACGATGGCACCGCAGTTTGACCTGTCGCAAATCGCACATAACTCAATTACGTGCATGCACTCCCCCTTTGCCTGTGTGGGGGGGTCACAGGTCATAGCTACTGCAAAAATTATTCTACCCCGATTCGTCAACGCTTTGTTGCAGCTGTTTTAAATTTGTTGTGCGAATTAAACAATTCAGCTGGTGTACGGCGGCGTACGGAACGACGTTGAAGTCGTGGCGTGAATACGGCCGCTACCACCGCTCGGGAATTTGGTGGACGTGAGGGGGCTCGAACCCCTGACCTCCTCGTTGAAAATGACAAATTAACTGTTCAGGATGTTCGCAACGTCCAGCATGTTCAACAAAACGCCCTCGGTGGCCACAAGCCGCTGACGGCGCTTTTGTTGGCCCGCTGGACACTGGATCGGACACCCCTGCTGATTTTGCGATTCTAAAAACGGCCGCAGCCGGTCCGTGGAGCGTCTAAACCCGCACTGTTCAAAACCGAACGGCGCGGTACCCGGAAATTCAACTGCGTTCAGTCGGGTCGTGTGGAACGGCGGCCAGCCGCCCGCGGATTGCATCTAACAGTACAGAGGTTGCACTCCGGGCTGCTATCGGGCATGCTGGCGGCAATCGGCCCGCGCGTAATCTCGATTGGTTGTGCTGTAGATGGATTTATGAGTTCCTCCACGCAACTCGTTTTGAAGCCTTTTCCTGTCAAGAAGGCTTTGCTCATTGATGCCGATGAACCGACGCGCACGTTCCTGGCCAACGCTCTGGATCCGAGCGAATGGAACATCCGGCACGCGCCGGATAATCAAACGGCGCTGGAATTGGCGCAGGCGACGCGCTTCGATCTGATTCTGACCAGCGAGAAAACTTCGGGAAAAGACGATATCGAATTGTTGCGCGAGCTGCGGTCGGCGCGGCCGCACACTTGTTTGATCATTCTGACGGACGAGAGCGCGCCTTCATATGTCATTGATTCGATGCGCGAGCACGCCTTCAGCTATTTTTCGAAACCATTTTCGCTGGACGCGCTGACGGAAATGGTGCACCTGGCGACGGAGGCTCCTTGCTGGGACGACGGCATCGAGGTCGTGTCCGCCACGCCGGAATGGATTCGGCTGATGGTGCGTTGCGACCGGCAGACGGCCGACCGGCTGATTCAATTTCTGCACGAGATCGTGGATTTGCCGGAGTCGGAAAGTAATGCGGTGGCGATCGCGTTTCGCGAGATTTTGCTGAACGCCATGGAGCACGGCGCGAAATTCCAGGCGGACCAGTACGTGCAAATTTCCTACGTGCGCGCGCGGAACATGGTGCTGTGCCGCGTCAAGGATCCCGGCGAAGGATTCACGCTGGACGAAATACAGCATGCGGCGGTGGCGAATCCGCACGGCGATCCGATTCGTCACGCGGCGTACCGGCAGGAGAGAGGGATGCGCCCGGGCGGATATGGAATATTGCTCGCGCAGAAATTGGTGGATGAGCTTATTTACAATGAGGATGGGAATGAAGTGCTGCTGGTGAAATACCTTGATCGCGGTGGAAACGATTAGAATTAAGCATCGCGCGCTACCGCGCATCAGGTTCGCTGGGATCCGTAGGGGCGGGTCTAAGACCCGCCCGCTTCCGTTGAATTTGTAGCGGCCAGCTTCAGCTGGGCGCCTTTGACTTCGCTTTGCTCTTCGCGCGCTCGGCACCCTGGCCGCCGCGGCCCAGCGCCCGCAGACACCATCGCCAAGCGCGCGCCCGGCCAGCCAAACCCCTCGACCGTGCCCCATGCTCCATGTCGCGCCCTCAGCAGCGCCGAAAAGCGCCCCGACTCACGCTAACACATTCGCGAGGCGCTGGAATTCGTAGAAATACGCACGGGGTAAACGATAGAAAAGATGGGGTGTACTTTGCTGTGTCGGTCGATGGTTGAGCCTCTAAACCCGCACCCTCGCCTTCGGCGAGAGTGCGCCACCCGTAAAATCAACGGCGCCGGCTCCGGTGACATGTCAGGCTTAGCCACCCGGTCGCTACGATCACGCCAAACGCAAAAGGGGACAGGGCAGAACCTGTCCCCTTTTCGTGCTGCTACGGAGGCATTCCGCTGCCTCCGCCGTTCTTCACTTCACCGTCACTTCTTCGCTATACACACGGTTGAGCTATTATTCGTCGCATTCGGGTCTGGCGTGCCTGCCGAGACGGTTCCCGAGTCACAGACTGAGCCAACGGCAGACCGCCAAGAATCACTGATTGTCACGTTAGCGCTGGCCCCGAACGCGAGGCTTGCCCATGTACAGGTCACTGTAGAAACCCCAACTGTGCAGGTTCCACCTGTGGTTGTATTGATCTTGGGCGCTGGACCTGTGAACAGGCTCGAGTTCGCCACAAGGGAAATGTTCTGACTGTCGCTTGGGCCGTTGTTGGTGACGGTCAGAGCGAAGGTCGCAGTTCCGTTTCCGGGAGAGCCGATCTTGCTGGCTGTTTGCGTCAACGCAAGATCAGCGGAGCTCTGCACCGTTCCGCAGGTCTGCGAGGAGTTGTTGCTGGGTAAGGGATCGAGGGTCGCGGAAGAGATACTTGCCCCATTACAGAGCTGGCTGCCATTCGCGACAGACGGGCTCAAATGGACGACAAGTGTGAAGGTTGCTGCCGCACCTGCCACGACGGTCGCGGTTGTACACGATATCGGCCCATTCATCCCGACTGGCGGCGTGGTGCAGCTCCAGCCTGAGGGGACTGCAAGCGACACGAAGGTTGTACCGGCCGGCAGAGTATCGGACACAGATACGGTTTGCGCGTCACTCGGCCCAAGGTTCGTGCCTGTCAGAGTGTAGCTTACGTTATTTCCTGCGATTGGCGCGGAGGGTCCGGTTTTCGTCAGGGCGAGGTCCGCCTTGGTGTTGACGGTCGCTGTGACCGTGGTGGTGTTGTTGCCAGGGTTGGGGTCCGACGTCGTCGAACTAACGGTTGCCGTGTCGGTGATTGTACCAATCGCCCCTGAGGGTATGTGCACGGTCACCGTGATCGAGGCGATGGCGCCCGCTCCGACGGTGGCTTCCGTGCAGGTAACGGGCCCACTGCCAGTGCAAGTGTATCCCCCACCGGGCGTGACTGACACAAGCGTCGTCCCCGATGGCAGAGTATCGGACACAGACACGGATTGCGCATCGCTCGGTCCGTTGTTCTCCACATCAATGGCATAGGAGAAGTTTGCTCCTGCGTATGCCAGCCCAAGCGCCGACTTCGAGATGGTCATGTCCGCCGACGCGGTCACCGTTGCGGAGGTAGAACTGGTCTTACTAAGGTGGACGTTACTCGCCGAGTCGTAATCAGCGGCATATTTTCCGTCCCATGTGATTGTCCCGGTATTTCCGACCACCGACCCGTCCGGCGTGCTTGGTGTCACCCTTACATTCACGTCGAAACTTGCCGTGTCGCCGCTGTTCATAAATCCGTCGTTGGCGAGGGCATTGTCAGTCCTGAAGCAATCAATGCTGCCGCCGGCGCCAACCGTAGGCGTGTTGCATGCCCAGCCAGCCGGGATGCTAATGCCCTCAAACTGCAAACTGGCGTTGAGCGGATCAGTGAAGTGTGGCGTTTCAGCGGTCGGCGCGGTGTTGCTCTTCACGTCGATCGTGTAGTCAAAGGTCGACCCAGCAAACGCACTCGGCGGCCCGCTCTTGGTGATGTCCATGTCCGCGGGAAGATACGCGTGGGTGCACCCGCTCCCGGCTACTCCTCCTAATGCTGTGAAAGTCGCGTTGCTCCACTCCGGCTGTGTGTTGTAGGGGTTCCCGTGCAGCGTGAGGTTGCTGCCGTCCGCATTCGTTTGCCCGCTGTGAAAATTGTACGCGCACTTGTCGCCGATCTCACCGCATACGACGCCGCCGCTGCAGTTACCGTCGGTCCACGTTGCATTCGGGTATGGATCGGTGATCGCTTCCGACATCTCGTGCGAGAACGTCGAGATTTCATAGTCCGCGTCGCCATCTATGGCGCTGTTCGGCTGCCCACTGGTGTTGTTGCAATCCCAACCCGTGGAATTGACGAAAGGCATGTTCGCGTAGATGCGGTTATTCAATATGTTGTACCAGTTGTGGTAAGCGCAATACTCATTGCCACCGGGCACAAGTGGCGTGCAATTGCCCGAGCCGTCGCAGCTTTCAATTCCCTTCTCTGTGAAAACAGCGAACAGATTCCCGTTTCCGGTTGGCCAGCTGTTAACGGAAATTGCGTGATCGACCTCGCTTTGGATGTCGCTGTCCTGCAGCGGACTCGCCGGTGTCCCCAAATCAGCACTGTTGTAGGCGTTGTAGGCAGTGCTGGTATCGATGTAGCTGCCGCCGAACGTGACCACATTTTGTATGTAATTGTTTGAGATGAGGCTGTTGTCGTAGTACTGCGTCAGGATGTTCAGATATGGCGTGCCGCCCACATCCTGAACAAACCGCTGGAGCAGGCTTTCGTACCCTGTGGTGATCGTGTTGTTTGGCGTCCAAAAGATTAAGAACACTTTGGTGGTATGCATCACGAACCCAGGCAGGAGAGCTCCAGGGCCCGGTGGAAGGTTATCGGTCGGGGAAAATATCGTTCCTCCGGTCTGATTCTTGCCGGCTGCCTGCTGCTCCTCATACCAACTCTGCGGATGGAAGAGGTGAGGCTGTTGCGTGGTCCCGGGGGTGAACGGGGGCGAGGGCTGTTGGGCAGCAATAGTTCTGCAAAGTGGACCAAACTGCAAGAACGCCGCCAGACCGAGGGCCGGGAGTAATCCGTATCTCAGCGACCTGTATCTCATTTTTTCCTTCCTCCGTTTTCGCGCGGACGGACCATGTCCGTGACGATTGAGTTTTCGTCCTGAACTCAAAACCACGACGTGTTGCTGAAGGGACGAGCGAGCAAGGGTGCACCGCGCTGCGGGAGCGGTCAATTCCACGTAAGGGTTGGTTCGTTCGGCGGAACTCCAATAGGCCCGTCGGATCGGCGAACCCGACCAATCTAGCCCGGAAGACTAATACGGGAAGGCTATGTCAGCGGTCAAACCTAGCCGAGGTCGAGCGGCGCCTTAGTTATGACGATGTCCTGATGCGATTAGGAATAGGAATGACTGATCGAAGCTGCTCAAGGACAGAACTTATGCTTGCATGAATGGAGAAAATTGGAGCTAGGGTAATCCTACCGGGAGGGGCTAGCCACCATTAACTTGCCCAGGATACCCCACCGCGTGGTCACGCCCATCTTGCTCATGATTAAGCGAACGAACTGCTTTACCGTGTTCGGGCTGATACCCATGCGTTGTGCGACATCCTTGGTCGTCAATCCATCGATCAGAAGCTCTACAGTTTCACCCTCTCTCCGGCTTAAATGAAAATAGCGGCTGACTTCTGAAAAATCGATTGGAACCCGGGGACGACGCTCCAGCACAAGAGCCACTTCGACCGGCAGCCTGCCGTCGTCTTGGGGTTCGACTAGGAACGATCGGCAGATGTAACGCCGCCGGCCCGAACGGAAGCTGATAGGTGCTAATCCCTTGATGAAGTGCTCTACCTGCAGG
>Ga0210398_10001512_pt1 | contig 23860 bp, 24 predicted proteins | sample IncBWC4OmetaG_FD_161047 | JGI IMG/M metagenome (GOLD analysis project Ga0210398, IMG submission 161047) | Forest soil microbial communities from Barre Woods Harvard Forest LTER site, Petersham, Massachusetts, United States - Inc-BW-C-4-O | ecosystem: Environmental > Terrestrial > Soil >...
TGCGCCCTTGGCCATGCCTTAGACCATGCGATCGATTTCTTCCTGGGTAAACCCGGCGAGCAGGCGCGCATCTTTCGCAATGGTGAGGGACGCGTCGAATGCGACCTCCTTGCTGCCCACCTTCAAATCAATTTGGCGCGCGTCTTCTTGCGTCGTGCGGCCGCCCTGAAAGTTAAACAGGTTGTCGATGTTGTCCTGGAACATTTGCGCCTTGGCGAGACGCTCGGGGTCGCCCTCGGTCAGCTTGCGCATCCATTTCGAGCCCATGCGCACATGGGTGATCTCATCGGCGAGAACGTAGTCGACCGAGCGCTCGATGATCGGATCGCCCATCTTCTGCGCCAGCCGGATGAGCTGTTCGAAGACGTCGCAGGCGAGCCCCTCGAGGCCACGATTAATTCCCGCGACGCGGCACGCGGGGTCGTCGACCTGGGTGCATGACCACAGCACTTCGGTCTCGGAGAATTCGCCGAGATACGATCCGACGTATTCCAGTAGCTTCATGTAAATTTCGGCGTGGCGCGATTCATCCCATACCTGGCGCGCCATGTCGAGTTGGAATTCCCACGGCGCATCGGGGAAGTCGAACAAGGTGCGGCCCGCGGCCTCCATCGCCTGCAGCTCACCGACGCAGATTCCATGCAGCCGCGCGCCCAGAAAATCCTCTTCATGGGGCATCGCGTTGAACGGCGCGAGGCCCTGATCGGTGCGCGCCTGCCGCAACCGGTCGAGCGAGATCAGGATGTGATTCTCGGGGCGCGCGAGCTTATCGACCGGAATGCATTTTTCCATCGCACTTACACCTATCGGGTCCACGCAGAACGCGAGTCGGAGAGGTTGGTTGCTTGCCAAATGACCCAGTGATCATGAGCGGGGCCAAGGCGCAGTTGAAAGAGAAACGGTTTGACCTCGGCGCCGGTTAGCTCCGCCTTAATCCAATAATGTTCGTTGGTGCGCGCCGTCGCGGCCACGCGCTTATCGCTATAGATGCCGGGTTTTACCGCCGATGAGAGTTTGGCAGTTTCGTCTTTCGCCGTGTCGACACTCATCGCGATCAGTTCGCTGCTTTTTCCATCGGCGAGCAGATCGAGAATCTGTGCGACTGCCTGCATGAGGGTCTCGGGAATCGGCTTCCGTTTCCCGATCGGCTGGGGCCCCATGACGTTGTCTCTATAGCCCATGTCCGGCATAGCTATTTCGCTCCGCGCGCCGCGCCGTTTGCGGATCGCAGCCCGGCCGGAATTTCGATATCGCTCCAGGGCGAGCGCTTGCCGCTGAGGTCCTCGGTATCCGCTATGCGCCAGGTACCGTTTTCATGGCGCCATCGATTTACCATCAGCAGCGACTCGCGGTCGGTGCGGAAGCGGATCTTCGACATATGCTGCTCGCCGATTCGAGCGCGACCAAGTTTGACGATTTCTGTGATGGAACCCTTCGAGATTTTCGCTATGAACTGATCATGAGCTGCGTTCGAGCCATCGGACAGGAAGGCTTTCGCGCTTGCTTCATCGCCATCAGCGATCGCCGCTGAATGCGCGTCGATTGCCTTCTCCAGTTCGGGAAACTCCGGGTGTCCTTTCATGGTAGCAATTCCTAACTCCGGCCGACCTTGCGACGCTGGCTTTCCTCTTCGCCTTCGGCGAATCCGGTGACGCCGCCGGCCGCCGCGAGCAACTCCTCCAGATGCGCCTGCCACTCGCTCGCCCGATGATGCTTCTCGCGCGAATCGAGCAAATCATTAAGCAGCACCAGCCCGCGCTCGACGTGCAACTTTTCTTCCTCCACCAAACGTTGGAGGATGCGCGTGGTCGGCGGCTCATAGACGGGATTGGTGGTGGCGACGTGCGCGCTGTAGTGCGAAATCAGGTGCGGCTTCAGCACCCGATAAATTCCCACCAGCCGCTCGATGGTGTCCTCCCACTCTTCCTTGTCCTCGATCGCGTTCATGAAGGTGACGAACTCGGCGTTGGGTGGCTTGGAGGCTATCTGCGCGCGCAACTCGGGGAGGCGTTTGCCCAGCGCATCGGTATGCAGCGCATCCTCATAAACCTGGCGCGCCATTTCGAGCTTGACCTCGATTTGCGGGCTAAGCGCGATCCATCCCGCCATCATCCGCATCATGCGCTCTTCGGCGTAACGATAATTGCTGACGTAGATTGCGCCCTGTCGAACGCTGTAGACGCCGTCCATCGTGCGCCGATCGTAAAATGCCATGGTCAATGCTCCTGCGCGTTTTGTATGAAGCGGCCTTCGATGATTCCCGCGATTTCGCGCCAATAGGCGTCCTTGTCGATGTGCTTCAGAGAATTTGCGCCGGTCGCCCATCCCGCGCACAGCATGTGAATCGCATGCACCACGCTTTGAAGATCGTCGAAGTGAATCAAGCCGGCATCGCGCCCGCGCTCCAACACTTCCGCGACCGCCGAATGATATTCGTCGGTGATCTTGCCGAGCGCGCGGCGATGCTCGGGTCGGCGCGCCAGATACCGCACCTCATGATTCATGACTGCGAACGCCTCGCGATAGCGATCGATGACATCGAGAATGGTGCGCATGATTTCGAGCAATTCGCGGCGCGGCTCGCGCGCGGTACGCTCGCGAATGGCGGGCAGGCTTTCGACCAGCTCAGCCACCATCGATTCGGCGATCAATATGAGGATGTCTTCTTTGCCTTGGAGATAGACGTAGATAGACCCGGCGGCAAGGCCGGCTTCGAGTGCGAGTTCCTTGACGCTAGCCTCGTGAAACGATTTACGCGCGAGCACACGGCAGGCGGCGAGAAAAATCTGCCGCCGCCGGGTTTTTACCAGCGCGTCATCTTGCGGTTGGGTTCGAGCAACTTCCGGCATTGCGATTTGGGGACGAAGCGGCAGCGTAGCGCGACATACCCTCGAAGGCCCAGATTTAATGAACGTTCATTCATTAGTCAAGTTGGTAAGTTATCCCTTGACTGTATAAGCTGCATGGTGTAATATCTCCCTCATGTCAGCAGGAAATCGAAAGAATCCGCAGCGTTGCGCGTCATCGGACTCTCGCTACTCCCTGATGGAGTTCATGCAAGAGTTTCCTGATGAGAACGCTTGTCTGCAATGGCTTTGGGAAAACCGTGTTTCCAGAGACGGCGAACATGCGCACTGCTCAAAGTGTGGTGAGGAACGCTCGTTCAAACGGTACGACACAAAGCAACAGCGCCAGTCATGGACTTGCGTTGCTTGTGGGCACCACTTGCACCCGACAGCAGGGACGATCTTTCACAAGTCGTCCACTTCGCTGCATCTCTGGTTCTACGCGATGTACCTGATCACGAGCACCCGATGCGGTATCTCCGCTAAACAGCTAGGCCGCGAGCTTGGCGTGACCTATAAGACCGCTTGGCGCATGTTCCGGTTGATTCGCTACTCGTTGGCCGACGAAGGCTCTCAACTGTCTGGAATGGTCGAAATTGACGAAACCTACGTCGGCGGGAAAGAGGGCAACAAGCACTTCAATAAGCGCTCTGAGTACAAGACCATGCAGAAAACGCCGGTACTCGGAATGATGCAGCGGAAGGAAGGCGAGAAGCCCGCTCGCGTTGTTGCATCAGTATTGCCGTTCGCTTGGACGGGCTATGTTCGTCCGCCAATCCGCGAGCACGTCATGCCTGCTACTACGATCTTCACAGACGAATCGCGCCTGTACTCGAATATGTGGAAAGACGGATACGGGTATGGGCGCGTCAATCATACAGCCAAGGTTTACGTGAGCGGGGATGCTCACACTAACACGCTGGAAGGCTTTTGGTCGCTCGCGAAGCGCGGAATTTCAGGGGTCTACCACAACGTATCGGCCAAGCATTTGCAGTCCTACGTTAACGAGTACGCTTGGCGCTACAACAACAAAGACGATAAGCGCGGACACTTCAATCTTTTGATTTCGCGCGTGGCGCGCGCTTCGGTGGCGGCTTCGCGTTCGCAGCCTTCGTAAGAGTACGAAAGAAATCTTCGCGCCTTGGTACGGGGATTTCGTGTCCCTTTCGGGTTTTTTGTTTCGGCTCGGTCTCCGTCATGCCTTTAATTTACGCCTTTACCATCAAATTACATCGCGCGAACGAGCACTTGCAAAGCAGTATAGCCGCAATCGATGAGTGGATTGCGAAAAAAACCTACTCCTTCACCGACAAGTTCGACCCGAAAAGAGGATTTAATGTAGTCACTTTCAGACGCAACTTGGGGCCGCCCGAATGGATTTCGCCGATCATTGGAGACTGCTTGCACAACTTGCGAAGCAGCCTCGATCATTCGCTTTTTTCGTTGGCACAGCACTTTAACAAAGGCCCGCTTCCTTACGCGCTCGCCAGAAAAACCGAATTCCCGATTTTTCATGAATTCCACGCCCCCGATGAGTTCAAGAATAAAACGGCGAGCAAGCTGGGGCATATCGATCCAGATGCCAAGACAGTTATCGAGGGTTTGCAACCGTATCACGCTAGGGATCGATTTAAGACGCATTGGTTCTGGTTACCCATGCCGACAATATCGCCTTCGCGAACGCCCCCTACCAATTTTGCGGGTGGTGGCCAGATTTTCGGAATGACGCATCCAAACCGTACTTAACGAACTCGATATAATCGACAAGCATCGTGCGTTCATCAGTGTCGCGGGAGTTCAGACGGTGTTTACGATGAGGCCGCGCGATCTCAACTCCAATGTCGTAGTGAAGGCCACCTTCATGAAATTTTTGGGGATTAGCCCTTTCGTAGACGAGGCAGAAGTTTTTCACTACGGATTGCCCGAAGGACATCCCGCCATGGATATGGATTTCGATTCTACCGTCAAGGTAACCTTCGCGGACGGACCCGCAGAAGGGCGCGAGATTATCTCCACCCTGAGTGGCATTCGGGATTATCTCCTCGGCATTGTCTATCCAAAACTGATCCCGTTTTTGTCTGCGTAAATTAGAATCCGGCCTGTCACTTTCACCCATGATAACACCGTTTGACGAAGCCGCCTATACAGTGGCGGGATACTTACCGTCAAGTTCTCATTGGCTGCGCCTTTGCACCAAGCGGCACTGCTCGATCGTGAGTCGCCAAACAGGACGGCGGCGTCTCCGGTACGCGATCAGTGGTGGCTCTTCGGTTCCTCAAGCAATAAATCCAAAATGCCGATGTCGAGTTTCAGAGGTTTCGGTAACGGAACGCGGTTGGGCGGAGGCGTTCCGGTTTGCCTCTTCCGAACGTTGAGTGTGACTCGATCTCTGATCGGGACCATGTGCGCAACGGGAGTTTGATGACCTGACGGTGATCATCTCCGTCTCATCGGCGCGGATTGGGGATCTGCGCGAACCATCGATTGCTTTTTGAATCGCCTCGATCAGGCGTGCCTTTTTGAGTGGCTTGGTGAGATGCAAATCGCAGCCGGCCTCGAGGGTCCTGATGCGATCATCATTCAGCGCAGATGCGGTCACGGCAATGACGGGAGTTCGACCCCGCCCATGTTGACGCTCACACTCTCGGATAGTGCGTGTGGCAGTATCTCCATCCATTATGGGCATCTGGATGTCCATCAGAACGACGTCAAAAACCTTGCTCGCAAAGCAGGTGACGGCCTCCGCGCCGTTTTCGGCAAATTCGAGTTCCCATGGCATTTTCTTCAGGTAAGTCTTGATCAGCAAGCGATTGTCCGGGGAGTCGTCCGCGACCAGGACCCTGAGGTTGCGGGTGGCAATTTCATACGGGTTCGGCGCGCCCGATACGGCAAGCTGCGGTGTCGTGGGCGCGGATTCAACCGCCGGTTGCGCGGTTATGGTCGTCGTCTCCTGATCGATTGAGAATCGCGCGTTAAAGTAGAAGGTGGACCCTCGACCGAGCTCGCTTTCGAGCCAGATTCGCCCGCCCATCAATTCGATCAGCCGCTTCGCCAGCGAAAGTCCGAGCCCGGTCCCGCCATATTTTTTGGTGTTGGACGAATCGCTCTGGGTGAAGTTGGCGAAAATTCTTTCGGTCTGTTCGCGGCTGATCCCGATACCTGTGTCGGACAGCGCGAAAGACAGCTTTCCCTGCGGAGGTGATTCGTTCTCGATTCGCAACAAAATTCGACCGCGTTCGGAGAACTTGATCGCATTGTCGCAAAGGGATTGACGAAGACCACATCTGCGATGAGAGATCGCGGCGCATCTGTCATGAGTTGCGCCAACTCGCCCATCGATGCTTGCGAACATGGGCATTGCGGATGCACGACCATCACTAACGTCGGAACGCCAGCGGCGCGAGGCAACCGGCTATCCGTCGGCCACCGGATTGGGGGCGTGCCCGCTATGCCTGGCGCGCTGGAATAATTCCACAACGTCACCAGGCCTAACGCAGAAGCGATGAGCCATAGCGGCAGCACCGCAAGTGCCAGAATGGGACGAGAGGCCATAGTTAAAGGTGAAGGCAGCAAAGACCGAGCCAACTGTGCTCCGCAAAAACTACACGACCACCACGCAAGCACTACGGCGTGCGTCACCACGCGACGCTGGTCGGGAACAAAATGGACTCAATCTAGACGGACCGCGGCAAAAAGGCTTGGCGTCCCCAACGGGATTTGAACCCGTGTTACCGACGTGAAAGGCCGGTGTCCTAGGCCGAGCTAGACGATGGGGACCTTCTGATAAGGCTGGAATCGAGTCAGCCTCGCGAGGCTACATCGCCCCGCTACCATCGGCAAGTATGCTCGACCGCCGGCGTCGACGCAAAAACACGCGCGCTCAGCCGTCGAACGACGCTTTCCCGATGATCTCCAAAACCGAGCTGTGACCGTTCTCTGCGAGCAGCGCATCGAGTTCGCGATCGATGCGGCCCAGTGCGCCAGCCCCTTCCTTGATTAGCGCCGAGCCGATCTGCACGGCCTTCGCGCCGGTGAGATGCGCGATGTAGGCGTCGCGCCCGCTGTTGACGCCGCCCACCGCGACGATATCGAGCAGCGATTCGGCCTCGCGAAAGTACGCGTTCACTTGCGAGAGCGGGCGCGCCGGACCTTTCACGATGCCGCTCTTGAGGTCAATGTCGAGGTCCTTCGGCAGGTCGTTCGCGCATACCAGGATCGATACCCGCAGCGACTTCATCAGATCGGCGATCGCGCGCGGCGTGAAGGATAGTCCCCTCGGCGGAAGCTTCACCGCCAATGCCGCGGCGGTTTCACCGCGCACACGTCCCACCACCGACCGGAGCCGCTCGAATGATGAGAAGGGCGCGACCGAGTTCATCACGTAATCGTCGGCGAGATTGAGTTCGAGGATGTTCGCTCCGGCGCGATCAAGCGTCGTCGCTACCGAGACGATTTCATCTTCGGTGTTGCCGACCACGCTTGCGACAATGATCTTGTGACGCGCTTGCAGCTCGCGCGCGATCGCCGCGAAATAGTCGACGCCGTTGTTCTTCAGATTCTCGGGCTGTTCGAGGCCCGCGATATTACACGATTTGAAAACCACCGCGCCGCGATGGACCGCGCTGAGCTCATAAATCTCGCCGCGCTCCGCCGAGCGCGGTCCCGACGCGTTCATCACCGACGAATTGACCTCGAAGCCGCCCAGCCGAACAGTCGTGCGTTCCATGAGCTAGTTCCTACTTCGCCGCAATGGCGCCCGCAAGCGCGCGAGGCATTCCATACGCGCGAGGCGGAAGTTATTGTTCCTTCGATGAATACGCGGCCAATTCTGATCGCCGGTGCGGGCGCGATCGGCTCGATTGTGGGCGCGATGCTCCGGCGCGCCGGCCGTGACGTCACGATGCTCGGCCGCGAGCATCACCTCGAGGCGATCGCTCGCGACGGACTGCGCGTGAGCGGGCTCTTTGGTGAGCATCGGACAGAAGGATTCGGCCTCGCGAGCGACCCGGCCCGCCTCCAAGGTCCATTCGATCTGATTTTGCTGACGGTGAAGGCCTACGACACCGCGGCGATGAGCGATCGCATCAGGCATCTGCTCGCCCCGGGCGGGCTGGTGGTCTCGATGCAAAATGGGGTCGGCAACCTCGACCTGGTGGTTGAGCGCTTCGGTCCCGCGCGTGTCATCGGTGGCCGCGTGATGCTGGGCGCCGAGATTCGTGCTCCAGGCACTGCGCATGCGACGGTATTCGGCGAACCATTCGCGATCGGACCGTCGACGCTCGTCAATCGCGAACATTGCGGAGTATTGTTTGAGCGCGCGAAAGAGATTGCCGCGATGATAACTGCGGCGGGCATTCCGACCGAGGCACGCGAGGACATTGCACCGTTGCTGTGGACCAAGCTCTTCTACAACGCCGCGCTGAATCCGCTGGGGGCGTTGCTACGCCTTCACTATGGAGCGCTGGCGGCGGACCCCGATCTGCGCATCGTCATGAACGAGGTGATCGAGGAAGCGTTCGCGGTTGCCGTAAGTCTGAACGTTCCGCTTCCCTTCGAAAGCGCGGATGCATATCGCGGGGTATTCTATTCGAAGCTGGTGCCCGCGACCTTTAATCATCGACCGACGATGCTTTATGACCTCGAGCAGCGCGGCCGCACCGACATCATGGAGATGAATGGCAAGGTGGTCGAACTCGCCGGACGCTTGGGGCTGCGCGCCGATACCAACCGTCTTCTCACCCATCTCATCCGTGCTCGCGAACGGATGTGGCGCACGGAGCAAATTTGACCTCGCCAAAAATCATGCGCTCGAACATGGATCTTATTGTTGCGCAGGCGGAGCGCGAGTTCCCGTACGAATGTTGTGGCTTCATCATTGGCGATGCTTCAATTGAAGAGGCGCGGCCGATCACCAACATCCAGAATGCGCAACACTCGCAGGACCCGGGTGCGTTTTCGCGCGACGCGCGTACTGCATTCCTGATGGATCCCAAAGAGCATCTGGCGGTGATGCGCGAGATCGACGATCGCAAGCTCGCACTAAGAATCGTCTATCATTCACATCCCGATCACGAGGCATATTTCTCTGCGACGGATCGCCGTCAGGCGTGCTCGTTCGATCCCGATTACCCTGACTATCCCGAGACGGCTTATGTGGTGCTCTCGATCATGGGCGGGAAATTCAATCGCGCGGCCGCATTTGTGTGGGATCCCGCCAGCAAAGAATTCGCGGAAACTACATTGACTATAGAGTAGCCAGTCGATGGAGTGTCGAAGAATAGTCAGTCGAATAGTCAGATTCCGTTTTTGACAAGCTCGAAGACCGGCATAGTTTTTGCGCATTCTTCGAATGCGCTGACGGGTGAGCCTTTCTTCACCGGATAGTATCGCTGCACGCTCATTGCGAAGCGATCAAGGAATTGACGGGGGTGGAAAACACTCGTCCACTCTTGCGCCCTTTCACCTCGAGGATGAAGTTGTGCTTGAAGCCGATTCCGAGCCGTAGTAGCGCGCCAAAGACTTGACTGAAGGTGCGATCCAAAGCCGTGGGCTTCAGGAAATGCGGTTGTGATTCCGTGTTCGCCATGACTCTATGTACCGCGACTCGCGCAAGCGTACCATGGGTTCCATTGGAGCGAATTCGACGATTTGGAAGCCCTTACCGCGGAGGGTCAAATAGTAACCAAACGCAGGATGTAGGAGAACCAACACTCTCCGAGTACCACATAGTTGATGATCAGACGCTCAATGACCAAAGCCGCAAGATAAAGAAGGATCGCTCGAACAAATTCTGCGGGTGAGATCTGATCGGGAGCCCGCGGGTATAGGTAGATAGAAATGGCCTTTCGGGTTATGGCGATTGAAGAATTCGGACGGCGTGAGAATCGTTAGCGCGAGCTCTTGAGATATTCGAGGATTGCGCGCGCATCGCGGGCGGGCAAATTGGCTTGGGTCCGCATATGCATCAGGATAGTGTCCCATTGATAGGGAGCGAATTCCGAGCCAGGCCGCGCGTTGTGGCATTGCGCGCAATAGACTGGCCATAGCCTCGCCCCATCCCTGAACAACTGACGCCGTTCGGTAGGATTTTCCTCCGCAGCTATTGACCTTGCGGTCGACGAGGCGAAAGTTACGGCAATCATCGCGGCGATCAGGAGCCTTTTCATGATTTACTCCTCAGCTCCTAAAACCCAATCGATAGTTGGCTGAGAAATGCTCGATCGTTGGCAGTGGCTCCTGCAGCCATCGAGGACGGAATACTATTGGCGCCGAAAGTGGAGAGGTAACCGCCCGCGCGCGGCAACTCGAAGTCAAATTCGTTCTGCCATACGATTGAGGGTGCGAGCCAATAGTCGAATCCGAGCGCGACCTCGCGCGCGCGTGGAGAGAAAATCGAACCCGAGTCACTCGAGCCGAGAGAGGGAACCGTCGAGATTTCATTGGTCACGATGGCGCGCTGATTAACCCCCGAGTAGCGCATCAGCATTTCGGACTTGTCCAGATATCGAGAGATCTCGTCCGGTTCGTGTGGCAGACGCAGTCCGTTCAGGAAGTAGCCCACTTGCAGATACCAGCCCTGGCGGTTGTCGGCGGAAGGCGTGCCGGCGGGCATCTGCCGATAGGTTTCGAGATATTCGCCGCGCGTTTGCAAATTGCCGCGTTCGTACGCGAAGTCCACCCCCCATGCATTATACCAAAGACCATTGCGCCATTTTCCATCCAGCGTCGACGCTCCTAATTCGAGGCGACCGAGATTCGCGTCGAGCGGGAATGGATAGAATCGCAAGCGTGTGCCCAATGCCCTGGTGTTGGTATTAGTCGCGATGTTGTTCACCGGGTTGACGACTTCTCCAACCGCCGGGGCGGGGAGGGCGGAGTCGAAACCGGGACCGTTTGCAATCCAGCTGGTGTAGTCGAAGTCCTGGCCGAGGCTTCCCCATTGTACTCCGCCGCGGACCTGCACTCCCAAATCAGTCGGCGGTATCAGCGTCTCCGAGCCGTAAGGCAGCGGCGCGGTGACGAAACGATTGACCCATACCGGGCTTTGATCTTCGAGGAAGTCGCCGAAAGGTTGGTCGTATATTCCGGCGAGTACTTCAACATAGTCATTGAGAAAAATGTGGGCGTCGGCGACCGGTAGCTCGAAGTCGGCAGCAGAGCCGACCGGCAGATTGGCCGTGATGATTCCCTCGAACATCAGCCAGTCATTCAAGCGATAAAGGAGCAACGGTTCGAAAAGCAGGGCAAAGGTGTTGGTCGCGCTCTGTCGATCGTAAATGAACGATCCAGCCGCGTCGCCGGCGATAGTCAATCGATGGCTTCCGAGATAGTCGCCGAAGGCGCTTGCGAAGCCAGTTTGGGAGGGCGCCGCATCGACAGTTTCACTAAGAGTCTTTACCTGCTCGATAGTTTGGGAAGTGTCCTTCTCGATCTTGACGGTGTTCGATTTCAGCTCGCCATTCTCATTCTCAAGCTGCTCGACGCGCTGTCGCAGTAGTTTGATCTCCTCGCGATCACTCGCTCGCGCGGCCTGCACCCGGCGGATGTCCCTTCGAATTTCTTCGAGCGTAAGACGATCACTCGAGTCGGAACTGAACGCCGGAAAAGGAAAGCCAATGACCAATACTGCGATTGACAGAACTACCTTGCACAGATCTCGCCGCGCCCGATACTTCTTCTGATCCATGGTTAGGGTTTCCTGATTTGGGTTATCCGCCCTACCTGATCGCCCTTGCAGAAGCTTTGGACATACTGAAGAAGGGCCCGCGTCTCCTCTATCGAAAAACTGTCTTTCCATGCAGGCATGTCGGGGCTTAGCTTGGTCGCTGCACCACCGTTACGAATCACGTTCAAGGCTTCTTCATCTGAAACCCGGCGCATCCGATCGCAGTCGGTAAAGTTTCGGGGCTTTATCGGCAGCGTGACCGCACCAGGACCATCGCCACTACCGGTGGTTCCGTGGCAAACAGCACAAAACATCTGGTAGTTCTGGGCGGCTTCTTCCGCGCGCACGAAGGAAAGCGGCGACAAGATTAATCCTATGGCCAGCGCAGCAGTGCTATAAAAATAAGCCGATCTAGTCATCGAATCGCACCTAACTTAGTAGTCATCGAACCGAAACCGGCTTGGACTGAGGCCTAGCCGATGGCGTATGAAACTCGCGGCTGGTGGATTCAGTTCCCGGATTCGACAGACTCTTCGATTCCAAGGCGACTCGAGATGCGAGTGCAACAGATCTCTTCGCGATTAGTTCGCAATGGCTTCGCGAAGAACTGCTAGGGATCGGTGGTCAAGCCGATCGCTTTACAGCGGATGTTCTATGCTGGAAGCCGATTGAAGGCGCGTGCTAGCTCTGCAACCGGCAGGTCACTAATCATGACACAGAAGACCGAATATCGATCAGTGGCCGCGATGGAGTAGCCCTTATAGCGGTATAGATGGATTCCCTTGACGACCTGATCTCCGGGTGGGAAACGAAAGCCCTCGCGTCGACCGATTATGCACAGCAGCGAACCGCTAGTGCCCTCGTACAAAGAATAGGCCACGACGGTACCATCTCGCATCTTGTCAATGCGGCCGCCTCGTGAAGTCAATCCCGCGGAAGAAAAATCCCAAACTAAGGGCACACCGAATTGATTGATCATTGCGATAGCCAGGTCGTCGGTGGACTTGGTGCCGAGGGTTGGCACAAACTGCCTTTGAGAAGCCACATAAGAGGCTATCGCGCCGTCGAAGACCGGGTTGTCGAAGGAGTGCGTTCGCAGGTTGAAAACAATAAGCGCCATGCAGGCAGCGAGCGATACTATGGCGACCCAAAGCCTCGGCCGGTTAACGATGCGGTGTGGAATTCTTTTAGATTCGGTGTGATCGATAGCATCCAGCGACGCGGCTATCTGTCGCCGAAGAGCATCGGGTGCGGGAATGACGCAAACGTTTTCCTTTAGCATCGTGCGGGTAGCATGCTCTACTGTCAGAAGGACCTGGCACTCTCTGCAGTTCGCCACGTGGCTCGAAATCGAAAGGCGTTGCTGGGCGCTAAGTTGGTCATCATCCAGCTCCAGATATTGTTCGATATATTGGTTATGGTCCATGATCGCCGCTCAGCGCGCTTATTAGCTCTCTACTCCTGCGAGTCTACGTTCGCCCGCGAAGAAACGGAGTGCGACCCGCAATAGCGCGCGTCCACGGGAAACCCGTGATCTAACGGTGCCGATCGGAACCTCCAGAACGCCGGCCGCGTCTTTATATGTCATGTCCTCCAGGTCGACCAAAATCAGGGCGGCTTTGAAATCGGTAGGTAGGTCTTGTAGCGCCTTTTGCACCAAACGATCGAAATTCCGTTCGACAACGATCGCTTCCGGATTCGCAAACGAATCGGAAGTCTTGAGACTCTCAGACTCGATCGCGCGCTCGAAGTCCTCGCTGGTAGCCGAAAGATGTTCCGGTCTTGCGCGCGATCGACTGCTACGAAAAAGGTTATGCAAAATGGTCAACAGCCAGGCGCGGCAGTTCGTGCCCGCGGTGAACTGATGAAACGATCGATAGGCGCGCAGCACGGTCTCCTGGCATAGATCGTTTGCCTCTTCCCGGTTGCGGGTCAGATACAGCGCTGCCGTGAAGAGGGAATCCAGGTGCGGCATGGCCTCCTGCTCGAAGAGTCTGCGCTTTTCCGGCTTCGTCGCGGTCATTCGCTAAGGTCTCATGAGCAATAAACTCGCGGGTGACGGAAAAGTTCCCCGAATCTGTTGGTCACGATGCCACCGGTGGGTGGGGGGAGTCAGTTGCGCCCGCGCACGAGATCGAAATTGTATTGAAACTGCATAAAAAGAATATTTTTTCCGCGGAAATTCCCACCCGCGAAAGCACTGTACTTGTCGTTGCTGATGACGCCGACGTATTGCAAGGTGAGCAGGTATTTGTTGGTCCAGGGCGGGGTAAGCACGATGCTTGGAAAAAACTCCCAGGTATTACCGTCGGGGTTGTAAATCGCCGAGGGAGTGAGAACTATCGCGCCCCACCACCAGCTGGTATTTGCGCTAAGGAGCAGGTTCTCCTCGTTGTGGCGCCATCGCTCGGCATAGCCGCCGTACACCAGGTCCTTGTCAGGACTTAGAATCGTGAAGTTGTTCCACTCCAGGTTTGTGGTCAGAGTGCCACTATGAGTGAGCAGTGGCGCGGCGATATTGTCGATGTCGAGTGCGAGCAGCGTGTTCACGGTGCTGGAGTACACGACGGCGCTAGGGTGCGCCACGTTGATGGTGTTGAATGGCGTCCGATCCTGCCAGACGGCCTCGGTTCGTATTACAAAGGGAACTTCCGACAGATACTTGTCCGGAAGATAGATCGGCCGGTTCAGCGTCACGCCCAAATCGTCGAGCTCGGGATAGCGCTGCTGCAGGCTCTGAGCTCTGCCGGGCGTGCCTGTCACGAAAGTCGTGCCATTGAGCTGATGACCGTGCCAGTACAGTATCGTGAGTTCCGCGTCCTCGATGATGCTGTGCAGGCGAATCCCTCCCATCGAGTTAGCCCAGGTGTTGGAGGGTAGTCGGTAGGTGTCGTTCGGAACGGCAGGCCCGGTGACCTGCGGATATGCCGCCTGTCGTCCCGGCGGAGTGATTGCGGGAATCGTGAAGGGATACGGATAAGTATCGAACCGGCCTCCACCGGGAGCTTGCAGATTTACCGCGCCGGCCACGTCGTGCTGGCCGTCGTAGCGTCCGTCCGGATAATCGACGCTGGTGTAGAGCGGCTGCCAGGCGGGCGTCCATACCCCTTCGATAAAATTACCTTCAAAGGGTTTCAGCTCGGGCAAGTTAAGAATCGGATGTACCATCCAGAGCGGGAGGCGTGATTGTTCGAGATTCGCAAATCCGAAGTTCCAGCTCAGATCCTGTGGATTAATCACATCGCCCACGCGAAAGGCGAGGGACTCGCCCCAGGTGACGATCTGACGCCCGAAGAAAGTGGTGAGAGGTCCAGTGGTGTTCTTCCAAAAAGCGTCGCGGACATCATAACGATTGTAGAAATCCGGCGCGCTGCGATCGTATTGTCCTCCCGGTCCCAGCAGATCGCGGCTCTCCCATGGGTAGGACGGTTCGTAGACACCCCAAAAGCGAAGAAAGAATCTATTGTTCCCATCGAGCACGTAGTTGGTGTCGACCTGGATCCAGTTACGTTCCACCGCGAGTGAATTGGAACCGTGATGCTCACCGGATGAACGTCCGAAGCTTCGCAGCGCCGACGAGTTGGCCCACATCCCGGTGCTGTTGTTGAGAAACCCTGAAACCGACAAACCACCCAAGGGGCTGGGCGATTGGCTGAGGTCAAGATACGGGGCATTGCCGCCGGTCAGGAGGTTGCCACCGAATTGCGAATACGAGCTTTTATGACCGTCTTCGGCGCTCGCCACCGGCGCGCTGGCAAGTGCCAGAACCATGGCTAATAGAAGCGCGCAACAAAAATATTCTCGTCGGCGCATGTAACATTTACTGAACAATCTTCACGAGCGCTTCGGGACTGGCGAAGCGACTCACATCGAGGTATCCATTTTTTTCGCACTCCGAGTTCACGCACGATGGCAGGCTTGGCGCGATACTCACGTGTTGGTCTTTGAAATTGATTAGAAAAGAAGTGTTGGGGCCAGCGGCTAACTGCGCGACCTCGCCATCCGCACCTGGGACCGAAGCGGGATAGGAGAAAATCAACTGCGATTTATACAGGCCGCCGGTGGGCTCATACAAATCGAGCTGCGCCCCGGCGTAGTAGTTCTCCTTGTCGATATACATCACCCGTTTGCCATAACAGTAGCCATCGGCGAATTGCGGCAAGCGCTCCATCGAGATGACATAGCAGTCGCGAAGCTCCCATCTGCCGGCCGCGGGCCTGGGCAAGGGAACGATACCGCTCGAACCGCGATAGTAATACTGTTGGTCTAGCTGGGTAGGTGTCCCGGGCGAATCGAAAGCCGCGGGGGTAGCATGGTCCAGCGCGAGGATGCTCTTCTCGCCGAGATAATCGATCTTGAACAACTGCGGGAGTCCCGGAGGACCATCATTCTCATCGTCGATCAAGTAGTCGCTGCCGAACACCGGGGCACACCGGGCAGCTTGCGATAGTCGCAGCGATCGCCGCAGCGCGGGAACGTACTCATACAGCTCATCGAGTTGGGTGGGATCGGTGGGAGTCAAATCGAGGAGCGTGCTGTATTTGGCTTGCTCAGGCGCGATCTGTTCCTGGAACTTTGCGACATAGTAAGGAGTTGAATTGGAAATGCTGGTGGGCAGACCGCTGTCGCTAAGAAACGCGAGCTGCGAATTCACCTCGGTAACTTCGGACGATTGGGTCATGTTGCCTGCACGGTCCAGCGTGTAGGAGTAATTAGGTGCGCCTTGGACCCGCGGTTGGTAGCGATAGTAGGAATCCCAAAAGATTCTCTGTCCGATGAGGGCAGGATCGCCCGCGAGCGGATGCGGGAACGGTACGCCTGCAACATAGCCTTGCGGCACGTATCCCCCCGTCGGAAGTTTAATCAGGGTGACGCGGCCGGAATACTTTTCGGTGTCATCGAGATATTTTGCGGGCAGCGGAATCGGAAGGGTGGGGCCGACATCGATCTCGAGTTCTCGAGGGACGCCCCAGAATTGGCTTCCGTCGAAGAGAGCAATCATCCCCTGCGACATGAATTGCCGGTAGTTCTGCCAATTGGCGACGGTTATTTTCTCACCGGCAGTGGCGGCCACTCCAGGGGTAGCCTGTGCATCGATGGCGGGGACCCCGGCGCACAGGAAAATGGCTAACAGCAGGAACGTTTTGGCCAGCATGAATCAACAAACCGGCTCATCACGATTTCACAGCGGATTGCCTGCGGCAACACGATTTTCTCGGCTCACCTCCGACGTGCCAGGTCGACGCGAGTGAGGTAGGTCTAGCCATAAAGCTCGACTGGCGATATTTGTTGGCTGTCGAAGCGGCGAAAATTTGGCAATTTCACGCTCGCAGGCTGACTTCCAGTAGCGGGAGAATTTCGGACATGGGCAGCACCCGAAGGTTCGGCGGTCACCGGTCGCACTCCACCACGCCACGCTGCGAGGGCGACGGGACGAAGATTTTGGCCTTCGACCCGGCGCGAAAAAGTACCTCGAAGCAAAACTCGCTGCCTCCGAAACGGCCTAACCGGCCCAACGCTCGCGCCTCGACCGTCTGGCGCGCGATTTGGAATGCAATCGCGTCTCTTTTCGGAGGCGCGCGAAGCCGCGGCTCCAAAGCCCGGCGAACCGAGCGTTCGGGAAAACGCCGAGCCTGAAATAATCCGCTCCGAAGGTTCGCTCACACCGTTCTACGGATCGCCCCGGCGATGCTAGGATCCGTGTAGAACCATGGATTCCTCGCAGAGCTGGGACCGCGATGCGGTCCAATCGATTGCTTTATCGCTCAAAGACCGGCCTGGTGCGTTGATGGTGATCCTTCGTCGCGTCCAGGACACGCTTGGATGGGTGCCGCCCGATTGCATTCCGACGATCGCGAAAATCCTGAACCTCTCGCGCGCTGAGGTGCATGGCGTCGTGAGTTTCTACCACGACTTCCGGCATCAGCCGCCGGGAAAGAACATCATCAAGGTTTGCCGCGCCGAATCATGCCAGGCGATGGGTGCGCTGGCGCTCGCCGAGCACATCAAGCGCCGCCTCAATTGCGATTTTGGTCAGACCTCGGCGGATGGAGCCCACACCCTGGATGCTGTTTATTGCTTCGGTAATTGCGCCTGCTCACCCGCGGTGGCGGTGAACGGAGAACTCTTCGGCCGCATGACGCCGAAGCGCTTCGATGAGGTCTTCGGGAAAGCCACCGGCGACTGATGGCGACCACGGTCTATATTCCTCGCGACTCGAGCGCCGTCTCGATCGGCGCCGATGATGTCGCCGAAGCACTTCGCCGAGAGGCGCAACAACTGGGCGTAGAGTTGCACGTCGTTCGCAACGGCTCCCGCGGACTCTACTGGCTGGAGCCGATGATCGAAGTCCAGACGCAGGCCGGTCGCATCGCATACGGACCGGTGCGCGCCGAGGACGCCGCATCATTTTTTGAACCCGAGTTCCTGCTAAGCGGAGAGCATCGCCTGCGCCTCGGCCCGACCGAAGAGATTCCCTATCTGAAAAATCAGGAGCGGCTGACCTTCGCGCGGGTAGGTATTACCGATCCCGTTTCGCTCGACGACTACCTCGCGCACGGCGGTTACTGCGGACTGGAGCATGCGCTCTCGATGGGCGGCGCGCAGGTCGTCGAAGAAGTTACCGCCTCGGGCTTGCGCGGACGAGGTGGCGCGGGCTTTCCGGCCGGCATCAAATGGAAGACCACGCTCGGCATCGAAGCGAAGCAGAAATACGTCGTGTGCAACGCTGACGAGGGCGACTCGGGCACCTTTTCCGACCGCATGATCATGGAAGGTGACCCGCTGGTGCTGATCGAGGGTATGACCATCGCGGCGATCGCCGTTGGTGCTACCAGGGGTTACATTTACCTACGCTCTGAATATCCCGATGCGCGGATGACGCTGAACCTGGCCCTCGATGCGGCGCGCCGCGGCGCTTACCTCGGCGGAAACATCCGTGGCAGTGGTAAGGCTTTCGATATCGAGGTCTGCGTCGGCGCGGGCGCATACATTTGCGGCGAAGAGACCGCGATGCTGGAAAGCCTCGAAGGGAAACGCGGGATGGTGCGCTTCAAGCCGCCCCTGCCGGCGATCGCCGGGCTATTCGGCCAGCCGACCATCATCAACAACGTCATCACGCTGGCGACGGTGCCGATCATTCTCGACCGCGGCGGCGCTTTCTATAAGGACTTCGGGATGGGCCGTTCGCGGGGCACGATTCCGATTCAGCTCGCGGGCAACGTTAAGCGGCCGGGCCTGATCGAGAAGGCGTTCGGGGTGACGTTGCGCGACATCATTTATGAGTATGGCGGCGGCACCGCGAGCGGACGTCCGGTGCGCGCGGTACAGGTGGGTGGCCCGCTCGGCGCTTACTTCTCCGAGTCGATGCTCGATGTTGCGATGGATTACGAAGCGCTCGTAGCGAAGGGGGGCATCCTCGGGCACGGCGGAATCGTAGTCTTCGATGATACCGTCGACCTCGCGCAGCAGGCCCGCTATGCGATGGAATTCTGCGCGCTCGAGTCGTGCGGCAAATGCACGCCCTGCCGCATCGGCTCGACCCGCGGCGTCGAGGTGATCGACCGCATCATCGCGACCCGCGGCGCCGAAAAATCGGAGAGCGTCGAGCTGCTGCGCGACTTGTGCGACACGATGACGGGGGGCTCGCTCTGCGCGCTCGGCGGGCTCATCCCTCTCCCGGTAATGAGCGCGCTGCGATTCTTCCCCGGCGATTTCGGGTTGGACGGCGGTACGAAAACCTGATCAAAATGGAGTATAAGATCAGGTCAGAAGAGCCATGCTAGCGATCGATGACAAAGACCTCGGGACCCCAGCGTCGGTATCGAAGAAACTCGTTACCCTCGAGATCGACGGTCACCACATAAGTGTTCCCGAGGGCACTTCGGTGCTGCGTGCGGCGGGCCTGGCCGGCGTCGCGATTCCGAAGCTATGCGCGACCGATTCGATGGCGGCATTCGGCTCGTGCCGCCTGTGCCTGATCGAGGTCGAAGGACGCAACGGTTGTCCCGCCTCATGCACCACGCCAGTCGAGGCGGGACTCAAGGTCCGCACTCGGAGCGAGAAGCTGGAAAAGCTTCGCCGCGGCGTGATGGAGCTCTACATGTCCGACCATCCGCTTGACGCTGCCGAATGCAAGGCGGACGGCAAGTGCGAACTCCATCGGATGGCGCACGATGTGGGCCTCGAAAAGGTTCGCTACAATCACGGCGCGCGCACTCACTTGAACTTGCCGGTTGACGATTCCAATCCATATTTTGCATTCGATCCGACCCGATGCATCCTGTGCTCGCGATGCGTTCGCGCTTGCGACGAAACTCAGGGGACTTTCGCGCTCACCATCGATGGGCGCGGCTTTAATTCGCTGATGTCGCCCGGTCAGCATCAGCTGTACATCGATTCCGAATGCGTTTCGTGCGGCGCCTGCGTGCAGGCCTGCCCGACCGACGCGTTGATGGAAAAAACCGTGCTGGAGAAAGGCGTCGGCGCTCGCGCCGTCGTAACCACCTGCGGCTACTGCGGGGTCGGATGCTCCTTCAAGGCGGAGGTGCGCGGCGACGAGATCGTGCGCATGGTGCCCAACAAGGATGGCATGCCGAATCATGGCCATTCGTGTGTGAAGGGCCGTTTCGCCTGGGGCTATGCGACCCATCCGGACCGCGTCCGCATGCCGATGATTCGCGAGCGCATCCAGGATCCGTGGCGCGAGGTTTCGTGGGACGAGGCGATCGGGTTCGCTGCAAGCGGGCTCAAACGCGTGCAGGCGAAATACGGTCGCGGGTCTCTCGGTGGAATTACTTCGTCGAGGTGTACCAACGAAGAGGCGTACCTGGTGCAGAAGCTGGTTCGCGCAGCCTTCGGCAACAATAACGTCGATACCTGCGCGCGGGTTTGTCATTCGCCTACCGGCTATGGGCTGAAGACCGCGTTCGGCACCCCCGCCGGCACCAATGATTTTGATTCGATTCTCGAGACCGACGTTATCGTCGTCATCGGCGCGAATCCGACCGAGGGCCATCCGGTATTCTCCTCGATTCTGAAACGCCGCGTTCGTGAGGGCGCGAAGTTGATCGTCGCCGATCCGCGCCAGATTGAACTGGTGCGGATGCCGCATGTCGCGGCCGACTATTTCCTGCAATTGACGCCAGGGACCAACGTCGCGCTGTTCAATGCGATGGCGCACGTGGTGGTGACCGAGGGCCTCGCCGACGAAAGTTTCATTCACGGACGAACCCGGCCGCACGAATATCATCGCTGGCGCGAATTCATCATCGAGGAGCGCAATTCCCCCGAAGCGGTCGAGAAGATCACCGGCGTCCCCGCGGAGAAAATTCGCGGCGCCGCGCGCCTTTATGCGGAGGGACCGAATTCGGCGATTTACTACGGTCTCGGCGTGACCGAGCACAGCCAGGGCAGCACCGCAGTTCTCGCGATGACCAACCTTGCGATGGTCACCGGGAACATCGGCCGCGCTGGCGTCGGCATCAATCCGCTGCGCGGGCAGAACAACGTGCAAGGTTCCAACGATGTCGGCTCATTCCCGCATGAGCTGACCGGCTACCGGCATGTGTCGGATCCGAAAGTGCGCGCCGAGTTCGAGCACGAATGGCACGTCACCCTCGACCCTGAACCCGGGCTGCGCATTCCCAACATGTTCGATGCGGCGCTCGACGGCAGTTTCAAAGGTATCTACATCGAGGGCGAGGACATCGCGCAGTCGGACCCGAACACCAATCACGTGGCCGCCGCGCTACAAGCGATGGAGATGGTGATCGTGCACGACATCTTCATGAACCAGACCGCGAACTTCGCGCATGTGTTCCTGCCCGGCTCATCTTTCCTTGAAAAGAACGGCACCTTCACCAACGCGGAGCGGCGGATTTCGAGGGTGCGCAAGGTGCTCCAGCCACTGGCAGGTAAGGAAGATTGGGAAATCACCTGCATGCTTTCCAATGCGATGGGCTTTCCGATGCAGTACCGGCATCCCTCGGAAATCATGGATGAGATAGCGCGGCTGACGCCGACTTTCGCGGGTGTGAGCTACGCAAAACTCGATCGCATCGGCAGCGCACAGTGGCCCTGCAACGATGAGGCGCCCGAGGGCACCCCCGTCATGCATATTGGCGAGTTCGTGCGCGGCAAGGGCCGCTTCCTGCCCACCGAATACATCGCGACCGAGGAACGCACGACGCAGCGCTATCCGTTGATCCTGACGACCGGCAGAATTCTCACCCAGTACAACGTCGGGACCCAGACGCGCCGTACCAAGAACGTGCTCTGGCACGCGGAGGACGTGCTCGAGATTCATCCGCACGATGCCGAGCAGCGCGGACTTCGCGAGGGTGACTGGGTTGAGGTCACCAGCCGCGAAGGATCGATTTTCGTGCGCGCGGTGCTCACTGAGCGTGTGCAACCCGGCGTCGTGTACACCACGTTCCATCATCCCGATACCGGCGCCAATGTGGTCACCACCGAAAACTCCGACTGGGCGACCAACTGCCCCGAGTACAAGGTGACCGCGGTGCAGGTGAAGCCGACCTCGCGCCGGCCGGAGCGAATCCCGCCCGCGCGGATTGTGCAGGAAGCGATGACCTCGAAATAGTCGCCGCCATGGACATTCACCGGCTGGTCAAGATGGCCAACGAGATCGGGACGTTCTTCGAAAGCGCCGAGCATCATCACGAAGCGGTGTCCTCGATCAGCGCCCACTTGCGAAATTTCTGGGATCCTCGCATGCGCAAGCAACTCATCGAGTACGAGCGCCAGGGCAACGGCGAGCTGAGCGCGATCGTTCGGGAGGCCGTCCTCGCGCTGGAGACTTCGCGATAAGCATCGGCCATGAGTGATTTGCCGGAACACGTGCGCCGTAACCGTGCGATGTGGGATGACTGGGCGTTGAGATACGCCGCTGCCGGAGCGCGTGCGTGGGCGGAGAACGTGCCGCGCTGGGGCATCTGGGGCGTTGCCCAATCGGAGGTGGGGATGTTTCCCGATGACCTCGCCGGCAAGGATGTCATCGAACTCGGATGCGGGACCGGCTATGTCTCCTCGTGGATGGCGCGGCGCGGAGCCAGGGTCGTCGGCATCGATAACTCGCAGCAGCAACTTGCTACCGCGCGGCGGCTGCAGCTTGAGCATGGCGTCGATTTCCCGCTTCTCCATGGTAACGCCGAAGAGGTTCCGTATCCCGACGGCAGCTTCGACTTCGCCATCTCGGAATATGGCGCCTGCTTGTGGGCCGATCCCTACAAGTGGATTCCCGAAGCCGCGCGGCTGTTGCGCTCGGGCGGCCGGCTCGCGTTTCTTACCAATTCGTTCCTGCACACGCTGTGCGTGCCGGCCGAAGACGACGTCCCGGCGACTGATCGTTTGTTGCGGCCGGCATTCGGGATTTATCGCGTCGAATGGCCTGGCGATCCAGGAGTTGAATTTCATCTTTCGCACGGTGACTGGATTCGGGTCTTGACGCGTTGCGGATTCGAGGTTGAGGATCTCGTCGATTTGCAGCCTTCGCCCGTAGCGAAAACCGACTACAAGTTCACCACGCTGGAGTGGTCGCGGAAATGGCCATGCGAGGAAGTGTGGAAGGCGCGCAAACGCGCTTAGCCTATGGAGCGGCTCCGGTTCGGATGAATTTGTCCACCGCCGCTCGCGTCCCATCGTAGTTGATGGAATCCAAACGGAAAGCACCGAGCGTCGTCATGGGAGCGACGATCTCGAAGCCCGACAAGGCGCTGTGGCCCGACGGCGGCGATGGCAAGCCGGTCACCAAGATAGATCTCGCGCTCTACTACGAGGCGGTCGGGCCCTGGATGCTGACCCATCTGAAGGGGCGGCCCTGTTCCATTCTGCGCGCGCCTGACGGAATTGCCGGCGAGCAATTCTTTCAGCGTCACGCGATGCCCGGCACCTCGAAGCTGTTCACACTGGTGAAAGCGACCAGCGAGCACAAGCCTTACGTCCAAATCGATCGCGTCGAAGCGCTGGCTGAAGTTGCACAGATCGGTGGCGTCGAACTTCATCCGTGGAATTGCCAACCCGGACAACCCGAGGTGCCCGGGCGCCTCGTGTTCGATCTGGATCCCGCCCCTGATCTCGACTTCTCCGCGGTCGTCGAATGCGCGCAGGAGGTTCGTGCTCGTCTGGAGGCGCTCGGGCTCATCAGTTTCTGTAAAACCACCGGCGGCAAAGGTCTACATGTGGTGACACCGCTGGCCGCAAAAAAAGCTGCGGTGACCTGGCCGGAGGCGAAAGCCTTCGCGCGCGACCTGTGCGCGAAAATCGCAGCCGATCGTCCCGATCACTATCTCATCAAGATGACCAAAAAGGATCGCGAGGGGCGAATCTATCT
>Ga0210398_10001513_pt1 | contig 23856 bp, 18 predicted proteins | sample IncBWC4OmetaG_FD_161047 | JGI IMG/M metagenome (GOLD analysis project Ga0210398, IMG submission 161047) | Forest soil microbial communities from Barre Woods Harvard Forest LTER site, Petersham, Massachusetts, United States - Inc-BW-C-4-O | ecosystem: Environmental > Terrestrial > Soil >...
CGACATCCTCCGGCCCGACCCCCGAGTTCGGCCACAAAATGTCCTTGGCGTAATAGCCGCCGACGCGCGAGATCGGGCCGTGCTGATAGTGCATGTCGAGCCGCGGCTTGTTGCAGCGACCGACGACGCCGCGGATCAGCACCAGCGGCTGCTTCATGTCCTTGGCGCGGTCGGCGCGGGTGACGATGACGCAGGTGCCGTTATCGGTCTCGACGCAGCAATCCAAGAGGTGCAGCGGCTTGCAGATAAACCGGCTGTTGACCACGTCCTCGACCGTGAAGCGCTTCTTGTAATAGGCCTTCGGGTTGTTCGACGCGTGGCGCGAATGGAACATCTTCACATGCGCCACCTGCTCCGGCGTCGTGCCGAAATCGTACATGTGGCGCATGAAAGTCGGCGCGAAGCTCTGCCCGGCGCTCTGCCAGCCGTAGGCGCGGTTGTGCAGCATATCTCCTGACACAGGTGCCGCGGATCGAGCACCCGTGCCGCCGATGCGCACTTGGCTGAATCCGTTCATCGCGCGGAAAATCGCGACGCATTTGCATAAGCCAGCTTCCATGATGCCGATCGCGATGCCGATCAGCGCCTCGGTCGACGAGCCGCCGCCGACGCAATCCATGTAGAAATTGAGCCGAAGGCCCAGATCGCCGGCAATGAAGGTCGCGCTTGTCGAGTCACCGCCCGAATAATCGAGCATGCCGTCGACGTCGCCGGGTTGAAGCCCGGCGTCGAGGATCGCGTTGCGCACCGCCCAGGTGCCGAGCGCGCGGGTCGAGATGCCCGAGCCGCGGGTATAGGTGGTCTCGCCGACCCCGACGATCGCGTATTTGTCGCGCAGGTATTTCGGCGTGGTGCCGTCGACCTCTTGTCTGGGTAGGGGCACTTTCGTTTCCTCCTCTTCGGTCGTCATGGCCGGACTTGTTCCGGCCATCCACGTCTTAGTCCATGGCAGCTTTCGTGGATGCCCGGGTCAAGCCCGGGCATGACGGTGTGAAAGCAATCGGGATCAGTACAATCGATAGAACTTCAGCGCGGTGTTGTGGAACATCGCGTTCTTCTCGTCATTCGAATAGGGCTCCGAGACGCGCTTGAACGCGTTCCAGAGGTTCGAATAGCTGCACATCCCCTTGTCGACCGGGAAGTTGCTTTCGAACATCGAACGGTCGGGGCCAAACGCGTCGATGCAGGCGTTCAGCGTCGGCCCCCAGGCCTTGGCCAGCTGTTCGGAGGACGGGGCAGATTCCTGCTGTCCCATCTCAAAGCCCGATAGCGACGGCATGCCGAGCCCGCCCAATTTCATATAGACATTGGGGAACTGGCCGAGCTTCTGGATCTGCCCGCGCCATTCCTTGAACACCTCGTCCTGCTTGCCGGCGAAGGGGCCGACCCCGAGCGCGCCGCCGATATGGTTGAGCACGATCTTGGTTTCCGGAAAGGCGGCGGCGAGGCTCACGAGGTCGCCGAGCTGTGTGTGGAACATCCACGCCTCGAAACTGAGGTTGAGCGCCGCCAGCGCCGCGAAGCCCTCGCGGAAACTGCGGTCGACGTAAAGCCCCTCGCCCGAGCCGGAGGTGAATACGCGCAGCGACGGATCGCTGTGCCATGTCGCGCCGTTGCGGATGCCGCGGAACCGACGGCCCGAGGCGACGATGTGCTGCTCCAGAATACCCTTGGCCCGCCCGCCGACCGCGCGCAGATCGACATTGCCGATGATCCCGGCGCAGTGCTTGGTCGCGCCGTACTTGCCGCTCTCGCTCATCGCCGCGACCCCGGCGACAAATTCGGTTTCGCCCAGGGAGCGCGTGTCCGGCGGGCCGTCGGCGCGGTACATCTCGCGGCATTCGAGAAACACCGTGGCGCGGATGTTGTGGCCGCTCGAGGTGTCTTCGACGAGATCGTGCAGCAGATAGCGATTGCCCGGGCGGTCCCACAGATGATGGTGCGGATCGATGATCGGCCGGTCGGGCTCGAGCGCCTTTTCCTGGGTCGCGGCGAGCCAGTCCTTGCGGATCGGCAGATGACGCTGAGGCGCGGCGCTCGACGATTGCATAGGAGTTCCTCCCGGGGGCAGAGGATTTTTGCGAAGAATTTTCGCAAGTCTGCGACGGCCGCGCCAAACCGCGCAAGGCGCGAATGCGCAGGGCCGTCGCACGCCGGCTACGACCCGAGCTTGATAAGCTCGCGGAGGATGTGAGTGGTGTTGGTGGAATTGGGGAGGTGCACCAGCACTGCCCCGCGCGCGACGACCCCGCTACTTTCGAGAACCTCCCAATCGCCCTCGATGGTCGGGCTGTTCGGCCCCGCGGGCGTGACTTTGTATTTGACCGAAGCGACATCGAAATCGCCGGCGGGCACGGCGATGTGGTCGCGTCCAGCGAAAGTCAGATCGTATGTCGCGTTCTCGGTGGAGCTCATGTCCTTGATGAGGTCCCACCGGCTTTGCGAGCGTTCTGACGTGACCTTGCACGGCACCGACAGGGTAGCCGTCGCGCCAAGCGGAAAGAACGCCTTGATCGCCGCGTCATCGCAATCGATCGTGTTGGTCTGAACAAACACCGGCGTCGCGCCGATCCGGGGTTTGTCGGTCTCCCCGGCATCCTCGGGCCCCGGGATCGGGAAGGCCTGCGACACGCGGATGAAATCGCGTCCGGTGACTTTGCCGATCTTGGCGAGATTGGCGGAAATCTCCGGCGGGATCGGAACGATAATCAGGTCGCCGTCATGCGTGATATCGGGGTAGTTGCGCGCCTGCTTGCAGTTGTTCTCCGTTTCGTCTTCAGGGCAGCGATAAAGCAACGCCAAGGGGGTGAGCGTTGCTTCGAAACCGGTGTCACTCGACGCGGTCGTGGTCAGCCGGTGGATGTAGCCGAACACTGTCTCTTTGCCGCCGATGTGGATCGTGTAGAGCGTTCTGAAAGTCGCGATGGTGCCAACGGCCGGGCGGTAATGCGGCTCATCCGCCATCGCCGTACCCATCAGTCCGAGAATTGCTAAGAGCGCCGCGCCGATCCGCATGATTTTTCTCCCGGAAGGCGATTGATGAGACTTTGTGACGGCGGGCTGACGAACGCCATGGTTTTGACGACCCCCAACCAAGCGGGTCAGAAATGCTTTTCGTTCCAGTCGGCGAGCGTCTTGAGCTCATCCAGATGCGGCTCGTAGGCGCCCTTCGCCGCGTCCCAGCGCCAATAGCCCTTGAAGATCGCGCCGGCCTCATTGTCGAGTTTGGTTTTGCAGTCCTCCGCGAATTGCTGGATGAAGCGCTGCTGCTCGACATTTATCCGCGCCATCGGTCCGCCTTCGGGCACGACGTCGATGCTGATGCCTTCGCCGACCTCCTCGCGGCAGGTCCGCGAATTCGTTCGATGTACGGTGCCGATCGCCGCGAACCCGCCGGCCCGGATGAGGATGAATGCGGTGTCGCTGCCGGCCTTGCCGGTGACCTCCGGCCCGCTCTCGACCGTGAGTAGGGCGCCGAGGCGGCCGAGCGGGCGCACCTCGCCGATCATCATGACGGTGTAGCGCTCGCCCTTGACGTTGACCGCGTCGACCAACTTGCCTTTCTCGTCGAACAGCGCGGCGATGTCGGCGCAGTCATCGCCACCCTTGAGCAGGACGACGGTCCGGGTCTTGCCCGCCAGGCGATAGGACTGAGCCTCAACCCCGAAATCCCCCCCGACATCCCAGTCCTCGCCGCACATCATCCATTGGTCGCTGGTGAAGCCGAGCGAGCGCACCGCGATTATGCGGTGAACTTTGAGCCGGTTCGGGTACGGGTCGGACGCCACCGCACCGGGGAAGAGCTGGCGCAGCAGATCGAGCCACTTCTTGCCCGGTATGTCGGGCACTGCTTCCGTCAGGTCGTCGATGGATTGGGCGCCGGCCGGTATTGTCGCGAACGCGCTCGCGACGGCGAGCGTGAAGACCGCGAGATAGCGACGGAATGCAGCGGGAAGGTGCAAGGCAGGTATCCGTCCGATCAGCGGGTCAGAAATGCTTTTCGTTCCACTTTGAGAGGCTGTCGAGCGCGGGGGTGTGTGCCTCATAGGTGTTTTTCTGCGTATTCCAGCGCCAAGAACCGGTGAAATTTGTCTTTGCCACCGGGCCGCGCGCGGTCTCGCAATCTTTGGCCGCGAGATTTTGCAGGCTGCGCGTCACGGTGACCTCGATCCGCGCGAACGGGTCGCCGTTCGGCGTCACCTTCACCTTGCTTTCCTCGTTCAAAAGCTGACCCGGCTTGCCGTTCTCGCCACACATGCGCTCACCAAACGCCCGCATATTGCCGATCGCCGACAAGCCGCCCACGCGCGCCAGGACCAGCGCCGTACGGTCGTAGCTTTGGCTCGAATTGTCGTGCCACAGCGTGGCGATCACGAGCGCGCCCTCGGTGCCGAGCGGGCGCACATAATCGTCCGAAAACGAGACATGAACATCGCCGCGGATATTGACCGCATCGACAAGCTTGCCGGCGCCGTCGAACAGCGCGATCAGCCCTACGCACTCGTCCTCGATCGTCACCGTGACGACGACATAGCCCCCACCGGCGAGATGGATCGGCTTTGCATCGCGGTCGCTGAGACGAATGTTGTCGACACATTTGACCCGGGCATCGTCGCCTGGGCCAATCGAGCGCAGGTCATTGATGTCGCTGGCCGTGGCGCCGCCGCCGTCCGATGCGGCGATGTCGGGGAAGATTTGCGACAGCAGGTCGATCCAGCTCTTGCCGGCGACGCCGGGAACCTCACCGGTGAATCCTCGGTCGTTACCGGCGGCGGCTTGTGCCGCGACCAAAGGCGCGAGCAGCACGGCGAGCGCCAGGGCCAATTTCCGCAACGTTCGTCCGATGCCCACGCTACCCAGCCTTGCGACAATGTCCCCGCCGCAAAGGATACGGGCTTAGGGCTCCGGTGGTTCACCGCCGCTAGGCCTTCGCCAGCACCCGCTCGCGGAAGGCGCGCATCTCGGATAGGACGGCGCTTTCCTGGGGACGCTCGAAATCGAAGTCGATTGCGCTGACCCCGATATCCTCGAGCGCGTGGATATCGCCGACGATGTCGCCGTCGCTGCCCGAGAACAGCCGCCGCTCGCCGTCGCCGGCTTGAGCCGGGAGGTCGCCCCCGTAGCGCTTGACGCGATAGGTGAGGGCGACCGCTTGCGCGTCGCGGCCGGCCGCCGCGGTCAGCTGCCGCAGCCGCGCAACGCCGGCCCGATAGCGCGGCAGGCTGTCATAGGGCGCGGCGTTGTTGGTGCCGATCGGGTACCAGGCGTCGCCGAGCCTCGCGGCGCGGCGCAGCGACGGCCCGCTCTCGCCACCGACCCAGATCGGCGGGTGCGGCTTCTGCGTCGGCTTCGGCTCCAATAGCAGCCGGTCGTAATGGACATATTTGCCCTCGATCACCGGCTTCTTCTCGGTCCACAGCGTCTTGAACGCGGCGACATATTCGTCTGTCACCGCGCCGCGCTCGGCGAAGGGCGTCGTCACCACCGCGTCGAATTCGGCCTTGAGCCAGCCGGCGCCGATCCCGACCGTGAGCCGGCCACCCGATAGCACATCGACCGTCGCGAGCTGCTTCGCGGCCAGCACGGCCGGGCGATGCGGCACGACCAGCACCGCCAGCACCAGCCGCACCCGGCTCGTCACCGCGGCGAGCCACGCGGCCAGGGTCAGCATTTCGTGGCGATGCGCGCTGTCGGTAGAATAAAACGCGCCGCTCTCGGAATAGGGATAGCCGGGCTCGGCCATGTCGGGCAGCGTCACATGGTCGGTGACGGTAAGGTAATCGTAGCCCATCACCTCACCCTCGCGGGCGATGCGCGCCATGATGTCGGGCTGCGCCAAGGCGCCGCTATTGGGCAGGTTGAAGCCGTACTGCATAAGGCGTCTCCGTGTTGTCGCGTCAGTCTGCCTCGGCGGGCGCGGCTTGCGCGAGCGGCAAATACCGTCGCCTTAAGCAAAAGCCGAGTTGCGATTATCTTCGCTTTTCTGAATAAGATAGATTCATCATCTAGTTTCATTTTCCATGCCGTTGGGTCGGGGTGCGGCATTCCGACAAGGGAGCAATCACTTCTACGCAGTTGGGGTTGTCGCGGACGGGTGGCATTGTGCGCCGCCGCCAATCGATAATGGACAGGGGAGATACGTCAATGAACCTTACCCGCCGCACCGTTTTGTCGCGTGCCTCGGTCGCTGCGACAACCGCTGTCGCCGCGCCGTTTGTATTGCGCTGGCCGGCCCATGCCGCCGCGGAGTTCGCCTACAAATACGGCACCGCGCTGCCCGACGGCCATCCGATGGTGATCCGCTCCAAGGAAGCGGCGGCCAAGATCAAGGAAGAGAGCAACGGCCGGCTCGATATCACGCTCTATCCATCGAGCGTCCTCGGTCAGGACACCGCGATGATGTCGCAGGCGATCGCCGGCGCGCTCGAGATTTACGGCATGTCGCTCGACATCCTGGCGCAGAAGAGCCCGTCCGCGGCGATCTTCGGCGTCGGCTTCGCGTTCCCCGATTACCCGACCGCCTGGAAGGCGATGGATGGCGACCTCGGCAATTACTGCCGCGGCCTCAGTGAAAAGGCCGGGCTCTATTGCCTCGACCAGGCGTTCGACCATGGCTTCCGCCAGATCACCATGAAGTCGAAGCCGATCAACGTGCCGGAGGACCTTAAGGGCGTGAAGATCCGCCTGCCGGTCGCGCCGCTCTTTATCTCGCTGTTCCAGCATCTCGGCGCATCGCCGACGCCGATCAATTTCGGCGAGGTCTACAGCGCCCTGCAAACCGGCCTCGTCGACGGCCAGGAAAACCCGCTGATCCTGATCGACACCGCCAAGCTCTTCGAGGTGCAGAAATACTGCAGCATGACCAACCACATCTGGGTCGGGCTGCATATCGCGTTCAACAACGACGCCTGGAAAAAGCTGCCCGCCGATTTGCAGGAGCTGACTCACAAGCATTTCAGTGCAGCCGCCCTCGCCGAGCGCGACGACTGGCAGGTCATGGACAAGGGCGAGATCGACAAGATGACCAAGGGTGGGCTGACCTTTAACCACCCCGACACTAAGCCTTTCCAGGAGGCGCTCAAGAAGTCCGGCTTCTACCCCGACTGCAAGAAGCAGATGGGCGACGAAGCCTGGGGTCTGCTCGAGAAGTACACCGGCGCGCTCGTTTAATGAGCGCGTCGCAGTTCCAAGAAACCTAGCGGAGGAATGTCTTGTCTCTGACCCGTCGTACGTTGCTTACCCGCGCCTCGGCCGCTGCTGGCGCCACTCTCGCCGCGCCGGCCATCCTGCATTGGCCGGCTTATGCGGCCGAATTCACCTACAAATGCGGCACCGCGCTGCCCGACGGCCATCCGTTGTGCATCCGTGGCAAGGAAGCTGCGGCGAAGATCAAGGACGAGAGCGGGGGGCGGCTCGACATCACCTTCTACACCAACAGCGTGCTCGGCCAGGACACGGCGATGATCTCGCAGGCCATCGCCGGCGCCCTGGAAATGTACTGCCTGCCGATCGACCTTTTGGCGCCAAAGAACGAGGCGTGCGGCGTGTTCGGCGTCGGTTTTGCCTTTGACGGCTACACCCACGCCTGGGAGGCGATGGACGGCGATCTCGGCGACTACCTGCGCGACATCGCCAAGGGGATCGGCTTTCACTGTATCGAAAAGACGCCCGATCATGGCTTCCGCCAGATCACCATGAAGTCGAAGCCGATCAACAGCCCGGACGACCTCAAGGGCATCAAGATCCGCTTGCCGGTCTCGCCGTACCTGATCGCACTGTTCCAGGCGCTCGGCGCCTCGCCGACGCCGATCAATTTTGGCGAGGTCTACAGCGCGTTGCAGACCGGCCTCGTCGACGGCCAGGAAAACCCGCTGATCCTGATCGACACCGCCAAGCTCTACGAGGTGCAGAAATACTGCAGCATCACCAACCACGTCTGGGCGTGCATCCACTATTCGTTCGGCAACACCTACTGGGACAAGCTGCCGAACGACTTGAAGGATCTCTCGACCAAGCACTTCACCGCCGCGGCGATGACCGAGCGCGACGACTGGCAGAAGATGACGGCCGACGAGCAGAAAAACCTCACCGGCAAGGGCATGGTCTTCAACAACCCGGACGTGAAGCCCTTCCAGGAGGTGCTGAAGAAGGCCGGCTTCTATGGCCAGATGAAGACGAAGTCGGGCGACAAGGCCTGGGCACTCTTGGAGAAATATGTCGGCCCCCTCGCCTAGTTCATTGCCTGGATCCATTCCCTGACCCCCTGAACATCAGGAGATGTAGCGCGTGAGCCATTCAGCAGCGGAAACGGCGCCGACCGCACCTTCCTGGGCGGGCTTGCGCCGTACCGCCTTCGCCCTCGACATGCTGATCGGGCGCATCGCCGAGTTTATCGGCGCCGCGCTCGTGGTGGCCGAGACCTGTATTCTCTTTGCCGGCGTGGTCTCGCGCTATGTCTTCAACAGCCCGATCATCTGGACCGACGAGCTCGCCACCTTCCTGTTCCTGTGGCTGGCGATGTTCGGCGCGGTGGTCGCGGTGCGCCGCGACGGACATATGCGGCTGACGACCTTTGTCAATTGGGTCGCGCCGAGCGTCGGCAATTGGCTCGGCACGGTCGCCGAGCTGGTGGTCATCGTCTTCGTCCTCGAGATCATCGCCCCGATCACCGCCTATATGAAGGTCCAGGCGTCGACCGAGTTGATCACGCTGCACATCTCGGATTGGTACCGGGTCGTCGCGCTCCTGGTCGGGACCGGGCTGATTTCGATCGTCGCGCTGCTGCGGATGCTGGAGACCACCACCCTGCGCGGCTTTCTGTCGGCGCTTGCCGTCGTCGGGGTGATCGCCGCCGGGTTGTGGCTGGCACAGCCGGCGCTGGTCGCGATGGGCGTCGGCAGTCTGGTGCTGTTCTTTGTCGTTATCGTCGCCGTCTGCGTTTTCATCGGCGTGCCGATCGCCTTTACCTTTGGCATCGCGACGCTGTCCTATCTGAGCCTGACGACGAACATGCCGGCGACCATCGTCATCAACCGCATGGATGACGGCATCTCGAACCTGTTGCTGCTCGCGGTGCCGATGTTCGTCTTCCTCGGCCTCTTGATGGAGATGACCGGGATCGCGCGGGTGATGGTCAATTTCCTCGCCGCGCTGGTCGGGCATGTGAAAGGCGGCCTCAGCTACGTGCTGCTCGGCGCGATGTATCTGGTGTCGGGGATTTCCGGCTCGAAGGCCGCCGACATGGCCGCCGTCGCGCCGATCCTCTTCCCCGAGATGCAAAAGCGCGGCATGCACCCCGGCGAGCTGTCGTCGCTGCTCGCGACATCGAGCGCGATGTCCGAGACGATCCCGCCAAGCCTGGTGCTGATCACGATCGGCTCGGTGGTGCCGGGGCTGTCGATCGCCGCGCTGTTCACCGGCGGCCTGCTGCCGGCCTTTGTCGCGGCGCTGGCCCTGGTTGCCGTCGCCTGGTGGCGGTCGCGCAGCGAAGACAAAGGCGCCGGTGAGCGCGCGCCGGTCTCGCTGATGCTGCGCACCCTGGTCATCGCCCTGCCCGGTCTGACCCTCCCCTTTGTGATCCGTTACACCGTCATCATCGGCGCGGCGACCGCGACCGAGGTGTCGACCATCGGCGTCGTCTACACCGCGATGTTGGGGCTTCTCGTCTATCGCCAGTTCGACTGGCGGCGGATCTACCCGATCCTGATCGAGACCGTGTCGCTGACCGGCGCGGTGATGATGATCATCGGCACCGCGACCGCGATGGCCTGGGCGCTCACCCAATCCGGCTTCTCGCTGTGGCTGGTATCGGTGATGGCCTCGGTGCCGGGCGGCAGCTGGGGCTTCCTCGCGGTGACGATCGTCGCTTTCATCATCCTTGGCAGCGTGCTCGAGGGGTTGCCGGCGATCGTGCTGTTTGGGCCGCTGCTGTTCCCGGTCGCCAAGGCAATGGGCGTGCACCCAGTGCACTACGCGATGGTGGTGATCCTCGCGATGGGGATCGGCCTCTTCGCGCCGCCCTTCGGCGTCGGTTTTTACGGCGCTTGCGCGATCGGCCGCACCAACCCCGACGACTCGCTATGGCGCATCTGGCCCTATATCGGCGCGCTGGTGGTATCGCTGCTGATCATCGCGGCGATCCCCTGGCTGTCGATCGGCTTCCTCTAGGAGCGGCGTAGCCCTACAGCGCGCCGGGCCGGGCGAATGACGGCCCGCTGGTGAATTCCTTGCGGCGCTCGTTATAGCTGCCCCAGCGTGCGTAGTAGCCGGCGCCGGCCTCGGCCGCGGCTTCGTTGGCCTCGGCATGGGTCGGGTAGATGCCGGCGAAGGTCCAGCGCGGCGGCTGTCCCTTGACGACGCCCCAGCCGACGACCCAATCGGCGTGGATCGCCTGCTGCAGATGCCCGTGAATTTCGGGATGGCCCGGATGCTCCTCGGCGGGCTGTGGCCGCGGCGGGATGAATTGCGGCGTTGGCGGCGGCGCGGCGGGCTCGGTCGGCACGACGGCCGGGTGCAGCGCGATGATCGCGCTCAGCTCGCTGAGGTAATGCCGGCAGTGTTCGATCGTGTGCTCGGTCGTGTCGACTTCGAGCCAGCCCGGCGCCTGCGCATGCTTCTCGCAGGTGCGCAGGCGGCCCGCCTGCAGCTCCGCGAGTTGCTGGGTGAGGCGAACCTGTTCCTGCTGGGCCCAGGCGATGATGTTTTCAATCGCAGCCATCTTCGCTCCCCCTCGAATACGTGAATCGAGCCGCATCCTGCTCTGGTTGCCCGCACTCGGGCAACGGCTTACCCAACCGGCGCGGCCCGAATACGGCGCCTTATCAATTCAGCGGCGTGCTGCCGGTGTATTTGATGATGTAGAGCCCGCCCGAAAACCGGTCATTGGCATAGATCAGCCCCTTTTCATCGACATAGACGTCGTTGATCTGGATCGTCTTCATCGTGTTGCCGGGCGGCGCTTTCGGGATCACATAGCCGATCTCGGCCGGGCGGCTCGGGTCGGCGATCGAATAAGCGCGCACCCCGCCGTTGAAATAGCTGCCGACCACGACGTTCTTCAGAGTCATCTCATAAGGCGAAGGCCGGTTCATGTTGATGTTGTGCGCGCCGAAGCGGCCGCCCGCCTTGCACAAATCGGCCTGATCGTGCGGCGGCGGCATCGTCGCCAGCGCGAACGGGTGGCGCTCGTTCGAGATGTCCCACACCCAGTTGCGCTTGGGCCAGTCGCTGCACAGATTGCCGATCGCCTCCTCGGTCTGGATCGCGATGCCGCGCGACGGGATCGCCGTGACCGTGTGCGCGAAGCCCTCGCCCATCGATTGCCACGAGCGGCGGACGACGATCTTCGGATGCGCCTTGTCGCTGATATCGAGGATCACCCAGCCGCCGTCGATCCAGCCGGCATAAAGCCGATTAGGCTGGTCGGCCGGCACCGTCGGCGTGTGCAGCCGCATCCCGGCATCGAGCACCTCGACCCGCGGCGGCGGCTCGGCGGCGTCGCCGACCCGCGTGCCGGGCAGCCACCAGCGCCCGGCCTCTTTTGGCTCCTTCGGGTTCGACACGTCGACGATCATCAGGAATTGATCGTCTTCCTGATTGCGCGGCTCGAAATCCTTGGCGCCGGTCGAGATGTAGGCGTAGTGGCCGTCGGTGAACCACAGATAATGCACGCCGCGCGAATGCGGCCCCGACGTGTCGAAATGCGACAGCTTTTGCGGGTTGGCCGGGTCGGCGACATCGTAAATGTCGATGCCGGCGTATTGCTGGCCCTGCTTTTCGGTCTGGTGCGCGACGACGAGCGTCGTCCCCGACAGCCCCAGCGAGTTGCACCGCACGAAATCCGCCTCGACCGGGATCTGCTTGATGATCGTCGGCTTTGTCGGGTCGGTGACGTCGAGGATGCTGACGCACATCGGCGCCGATTCATGCGCGAGGAACAGCACGCGCTTGCCGCCCGCGTATTGCGTCAGCGCCAGGCCTTCACCGCCCTTGCCCGCGCCGCCGAGATCGTTGCGGCCGATGATCTCCATGTTGCTGGCTTCGGCGGTGGCGAGCGAGTCGGCTCCCGGGGCTTGTCCCTGGCCCTGGGCGGTGGAGCCCTGCGCTTGCGCCTGCGCGCCCGCCGGCATGGCGGCGGCGCAGATCGCGGCCCAGGTCAGAGCGATAGCGGCGGCAAAAACGGCGTGACGCTGACCCATGCGCATCCTCCGAAAGGCTTTTGCCGAGTATCGGCGGCGGCGCGGGTTCCGGCAACCTCCGGCGGCGCCGGCTGGGTTCGCAGCGCCCTCGACAGCGGCGCGCGCTTCGTCGAGCATAGGCCGCGTTCCGTCAGGGAAGCCGGGGAGGGGCGCCATGTCGGCAGAAGCATTTTTGGAAGCGCGGGAATTTCTCTGGAAACACCGCACCGATTACGACACCGCCTACTGCGATTTCCGCTGGCCCCAGCTCGATAAGTTCAACTGGGCGCTCGATTATTTCGATCGCATGGCCTACGGCAACGACAAGCCGGCGCTATGGATCGTCAATGAAGGTGGCGGCGAGGAAAAGATCACCTTCGCCGAGATGGCCGAGCGGTCGAGCCGTGTCGCCAATTACCTGCGCGGGCTTGGTGTCAGGCGCGGCGACCGCATCCTGTTGATGCTCGGCAACGTCGTGCCGCTGTGGGAGGTGATGCTCGCGGCGATGAAACTGGGCGCCGTGACAATTCCCGCCTCGACCTTGCTCACCCGCGACGACCTGATCGACCGCTTCGACCGCGGCCGCGCCCGCCACGTCATCACGAGCCCCGAGCACGCGGCGAAGTTCGCCGACATCCCCGGCGACTACACCCGCATCTGCACTGGCGCGGCGCCGGGTTGGCGCGATTACGCCGAGGCCGCCGATGCGCCGGCACGCTTCGCGCCCGATGGCGAGACCAAGGCCACCGATCCGCTGCTGCTCTATTTTACCTCGGGCACCACGTCGCGGCCGAAACTGGTGCTGCACAGCCACCAGAGCTACCCGGTCGGCCATCTGGCGACGATGTATTGGCTCGGCCTTCAGCCCGGCGACATCCACCTCAACATCTCTTCGCCCGGCTGGGCCAAGCACGCCTATAGCTGTTTTTTCGCCCCATGGAACGCCGAAGCCTGCGTCTTTATGCTCAACCAGCCGCGCTTCAACGCGAAAAACCTGCTCGACGCGCTGCAGCGCTACAAGGTCACGACATTCTGCGCGCCGCCGACCGTGTGGCGCATGGTGATCCAGGAAGACTTCACCGCCTACAAGATGGCGCTGCGCGAAGTGGTCGGCGCCGGCGAACCGCTCAACCCCGAGATCATCGAACAGATTGAGTCCGCCTGGGGGCTGACGATCCGCGACGGTTACGGCCAGACCGAGACGACGCTGCAGATCGCCAATTTTCCCGGCCAGGCCGTCAAGCCGGGAGCCATGGGCAAGGTGGCGCCGGGTTACCGGGTGCAACTTCTCGCCCCCGACGGCGCCGAGCAGGACGAGGCGGAGGTGTGCCTCGCGCTCGATCCTGCGCCTCTGGGGCTGATGATGGGCTACCAGGGCGATGACGGCGATGTCGTACCGGTGACAGGCGCCGCCTACCATACCGGCGATGTCGCGACCCGCGACCCCGACGGCTATTTCACCTATGTCGGCCGCGCCGACGACGTGTTCAAAGCCGCCGACTACCGGATCAGCCCGTTCGAATTGGAAAGCGCGCTGATCGAGCATGCCGCGGTCGCCGAGGCGGCGGTGGTGCCGTCACCCGATCCGATGCGGCTCGCAGTGCCCAAGGCTTTTGTCGCGCTCGCCGGCAACCACACCGCGACCCGCGAGACCGCGCTCGAAATCTTCCGCCATTGCCGTGCGACGCTCGCGCCGTTCAAGCGCGTGCGCCGGCTCGAATTCGCCGAGCTGCCCAAGACCATCTCGGGCAAGATCCGCCGCGTCGAGCTGCGCGCCACCGAGGCCGAGCGCCGCGCCGCCGGCACCCGCGTCGAGGTCGAGTTCTGGGAGGAGGATTTCCCGGAACTTAGATGACGTTCGGATATCCCTCGCCCCGCGAGCAGGGAGAGGGTGGACATCGCGAAGCGATGGACAGGTGAGGGGCTGCGTCCGGCATTCCTGCCCTAAAATAATGCACACGCGGTTGACCCGGCGCGGGTTGACCGTCATCTAGGACATAGATGTTCTCGTTCTTCGAACGCCTTATCGAGCCGACCGAAAAGCCGCCCGAAGCGCCGCCGCCGGAACTCGGCAGCCCGCACGCGCTGATCCGCTTCTATTGGCATTTCGTGCGTCAGGTGCCGGGGCTGCTCGCGCTGCTCTTTGTCGCCGGCTTTATCGTTGCGATGTGCGACGCGGCGATCCCGGTCTTTATCGGCCGCATCGTAACGCTCGTCTCGGCGCAGCAGCCGGAGACGATATGGCAGGTCGCCGGCTGGCAACTGCTGGGTATGGCGGTGTTGCTGCTGGTCATCCGCCCGGCGGCGTATTTCAGCCAGGCGCTCGTCACCAACCAGGCGCTGATCCCCGGCCTCACCAATCTCGTGCGCTGGCAGAACCATTGGCATGTCGTGCGCCAGGGCTGGGTGTTCTTTCAGAACGATTTCGCGGGGCGCATCGCCAACCGCGTGATGCAGACCGGCCCGGCGTTGCGCGAAAGCGTGACGATGAGCATCAACGCGATCTGGTACATCCTCGTCTACGGCACCAGCGCGATGTTGCTGCTGGGCCGCGCCGATTGGCGATTGGCGCTGCCGATCCTCCTGTGGTTCGCCAGCTACGCCGTCGTACTGCGCACCTTTCTGCCGCATATGCGCGAGCGTTCGCGCCGCATGTCGGAGATGCGCTCCGAGGTCACCGGCCGCGTCGTCGACAGCTACACCAACATCCTCACCGTCAAGCTTTTCGCCCGGGCGCGCGACGAGGACGCCTTTGTCAAGGAAGCAGTCGACGAGCACACCCGCGCCTATCGCCGCCAGCTGCGCATGACCTCGGGCTGGGGCATCTCGCTCATCCTGATGAACGCGGCGCTCTTGACCGGCACCGGCGGGCTGGCGATCGCGCTGTGGGTCAATGGCCGGGTGCCGATCGGCACGGTGGCGATGGCGATCCCGATGGCCTGGCAGATCGGCAATATCGCCGGCTGGGTGGCGCAGCAGATCGCCAATGTCTTTGACAGCATCGGCCAGGTGCAGGACGGCATGCGCTCGATCGCCGTGACGCGGCAGATGCCCGATGAGCCCGGCGCGGTCGAGCTGCCGCGCGCGATGGGCGCGGTGCGTTTCGAGAACGTGCATTTCGACTACGGCCGTTCGAAGCGCCTCGGCGGGGTGCTGCGCGGGCTCGATCTCGATATCGCGCCGGGCGAGCGGGTCGGCCTCGTCGGCCGCTCGGGCGCCGGCAAATCGACGCTGGTGCACCTGCTCCTCGGCTTCTACCGGCCGGAAGACGGCCGCATCCTCATCGACGGCAAGGACGTCGCCGGGCTGACCCAGGAAAGCCTGCGCGCGCAGATCGGCATGGTGACGCAGGACACCTCGCTCTTGCACCGCTCGATCCGTGACAACATCCGCTACGGCCGGCCCGAGGCGAGCGAGGCCGACATCCAGGACGCCGCGCGGCGCGCGCACGCGACCGAATTCATCGATACCCTCGAAGACTGGCACGGCCGCACGGCGTTCGACGCGCATGTCGGCGAGCGCGGCGTCAAATTGTCGGGCGGCCAGCGGCAGCGCATCGCCTTGGCGCGGGTGATCCTCAAGGATGCGCCGATCCTGGTGCTCGACGAGGCCACCTCGGCGCTCGACAGCGAGGTCGAGGCGGCGATCCAGGAGCAGCTCGACGCGCTGATGGAAGGCCGCACGGTCATTGCCATCGCCCACCGCCTGTCGACGATCTGCCGGATGGACCGGGTCGTCGTGCTCGACCGCGGCCGCCTCGTCGAGGAAGGCTCGCACGAGCAGCTTCTGGCGCGTGGCGGGACCTACGCGGCGCTGTGGCGCCGCCAGTCGGGCGGCTTCCGCGTCGACATCCCACCTGACGTCCCCGGCCGCGAACGCGAGGAAATCCGCGTTTAGCTTTTTCGCGAATATCCTTCCGGAAAATTAACCAGCGACGATTTTAATCGCCCGGCGCGAAATGTTGAGGTTTGGCTCTGTGGAACGCGAACGGCTGATCTTTGTCGGCGCCTGCGATCTGGCGGGGCTTGTCCGCGGCAAGGGCTTTCCCGAAACGGCGCTGTCGCAGCGCCTGCGCCAGGGTGTCGGCCTCGCGCCCTCGAACATCATGATGTCGGCGTTCGGGCCGATCTACGACACGCCCTATGGTACGACGGGCGATCTGATCCTGGTGCCCGACCCCTCGACCTATGTCGAGGTCGAGTTCGACTATGGCGACGCCGAGCGCTTTTATCTCGGCGACATCCAGATGCTCTCCGGCCAGTTCTGGCAGTGCTGCCCACGCAATTTTCTGCGCCGCGCCCTGGCCAAGCTCAACACCGAGGCCGGGCTTTTGCCGGTCGCCGCCTTTGAGCAGGAATTCACCTATACCGGGGTCGAGCATCGCCTTGGCGCGACCTATTCGCTCGACGCCTGGCGTCGCCAGGGCGGGTTTGGCGAGCATCTGCTCGCGGTGCTGCGCACCGCCGGGCTCGAGCCCGACAGCTTCCTGCCGGAATACGGGCCGCGCCAGTACGAGATGACGGTCAGCCCGGCAAACGGGCTGCGCGCCGCCGACAACGCCGTCGTCTCCCGCGAGATGGCGCGCGCCGTCTCGCATCGCATGGGCCAGCGCGCGATCTTCGCGCCGATCCTCGATCCCGACGGCATCGGCAACGGCACCCACGTGCATTTCAGTCTGGTGGACAGAAATGACCAGCCGGTCATGTTCGCCGCGGACCGGCCGTGGCGCATGAGCCCGGTCGGCGAGCATTTCTGCGCCGGCATCCTCGCGCATCTGCCGATGCTCTGCGCGATCACCGCGCCGTCGGTCGCCTCGTATTATCGCCTGCAGCCCGATCGCTGGGCGCCGACCTGGGCCAATATCGGCGTGCAGGATCGCGGCGCCGCGCTGCGCGTCTGCCCGATTTTCGGCCCACCGGCCAACCGCAACTTCAATGTCGAGTACCGCGTCGCCGACGCGACCGCCTGCCCCTATCTGGTGCTCGGCGCGCTGATCTGGGCCGGGATCGACGGGCTGCGCCGCCGGCTCGTGCTGCCCGAGCACACCGAGCGCTCGTTCTGGGACATGAGCGATGATGAGCGCGTGGCCTGGGGCATAAAGCCGCTGCCGCGTTCGCTCGCCGAAGCGCTCGATCTGTTCGCCGCCAGCACCGCCGCGCGCGAGTGGCTCGGCGACGAGCTGTTCGAGGCCTACCTGCGCTTCAAACGCTCGGAGCTGAAAGCGGTCGAAGGCCTCGCCCCGGCCGAAATCTGCGCAAAATACGCCGAAGTCTATTAATCCCCTCGCCCCGCGAGCGGGGAGAGGGTGCCGAGCATAGCGAGGCGGGTGAGGGGCTGCCGCTCGCTTGCTAATATGCCGTTATGACCTCACTCCTCACCCCCGACGAACCCGCTCCCGTCCGCATTCTGCGGCCGGAAGGTGCGTCGGGTTTCCTGCTCGCCGCCGATCATGCCGGGCGGCTCATCCCGCGCACTCTCGGCGCGCTCGGCCTCGACGAGACCGAGCGTAGCCGCCACATCGCCTGGGATATCGGCATCGCAGCGGTCACCGAGGAGCTCGCCGCGCGGCTCGATGCGACCGCCGTCCTCCAGACCTATTCGCGGCTGGTGATCGACTGCAATCGCGCGCCCGGCCACCCGACTTCGATCCCCCCTGTCAGCGAGACAACCCCGATCCCCGGCAACGAAAACCTCAGCGGCGAAGACCGCGCCGCCCGCCGTCACGCGATCTTCGGTCCCTACCACGCTGCGCTCACCCGACTGCTCGACGCGCGCGAGGCGGCCGGCCGGCGTACCATCCTTGTCGCGATGCACAGCTTTACGCCGGTCTTCAAGGGCGTCGCCCGCGCGGTCGAGGTGGGCGTCCTCTATCACCACGAGACCCCGCTCTCGCGCCTCATGCTCGACCTGCTGCGGGCCGAGGGCGACCTCGTCGTCGGCGCCAACGAGCCCTACGCGATCACCGACGACAGCGACTACACCGTGCCGGTGCACGGCGAGGGCCGCGCCCTTCCCCATGTCGAGATCGAAATCCGCCAAGATCTGATCGCCGATCCCGCCGGCCAGTCCGCCTGGGCCTACCGCATGGCCCGCTTGCTGGAGGAAGCTTCAAAGAGACTCGATTGGACGAACGGAAGGTAAGATAAAGTCGAAGGCCCTTTGATTCACAGATATTATTAAATGAAATGACATGTATCTAAAGTTGATGGATCAATATTATTTTTTTTCAAGAGGTCGGTAAGTGATGTCGTCGTCACAGGGTATTGAAATTGAGACCAATTTGCCGAATGTGCTTCAGCAACATCATCACCTGAAAGATTTATTTCTATCGCGACTATAAATTGATGGTCCGGAGCATCGTTCCCCGGAATAGCAAAAATCTTCGGCTTATAATCTTTTTGACTTGCAATGCTTGAGTAGGCGGAAAACGCGGCTAATGCATCAGCTTTGGTCTGCAGCGGCTTCGTTACGAACCAAAACAGCGGAAGTGTGCTGGTTGATCGACCGAAAATCCCCCCGATGATGCGAGTGGTCTCCGACCGCCGAGGAAGACACATATCGTAAATGGGTGGTGGCCCGGGAATGGTTGCCGCAACAGCTCTCGGTATCAGAAGCAACTCAGAATGCTTTGTCGAAAGCACAGCATTCCCAGACCCGGCCAAAAACGTTGAAAACAGCGCCGGCGCGCTGATGCCAAGTCCGAACGCTTGCCCCTTATTGCTCTCGTTTGCAGATAAAAACAGCCAGACGGCTAAGCCGCCGAGAAAGGTGCATGCTACCAACCGGATGGCAATGCCAACGACGTGGAGCGGGTCATGGAGTTCCGTCGCGAACGAGTCCCAGGTATCAAAGTTGAGCGATGCCGCCATTATGATAAACGGGCACAATCCTCCCAAACAGCCGTAGAACCATCGCTGCGCGGTCGATAACGGCATCGTCGCCATTCCTTTCTGCGTTCAGCGACGATTCTAAAACGTGAGCACGAGTAGTCAACCATCAGTTGTATATCATGCTGTCAGACCCACAGTTTGGGTACCGATCAAACCATGCTCACCCCTGTCGGGTGCTTGCGCAGGAAGTCGAAATCGCAGCCTTTGTCGGCCTGCAGCACCTGGTTGCGGTAGAGCCGCGCATACCCGCGCTCGGGCACCGGCGGCGGCGCGGCGGGACGGCGCGCCAGCTCGTCGGGCGGGACGAGCAGGTCGATCTGCCGGTCCTTGACCGACAGCCGGATGCGGTCGCCGTTCCGCACCTTCGCCAGCGGTCCACCCGACGCCGCGTCGGGCGTCACATGCAGCACAATCGAGCCATACGCCGTGCCGCTCATCCGCGCGTCGGAGATGCGCACCATGTCCTTGACCCCGGCGCGCGCCAGCTTTTGCGGGATCGGCAGATAGCCCGCCTCGGGCATCCCCGACGGCGATAGCGGCCCGGCATTCTGCAGCACCAGGAAATCGTCCGGGGTCACGTCGAGCGCAGGGTCGTCGATCCGCGCCGACAAATCCTCGAGCGAATCGAACACCACCGCGCGCCCTTCTTTCTCGAAGAGCTTGGGGTCGGCCGCCGAGCGCTTGAAGATCGCCCCTTTTGGCGCCAGCGAACCAAACAACGCGACGAGCCCGCCATAGGGCAGCAGCGGGTCATTGAGCGGCTTCACCACCTCGCGGTCGACCGGGCCGGCCGGCTGCGCCAACCGCTCGCCCAGCGTCTCGCCCGCCACTGTCAGACAATCGAGATGCAGCATCGGCTGCAGCTCGCGCAGCACCGCGCCAATCCCGCCCGCGGCAAACAGATCCTCCATGTAATGCGGCCCCGTCGGCTTCAGATCGACCAGCACCGGTGTCTCGTCGCTGATCGCATTGAGCCGGTTGAGGTCGATATCGATCCCGGCGCGCCCGGCGACCGCGGTCAGATGCAGGACGGCGTTGGTCGAGCCGCCGATCGCCATCAGCACGCGCAGCGCGTTCTCCACCGATTTTGGCGTGACGATCTTGTCCGGCGTGATCTTCTTCGCTGCCAGCATCATCGCCGCGCGGCCGGTGGCTTCGGCGGCGCGCAGCCGGTCGGCATGTACCGCCGGGATCGCCGCGCTCCCCGGCAGGATCATGCCGAGCGCCTCGCTGATCGACGCCATCGTCGATGCCGTGCCCATCACCGCGCAGGTCCCGGCGGTGGTCGCGAGATTGCCCTCGACCTCGTTGATCGTGTCGTTGTCGATCTCTCCGGCGCGGTATTTCGCCCAAAAGCGCCGGCAGTCGGTGCAGGCGCCCAGCCGCTCGCCATGCCAGCGCGAGGTCATCATCGGCCCGGTGACGAGGTTGATCGCCGGGCGGTTGGCCGAGATCGCGCCCATCAGTTGCGCCGGAACGGTCTTGTCGCAGCCGCCGATCAGCACCACCGCGTCCATCGGCTGGGCGCGGATCATCTCCTCGGTGTCGATCGCCATCAGATTGCGGAACATCAGGCTGGTCGGGCTGAGGAACACCTCACCCAGCGAGATCGTCGGAAACACCATCGGCAATCCGCCGGCCGCCAGCACACCGCGCTTCACCGCCTCGATCAGCTCGGGAACCTGGCGGTGGCAATTGTTGAAGCCCGAATGCGTGTCGGCGATGCCGATCACCGGGCGCGACAGCATGTCGAGCGAGTAGCCCATCGAGCGCGCGAAAGAACGTCGCAGGTAAAGCGCAAAATCGGGGTCGCCGTAATTTGTCAGCCCGACGCTCAGCCCATGTTTGTCGCTCATCTCGTTCCTCTCCGCGCGAACTTTGCCCAGCTTGACCCGCAAGCTTCGCGCGGGCAAGCGCGGCCAACTGTGTCATTAAAATCACGATGACGTATTTTCGTCACCACACCCCTTCGTGGTATCTTGTCATAAGTTAAAAATCGCGACAAACCTACGAGGTCACCCGTCTGTGTTCACCGCGGCATTGATTTTCGCTTTGTTGGCGATTACATTGAGCGGACGGGAATTCCTGCAACTTTTTGGCGTTCGCAGGGAATTCCAGTGGCTCGCGGTGTCGATTATCGGCCCGGGGCAAGACAGACAATGGGTGACATACATGGCAAAACCGAGAAGAGGGCGTTCGACCGGAGCGATCGATGACTATGTTGGCGGGCGTATCCGCGAACGTCGCATCATGCTTGGTCTGACCCAGCAGCAGCTCGCCGAGATGATCGGCGTGACCTATCAGCAGGCGCACAAATACGAGCGCGGCATCAATCGCGTCTCGGCCGGCCGGCTTTACGAGATCGCCCGCGTCTTGAACGCGTCGATCGCGTATTTCTACGAGGGCCTCGGCGAGGAAGCGCCGCGGCCGGTGGCGCCTCATCAGCGCATGCTCCTCGAGATCGCGCGCAATTTCGCCGAGATCCAGAACGAGAAGCATCAGGAAGCCGTCAGCCAGCTGGCGCGCGTTCTCGCCGGGCGCTAAAGCCGCCCTTCGGGCCGGGTTCGTCCCGGTCGGCACCTTCTAACGAAACGGCCGCCGGTTCATCCGCGGCCGTTTTCGTTTGCGCGGCTCAGGATAAAAAGACCTCAGGCGAAGACGCCGTATTCGACCTGCAGGATTTCCCCGTTCGTGACGTTGACGAGGATCGCGTCCGCCCCGTCGCGCACCCATTCATAGCCGACCGGCGGCACTTCGAGCCCGAAGAGCCAGTAATCGGCGACCAGGTACGACGCCGCCCAATAAGCGCGCGGCAGAGTCTGGCCATACGCCCACTGGCGCGCGCTCCACCCGGCGGGCGGATGATAGGGCCCGATCTGGAAGCTGCGCGGCGCCTGGTAATTGTGCTGGTACGAGGCGCGGTCGACCGTTTGCGGCCGTGCGTCCCACCCCGCGGGCGGCGCGACGCGCGTATAGCCCTTCACCGCCGGGTGCGGCTCGCCGGCGGGGGCGTGCGCGGCCGGGGCCGGGTGAGGCGGGTTCTTCGGTTCCTCGGCGGCCGCCATGCCGCCCGCAAGAATAATTGTCGAGGCCAGCCAGACAGCGGCGATCGGTGTGTGTTTCATGGATTTCTTCCATCGTTGCGTGCCGTCGCGGCGGCACTGCCCTGTTGTATGCTGTGTCCGTGTGATCTGTGTAACCTCCGCGTGAAATTCGGGAGAGCCCCCATGCCCCATACCGTCGGCCGCGCCATCGTCGACAGCCTCGAAGCGCACGACATCGACCTCGTCTATTGCGTGCCGGGTGAAAGCTATCTCGGCTTCACCAATGCGATGGCCGACAACAACCGCATGCGGCTGATCGTCTGCCGGCATGAGGGCGGAGCGGCATTCATGGCCGCGGCCGATGGGCGGATGCGCGGCGGGCGCGCGGGAGTGCTGGTGGTGTCGCGCGGGCCGGGTCTGTCGAACGCGATGATCGGCCTCCACACCGCCTGGCACGACGCGACGCCGCTGGTCGTGCTGATCGGCCAGGTCGAGCGCTGGGAGGCGGGGCGCATGGCGCTCCAGGAGCAGAATTACAGCCGCCTGCTCTCCGACGTGACCAAGCTGGTCATCGAGGTCAACGACCCGAACCTGGCGTCCGAAGCCATGGCCCGCGCCTTCCACGTCGCCGAAAGCGGTACGCCGGGCCCGGTCGCGGTGATCGTGCCGGAGGACGTGTTCGACGCCGAGACCGACGCACCCGCCGCCAAGCCGCGCCCGGCGGCGCTCGCCGGCCCGCGCGTGGAAGACCTCGACCGCCTTGCCGACATGCTCGCCAACGCAGAACGCCCCATCGTCTGGGCCGGCGGCGCGGTGCACCCGGCCGATGTCGCCGATGTCGCGGAGCTCGCCGAAAGCTGGGTGCTGCCGGTGATGCCGACGCATCGCCGCCCGCACCTCTTCGATCCCTCCCACCCGAATTACGGCGGCTATGCCAGCGGCCGCCCGCCGCGCGAGGTGATGGATGCGTGGAAAGAGACCGATCTGCTCGTGGCGCTTGGCGAGCGGCTGACCGTCAGCACCTCGCAGGGTTTTGCGTTCCCGCAGGCCCCCGACCCGCAAATGCCGCTCGTCCACGTCTGGCCAGGCCCCGAGGAAGTCGGCAAGACCTTCCGCGCCGATCTCGGCATGGCCTGCGAGCCGGCTTCCGTCGTCGGCGCGCTGCTCGCTAAGGGCGCCCCCGCCGGCGCCGTCAAGCGTCAAGCTTGGGTCGAACGGCTGCATGTGCTGCACCACAAGATCACCAAGCCCGAGTGGCAGCCCACAACCGACGGCGTCAGTTTCTCCGCCGTCATCGCCGCGATCGGCCGCCATCTCGCCGACGACGCGACCGTGACCACCGACGCCGGCAATTTCTCGTCCTTTGTGCAGCGCTTCCTGCCGGTGAGGCCGGGGCAGATGTATCTGAACTCGGTGGTCGGCGCGATGGGCGCCGGTATGCCGATGGCAGTTGCCGCCTGCTTGCGGCGGCCTGGGACGCAGGTTGTCGGCTTTGCCGGCGATGGCGGCGCACTGATGACCGGCAACGAACTCGCCACCGCCCGGCGATACGGCGTCAACCCGGTGTTCGTAATCTCCGACAACGGCTGCTACGGCACGATCACGCAGCACCATGATCTGCGCTATCCCGGCCGGCCCTATCAGGCCGCGACCGAATTAACGAATCCCGATTTTGCGCTGTGGGCTACCGCTTTCGGCGCCAAGGGGCTGACGATACGGGACGAGGCCGAGGTTGAGCCGGTCATC
>Ga0210398_10001514_pt1 | contig 23838 bp, 15 predicted proteins | sample IncBWC4OmetaG_FD_161047 | JGI IMG/M metagenome (GOLD analysis project Ga0210398, IMG submission 161047) | Forest soil microbial communities from Barre Woods Harvard Forest LTER site, Petersham, Massachusetts, United States - Inc-BW-C-4-O | ecosystem: Environmental > Terrestrial > Soil >...
CAGAAAATAGAAATTAGAAAATGAAAAGCGGCAACGCGAACCGAATGCAAAAATTGAAAAGCAAAAAGTAAGAACTGAAAACTGAAAACTGAAAACTGAAAACTGAAAACTGAAAACTGAAAACTGAAAACTGAAAACTGAAAACTGAAAACTGAAAACTGAAAACTGAAAACTGAAAACTGAAAACTGAAAACTGCCTCTTCACTCGTAGCGCAGAGCCACCATCGGATCGACCCGCGCTGCTCGTCGCGCCGGCACGAAGCTCGCCGAAATGGCGACAGCACCGAGCAGCGCCGCGGCCAGCGCGAACGTCACCGGGTCGTACGGTTTCAATCCATAGAGAAGCGCGCCGGCGGCGCGACCGGCGGCCAGCGACATGGCACCCCCCGCGAGGCAGCCGATTCCCAGCAGGAGCGCGGTTTCGCCGAGAAACATTTTTACAATTTCACTTCTGCTCGCGCCGAGCGCCATGCGAATCCCAACTTCGTTGGTGCGCTGCGCCACCACGTAGGCAATCACGCCGTACAATCCGACGGCAGCCAGCAGGATCGCCAGCAATCCGAAGAAACTCGAGAGCCACGCCATCAAGCGGTCGCGCATCAAAGAGTCGCGCACCATGGTGTCAAACACTTCGTAGGTCGCAGTGATGTCCGGGCTGATTTGGGTGATGGAGGATTTTAACGCAGCGACCGTTGCTGATGGCGGCAGACTCGAACGAATCAAGACCTGCGCCAACGTAGTGGGGTGATGGTCCTGAGCCTGGGACAAATAAATGACGGGGCTCACGGCCCGCCGAATCTTGTTGTACTTCGAATCTTTCACAAGGCCCACAATCTCAAATTGCATTTCCGGATCACGCGGAGTCGCTTCTCGCGAAAAGCGCAGGCCCACGGGATAGGCGCCGTGCAACATTTTGCGAACAAACGATTCGTTGACGATAGCGACATTGGGGGATGCCGGCGAGTCGCCCGGAAGAAATGTTCGGCCGGCAAGCATGCCGATTCGCAGCGTCTTGAAAAAGTCCGGACCAACCACGCTGAACGAACATTCCGTCGCATGGGTCGAATCGGAGCCGGCCATCCAAACCGCGTTGCTCGAACTGCTATCGCTCAGCGGGATGATGCTGGCTTCCGCAGCCGACTCGACTCCGGGAATTTGTTGGAGGGTGCGGACCAGTTCGGACTTGTACGTCACGCGGCGCTCGACGGGGAGATTCAGCCGCGAAAGATCGAGATAGGAGATCACCACGCCATTCCAATGCAAGCCGGTGTCTTCGGTGGTGAGATTCAAAAAGCTGCGAGTGAACAACAGCGCTCCGATGAGCAACATCAGGGAGAAGGCGATTTGCGAGATGACTAACAGACGACGCAAAGTAAATCCTGCGCGGCCGGAGGTTGCGCCACGGCCAGAAGATTTCAAGGCCGAACTGGGGGAAACTCTTGTTCCGCGAAGAGCGGGCGCCAGGCTGAAGAGGATGCAGGCGGCGGTAGCAACGCCCGCGGCAAACGCAATCACTCGCCAATCGAGGTGCAGGGGGAGGAAGACGGGGCTGGATTCGGTGGCAAGAAACTGCAACAAAAGCTCGCTTAGAATCGTTGCAAGCCACACGCCCAGGGCGGCTCCGGCGGCAGCGAGCAGCACGCCTTCTGTCAACAACTGGCAAATCAGCCGCGCTCGCGAGGCGCCGAGAGCAGTTCTCACGGTAAGTTCGCGTTCGCGTGCGCTGGCCCGCGCGAGCATCAAGTTCGCCAGGTTGGTGCAGACAATCAGGAGCACCACACCACTAATGGCGAGCAGCAGCCAGAGCGAACTCGCGTAGCTCTCGCGCAACCGCGAGAGCCCGCCTCCCGCGGGTACGGCGGTCAGCTTGAATTTAAGATATTGAGGAATGCTGGCTTTGGGATAGTCCGGCCGGAGCGACGATTCGAACGCGCCCGGCGAAATGGCGCCGAGATGCTGGGCGGCTTTTTCAATCGTCCAACCTGGTTTCAATCGGCCGATCACCACCAGCCACCACTCGGTGCTGGCGTTCGAACGATTGTCCTCCGCGCTGCCCAGACTTTCGGAGCAGAGTGGAATGGCTACATCAAATTTGTTGCCGACTTCGAGGCCGGTAAAATTCGCGGGCGTGACCCCGATGATTTCGTAGAGCTGGTGCTCCAAGGTAATTTTCTTGCCGAGGGCCGAAGAATCTCCCGCGTATTCGGTTTGCCAAAAGGCATAACTGAGAACCGCGCTCGGAGTACTGCAGCCTGGTTGATTGTCCGCATCCACGAATACGCGGCCCAGCGCGGGCTGAATCCCCAGCGTGCTGAAGAAACTTCCGCTGACCTCCAGGCCCGAGGCCCAGCGCGCATCGCCGCTCGGGCTCAAATTGTATTGGCCGGAACTCCACGCAAAAATGCTGGAGAAGGCTTCCTGGCGGCGGCGAATCTCTTCCCACAGCGGATAACTTGCCTGCGCATTCCAGAATTCGACGCTGCCGCGGGCTCCTTCGCGGTTGGCGATTTTGATTTCGACGATTTCCTTCGGGTTGCGCACCGGGAGCGATGCCATGGTAAGGGCGTCCAGCATCTGGAAAATGGCGGAATTGGCGCCAATGCCGAGCGCCAGCGTCAGCACTGCGACGGCTGTAAATCCGGGATTCTTGCGCAGGATGCGTAGAGCGTATTGGATGTCTCGCAGTAACACTTCGAGAAGCGGCAGCCCGCGCTGGTCGCGGCAGATTTCTTTCGTATGCTCGATGCCGCCGAGTTTGATCAGTGCGTGACGCCGCGCTTCTTCACGATTCATGCCGGCGCGCAGGTTGTCTTCGATGTGCAGTTGCAGATGGCTCTCGATTTCGGAGGAGAGCTCGGCATCGCGCCGGTCCCTGCGGAACAGTCCGCCGAATTTCAACAGTAGCGCGCGCAAACGCCTCATGCGGATTCCTTTCCGGGAGCGAGAAAGCGGGCGAGAATTTCAGTGGTCTGCTCCCACTCGCGGGCTTCTTTTTCGAGCTGCTTCCGTCCCGCGCGAGTCAGCTTGTAATACTTGGCTTTGCGATTGTTGTCAGAGGTACCCCATTCGGAGGAGATGTAGCCCTCCTGCTCGAGCTTCAACAGGGCGGGGTAGAGGGTGCCGTAGTTGACGGCGAGAAGGTCGCCGCTGGTTTGCTCGATGCGGCGCGCGATGCCGTAGCCGTGCAGCGGCCCCAGCGCTTGCAGGGTCTTCAAGACCATCAAGGTCAGGGTGCCTTGCCAGACGTCCGCGCGTTCTCCCATAGTGTCCTCCAGTTGCTCCTATGGCTTACCCATACTAAATGCCACAGCTCCTATGGGAATGCAATAGAGGAAACGCGGGAAGGGGGCATTTTGTTTCCGGATTTCTTCACTTTTGTTTGGCCCAGGCTGGCTTGACTCTGCCGAAACTTCCCACTAGCCTCATGCGTCTACCGTAACGGTTGCCGGGGGACGGTTTCACTACAGCTCTCTCGCGAGGAGTCTTGCATGCGTTCCAGCTGGATTTGGCGGTCCGCGTCAGCGGTCCGCGTGGTCACTTTTTCCACTTCGCTCTGCGTAACTGCGCTTTTCGCGCTTCTGTGTGCGGTGCCATCTTTATTTGCGCAAGGCGGTGAACCGGAGTACTTCGCCATTCGCGGGGCAAAGGTCGCGCCCGTTTCCGGGCCGCCGATGGAGAACGCCACCGTGGTTATTTCTCGCGGGATCATCACTGCCGTGGGGAAGGACGCGGTGATTCCGGCGGAAGCGTGGGTGATTGACGGCAAAGGACTGACGGTTTATCCCGGGCTCATTGATTCGTTCACTGACGTTGGAATTCCTGCTGCAGTTCCCGCTGGCGGAGAAGGGGGAGGCGCACGCCGCCCGCAGGAATCCGCGCGCGGACCGCAGGACCGGCCGAATTCGACGCCTTGGCGGAGCGCGGCGGACGAAGCCAGCCTGAGCGATAAGCGAATCGAAACTTGGCGCAGCGCCGGTTTTACGACGGTAGTTTCCGCGCCGAAGGGTGGATTTTTTCCGGGGCAGGCGGCGGTGCTGAATCTCGCGGGGGAACGCGCGGGCGATCTGGTGGTGAAATCGCCGGTGGCGATTCCGTTGGGGCTACAACCTTCAGGAGGATTTCTCAGCGGATTTCCGGATTCGTTGATGGGGGTGCTCTCGTACGTGCACCAGGTGTGGCTGGACACGGCATGGAGCGTGAATGCGCAAACCTTGTATGAACAGAATCCGCGCGGTGTGCAGCGGCCACGGTATGACCGGACGGAAGCGGGGTTGTCCGAAGCGTTTGAGGAGAAGAAGCCCGTTCTGATTCCGGCGAATAGTTCGTTGCAACTGCGGCGGGCGTTGGAGCTCGCGGAGCGCTGGGAAGTGAACGGGGTGATTTACGGCGGGCAGATGGCATATGAAGTCGCGCCGGAAATTGCGGCGAAGAAAATCCCTGTGCTGGTGAATTTGAAATGGCCGGAGGCGGAAAAAGACGCCGATCCCGATGAGAAGCCCTCGCTTCGAACGCTGCGATTCCGCGACCGCGCGCCGTCTTCGCCGGCAGCGCTGGCCAAGGCGGGTGTGAAGTTTGCGTTTTATTCGGGGAGCATTACCGCGCCGAAAGACATTCTTAAGGCGGCGAAGAAGTCTATTGACGCAGGGCTTGCGCCCGACGCGGCATTGCGCGCGCTGACGCTCTCGCCGGCGGAGATTTTTGGCGTGGCCGACCGGCTGGGTTCGATTGAAAACGGGAAGATGGCTGACCTGGTTGTGACCGATGGAGATCTTTTCGAAGAGAAGACAAAAATCAAAATGGTTTTCGTGGATGGTCACAAATTCGAAATCCACGAGCCGGAGAAGCCGAAAGACGCTCCGAAGGGCGATGTGAGTGGAACGTGGAAGCTTTCTTATACGACGCCTGAGGGATCGGAGGGGTCTACCGCAGACCTCAGCATGGAGAAAGATGGCACGATTACGGGAATGATCACCAGCCACCGCGGGACGGCAAATATTATCAGCGGCTACCTGAGCGGGGACAAAATCAGCTTCACGATCAACATTCCGCTCGATCAAGGGCCGACGGACATTATTTTTTCGGGGACGTTTGATGGAACGTCGTTGAAGGGCACAATCAATGTTTCGAATCTGGGATTGTCGCTCGACTTCACGGGGGTGAAACCCGGTTCTCGTTCGAATGCGGAAGCGGGAGCAGCTTCGCAAGAGGGAGACGCGCGATGAACCGGGCACTGAAACTCACAGCGATTGTCGGTGCATTCCTTGCGCTTTTTGTTCCGCGCATGGCGAACGCGGCGCCGCCGCCCGAAGGGCCGTCCGTCATCTTGATTCAAAACGCCACGGTGCTCACGGTTTCGCACGGAACGCTCGAGCATGCGTCGATCCTTATTAAGGACGGGAAGATCGCGGAAGTGGGGCTGTCCATCAAGGCGCCGAAGGATGCGCAGATTATTGATGGCGCGGGGCAATTCGTCATGCCGGGGATTATTGATTGCCATTCGCACATTGCGATCGACGGCGGCGTGAACGAAGGGAGCGTGTCCGTCTCTTCGATGGCGAATATTGCGGACGTCATCGATTCGGATGACATTGATATTTACCGAGACCTGGCGGGTGGCGTTACGGCTGCGAACATTTTGCACGGGTCGGCGAATTCCATCGGCGGGCAGACGGAAGTGATCAAACTGCGCTGGGGTCAGCCGGCGGAGAAGCTGCCGTTCGAAGGCGCAGTTCCGGGCATTAAGTTTGCGCTCGGAGAAAACCCCAAGCGTTCGAATTTCAGTCTTCCCGGGCAGCCCAAACGGTATCCGGCGACGCGCATGGGTGTGGAAGAGACGATTCGCGGCGCATTCGCCGAGGCTCGCGACTATGAGAAGACTTGGGAGGAATACGATAAGCGCGTGGCCGCGGGGGAGAAGAATTTAATTCCACCGCACCGCGACCTGAAGCTCGATCCATTGGTCGAAGTGCTGCAAGGCAAGCGTTACGTGCATGCGCACTGCTACCGCGAGGACGAAATTCTGATGCTGCTGCGGGTGGCGAAGGAATTTGGTTTCAAGGTGCGCACGCTCCAGCATGTTCTCGAAGGCTACAAGGTGGCGGATGAGATCGCAGCCGCCGGCACGGGCGCTTCCACATTTTCGGATTGGTGGGCGTATAAGGTCGAGGCTTACGACGCGATTCCGTATAACGCGGCGGTCATGACGCGGCGCGGCGTGATTGTGTCCATCAATTCGGACGACGCCGAAGAGGCCACGCACTTGAATCAGGAAGCAGCGAAGACGATGAAGTTTGGCGGGCTCTCGCACGACGAGGCGCTGAAGCTGGTGACGATTAATCCGGCGATGCAGCTGGGCATTGACAAGCGCGTGGGGTCGATCGACATCGGCAAGGATGCGGACCTGGCGATTTACAATCACGATCCACTCAGCGCCTATGCTGTCGTGCAAAAAACGCTGATTGATGGGCGCGTGTACTTCGACCGGCAGCGGGATATCGCCGAGCGGCCGGAACGCGAAAAAGAAAAGAAGGCGTTGCTCGAAAAGGAAAAGAAAGCCGCCGAGAAAAAACCGGATGCGACGGTAAACCTTGGGCGGAAGTCCGGCGAAAAGAAATCCGAAGAGAAGAAGCCAGATGAAAACAAGCCGGAGGATAAACCGAAGCCGCCACAAGCGGCAGTCACGGGGGCGGTGATGGATTTTAGTGCGTACACAGTTGCGCTTCTCTCGGGAGGTGCACTGTGAAGAACAACGCTTTCGGGAGTTTTCGCGCAGCGCTGTTTTCTGCCGCCATCTGCGCCGCGGGGCCGTATGCGTGGGCACAATCGCAAGCACCTGCTAGCTATGCGCTGACGCATGCAAAGATTTTCACGTTGGCAGGGACGCCGATTGAAGACGGCACGCTTGTGATTCGTGACGGAAAAATCGCGGCGGTCGGCGCGACGGTAGAAATTCCACAAGGCGCGCAGGTGATTGATGCCAAGGGGCTGCAAATTTATCCCGGATTGTTCGATCCCATCACGCAGATGGGGCTGAGCGAGATCGGGGCAGTGAGCGCGAGCGTGGACACGTCGGAAACGGGCGCCTATAACCCGGACGTGGTGGCAGCGACAGCGATTTCGCCTTCGAGCGAACATATTCCGGTGACCCGCGCCTCGGGAATCACGCAAGTCTTGGCGGTGCCGGGAAGCGGCGGGTTTGCTTCGGGCGGCGGTGGACGCGGTGTTTTGGGCGGACAGGCCTCGGCGATTCATCTGGCGGGCTGGGAAATTGACGACATGCTTTTGAAAAAGAGCGCGGCGATGGTACTGAACTGGCCGCAGATTGAGACGCGAACGTTTGATTTCACCACGTTCACGCGAAAAGAAAAACCGTATGCTGAGGCCAAGCAGGAATACGACAAGGAAGTGGAAGGGCTTACGGACTGGATCGAACGCACGCGGCACTACGCGCAGGCCATGGAGAAAGGCTCGACCGCCAAGTATGACCGCGACCTGAAACTGGAGGCGCTTGTTCCGGTACTTCGCGGGGAATTGCCGGTGCTTGTTTTTGCAGATCGCGGGCGCGACATTCGAAACGCGATCGAATTTTGCGAGAAACAAAAATTGAAGATGATCCTTGCCGGCGGTTCCGAGGCGTACAAGGTGAAGGATTTGCTGCGTTCGAAAGGCATTCCGGTGATTCTGCGGAATACGCTCACGCTGCCGGTCGAGGAGGACGATCCGTACGACCGGTTGCTGTCGCAGCCCGCGGAGCTTTCGGCGGCGGGAGTGAAGTTTGCGTTCGGCAGTTTTGACAATTCGTTTGCGCGCCGTCTCGGTCAGAATGCGGCCAACGCAGTAGCATACGGCCTGCCGTATGAGGAGGCGCTCAAGGCGGTCACGCTTTATCCTGCGGAGATTCTCGGCTTGGCCAATCAGGTCGGGACGCTGGAACAGGGCAAAATTGCCAACATTATCGTCACTAACGGCGATCCACTCGAGCTGACCACAGACGTCCGCTATCTTTTTATCAAGGGCCAGCTCACTTCGCTGGACAACCGGCATCTGCGGCTATACGAGAAATACTCGAAGCGGCCGAAACCGGCGATGTAAATCGCGGCGTCGCCGTATTCCTTTCCCGTCGGAAACGATTGCCCAGCGACTGCCGTCTGAAGGTGTAAGCTCGCGTATGTCAGGGGGATTTCGTGCAAACTTTGCTGCAGGATCTGCGCTACGCGTTCCGACTTTTGGCGAAAAGCCCGGGCTTCACGGCGATCGCGGTCTTGACGCTGGCGCTCGGAATCGGCGCGAATACGGCCATCTTCAGTGTTGTGAATGGCGTGCTCCTTCGGCCGCTGCCCTTCCACGATCCTTCCCGGCTGGTGCTCGCGCTGGAGAAAAATCCAGCGTTCAAGGGACTTTCCTCCGTCTCGTACCAGAATTTTCTGGATTGGCGGGACCAGAGTCACTCCTTCGAATCGATGGAGGCAACGCGGGCTGCCACCATCACGTTGACTGGAGCGGGAGAGCCCGAGCGCTTGAATGTGCAGATGACAACTGCTGGCATGTTTCCAATGCTGGGAATTAGCGCCGAGGCCGGAAGGACATTTCTGCCGGAAGAGGACCGCGCCAACGGCGCCCCTGTAGTCCTGCTTACGCATGGCCTTTGGCAACGCCGCTTTGGCGGCTCGCAGGACATCATCGGCAAACCCATCAATCTAGATTCACGGCCCTACACGGTCGTTGGCGTTTTGCCGGCCGGTTTCCAGATTCTCCAGCCTGCGGACGCCTATTTGCCATTCACGTCCTGGGCCATCACCCTCCCGGATGACCGCAACTGGCATCCTGGCATCATCGCTTTAGCACGGCTCAAACCCGGTGTCATGCAAGAACAGGCGCGCGCGGAAATGATCGGCATTGCCAAACGACTGGAGCAACAGTATCCGTTGTTCAACACTGGCACGGGCGCCGACGTCGTTGGCCTTCAGGATCAGTTGGTGCAGAACGTGCGGCCGGCGCTGATTTTGTTGCTGGGCGCGGTTGGAGCTGTGCTTTTGATTGCGTGCGTGAACGTGGCGAATCTGCTGCTGGCACGCGCGGCGGCGCGCGGCAGGGAAGTGGCGATTCGAACGTCGATGGGCGCTTCGCGCTGGCGCGTCACTCGTCAACTCATTACGGAAAGTTTGCTGCTTTCGATCGGTGGCGGCGTGCTCGGATTGCTGTTCGCGCAGGCGGCGCTGGGGCCGCTGTTGAAACTTTCGGACGCCAGCGTGCCGGCGGTGTTTACCGTGACGCTGGACCGCTGGGTGCTCGTGTTCACTCTCGGTGTATCGCTGCTGACGGGACTGGTGTTCGGAATTGTTCCGGCTTTGCGCACGGCCAAGCTGGACTTGCGTGAAACACTGAATGAAGGGTCGCGCGGCTCGACGGCGGGGCCGGGGCATCACCGGCTGCGGGGAGCGCTGGTGGCGGCGGAGATTGCGATGGCGATGCTGCTGCTTGTGGGCGCGGGACTTCTGTTGCGAAGTTTTTCGAGGATGCAGGATGTTCCCCCGGGTTTTCAGACGGATCATTTGCTGGTAGCGGACATTCCGCTTTCGCAGACGGCGTATGCCAAGCCAGAACAGCGTTACGAGTTTTTCGATCGCCTGGTGGAGCGCGCGAAATCGCTTCCCGGGATTCGTTCGGCGGGAGCGGCTTCCTTTTTGCCGGTGAGCGGCGGCGGTTCCATCATTCACTTCAACATCAAGGGGCGGCCGCCGAAAACGCCGCATGAGTTTATTGCCGCGGGTTACCGTGCCATCACACCAAAGTATCTCGAGACGCTGGGTGTGCCGCTGCTTCGGGGACGCACGATTACTGCGGCGGACCAGGAAAAATCGCCGGCGGTCGTGGTCATCAATGCCACGATGGCCAAGAAATTTTTCGCGAATGAAAATCCGCTTGGAAAATTCATGCAGCTTGGGGCTACGCCGGAGCAAGAGGTGCCGTGGATGGAGGTCGTGGGCGTGGTTGGAGACGTGCGGCCCGGGCTGGGTCTTGATCCGCAGGCGGAGATGTATTTGCCGTACAGGCAGGCGGATCAGCTGCTACCGGTGTTTCAGCTTTCGCTGGTGTTGCGGAGCGCGGCGGACCCGATGACGGAAGTTTCCGCTCTGCATAGCGCGATTGTGGAGATCGATCCCAATCAGCCACTCGTAAAGGTTCGAACAATGGAGGAGAACATGGCGGCCACGGTGGCGCAGCCGCGCTTCCGCACGTGGCTGATCGCGATTTTTGCGGGGCTGGCGCTGGTTCTTGCGGCGGTGGGAGTGTATGGCGTGATGTCGTACACGGTGACGCAGCGGACAAGCGAGATCGGAATTCGCGTCACGCTGGGCGCGCAGGCGGAGGACGTTTTCCGGACCATTGTTGGAGAAGGATTGCGATTGGCGCTGATTGGCGTGGGAATGGGAATTGTCGCGGCGCTGGCACTTACACGGTTGCTGCGGAGCTTCCTGTACGGAGTAAGCGCGTATGATCCGTTGACATTTCTGGGAGTGGCCATGCTGCTGACGGCGGTGGCGGCGGCTGCGTCGTTTTTTCCAGCGCGGCGTGCCACGCTGGTGGATCCTATGGTGGCGCTGCGGTACGAATAGCCTGGAGCCGACAGAGGTACAAACGGGATTTTCTGGAAAATAACTCGAAACTTTTTGCGTGGGGCTGCGTTTCTACTGTTGAATCCCATGCGCGCTCGTCTGCCTATTGCCTTCCTTGCCCTGACACTGACTGCCGGAGCTTGCCCTGTTCGCGCGCAAGAGGCGGAGAAAATTGTCTCGCAATACGTGAAAGCTGCGGGCGGGTCGAAAACGTTGAGCAAGATTCAGACGCTGACGCTGGAAGGAACTTTCACTAGCACTGATGGGAAGGCTGGGACGTACACCTTCGATACCAAGCTGCCGAACCGCTACTATCTTGAATTGCTGGTGGGCGAGAGGAATCTGATCGAGGCGTACAACGGGAAGTCTGCCTGGCATGAGACTGCGGCTGGGGAAATCGGCACGCTGGTAGGCGGCGACGGCCAGCAACTGGAAGCGGCGGCGCAGTATTACAATTCGCGTCTGCTCAATCCGAAAAAAAGCAAAATGGCGCTGGCCGTTGTGGGACATGCGCAGGTGCGCGGGAAAGATGCGCTGCAATTGGAAGTGACCAGCGCGACGGGCATGAAGAGGGAAGTGTTCTTCGATCCGCAGACACACCTGATCGTGAAGGAAGCAGCCACCGTCGGCGGGTTGGTAGAAGAGATTCTGTACGACGATTACCGCACGGTTGACGGCGTGAAGCTGCCCTACAAGATTGAACTGCAGCGAGGAGACGACAAATACGACATTGACGTGACGCGCGCCGCGATCAATGGAACCGTGGGCGAGCGCGTCTTTGATTTTCCAAAAAAGTCGCAGGTCCTATTGCCGGACTTGAAAGCACTGTTCAAAGAGATTGACGAGAATCAGAAAGCCATCGACAAGATCAAGGAAAACTACACGGGAACGCGCACGGAGGAAGAAACGGAATTCGAAAGCGACGGCCGGGTGAAGAAGCGCGAGCTGAAGGAGTACACCTTTTTCTATTTGAACGGGGAAGAGGTGTCCACGCTGACGAAGAAAGAGGGCAAGCCGCTGAGCGACGAGGAGCGAAGACGCAGAAGGAGATTGCGGAGTTACAGAAGCGGGAGGCCAAGAAGGAAGCCAAAGAGGAAAAGGCCAAGGAAGAAGGGAAGAACGACGACAGCGACGAGCCGGGAATTGAAGTGTTTCTGCGCGCCTCCCAGTTCGTGAATCCGCGCCGCGAGCGCTTCCGCGGGCAGGACGTGCTGGTGTTCGATTTCGAGCCGAATCCCGAATTCAAGGCGCACAAGCTGGTGGAAAAAGTTGTGCAGAAGCTCGCCGGCGTTGTGTGGATTGATGAGAAGGCGCACGACGTGGCGCGGCTGGAAGCGTATTTCACGGGCGACATGAAGTTTGCCGGTGGCTTGCTGGCGAATTTGCAAAAAGGAACGAGTTTCGTTTTCGAGCAGGCGTACGTGAATAACGAAGTGTGGCTGCCGACGTATGCGGAAGCACACGTGGGCGTACGGGTGCTGCTGGTAAAAGGCTTCAAGGTCAACGCAGTGACGCGCTATTCGGACTACAAGAAATTCAATGTGGAGACGCTCTCCACCATTGCCAAGCCCAAGGGCGCTCCCGATGTTCCCGCCGATCCGTCCGCAAAGCCCGAGTAAGGCTCCACAAGTACCCGGCGACTCACGCCGAAGGGTCTGAGATACAATTCACCGCGGGCCAAATGCGCGGCTCAGCGTGGACTCCTGTCGCAAGGAACGACAGCCTGGGGGCATCCGTATGCTGCGTACTTTCTTTCGAGTGATTTTCTTGATGACAATGGCGCTGTCCGCCGGAGCAGTCGTCAAATTGCGCGCGCAAGCGAATCCCGTGCACCAAAAGACGGAGGCGCCGCTCCGCGTTGCTCTTGCGGGATTGGTTCATGGTCATGCTTCCGGATTTTTCGACCAGTTTCATCGGCGTACGGATTTGCGAATCGTGGGCATCGCGGAAGCCAACCGCCAACTTGCGGCGCAATTCCAAAAAAAATACAGCCTGGACCCAGGGATTTTCTATACCGACCTGGAGGAAATGTTGAAGGCCACGCATCCGCAGGCGGTGCTCGCCTACACAAACACCTATGATCACCGGCGCGTGGTGGAGATCTGCGCGAGGTACGGCGTTCCCGTGATGATGGAAAAGCCGCTGGCCGTCAGCCTCGAAGATGCGCGGGCCATCGAGAAAGCGGCACACGAAGGGAAAATTCAGGTCTTGGTGAACTACGAAACGACCTGGTATCGCAGCAATCAAGCCGCGTACGACCTGGTGCACGAAAATGCCATAGGGGACATTCGAAAAATAGTCGTGCATGACGGGCACAACGGCCCTAAGGAGATCGGAGTTGGGCCGGAGTTTCTCGCATGGCTCACGGACCCCAAGCTCGACGGTGGCGGCGCGCTGTTTGATTTCGGATGTTACGGCGCGGATTTGGCGACTTGGTTGATGGATGGCCGCCGGCCGGACTCGGTGACAGCCGTCACGCAGCAGATCAAGCCAGAGATTTATCCGCGCGTGGATGACGAAGCGACCATCATCCTGACGTATCCGCACGCGCAGGCGATCGTGCAGGCCTCCTGGAATTGGCCGTTCTCCAGAAAAGACATGGAAGTGTACGGACAGAAGGGTTATGTAATCACCGTCGGGCCCGGCGCGGTGCGCCTGCGCCTTCCTGATAAAGAGGAAACCTCGGCCGACGCCAAGCCGTTGCCCAAGACGAACGAAGACTCCCTTTCCTATCTGCGAGCGGTGCTCTTGGACGGCCTGAAACCGGAGGGGCAGTCTTCTCTAGAAACGAATGTAATCGTGACGGAAATACTTGATGCGGCCAGGCAGTCCGCGGCAACGGGCAAAACGGTCTTACTGGCGAAACGATAATAGAACCAATTGACGGCGTTCGATTATTTTACGGAGACGGGACGATCGAGGGCTTCGCGAACTTTTTGCGCAAGGACTTGCGGCGTGAACGGCTTTTGCACGAAAGAAATTCCTTCCTCAAGCGTGCCGCCCTCAGCGATGACGTTGTACGTGTAACCGGACATGTACAACACACGCAGATGGGGGTAACGTTCCGTAAGGCGCTTGGCGAGTTCGCGGCCGCTCATCCCGGGCATCATCACGTCTGTTAGCAAGAGATGAATTTCGGCGCCGTTGTCTCCGGCGAGGCGCTCCGCGTCTTTGGGGGTGAGCGCTTCGATGACCTCGTATCCGCGCTGGGAAAGAACTTCGCGCGTCAACTCGCGTACGGCGGGTTCATCTTCGACGAGAAGAATCGTTTCGTGACCCTTGCCGGTCGTGGACACGAGCTTTTCCGCACGGGACGGAACCTGGACAGCATCTTCCACGCGTGGCAAGTAAACCTTAAATGTCGTGCCCTTTCCTAACTCGCTGTACACCCAGATGTAGCCGCCACTCTGCTTCACAATGCCGTATACGGTAGAAAGACCTAAGCCAGTGCCGCGGCCGCTTTCCTTTGTGGTGTAGAACGGTTCAAAAATATGCGCCACGGTTTCGGTGCTCATGCCAACGCCGGTATCGGTCACGGCGAGCATCACGTAAGGCCCCGGAACGACGACCGCATGTTCGCGCGTGTAGGTGGCATCGAGATCAACGTTGCTGGTTTCAATCAGGATGCGGCCACCCTCCGGCATGGCGTCGCGCGCGTTCACGACCAGATTCATGATCACCTGCTCGACCTGGCTGGGATCGGCTTTGATCGCACCGACGGCGTCTCCGACGAGCGTTTTCATTTCGATATTCTCGTTCATCAGTCGCCGCAGCAGCGTGTCAAGATTCAGGACGATGGCGTTGATGTCGAGAACTTTCGGCTTCAGGACTTGCTTGCGGCTGAAGGCCAGCAACTGGCGCACAAGAGTCACGGCGCGGTCCGCGGCGTCTTCGATGTGCTTGATGTCGGCGCGCAATTCCGGCTTGTCCACGCCGCGATTCAAGGCCATCTCAATGTAGCCTTTGATGATGGTCAGAAGATTATTGAAATCGTGCGCGACGCCGCCAGCCAGCCTGCCAACGGCTTCGACCCTGCGCGCCTGCTGCAATTGGTTCTCGAGGAGCTTGCGGTCGGTGATATCAACGATGAGTCCTTCCATCACCGAATGACGATCGTTGCCGGGAACGACAACGGCGGTGTCGCTGACCCAAATGACCTGGCCGTCTTTCCGCGTGATGCGGTATTCGGCCTGAAAGCGCTGCCCGCGAACGCAGGCGTCCTCGGCAGTTTGGATGATGGGATGATCTTCTAGAGGCACGAAGCGTGTCCACTGGCCGGAGTCGGCGAGCCATTCCTCTTGCGAGTAGCCAAAGATCGCTTCCACTTGCGGACTGACGTACAGCCACTTGCCCTGGAAGCCGATCTCGGCGATGTAGCTGACCGCAGCGACTTGCTCGACGAGCATGCGGTACTTGATTTCGGCTTCGGCGCGGGCGCGCTGCGCGCTCACCCTCTGCGTGATGTCGCGGCTGACACAAATGGTACCGCCGTCGGGCAGGGTAGTGATGGCCATTTCCGTCGGGACTTCCGTGCCATCCTTGTGGTGCATGGTCAGCGGTCCAAACCACTTGCCATGTTGCTCAAGAGCCGCGCGGATTTCATTTTCGACGGGCGTGACGTCGCGTTCGTTGGAGACATCTCGCCAGGATTTGTCCAGCATCGCTTCCGGAGCGCCGTTTCCGGTCATCCGCGCATAGGCCGGATTCACATAAATGAAAATTCCCTCGGCATTGAGAATGGCCATGCCGTTGATCGCCGAATCCATCGCCAGCGTATTCCGCCGGGCGATATCCGCGCTCTGCCATTGGCGGTACTCGCTTAGTCCCAGGCGCGTCGCGTAACAAATGATGGAGACTGCCAGGAGCGTAAAGCTCGTCCCGCGCCATTCCGAGCCGAGTTGCAGAACCAGGGCGACAACAAGGAGTGGTCCCAGCGCCAGCATGGCGTGCTTGCCTGCGAGCCGGGCCATCTTCTTCCGGGGGGACTTCGCAGTTGGGGCCGGCTCATCCGTTTCTTTCCAGTACGAAGCCCAGACCGCGGCAACGAGGAAGGGCACCGTCCAGTTGAGGTCATACCACGTGCCGGTAGGAACCTGGTGGACGGCCTGCGCGTAATCGGCGGTGCTGGAACAGAGTGAGTAGATGAGCAGAAAAAATGCCAGTCCACCGTACAGCCTGCGCAGACGCTTCGTTTGCGCGCTTAGGGTTCGAATGACGGCGAGCGCCGCCAGCGCGAACGTGACCGCGTCAAAAATCCAGGTCTGGACCAGCGCGGTAGCCCTGTCCGAGTTGCCTCGCAGCAATTGCACATAGTAGAGGCCGAAAAAGACGGAGATGAAGACGATCGCGATCTGCAGCGAATCGAGCAGCGTCTCGAGATCGAAATACGGCGAGTCTCGCTCCTGATCCAGAAACAAAGCGACGGCGAAGAAAACTCCCTGTACATCGAAGAGGATGCGCACCACGGAGAAGCTTGGCGCCACGGTGTGCAACCAATCCTCATAGTACATCCAACCAGAATTGGCCACGCCCCACATGGCCATTCCGCAGGCGGTGAGCAGCCAGAACGGGCGGCCGAGGCCGCGTGCGCGGCGCGACGCGGCGAAGCACATGGCCGCTGCAAAAAGGCTGGATAGTATCTGCAGAGAATTGGCGAGGATGCCCCCGGCGGTGGAAGGGCCGAGCGTTAGATTCCCGACAATGTGGAGGCCGACGATAATGAGCGACAAGACGGCCAGCTTACGAGGCATCCCCAGATGCTCCTTGCCAAATTAGTGGTTACACGATGAATCATTTAAGTTTAGAGCAGACTCGCGGAGGAAGGGAAAAATGCACGGGCGGGCGTACCGCAAAACTAAACGCCCCCGGCAGAGCCAGGGTCGTTCGCTGTAAGTCGCTCGACGGCGCGAAGTTCTGTCAGCGGCCTTCGAAGCAATAACGGTCTTGCGACTGCACGGCGGCGGCCACGCGGCGACGCAGGGCGATCGTGTCCACGGGAGCGCGCTTTCCGAAGCGCTTGAGCACGGCCATCTGCGTGGTGAGCATGTCGCCTTCGTTGACGGCGGCGATGGCGCGCTTGGCGTCGTGTTCGACGCGCTCGGCGGCGTCGTTGATGAAGACGCGCGCGGCGTCAATCATGGTCTGCGTGGCGGATTCGCCCTTGCCTGCGGCGGCCTTCTGGGCGCGGAGCAAGCACGATTCCATCGCGTAAATTTCCATAACCACGTTCGAAAGTGCGCCGATGAGTTCCTGCTCGTCGGCCAGTTTCTCGCGGAATTTTTGTACTGCGCCGCCGGCGGCTTGCAGGAACATTTTCTTGCAATTGGCCACGACGCGCGCTTCGTCGGCGAGGACGCCTTCCGGCGCTTCCTCAAAGGACGGCCCGGCGAGAATTTCCTCCGCGAGCTTCATGGCCGCGGGAATCAACGGGAGCTGGCCACCCATGGCGCGCTTCAAGAGCATTTGGACAATCAACATGCGGTTGATTTCGTTGGTGCCTTCGAAGATGCGGTTGATGCGCGAATCGCGATAGGCGCGGCAGACGGGGTATTCTTCGTGGAAGCCGTAGCCGCCGAAAATTTGCACGCCCTCGTCCACCACGAAATCGAGCATTTCGCTGCCATACACTTTGGCGATGGAACTTTCGATGGCGTATTCCTCGAGAACCTTCATCGAATTTTGAATCCTGTCACCGGAGCCGGAAGCCGCAACCATGGCTGCTTCGATGTTGCCGGAAGAGCGGTAGACCATCGATTCCACGGCGAAAATCTGAATGGCCATTTCCGCCAGCTTTTCTTTCATCAAGCCGAATTCGCCGATCTGCTTGTTGAACGCCTTGCGCTCTTTCGTATATTTCGAAGCCGTGGCCAGCACATTCTTCGAGCCGCCCACGCATGACGCGCCCAGCGTGAAACGCCCGGCATTCAAAATGTTGAACGCCACAATGTGGCCTCGGCCGATTTCGTGCAGCACATTTTCTTTTGGAACTTTGCAGTTCTCCAGGAAAATCGGCGTCGTCGAACTGCCGTGAATGCCCATTTTGTGCTCTTCGTTCCCAGGCTTGAAGCCGGGGAAGGTACGCTCGACGATGAAAGCGGTGAACTTTTCTCCGTCAATCTTGGCGAAGACGATGTAGATGTCGGCGAACCCGCCGTTGGTGATCCACATCTTCTGGCCGTTCAGAACGTAGTGCGTGCCTTCAGCGTTCAGCTCCGCGCGCGTCAGCGAATTCTGCGCGTCGGAACCGGCCTGTGGCTCGGAAAGGCAGTACGCACCGATCCACTCGCCGGTCGCGAGCTTCGGCAAATACTTTTTCTTCTGCGCGTCGGTGCCGAAATAAACGATCGGCAGCGTGCCGATCCCGGCGTGTGCGCCGTGGGTCACCGCGAAGCCGCCATAGATCGAAAGCTTTTCGGTCAGAACGGTCGTAGCGATCTTGTCCAGCCCCGCGCCGCCGTACTCTTCGGGAACGCCTCCGCCCATCAAGCCGACTTCGCCGCCCTTTTTCACCAGCTCGGGCATCAACCCCGGCTTCTTGTTTTCGAGATCCTTGATGAATGGAAAAACTTCCTTGAGAACAAATTCTTCCGCCGTCTGCCCGATCAGCTTCTGATCGTCCGTCAAATCAGCAGGCGTAAATACATCGCCCGGCTGCGGCGATTCGAGGAGGAAGCTGCCTCCCCTTGCTGCGGGCTTTGTCAGAGTTGCGGTAGCCATGTCGTTTGCTCCTGGCAAAATGCGGATGCAACTGCTTTCGTTGCAACATCCCCTGAGGGTTCCGCAATAATTTAACTCACTATCATTTTACTCTCGGCAGAGAATCCCGTAAACACCGACGAAGTACAGTTGTCCGCAAGGCATTCGCAGCTGGTCGAGCTCAGCCCGCGGGGAAGCTCTGTTCACAGAAATACAACGCATTTTTGTAGGAGGAAGCATCCTGGGAAATGGTATCACGGCAAAAGTGGCGGGTGGAGCAATCCAGAGATATAATCCAGCGCTATTCCACGCATCATCGAGGAAGATTGATGAAGCCGATCCATCGCGTTCGCACTCTAGCTTTGCTCGCGCCGCTCTTTGGCGTGTTTTTCCTTACTGAGCTTTCCTCCGCGCAAACTCCGCCGTCATCTGCTCCAACTACGTTGCCGAGCGAAATGCCGGCGCAATTCACGCCCGTCACGCAGAGTTTCGATTACACTCGCCGCGACGTGATGATCGCCATGCGCGACGGCGTGAAACTGCACACCGTAATCCTCGTTCCGAGAGGCGCCAAGAACGCGCCGATCCTTCTCACGCGTACGCCCTACGACGCCACCGATCTCACCTCGCACGAACACAGCTCGCATCTCGGTCCCAGCCTGCATGGCTATGACAACGCGCTCGAGGTGATCCTCGAAGGCGGCTACATCCGCGTGGTGCAGGACGTCCGCGGCAAGTACGGCTCGGAAGGCGACTACGTGATGAACCGCCCGCTGCATGGACCGCTCAATCCCACGGCGGTCGATCACTCCACCGACACGTACGACACCATTGATTGGCTGGTGAAAAATATTCCAGAGAGCAACGGCAAGGTCGGCATCATCGGCATTTCCTACGACGGCTTCACGCCGCTGATGGCGCTGGTCAATCCGCATCCCGCGCTCAAAGTTTCCGTGCCGATGAATCCCATGGTGGACGGCTGGATGGGCGACGACTGGTTTCACTACGGCGCTTTTCGCGAAATGAATCTGCCGTACATCTATGAACAGGATGCCACGCGCAAGAACGACGAGTTCTGGTGGACCAGCCATTACGATGATTACGATATGTATCTGCAAGCGGGATCAGCCGGCGAACTCGGCCGCAGCCGCGGCCTCGAACAAGTGGGTTTCTGGCGCAAGCTCGTCGAGCATCCCTCGTATGACAGCTTCTGGCAGCTGCAAGCGATGGACAAGATCATCGCCGCGCAGCCACTAAAAGTTCCCATGATGCTGGTCGCCAGCCTGTGGGATCAGGAAGACATTTACGGCGCGATTGCCGTCTACAAAGCGGTCAAACCGAAAGACACCGGCAACGACAAAGTGTTTCTCGCCATCGGCCCCTGGTATCACGGGCAAGAAATTCGCGATGGCAGCGCGCTTGGCGCGGTGCGATTCGACAGCGATACCGCGCTGTACTTTCGGCGGGAGATTCTCGCGCCGTTCCTCGCGCATTATTTGAAGGACGATGCGCCGAAGAGCGACGTCGCCCCAGTAACGGCGTTCGAAACCGGGACGAACACCTGGCGGCGCTTGCCTGCCTGGCCTGCCGGTTGCGCCAGCGGTTGTTCGGTAAAGCCGACGCCGATGTATCTCAACGCTGGGTCAAAACTTAGCTTCACCGCGCCCGCCGCGAGCGAAACTTCTTTCGACGAATACGTCTCCGATCCCGCCAAGCCCGTCCCGTTCAACGGACGCCCCAGTTTTCCCGTCGGCTTCGCCGGCAACGTGCCCTGGCACAACTGGCTTACCAGCGATCAGCGCGAAATCTCCGGCCGTCCCGATGTCATCTCCTTCGTCACAGACACTCTGACCGCGCCAGTGAAAATCAGCGGGCAGGCCGTCGCGAATCTCATCGCCTCCACCAGCGGCACAGATTCCGACTGGGTCGTCAAGCTTATCGACCTCTATCCCGACGAAGTCGGCGCGCAACCGGAAATGGGCGGCTATCAACTGATGGTCGCCGCAGACATTTTCCGCGGGCGGTACCGCGAAAGCCTCGAAACGCCGAAGGCGCTCGCGCCGGACAAGCCGTTGCTGTATCGCTTCGCGCTTCCCACCGCCAATCACGTGTTCCTGCCCGGCCACCGCATCATGGTGCAAATTCAGTCCACGTGGTTCCCGCTGTACGACCGCAATCCTCAAACCTTCGTCCCCAACATTTTTTGGGCCAAGCCCGCCGACTTTCGCAAAGCCACCCAGCGCATCTACCACGCGCCCGGCCAAGCTACCTTCATCGAGCTGCCGCTGGTCACCGCGCCGTAAGCGAAGCCATTCAAAGTTGCGCATCACGCTGGCTTTCTATCTCTACCAGCCGGCGCTGCAAGAAGCGGCGCTCGATGTCGTTGGTCGCAAGCGTCAGCGCACGCCGGTAGGCTTCTGCCGCTTCGGACGCCCGCCCAAGACGGCGCAACAAATCCGCCCGCGCTGCCGGCAACAGATGAAACTCTTTCAGCTCCTCCCGCTTCTCGAGTTCGTCGAGGAGTGCGAGTCCCTCTTCCAGGGAACGAGCCATCGCCACTGCCACCGCGCGGTTAACTTCGATCACCGGCGACGGATGCGTTCTTAATAGCACGTCATACAACCCTGCGATCTGCGGCCAGTCTGTTTCTTGCGCCGTCTTCGCATTGGCGTGCAGCGCGGCGATGGAAGCTTGCAGCGCGTACACGCCCGTCGCGCCGCGGCGCAGCGCCGATTCCACTAGCCCTGTGCCTTCCTGAATTTGCTCGCGGTGCCAAAGACTGCGGTCTTGTTCCTCCAGCAAAATCAATTCGCCGTCAGCGCTCACGCGCGCGTCTCGCCGTGAATCGTGGAGCAGCATCAGCCCGAGCAACGCTTGCGCCTCCGCCTGATTCGGAAGGAGACTGCACAGCACACGTCCTAGCCGGATAGCTTCGGCGCAAAGCTCCCGGCGGATCAACGCATCGCCGCTACTCGCGAGATAGCCTTCATTGAAAATCAAATAGACGACCAGCAATACGCCGTCGAGGCGGTCTTGCAATTCTCCATTCAACGGCACGCGATAGGGAATCCCAGCTTCGCGTATTTTCCCTTTCGCACGGACCAAGCGCTGCGCCATTGTCGCCAGCGGAACCAGAAACGCGCGCGAGATTTCCTCGGTAGTGATTCCGCAAACGGTGCGAAGGGTCAGCGCCACCCGCGCCTCCATCGGCAGCGAAGGATGACAACACGTGAAGATCAAGCGCAAGCGGTCATCGGCAAACATTTCTTCTTCCCGCTCGCTCTCCGGCCGCGCGGCGATTTCGCTGGTCTTCGCAATTTCCTCTGCCTTGCGCTCGAATCGCTGATTGCGCCGCATACGGTCGATGGCTTTATGCCGCGCCGTGCTGATCAGCCACGCGCGCGGATTTGCGGGCGTCCCCTCCGTAGGCCATTTCTGCAGCGCAATGGCGTAGGCCTCCTGCAGCATCTCCTCGGCGAGATCAAAATCGCCGAGGAGACGAATGAGCGTCGAGAGGATGCGGCCGGACTCTTCCCGGTGGAATTTTTCGAAATCCATGGGGCGAGGATTTATCTCACCCCGCGGCAAGGGGATTGTCAACGTCCGGCCCACGGTTGAGATTGGCTGCGCCGTGAAATAACTCCCGGCGCATTTTCTAGGCTTGCGCGGCTTGGCCGATGGGCCTGATGGGGCGCACTTCGATGGACCCGAAGCGAGCGCCAGGGATACGGGCAGCGACGGCGATGGCCTGATCCAAATCGCTGGCTTCGATCAGGTAATATCCGCCCAGCTGCTCCTTGGTTTCGGCAAACGGGCCGTCGGTGACGACGCGCTTCGCATCGCGCACGCGCACGGTGGTCGCGGTGGTGATCGGCTTCAGCGGATTCCCGCCGATGTAGTTGCCACTCTTCTGGATTTCCTCGGTGAACTTGAAGTACTCCCCGTGCATGGCAGCCATTTCCGCTTGAGAAATCTTGGCCACTTCCGCTTCAGAGCTATAAATGAGTAGTAGAAATTGCATGGTGTTGCCTCCTGTAAGTTAGTCGAACGGGAGCGCCGAATATCGACAACGCGAACGGCCTGCTTCCGCTACGCTTGCTTGGCTTGCCCGCGGACAGCCAGCTGCCTCACTTCTATGGTTCCGTTGCGAGCGGACGGGATTCGAGCGGCGATGGCGATGGCTTCGTCCTGATCGCTTGCATTCACGAGGAAAAAGCCGCCCAATTGCTCTTTGGTTTCCGCAAAAGGCCCGTCGGTCACGACCCGTTTGCCGTCCCGCACGCGCACCGAAGTTGCCGTTGTCGTTGGCCTCAGCTGGCTTCCTCCCAGGAACTTGCCCTTTCCCGTGAGTTCTTCACGGAGTTGTCCGTATTCCTGATACAGCGCAGCGTGGTCCGCGGGCGCCAACTTTGCCCATTCGGCTTCCGTGTAGTAGATCAGCAGCAGGAATTCCATGGGTGTCCCTCCTGTTGGCTAGTCGAACGGGGACGCTTCAAATCGACATTCCTAAGCGCCAGCGCCGGTTTTCTGCTTCAGGAATGTTCCCTTGTCGAGTTCGTTGAAGGCCTGACGCAGCTGTTCCTGGGTGTTCATCACGATCGGGCCATACCATGCTACGGGCTCTTCGAGCGGCTTGCCGGACACCAGCAGGAAGCGGATGCCTTCGTCGCCAGCCTGGACCATCAACTCGTCGCCGCTGTCAAACAGCACTAGAGAACGATTGTCGGCTTCCGCGGGCGGCTTGGTGTCCGCCCAGCTCACTGGCTCCGTCGGGACGGAGAGGGGCTCCGAGGCGTTGCAAAACTTTCCGTTACCAGCAAAAACATACGCGAACGCATGCCTCGTGATGCCCACGGGCAGCGTTTTGCGATGCCCTGGCGGCACGGACACGTCCAGATAGATTGGATCGGCGGCGATGCCGTCGACGGGCCCGGTCTTTCCCCAGAATTTCCCGCACACCACGCGGACATGCGTGCCGTCGTCGTCCTTGATTTCCGGAATATCGAGCGCCTTCACCTCTTGATAGCGCGGCGCAGTCATCTTCAGCGCCGATGGGAGATTGGCCCACAGCTGAAAGCCGTGCATCCGCCCGGCGTGGTCACCCTTGGGCATTTCCTGGTGAATGATGCCGCTGCCAGCTGTCATCCATTGGACGTCGCCCGCCGCGATCGCTCCGTGGTTCCCCATGCTGTCGCCGTGCTCCACGGTCCCCGCGAGTACATACGTAATCGTCTCGATGCCGCGATGCGGATGCCACGGGAATCCCGCCAAATAATCCTCCGGCACATCATTGCGAAAATCATCCAGCAGTAAAAACGGATCAAAGTCCGACGTGTTCCCGAAACCAAACGCGCGCCGCAGGTGTACCCCCGCGCCTTCCGTTGTCGGTTTGGACTTGATCAACCTCTTCACCGGTCGTATGGACATAACCGCCTCCTTCCCCAACACCGAGAGTCTACCGATTGGATGCACGAACGCCAACCATTGGGCAACAAACGCGAGCCCCAGCGCCATCCGCTGGATTGGC
>Ga0210398_10001515_pt1 | contig 23831 bp, 24 predicted proteins | sample IncBWC4OmetaG_FD_161047 | JGI IMG/M metagenome (GOLD analysis project Ga0210398, IMG submission 161047) | Forest soil microbial communities from Barre Woods Harvard Forest LTER site, Petersham, Massachusetts, United States - Inc-BW-C-4-O | ecosystem: Environmental > Terrestrial > Soil >...
GGTCACTACAACCACGCCCCCAAACCCATCAAGTGGACCTACCGCGACCCCTCACATCGAATCACTGCTGATACCATTTCACCCGTTACAGGCCACTAGTTGGCGAAGGTTGCTGCCTAGCCCTGATCCTATCTCTATTACTCGATGGTTTAATGAAAAAAGAAAGGCCGCGACCCCGGCAGTTAAGTAGATCCCACTCTCCTTAGATCCTCAGATCTTCTCGCAAGCGATTAAAAACCTGTAGCAAATGCCCAAACCCGCCAGACCTAACAAGAACATGGTGGGGAGCCCTATAACTAGATTCATTCGAGTTTCCCCCCGATTCGTCGACTTGACTCTTGGTCGTGTTATCGAAGGCTTCCAAGGCGAGCGCTTCAAGCACCGGACACGGACCGATCGCAAAGGTGCCGAACCGTTTGGTAGTTTCGTCGCCTGCCAGCGGGCTCCCGTGTTGGTCGAGTACCGCGACCTTGTTCCGGCCCGCCAGGAAGGTCCATTTGCAGCGGATGCAGTAGTACTGGCGGGCCTTTTCTTTGAATAAGAAATGATCGCGAAGCGGGCCGATCACTAACTCATGGCGGAGGCTAACGGATGATTCGGATGCGGACTCGTGCCCAAAGAGGTTCACGCAGGTACGTTAAGGCAAGATTCAGACCGGTCCGCAAAGGCCGGAAACTCGAAGGAATCTTTCGTCAGGAGCGAGTTCTAACGAAACCGACAGTGGCTTTTGCAGGTCGCCTGGGATTGCATTTTTTAATGCGTTGATTCTTCGATCTTGCAACCGAAGCTGACCCCAAGCAGGGCCATCAGCAGATCTCAAGTATTTTCGCCAATGGATTTTTCATAAGACCTCCTTTTCCCTTGATCGAATCCTGCAGCAATGATTCGCATCTCACTCCTCTCCATCGGGAGCCTTCGGAATCTCGCTCTGGGAAAGAACCTCGTTCCAGATTACCGGATCATCGACAAGGCGTGAGAGATTTCCGTCAAGGTCCGATTGGTTCTCCCATGAATCAAATCGCAAGAGCTTTTGGAGTGGCAGACGCTTGGCCCAGCCCGCTTTTTCGAGCGTCGGACGGAGTGGAAAATCTTGGACATAACCAATGCACAGGTAAGCGACTGGCAGAATCGACGGAGGAATACCAAAGACGCTTCGTATGGCATCGTTGCGCAAAATGCTCACCCACCCTACGCCTAGTCCTTCGGCGCGGGCGGAAAGCCAGAGATTCTGGATCGCGAGGCAGGTCGAATAGATCTCTACGTCCTCAATTGCGGTTCTGCCAAGAACTCCCGGGCCGAAGCGCCCGCGTTCGCAAGTAACGACCAAATTGACGGGAGCCTCCAAAATACCTTCCAGCTTGAGCGACCGGAACTTAGTTCCCCGATCGTTGTCGAACTGTGCCGCGTTGACCGCCCGCTCTTCCTCAAAAACCTTCTTGATGAGGTGGCGACGGTGCAGGTCCTTGACAATCAGGAAATTCCAGGGCTGCGTGAAGCCGACGCTGCCCGCGTGGTGAGCGGCCACCAAGACGCGCGCGAGAACTTCGTCGGGAATTGGATCGGGCAGAAATTCCCGGATATCGCGGCGCCGAAAGATCGTTTTATAGAGACCTCGGCGTAGTTCCGCCGCCATGCGATCCGATTCGTGTGCCAAGTATGACTCCGACCATCTCTTCTACGAGATTTTTTCTTCGGCGGTGGAGATTCCCTTCCTCGCAGGTAGTGCGGCGAGTACCGGCGGCTACAGTAAAATCTTTCCGAAGCCTACGCAAACCGGGGTCGCCGGAATATCGGGAAAATTTCGAGGGGTGCCCGACCTGGTGCTGGGCGGTGCGCATGACATTACGGAATTATTCCCCGTTAAACATTATGGACCTGGCTCGAAACTCGCGTTCCGGCGCAAACCTTAATCATCGTTGCGGGGAATCGATAGTTTCGCGCGATAGACCTACCTATGGCAACAGTTCAACTCGCGCCACAACGCGCAAGCTCACTTTTAGGGTGATCCTCGCAGCCGTTGCCGCTGATCTTGGAGACGAGACGTGGTGGCATAGGCTTTGAGCGACGACATCCGCGCAAAAATCTTTAGCTCTGGGATCGGAGCGTAATCTCATCGAATATCAGCGCAAATCCGAAACATAGGCTTTTCAGCGCTGAGACTTCTCCGCATAAGATGGGCCGCTCATGAAATGGGTTTCATGCTGTTTGGTCTAGTTCCCGGGGATAGACTAACAATGTCTGCCTCATCCGCGAAATTCGCATTGCCGGCGCTGGTAGACTCATCATATGGCCGGTCGAAGCCCTTTCCCCAACGGGCCCGCGTCTATCAAATTCGCGAATGCAATCGTGCCGAGAGATTGCGCAGCAGAAGATGGTCCGAGGCAAGAGAAGATTCCCCACCCTTCGCGACTTCTTGCGAAGGGTGGGGAATAAGTACCGTATGAAACGTCAAAGAAAGGGTGCCGAAGACGATCTGGTCAAAACCTGTTGAACGGACCGTGGCATATGCCGCTGCCAGTGTCGCTGTAGGTACTCGGCGTCCCCGCGGGCGCTACAGGAGCTTCCAATGCCGACTGGAAATTCCACGCGTAGCCGTTCGGATTGAGCGTCAGGCCCATCACTCCCCAGTAATATCCGGTTGCATTCTCGACATTCAATGCGTTGAAGTTCGTGCGACCTTCAGGATCCTCCATGTTGGTTTCGCCGGTACCGGACGTCACCGTGCTCGTGACAACCGTATCGAGGGTCTCGCCGCCGGTGCCAATCACGAACTCCCGGATGCCGTTTCTTTGATCGTAATTCCCATTGGCGTCAAGCGGCCGGTAGCGGGCATAGAGGTGGTCGTGCCCGTTGAGCACCACGTCGGCTCCGTACTTGTAAAGCAGTTGCCAAAAAGCCTGAGCGGTAATGCCCTCTGCCGTGATACTGTTGGCGGGGCTGTACGTGGGCTGGTGCCAGTACGCGACGGTGCACGTGGAACGGTCAGCCTCGAGATCGTTTTGCAACCATGCGAGTTCCTTGGCAAACCAGGTGCCCGAGTTCGCAGAACACCCGCCCGGCTGGGTCTCGCACTCGATATTGAGCGAAATAATGTGCCAGGTGCCCAAGTTGTAGGAGTACCAGCCATCTCCGACCCCGACTGTTTGCCCCGGCGGTATGCTGGGCACAACTCCGCCCGATTGCTCGAAGTGTCCCGCCTGTCCGTCAGGGCGCGGTATTGGTTGCGCGACTGAAGTGGTAAGGCCTGGATTGCCGCACCCTCCCGACGGTGGTGGGGTTGTTGAGGGACACGGGTCCCCGAGCGTAATCGTCATCGGAGAACCGCTGCTATCGACCTGGAAACCGTTGAAGTAAGAAAAGTAACCATAGCCGGCGACGCCGGTCTCGCTATGCTCGTCATAAAACTCGTGGTTGCCGGGCGCGGGTCGCGTGATGAATTTGAAAGCGCCATAGGTCAAATCGTACGATTGCTCAAAGTCCGAATATTGCCCTACCTGGTATTGCAGATCTCCGAGGAGCGCGACGAGGTTGGGCTTCATGGTCTCAATCAGATTCGCCGTGGCCTCCTGCGATTGCCACAGCGAGCTGCTGGTGTAGGGAGCCTTGGGGGTGAGGCAGTTTTCATGCGCAGCCTCACCCGCTGGCTCCGTCTCGCCGGGCTGGCAGGCGACGTCGCCGACTGCGGCCAGCACGGGCGATTGGCCCGTCCGGGCATACGGCCAGGTATTGTCGTTAGGTTGTGGATATGGTTCCCAGCCAGTTGCAAACACCAGCACCGAGGCGGCCGCTGCCGTGACCATAGCCGCTCGGAACCCTCCTCTGATCACCTTCATAACTTCCTCCCATTCGGACCTTCGGTTGGATAGTTGCCAAAAGGTGTTTTTATCGGTTTGACATTTCGCCCGTATGTCGGAGGTGTGAAAAAGCCGTAACACGGATCATTTTGGGGGACCTTAAACCAACGGCAGAGCTCAACGTCCTCGCCGCATCGCCACAGTCTGCACGCCCGATGCTATGCTCAGGCGTAGCGAAACAGCGCCATGAACCCAAAGTCCATGTGCTGTTGGATATGGCAGTGAAAGAGGGTAAGCCCAGGCTGGTCGGCGACCAGATCCACGGCGGTGCGTCCCCATGCGGGCACGATCACCGTATCTTTCTTGATGCCGGCAGTCGGCTTGCCGTTGAGCTCGACCAGCTCGAACCTGTGCCGGTGCATATGCAGGGGGTGAGCATCGTCACTGCGATTGTGAAACACCAGCCGGTAGCGGCGTCCCTGGCGGAACACGAATTCTCCTTCATGCGGATATTCCTTGCCGTTGACGAGCCAGTGATTGATCCCGTGGGGCCCGCCAGGCACTTTTTCAAAGACCATGTCGATGATCTCGTCCGGTGCGGGATGCGACGCGGTCTTGCCAAAGATTGTATAGTCCCAACGCGCCATCGGAGGCGGAAGCCATTGCGCGCGCGGCTGCGCCTGATGGGCGTACTCCACGACGATGCCCATGCCGGACTGGCGCGCGGCATCGCGCAACTCGCCCAAAACCCAAACCCCCGGCAGATTCATCTCCACGATCGCATCGACACGCTCCCCCGGCGCGATCTCAATCACCTCGACCGGCCGAGGCGTGGGCACGGGATTGCCGTCCAGGGCTATCACCTGAAAGTGGTGACCGTATAAACCGATGCGATGAATTTGCGAAGCGCTGGCGTTAAGGAGGTGCATCAGGATGCGCTGCCCTGACTTCACGCGGAGAGGCTCCCCCGCGCCGAGCATTTTGTCGTTGATTGAGTAGAGAGGAGCGTTGACTTCGAGTCCGTTGGGACGCGGGTCCGGCTTGGCGGGTTTTTCGGGCATCGGGTCTTTGGGATCCGCCAACCCCTCGTCCGGATCCATTGTGGTCAGGTAGGGCTCCCATTCGCGCAGCGCCAGAAAGACCTCCTGGTCGTAGAGTCTAGGGTCATTCGCGGAATCGATCATGAAAAAACCAAACTGGCCAGTATAGGTGCCCCGATGCAGATCCATCATGGCCGCGGTGTGTGAGTGGTACCATCGCGAACCCGCCGGCTTGGCCACGAATTGATAGCGCCTGCGGCCGTGAGGAGGTACCGGGGGTGTACCTTCTTCCGCCACCCCGTCGACGTCCGAGGGAACCAACAAACCGTGCCAATGCACGTATTCCGGAACGTCCGTGTCGTTCACAACCTCTACCGTGACGCGCTGGCCCTCTCGCACCCGCAGCAAAGGTCCCGGGACTTTATTGCTGTAGCCAATTGTGCTGACTACAACCTGCGGCGCCAGCTCGACCGTCATGGGTGCGATTTGCAGGGTGAAATCGGCGGGGCGCCCGGTGGCCCTCGGTTCCAACGTCGCTGCCATCGGATCCTGTGGCGGCCTCGGGCCTTGGCAGAGCTCTAACGCCTGCGCGAACGCCGGCCGCAGCATGTCTGCCCCCGTCACGATTGCGGTGGCGAAGCCAAACCGCACAAAATCCCTTCGGTTCATGCGATCTTTCCCATTTGCAAAAGCGCAAGGCGAAGCGGGCTTCCCGGGGTGCGCTGGCGCTACGAAAATCGGCCCCTAGAGGCGTTTGGCCTTTATCTTCGCCGTTAGAGTTGTGGCTGAGTGTTCGGCAAAAAGGCAGACGTTAACCGCTTGGACCCTGTATGTCCAACGTATGGAACGTGGCTTTGAATGACCTTCACCGGCCAATCAGAAAATGTATAAAGGTTCAACAACGAGTTTCGCTCGTGCACATATTGCCGGACCTTAATTCGGCGACTGGGTGCTCTGGCCGTTCAGCCAGGATTCGTTGCCAGATACGATATGCGCGGCTCGTGAGGCAGTTTGAAGGCAGCTAACTAGACTATGAGTGAACAAACGAAACTGGATCTTCTCCCCACCCCGCAGTCCTTGTAGATTCACAGATTCTGCTCTGATCGTTGATCGGAAGAAGTAGCACTACGCCGCCTGGCGGCGCGCCAGCCGGATGGGCTGCATTTGAATTCGTCCCGGAACCATCGGGAGAATGCACTTAGGCCCGAGAAGCCCATTAATTCCGATACGAGGTACAGCGGGCGGTCGGTCGATTCGACATACTGTTTCACCATTTCGGCACGCACCTGATTGAGCACGGCCGAAAAAGATGTGCCCTCGTGTTTAAGGTGCCGCTCGATGGTCCTGGCGGCGACCCCGAGTTGCTTGGCCATCGCTTCCAGCGAGTAGCTTCCCGACGGGACCCGAACCCATAACATTTCACGCACCCGATCGCGCATGCTGATGGGTCCATTCAACAAAAGCGCATCGAGATACTGGCGGGCATATCGCGCCATGAGCTGATCCGAATGTGGGAGCTGCTGTTCGAGATCTTTCTCGTTGCACAGGAAGCCATTGAAATCACTTCCGAACTGAACTCGCATGCCCAAGATTTTCTTGTGAAGAGAGAGTGCGCGGGGCGCGTCGTGCGTGAAGCAAACCGCGCGGGGTTTCCATGAAGCACCGAGAAAGGTGCGCAGGGTCTGGCTCAGGACGCCGATAGTCAGCTCGATAGCCTGGCGCGCCGCCACCGGTCGTTCGAACCGGAGCTCCGGTCTAATCGTAACGATGCCGTCGTCCACATCGATCCGGGGATTTAGGGCTTCGTTGTGCAAGCGAATGTACTTGACCAGCGCCTCGAGTGCCCCGCGGGCCGTAGGACCTTCGCGCACGATGAGCGCGAGCGGTCCCAGGTTGGAGAGCTGGCGGGATTCCGCCAACCGTAGTCCGAAACTTTCTTCTCCGGCCTGCTTCGCGGAATCCTCAAGGAGCTGGCGAACCGCATCCGCGGAGACCTTCAGGTCTGGATCGCGAAGACAGGCGCGCGGCAATCCGGCTGCGTGAAGCAGCGGATAGGGGTCGAGCCTCAATAAGCCGGCCAGCTCGACATACCCCGTTAGTGATGCTGCTCGAACTAAATGCACTGCCTAACCGCGTTGTCGGGAGATGTTAAATCAATGTCGCTTTATGTCAAATGCCGCGCTTTCGATTTCTGTATGTTGCCTCCTGTTTTAGCTGAGTTCCAAACCATCGGACCAGTCAAATAGGAGAATTTTATGTATTTCACCGATGATTCGTTGCTCCCGGAAAACCAGGAACCGCTCGTCATAACCGCCGCGCCATATGGGCCGGTCTGGATGCCGGCCGACTACCCCGAGGACATCCCGGTGAGCTGGGATGCCCAGGTTCAGAAGGCAGTCGATTGCTACAACGCGGGCGCCACGGTACTGCACGTCCACGTGCGGGATCCGGAGACCGGCCACATCTCGAAGAACTTCAAGCAGTACAGCGACCAGATCGGGCGTCTGCGCAAGGCGGTGCCCAAGATGATCCTGCAAATCGGTGGCTCGATCTCGTTTGCTCCAGAGGGCAACGAGGCGGCGCATTGGCAGACCTACGATACCCGGCACATGCTCACCGAGATCGATCCGAAGCCGGATCAGGTAACAGTCGCGATCGGCTCCTCCTTGTATGACATGACGCCGCTCACCACCCTGGAAGACGTCCAAGGGACTCATATCGCAAGTCCTACGGCTATGTGGCAATACGCCCAGATGGTCGCCGACTCAACTCCGGAGTTCTATATCGAGCACCTGCGGCGGCTGCGCAAGAGCGCCATCCAGCCCTATTTCGCGCTTGCCTCGATCTACCAACTGGCGATCGTGGAGCGCCTCATCCGCCAGGGGGTCTACATGGGGCCGATGAACGGGTTCTTCAGCATGGTCGGCGGCGGTTGTGCAGGCGCTAATCCCATCGACTGGATGGAACTGGTCCGCCGCACGCCGCATGGCTCGGTGTGGACTTACCAGACGATGTGGCGCTACAGCTGGCCGCTCGCTTCGTTTATGATCACACTCGGTCAACACACCCGCGCCGGCATCGAGGAGAACCTCTGGGACGTGAAGAAGGGCGCCAAGCGGATAACCTCGGTGCAGATGATCGAAAAGAACGTGCGGATCGCACGCGAGCTTGGCCGCGAGATCGCGACCCCGGAAGAAGCGCGCCGAATCATGAAGATCGGGACCTGGTATAACACCGTCGAGGAGACGCTGTTTAACCTCGGCTTGCCGCCGAGCCGGGCCGACGGCCAGAAGGGCTTCCTCGTGTACGACAGCGAGGGGCGGATCCCGAAGGCGGCAGCGGCCGGACCTTCGAGTTCGACGCACATTCTGTAACCTCGGCAGGAGATCATAATGACAAAAGACCAAATGCCGGAAGCGGGGCCGTGGGACGCGGCGCTCGCGCAACTCCGGGAGTGGGATCCCGCGTGGGCGGATGCTTGCGCCAGGATGACCACCAATCCGTGGAACTCGAACATCTTACCGCGCAAGACGGTCGAGTTGATCAGCCTTGCGATCAATGCGGCCTGCACCAATCAAAATCCTGACGGCACCCGCAGGCACATTCGCGCCGCACTTGAGGCGGGCGCCACCCGCGACGAAATTCTGTTCGTTCTTAAGGCGGGTTCCCTCATGTCGATCCATTCGTGCAGCCTCGGCGCGCCCGTACTTCTCGAGGAAGCCAAGATGGCGGGGATAACGCCCACACGAAAGACGCCCGCGGCTACGCCAGCCTGCGACGCAATGCGGACGATAGGACAGTGGAATACAGCATGGGATCCATTCTTCGAACTTGATCCAGTGTGGACCGATCAGTTCTTTGCAACCGCGATCCCGATGTACAGCAGCGGCGCGCTCCCACCTAAGGAGATCGAGCTCCTCAGCATCGCCTGCGATGCATCTTATACGCACATGTACGCAGCGGGGACGCAGCGCCACATCAAGGCGGCGCTCAAGCTCGGTGCGACGATGGAAGAGATCATGGAGGTGCTGAAGCTGTGCGTCGTGCAGGGCGTTCAGGCGTGCAATCTCGGAATACCGATCCTCGCAGAGGAAATCGCAAAGCTTTCAGCAACGCCTAAGGATCGATAGTTCCGGTGGCGAATCGAACTTTTTGGGGCCCGCTTGCAAGCGTGTCCACGTCCACTGAAGGTGGAGTCCTCGCTCTGGTGCGCGAGATGGTGCCGGTGGTCATATTCTTCTTCATCCGTTCTTACTTTCTTTGACCCAAAATCCGAAAATCCAGCCAGCGATAAATTGAGTGAAGGTGCAAGGGCTACATCAATTCGTGAGGCGAGTTGATCGGTCGATATTGTGGAAATCCCTTCAGAATAAACGCTCTGGGATCCGGGAGCGCGTCGTGTATTCCAGTGAAGATGCCATGTCAAATGCGCGGCCAGACCGCGCAAATAAATCCGGCCGATCTTGAACGTAATCGCGGCCTGTTCTAAAGATACGTAAAACGCGATGCAGCATTTGTTTACAAAATTTGAGCTGCGCGCCCTCAGTTCGATGATTGCCGCGGTCATCCTGCTGGGCAGCCTCTCCCTTACCGCCGGAGTGATCATAGTATCCGGCCCCACTCATCCCGAAATAACCGTCAATATTTGCCAACCGCTGCAGGCGTCCTGCATAACGACGATGACGTTGCTTGCGCGGCCCGCGCCGGCGGCTCCCTCAGGCTTCGCACTATATGACCGGGGTCCAATCGCCGTCGGGACCCTAACCCAAATGGACATCCTTCCCGCCGATCCCGACACCCCACCACCGAAACAACTCGGCTAGATCCCCATTTCCACATAGGTCGCTTTTGTTTTGGCGTGGCGGTTGCCTCGGCGTCGCGGTGCGTGAGCTTCCCGCGCGACGCCGTCGAGCAATCTTTGCGGGGATTATTTATGAGATGGATTTTTTCGATTGCATCATGGAGACGGGTCCGAGCGGCTTTAGGGAACTCCTGGGAAACGGGTTTGAAGTTGTTCGCGGTCTCGGCTGCACTGGTCGGACTGATGCCCGCGCTGACATGGGCCTGCGCCTGCGGATGCGGCGTTTTCGAGGTCGCGACCCCCTCGCTGCTTCCGAGTGGCGCCGGGGGAATGGCGTGGGTCGACTACGACTTTATGGACCAATACATCAATTGGCACGCGACCACGCCCGCTTCGGAAGGGCAAAATAATGACAAGAAGCTGGAGACCAACTTCGTCACCGCCGGTGGCCAGTACATGTTCAATCGAAGCTGGGGCGCGATGATCGAGGTTCCTTATTGGCAGCGGGACTATACCGGCACCTATGTCGGCAACTATGCGGATCGGATTTCGTCCAGCAATAACTCGATCGGCGATATCCGCTTGCTGGGTATGTGGACCGGCTTGCAGGAGGACATGTCGACCGGTTTCCTGGCCGGTTTCAAAGTGCCGAGCGGCGACTGGCACTATCCGCTGTGGGATCGTGATACGCAAATCGGGACCGGCAGCACCGATCTGCTGCTAGGCGGCTACAAAATCGGTAATACACCGTTCAAGGTTGGAGATCGTCCGTTCGGCTGGTATTTGCAAGGCCTGTACGACATTCCGTTCCTCGATCAGGACCACTACAAACCGGGTCGGGAGTTTGACGGTGCCGTCGGGACTTTTTACGACTTCGGAGATGTGGGTCCACTTATGGAACTCGCACCTCAGCTCGCGTTTCTGGGTAGCGACCGCACCCGTGACCGCGGCATCAATGCGAGCCCCAACGACAGCGGATACGACCGGGTCGCAATCGCTCCCGGAATCGAGACGATGTTTAAAAGCGTGCGGGCCTACGCGGATATCGAAGTACCCCTTTACAAGAACATGGTCGGCTACCAACTCACTAATGCGTGGGCGACCAAGCTGATCATAAGTTACGACTTCTAAGCCGGAGGGTTTTAGTGCCGCCTAAGTCCTGGATGGTGCCCCTTGTTACGAGTGCACTATTGATTTGTGCGGGGTTGGCGTTCGCGCGCGCGAAAATCGGCGACCCCGCCCCGCCGCTCAAAGTGCAGCAGTTAGATGGGCAAACCTTCGATCTCGCCGCGCTGCGAGGCAAGGTCGTGATCGTGAATTTCTGGGCCAGTTGGTGTCCTTCCTGCCGCGCGGAGATGCCCGTACTGAACGCGTTCTATCAGCGTCATCATGCGCAGGGGCTCGAGATTATTGGCGTCAGCGCTGACCGTCATCATGATCGGGACGACGCAATCAAGGTCGTACAATCCTTGAGCTATCCTGCGGCGATGCTGGAAGACGCCCAGGACAACGGGTTCAACGTGAGCTCGCTGCCAACCACCTACGTGATCGATTCCACCGGAATGGTACGCGCAAAACTCACGCCCGACGACACCGCGGTGACCGAGAAAAGCCTCGACGACCTGGTAGTCCCATTGTTGCCAAGTCAGGACGCCGGTAACTCACCCAATAAAGGCGGGTTGACTGCTACGGGGTCCGCAATGGAGCCGAGTAAATGAGTGTGGGAGCGGCGATACCTCGGCAACATGCCACTTTCGGAAGCGCGGATAGTCGAGGATGGCGGACTCTAAGCGACCTCGCGATGGTGGTGGTGATTGCGCCGGTATCGCGCGCCGCGGGATTCACCCTAAATCGTCTTTTCATCGCAGCCGCCGCCGGTCGTCTACAAGAGCCCGGAGCAACGGTTCGACAAGGAGCTGACGACGCTGGTGTCGGCGGCGCCACTCGCGATCGCGTTAGCCGCAACTGTTTTGCAATCGAACTCACAAACGACCTCCGCAGTCAACTCAACCTCAAAGTTGGGTACTGGCCTAATTTCCCCGTCAGTGGCCTAGTTTGAGGGAGCGAGTGGCCTAATTTGGTTTGAGGCTCGGATCATCGGTACGGATACAGCGCAACATTGAAAGATTATCTAGCGGGATCGGGTGGTCCCCTGCACGCCGATCCGCAGTCTGCAAGGCATTGATGCCGTCCTCACACGCCTCCTGGGTCGAATAGGGAACAATCGGATAGGGATCGGCTCCGGGCATCACGGTGCTCCATTGGGAGAGTGGTGCGTTCGGTTTCCATTGATTGAAGTTTTCAGCACTGGTCGGCGGCCACATAATTTGCCAGCCTGTCGGCTTTGCATAGGAGCATCCAGCAAGCATCGCCAAGGCGAGCGCAGCGGCGTGGCGGAGGTTCAAGATTTGGACTTGCGGTGCTTCTGCCAACGGGCGTTGACGGCTTTACGGGCGATTTCCGAGCGTTTGGCCTTGGGGAGCTTCGTTCGGCGAGCTGTGCCGCCCAACTTGCCGAGCGCGACTGCGGCGGGGTTCTTGGCGGGTTCTTCGGCCTCTGGTTCGGCCTCGCCCGTGGCGAGCTTCACAATCTGAGCGGCCAACTGGTTCACGTCGCGGGGCATGCGCTTTCGGCGTATCATGCGTCCAATTATCGCATGCTACGATCTCGCGTCAAACGCGGCGGAAATTCAAACTGCAGCAGTGCCCAAAGTTGATGAACCAGTTAAATTCTTATGGAGTCTCGAATATGAACCCCCAAGCTCATCGGATAACGATCGAACCGCAAGCTAGACTCGTTGATGCGTTCAAATTCATGGCGGCGGCGATCATGATGTTGGGCATCTGCACCATAACCTCTTGCAGCCATTCAGAAGGCCAGGTCCAAGCCAACTGCCTGACCGATACCAATCTAACTGACCAGAATGGCAATAACGTCTCGCTCGCGTCACTCAAAGGCAAACCGATGCTGGTGGATTTTATCTATACGTCTTGCCCCGGCCCGTGCCTGATGGAGACCGCCAAGTTCGCCAACGTCGCGCTCCGGTTGGGCGACAAGCTCGGTTCCAAGGTCACCCTGGTCTCGATAACTGTCGATCCCGAGCATGACGGTCCCAAGCAGCTCCTCCAGTACTCGCAGCAGCAGGGAGCCGACGCCAGGGGTTGGTACTTCCTTACCGGCTCGCCTGCCGATATCGATCGGGCACTCGCGGGATTCAAGATCATCCGGGAAAAGGAACCCGATGGCTCGGTCGGTCACATCGTCAGTATGGTTCTGGTCAATGGCGACGGCGCCAAGGTCCATGAGTACAGCGGCGAAGTGGTAAAGGCGCAGACTCTAACCACCGATCTACTGAATTTCAGCAACGGCTGAGCAGCAATGTCTCGGAAGACACTCGTGGCCGGAGGCGCCGTAGCGATGATCGTGGCGGCGGTCGTCGTATGGTTCACGGTAGGCCCACCGTTTTTCGAAAGCTACGACGATTCCGCTCCTATGGTTTGTTCCGGCGGAAAATGCTGCTGCCGGCGAGGTAAAACTTTCGCGGGCGGGGTCGATGCAGCGGGAAATCGCCCGACGCTGGATCCCAATCAATTTGTCGGCCCGGTAAAAGAGGCCTATCAATTCGCCGGCGCTCATCCGGATCTCATTTCCCATCTGTGGTGCTACTGCGGATGCGACAAGACCGACGGTCACCGGAGCCTGCTCGACTGCTATCGAGGCAATCATGGTGCGATTTGCGCGATCTGCACGGGCGAAGCGCTAATGGCAAAACAGATGTCCGAGCAGGGATCTCCAGTCGAGCAGATTCGCGATGCGATTCGCGAACGCTACTCGGAGGCGGAATGATGGGTCCCCCATGATGTAAGCGCAGAAAGTTGACTCTCGCAGGTCGGCTGACGATGATCGAAACCCGATGAACAAGTTCGCTTTCATCGCCGCCATCTTGCTCACCGGATGCGCATCGACATCCCAATCAGCTCGCGACCGCAAGACCGAGGATTTGCTGACCGAGAAAATCGCCCGCCTCGAGCGTCAATGCGAGGACCAGGCAATCCAAAAAGACAACGCCGTAATCGCCCAAATTACCGCCAGCCACGATACTTTCGCCGACCTGGAGATCAAGAAGCTGATAGCCAACCGCGAGCAGGAAATCTCCGCGTGCCAGGCCGAAGCCGATCGCGAGGATGCGAAAATCTCCCGGGACGAAGTCTCCGAATACCAACGTCAAGGAGAGGAGGAACGCGGGCGCAGCGCTTTCATGGCGACACTGACCGCCTCGCGAATCCACTGATCCGCTCCGTCAGCGGCTTCACCCGATGTGCCTCGCGTTCCTTGGCCTCGATATTCCGGTTGAATTCGCTCCTATCCAATAGCGCGAAGAGTTATTGACGTCACGTAAACCCGCAAATTCGTTAGGAAACGCCGAACCTTTTCCGTTGATTCCCGCGGACCCGCATCAGAATTGTTTCAAACTCTTGCACGGGGTTGTCGTAGTTTCCGAGCTGGAGCACTGGACGGAGAGTAGACGCTGCCGTTTTTGTTAAACATCCATGCGCCTTGGTTTAGTAAAGAGCGTCGACCTCTTCCGCTGTGGGTCGACTCTGCTCGAAAGCTCGCGCCATATCGGGCATCGTTATGCATGCAGCGGGCGGGCGCTTCGCCGTTTCGACCTGGCGTCGGAGCAAGGGAATCGATCCGGGGGCTGGCTTGGCCACGCCGGAAGATGTCGCTGCTTCTTGGCAGCAGTTTGCCGGCGAACCCAACGAGATGTGAAGAGTCGGCCGGTCCAGTCTGGCTAAGCAGATTCAAGCGCGGACCGCATGAAGCCAGCCCTTGTCAACTAAACGAAACGATCCCAATCCATCATACGAGTGCCTGCTGTACGTTGCTAAGCTGAATCGAGTCGACGGCGCGGGCTGGCCTAGAAGCCTGGCGGGATCGGTACTATCTGTCACAGTGCCGTCCACTACGACGTTTGAATTGGATGCAGTACAGGTAGTGAATCCAGGCTGAAGAACTGATCGACGGGGCTAGGCGAGAATGCGCACGTCGCGAACCGGGTCGAGCGCCTGATCGGCAACGATCCCTTTCAGCGGCCGGTTCTCTACATCGGGACCCGCGCCTAGCCGGAATCAGCGGTTGCCGTCGTGAGTTTGCGCGGTTCGAACTGGCTCGGAGCACCTCTGCAAATCGCAGACTCCATGGCGGTGGAGGCAGTCAAGAGCGAACTCGCCTCCAGCGGGCAGGGGCGGCAGTTTATACGTTGCGGTGGTTTATAAGAGGAGCGCTTCGGTGATGCGGCGGTTCATAAACCGCGGCGGCAGTTTGTGGCGGTGGACCTGCCTCAATGGCATGACGGTGGCGAAATCGTGGCGAAGTCTTGAGAGGCGTCGTTTATTTGCTGCCGTCTTCCCTCTTGGTCGCGTTAACCTCGATAGCAGGAGCTTCAAGGCCGACGACACGCGTCATTTCTTCGATCTTTATACCGCCAGTAATGAGAAGACTCATCGCCTCTTTGAATAGACTCACCGTTTGGTCTTTGCTCAAAGTGGAGGACCAACTAGGTCCTGACGAAACCTTGACCTCCATTTCCGACGATTTGTAGCCGTTGATCCCAGCCTTAAGCGCAAGCACCTGCACGGCCGCCCGCACTGCCTGCGGATCGCCCTGCCGTAGCGAGGGCGTAAGGGAAAGATACATGTCCTCGCAGCGGTCAGTGTCCAGGCGACGCATCTCGTCCGCCTCGGATTTGGGCGCGCGTCTTTGCGCCCGTTTCAGAGCCGCATGACAACCCATAGCGGTGATCGTGTAGTCCGGTGGGAAGGTAACATCTTCTGGTAGCGGAGTGAGGGGGCCCTCTGCCCGCGACCGACCTCGGTGATCTGCAGCGCGATCGCTTTGTAGCTGAACCCAGACGCTTCAAGCGTAGCACTTCACCCTCGAGCCACCGTGAGCGCAGCATATCCGCCGACAGAACGATTGGCTTATTGTGATTGCGAAAACGGCCGTCAGGATTTCGAGCGCTCATGGCTAGCTCCTCAGCTCCGGCTTTAACCCGAGCGCCTTCCAAAGCCTCGGTTTCGCAATGTCTCTCGAGATCGAGCAGCGCGTGCCAATAGCCTATGTCGTCAATGCGCGGCGATAGATGGTAAATGTGGGAGCTATTTCTGCGCGAGGATTAGCGGCGATACCGCTGATGGGGTGGGAATGGTTTTGACTGCGCGGAATCCGGCGCCTTTCAGCCATTCGCGATAATCCTTCATCGTGAACACATCGCCCACCGGCGTATGCAAGAGCATGTTGAGGCCGAACAACATCGCGATTGGCGGTCCAGTGCGATCGTCACTAGGAACGAATTCTCCAATCAAGAGCATCCCACGCTTCGCGAGTGCGCGAAAACATCGCCAATCAATTTTACGCCGTAATCGCGGCCTTCGCTGTGAATCACGTGACCGAGCGTGATTAGATCGTAGGCGCCGTCCTCGAGATCACCTGATGAAGGTCGCCCTCGATATATCCGGATCGGTCCGCGACCCCGAATTTTGCAGCGTATTCGCGCGCGACCAGGGTGACTTGCGGCAAATCCAACACCATAGCGCGCGCGCCTCCACGAACGGAATCGACCATGCGGCCGCGCCTCCCCCGATATCTAGGATCTTGCGGATTCGGGCACGCGTGGCTCGATCGAGCGAGTTCACCGCCTCAGTTGCCGTGGCGTAACCGGGCGGAAAGATACATCGCACGAGCATCGAGAAAAATTCCCCGCGGGCGCCCGGCTCGTCCGTGATAACGGGCGCGCCGGTTCTCACTGCTTGCGCCAATTCGGACCATCCCATGAGATGGCCGCTTGCGAACTTTCCTCCGCCTTCCATGTATAGGTTGCTGCTCTTACCAGGATCGTTGCGGCGGCGGCTGCGAGTCCGTAGCGATCTTTCTTGCGCGTCAGATATTTGAGCGCGACCATTGCGTGGAGCAGACGGCGAGTGGACGATTCATGGGTCTTGGCCTCCTCGGAAATCTCTGATGCGGTGGTTTTGCCGCGATGGATTATGGTGAACAAATCGAGTTCCACCGCCGTGTCGGCCGCCAGCGCACTCCATCCGCCCCATAAAAGGTCCTGGGCAATCGGCATCGGAGAGGAGACTTTTTTCGCTCTGGGCATCGGCGTTACCTCGATTCTGGTCTCCAACAAAATAGGGGTGGTGCCATAGACTTGCCAAGCCCCTCTAAAAAAGTTGGTTCGCATTCTCGGCGTTGGCAGCGAACGCTCCTACGCCAACCAATGCCGAGAGACAACGCTCCCGACGACTTCGCCATCGATTATCTGGTACTCCCGGTACGAAGACCCGGATATTTAAGCTGCTGCGAGGACGCTAATTCCCCTTCGACGGGAATTTGTCGGCCGAATTGCGAGATCGTCGATCCAATCTAGACGTGTTCCTAGGAAACAGCGACCTAAACCGGTCCCGCGATCTGAAAATAGCCACTTCGTTTAAGAGGAACGGTGATAAGGGGTCGAAAACGACCTTATCCAAGGCGCAAAATCCTCAATCGTGTTTCGGACCAGCCGCCGTGTCAAACCTTGATCGTATTACCCGTGAACCCGGTAAAGCTGAAGCCGGTGTAGTTCTCGTTGTAAAGATGCCCCTGGTCCTGCAGCAGATTGATCGCCACTCGTTCCCCCAAGAGCATCGCCTGCTGAAAATCCTGCCGCCAATGGATGCCCGCGAACGCGCGCCCGACTCCCACATTCGAAGCGAGCTTGTTCAATTCCGCACCTATAGTGAGCTGGTCGGCGTCGCCTCCGCTGTACGTGACGGGACCGCTTCCGTCATCGATCGTCGTTAATGGCTTGGACAGAGTCTTGCCGTTGCTTGCTGCTTTTCCGAATACCGCGGTTTCGTCAAAGAACCATTTCAGAACCGTCACCGCCGCACCGGCCGCGGTCGCGTGCCCGGAAGGATAGGAAGGATGGAGCGGGCATCCCTCGGGATAAGATTGCGGTAGAAACCAATTGCCGTAGCGGCCGAAGACTGTCGCAGCCGCCCGCGAATTGAGCAGACTTGGGTGAAGCGGATAGCTCTTCACGCCGGTCTTGGTAAAGTGAACCAGACCGGCGGTCTCCTCCGCCCGCGCCATCCGATGCACGAACCATTTCTGGAACCATGCGTTTTTGAGCGCGCGCGCCATCACCTCGGCCACCAGCACTTCGATCATCGGCAGACCGAAGGTGATGAAGCCAGTCTCGGATTTCAGGCTGGTGCCCAGCGGCGCATACGGATTGGAAGGATTTAGCGGCGCGCCCATCTTGAGCAACATAAGCGCCGCATTGAGGTACTCCTGATAGAGCACGTCATTGTGGACATACTCGGCCAGCGCTCGCCCATCGGGGAGATACTTCAGAGTCGGGGCAGGATTCTCCGGCGGAACTCCATTCGGTGCGCCGCGCTGAAGATTCAGAAACGAATCCACGTCGATGCCGAAGTCGCCGGGAAGCGTCGTCATATATCCCTGAAACGGCATGACTCCATAATTGAACGGCTGAAGAAAAAACTGCGAGACGAACGGGCCGACGAGATCGCCGGCGGTGAAGCCGCGAAATACGCTCCTGGTCGTTACCGGATTGGGACCCTTGTACGCGGACCCGAGACCATTGAGTTCCGCGACCGCCATCGCGATAGTTGGATCAGAATCGTACTGCGAGAACGGGACATCGCGGGTCAGCGCCATCCAGTAGGCCTCGATCATCTGCGCGGCCAAGCCGGGGCTCGTCAAACTATCGAACGACGGAATAGCATTTTGGCTCGGATCGCAGGTCTCAAGGTCGAATGCGAGCCCAGCCTGGGGATCGACCAGTGGTATCGTACCGCCTAACGCCAGCGCATCGAAGTCCGCGCGCTTACCGCTTTTGATCGCTGCCAGATAGGCGGCATAGATGGTCGGGTCGACCTCCCCGAAGTCATCGTGAGGGAAGCCCTTGGTATAGTTGGCGATTCCGCTGGGATAGAGACTCTCGTCGCCGTTGTTCGGATGCACCGGGGTTTTGGTTTTGCGGTCGTCAGCAGCCGCCGCGAGGCGCTTGCGATAGGCCTGGGTGCGGCGTGCTTTGATGTTCAACTGCGAGGATTTCGTGTCCGAGATAACATCGGGGCCCGAACCTCGCGCCGCCAACGCGACCACGGGCATCGCACCTGCCAGCGTCGCCGCGCCGAACCCCTTCAAAAATGCACGCCGGCTCGGGGTCGCTGTCGAGCTATTTTCACCGCGTTGCGCCGCCTGCGAAGCCTGACCCGCAGAGATTTCAGATTGGAATTGACTTCCAGGCATGTTCTCTCCGTTTTGGAGGCGCGCGCGGATCCCCGTTGGCGCGAGGACCCGCTATCGCGCTTGCGTGGCTGCTAGTTGTCGAAGATGTTCAGGCTAGTGAAGTCCGCAACGGCCCCCCCGACGATGCCTAGATTCGGCGCGCCCGCGGTTTCATCCTCCGGCGTCAATAACTGACGCGCGCGCGCGAGGTTGTCGCTGGTGCTTGCGGGTCCATGACCCTTGACGAGAATCCACACCTGCGAACCCTTGGATAATTGAAGACCCGGGACACCTCCGGAGATGTTCGCCTTGCCGTTTTTCGGAGCGATCACATCCGTCAGGCGGCCGAAGGCCTCATCCGGTACTGCATTCTGATCGCCACCGGTATTGGTGGTGCCGAAGCACGTTGCCTGCCCTTCTGCGGAGCATTTCGAACCGTCGTCAACGTAGACGAACCAAACGGTGTACGCGTTGCCGGGCTTCAGTCCCTTGAGTTGGAGGTTTGCGATTATTTCTCCAGACGTTCGACACAGAGAGATTTGGCCGCTGACCGTCTCCGCAAGCGGCGCAACGGCCTGCTTTACGCAGGCTGCCTGTGCCTCTGACTGCGAACTCAGTCCGATGATACTGACTACTATCAGCAGACTGCCGCCCAAAAATCGCCTAATTGTTTTCATATCCTATACTCCCTCATCTGTTGTCGAGTTGTCGCATCGACCGGCAACTCGTGGATTACGAGCGCAGGTCGTTCCTGCGAGTAAACAAGGGCATCCTTAAGGCATTTGAATTCCCCGGCAATGGAGAGCGGCTGTTGGTTTTCTGTAGCTTTCATGTCGGATCTTCGGACTAGCCGTTGAGGTGTAGCGCGACTAGGATCGGCGGCATTGGAGAAAGTCAAATGGCGGCGGAGATTCTCAGATTTGCCAATTTCGAGCTCGATCGCGGTGCCTATCAGCTCCGTCGTGAGGGCAAGGCGCTCGTGCTGGAACGTATTCCGCTGGAACTGCTGTTCCTTCTCGTCGATAAGCGCGGTGAATTGGTAACACGTGGAGAAATCTTCGAGCAGATCTGGGGCAAACAGGTCTTCGTCGATACCGACAACGCAATCAACACTGCGATCCGCAAACTTCGCCGGGCCTTGGAGGACGATCCGGATTCCCCCAAATTCATCGAAACGGTTCCGGCCCGAGGCTACCGATTCGCGGCCGTTGTGAGCCCTCCTCTAGGGCAGCCTGCGCCTTCCTCAAAAACCAAAATCTCTTATGAAACCTCGCCCGATGCACCGCCGGTTCGATACGCCAGAAGCGGTGAGATTCACATCGCGTATCGGGTCTACGGGAGCGGCCCCCGCGACATCGTGATGATTCCGGGAACGCTTGCGCATCTGGAAGTTTTCTGGGCGATACCGTCCTACCAACAGTTGCTCAAGCGTCTGACAGCGTTTGCTCGCGTCATCATCTTCGACAAGCGCGGCCAGGGGCTTTCCGATCGCGTGGTTGCGGAGCAAACCATGGAAGAGCGCATCGATGATGTGCGCGCGGTAATGGATGCAGCAGGCTCCCGCAGCGCGACCATCTACGGATGGTCGGAAGGCGGACCGATGTCGATTATGTTCGCCGCTACCTATCCCGATCGGGTGACGGCTCTGATCCTCTACGGCACCTTCGCCTCGGTAAAGGACAAGCCGTGGTCCGTGCCTCGTGAGGATTGGGAAGCGTCGATGGTCGACATCGAGAAACATTGGGGTCAGGCAGTCTTGCTTCGCGTCAACGGTCCTAGCGCTCTGGAAGATCCGGCCATGGTCGAATGGGGTGGGAGGTTGGAGCGTGCCAGCGCAAGCCCGGGATCGATCGTCGCGCTTTTGCGAGCCAACTACGAAATGGATGTTCGCCACATTCTGCCTTCGGTAAAAGTGCCCACCCTGGTCATGCATCGCCCCGGCGATGCATTGGTTCCGATCGCATCAGGGCGCTATTTGGCGGAGCAAATACCGGCAGCTATCTACCACGAGATCCGCGGCAATGACCATTTCTTCACTGACGCCGAAACGGCTGATCTGGTTGCGGATAGGATCGAGCGGTTCGTCACCGGTAGCTTGCACCGCCCCGAACCGGATCGCGTCCTTGCGACAGTGATGTTCACCCACATCGTGGACGCCATCGAACGCGCCGCCACGATGGGTGAGCAGCGATGGAGCGAACTGCTGAGACGCTTCTATGAAGTTCTGAGAAGCGAGTTGGCAACCTTTCGCGGTCGCGAGATCAGGACCGTCAGCGACGGTCTACTTGCGACCTTCGACGGACCAGCGCGCGCGATAAGGTTCGCCTGCTCGATCCGCGACAAGGTGACCAGGCTGGGACTCCACGTCCGCACCGGGCTGCACACCGGCGAGTGCGATCTGAGTGAAGAAAATCTGCATGGAATCGCGGTCGATATTGCCGCTCGATTAGCTTCGATGGCCACGCCCGATCAGGTGATGATGTCCGGTACAGTCAGGGACCTGGTTGCAGGCTCCAACCTTCAATTCGCTGACTGCGGGACGCATGTCCTGAAGGACATTCCCGGTGAATGGCGCTTGTTTGAAGCCCGGTAGTGCTCCCGCGAAGCCGAGGGCGAATCGTCCCGGCCTTCGGATCCGCTCCTGCGCGATGAAAGCGGGAGCGGAAACGGGCGGACCGGGTCAATCGGAAAGCAGACGCTCCTGCAGAATCCAGTCAATCGAGATTTCGGCTTGCGACTTAACAGGTTCAGCTGTGAGGGTGGAAAACGGCTTTCCGTCACAGATCGCTTCCACTGAAGGTGGAGCGAGTAGGCCGAGCGGAACTGTGTGGCGAACATAGCTCTCACTTAGGCCCTCCCGCATCGCGATCTGTCGAGTAGAAAGTGACCTTCCAGCCCCCAGCTCTGAAACCATTGATAGCCGCGCGCCAGGGCACGAAGAAGTGCCGGATCGCTGCGAGGAACGGCGGTTGGCTCCCCGGGAATGATCAATCGAGTCTCGATCCCGCGCCGTTTCAGTTGCACCGGAATGAGACGAGTGTTCCGAAGATCAATCTTGGACGCGGTTTGCGCGTCGGCGGGTAGTAGGCCTCGAAGGTTAATCGTGACGTCGATGTCGCTCGATTGGAGGGGCCAGCAGCCGGAGCCCGCCCATACCGAGCCATGGATTCGCGCCGCTTCAAACTGGGCCGGGAGAATCTCGGGGAGCGCCAGACTCCGTGGTGGAGAGAGGGGATTCGAACCTGCGGTACCGGTTCACCTTTGTTTCGCTGAAAAGATCGAGAACAGCGCGGGATTTTCGAGGCGGCCCTCATACAATCAAGTGTGCAGAGATAAGATCGATTGACTGAGGTCGGGAGAGGAACTGGCAAGTCCCTCGTCGGCTGTGTTGCCGGGGACACGCCAGGCCAAGGGGAAGATTGATCTTCAGCTGACGGTCACGGCGAAGCAGGGCTCCCCTGTGACCTTTCTAGAAAGGTGCTACTGAACATACGAGACTCGCCTGCTTCGGACCGCCGCCCGATCGATGGGCGGTAACGAACCGCCCGCGAGACTATTTGGGAAACCAAGCTCCGCATCGTCGCCAACGGATTCACGCTCTGTATCACCGCAGATGGAGTGGCATTTCCGTTAATGCGAATACTCCAGGTTGCCGTCACCCATGGTCACGTACCATTTGCTGGGGTCCATAAACGGACGCAACGCGGGAAGACTCGAGAAGAGCATAGCGTTCAGGAGCGGCGTCGACGCCATCCGCGCAGGAAAGTATCCTGCACGCCATAGCATCGAGCGATACTCAGCCGGCGCAAGCGCACATATAATAGCCTTGGCGCCGTCGCGCACGATCGCCTCATCGGCAAAACTCAGCAGAGCGGCGAAGACCTCCCGCGAATGGTCGCGCACGAGGAAATCGACTATGTATCCGCATAGCATCCCGTCGCGGTCCCCCATGCGAAACACCAGGTAACCGGCGAGTGTGTCGTCCTCGATCGCGACCACATATCGATAAGTAATGTCGGGCCGCGCGTGGTAGCGCCATTTCAGATAGCGAAGGTCGCGAATCGCCATCACGCCGTAGTCCCGATGGACGCACGACCAGAGTTCATCGACGCGATCATCGAATGAATCGACCTCCGCAATCTTCAGGCGCTGAACTGGACGCCGCTCCATCACTTGTCGGCGCGCGACGTCGATGCTTTTTCCCACAATAGCCGCACTCCCGCGGAGCGCAGCGCTGCTGGAAATGGTTCCCGCCACTGCGTACCAATCGATCGGCTTGAGCAATGGCGTTAGCCGCATCGAGCCAACCGTCTTCGCGGCCCCTTGCTGCGCGTTGCTCTTCATTGCGCGGTTAGTTCTTCGCCACGACTGCATGGCAGGCTGGTTGGGCGGGTTGCCGAAGTTGAGGTTCAACGGGTTGTCTGCGCAAATGGTGAGGCTGATGCGCACCGAAAGATGTTGACCACGAAAATCGGGGTGCACGATAAAGTTGCTGGCAAGGACGACCCAGTGCGCCGCGCCTGAGACCATGAAGCGCTGCGGCACCGGACATATTGAGCCGGCCAGCCGGTCACCATTCCAGAGCAGTATGCAGTAGGCCCGGGCGAGATCGCCCGCGGCTTCCGCGCCCAGCACAAGCGCCTCCAGGTCAGACGACATGGCCGCGGCGTGCACGAACGGCCAGATGTGAGGGCGATTAGCGATGCGATAGCGCTCGGCCTCGGCATTGAAGGGATTGGAGTCGTGTTTCCAATCCCATTGCTGGATCTCGCGCGCCGCAAGGTCCGGTGGATACGCCGCCCGAAACAGATCGAATACCTGTTCGCGATCCGAGCGGCGGTATCTCTCGATATGGAAGCTATCGTTCATCGCGGATGAGATCGTTATGGA
>Ga0210398_10001516_pt1 | contig 23803 bp, 19 predicted proteins | sample IncBWC4OmetaG_FD_161047 | JGI IMG/M metagenome (GOLD analysis project Ga0210398, IMG submission 161047) | Forest soil microbial communities from Barre Woods Harvard Forest LTER site, Petersham, Massachusetts, United States - Inc-BW-C-4-O | ecosystem: Environmental > Terrestrial > Soil >...
CAGCTGTCCAATCCGATCATCGCTAGAAGTCGCCTCGACACCACTCCGCGCCATCTCTGCTGTCTCAACATCTCCCGACAGCAGATGCGCATACCGAGTCTCCTTGGTTCCCGGCTGCCTCGGAAGGGCCTTCGCCAGCGGAGACTCCCGCTGCATCAGCTTCTGTAGGGTCCCCAGCACGTCGTCGAGTTCTTCAAATCGATACATCCGCTCCGTGCGCCCGCGCAATTCACCCGGAGTCTGCGGCCCCCGCAGCAGCAGCACGCACAGCACCGCCACTTCGCCGCGCGTGAAGTTGAAGATCTCCTGCAGATGATGCTCATATTTCGTAACCCGGCTGTCTCCGCCGCGCCTGGGGCCGGCAAGTCTGTCGTCTTCCAGGCCATGCAGCGCCTGCCGCACGGCGTCTTCGTCGAGACTCATCACCGGCTCGCGATTGTTCTTCTGGTTGCACGCATTCACCAGCGCATTGAGCGACAGCGGATAGTACTCCGGAGTGGTAATCTCCTTTTCCACCAGCGCGCCCAGCACGCGTGCCTCCACCTCATTCAGCAAAATCGTCACGAATCCAGCCTTTCACCCCATGGTATCGCGCAGTAGCCGCGATACCGGGGACCCCACATCTGGATTTTCAGATGTGGGTTCACACCTACTGCTTCGCCGCTTTTTCCACCCCAGCCAGAATCCCGTCCAAACGAGGCCGGTCGTAATACCGCCCATCCGCCACGACTGCAGATATCTTCCGTGTATTCCGAATATCCGTCAGCGGATTCCCATCCAGTACCACCACGTCCGCCACATTACCCGGAGCCACCGCGCCCATATCGTCTCTACCCAGAAACTTCGCCGGATTGCTCGTCGCCGTCGCGAGCGCATCCATCGGAGAGAACCCTGCCTCGAAAAAGTTGGCCAGCTCATCATGCAGGCTGAACCCCGGCATCACATAAATCCCCGGAGCCGTGTCCGTCCCCGCCATGAACTCCACGCCGCCCTTGTGCAGCACGCCGATCATGTGCAGCATCTGCGCAATCTCCTGCTTCCGCAGGCTCACCGGATCGACCTTCACGCCCGGCATCATCTGGTCGTAAAACCGCTTCCACGTCACGTCGCGCCAGTAAGTCGGCACATACTTGTCCAGTGGCTGATGCGCAAAATCTACCTCATCCAGCAGCCCGCCCTGCCGATTCCACACCATCGTCGGAACCAGCCAGGTATGGCTCCGCGCCAGCAGTGCAATCAGCTCGTGACACTTCGCTTCGTCGTAGCTGCTCAGCAGCAGCTTCGTGTCCTCCGTCGCGCCCGCCAGCAGCTTGTCCTCCTGGCTCGAGCACCCCTCCAGAACCCCCATAAAGTGCTCGATACTCTTCTGCCCGAGCACCACTGACTCCGTAATCTTGATGTGATCCGGCACATGCCCCACAAAGGGCAAATCCTGCTTGTGCGCCTCCTCCGCCGCAGCCACGTATGCATCGTGGGGAATCACCGACTGCACCTTGATGAAGTCCGCGCCCTGCGCCTTGAGCGAATTGACCGCCTTCACCGCATCCGCCGGAGTCATCACCGCAAGCGAGCTGGGAAAGCGCGTCTCTTTGCTGCCCGGCAGATAACCGTCCAGCATTGGACCGGACACGACCATCTGCGGCCCTACAATCTCGCCCGCCGCAATCTCTTTTCGCCACGCAAAGAGCACCGGCAGGTCCCCGCCCATGTCGCGAACGCCCGTCACCCCATTCGCCACAAAGAGAGGAAGAATAACCTCGCGTCCGCGTGGAAACCAGTCCCCGAACGCGCTGTGCACATGCATATCCCACAGCCCGGGAATCATGTATTTCCCCGAAGCATCAACGACCTTCGCCCATTCCGGAGCGGCGAATCCCGCCGCGCTCGTCACCGCCGTAATCCGTCCTTCGCGAATGACGACCGCCCGATCCTCCTCGACCGGCCCCGCTCCTGAATTTGCTCCGGGATTGATGACCGTGACATGCAGAAAGACCAGCATCCGCGAGCGCGGCACAGACTGCGCGCTCAGCAGGGAAGAAGCGGCAAGTAGAACCGCCAGGAGAAAAATTCGGTAGGGATGGCGCAGCATTAGGCGCGATTCTATCCGCGCGTTATGAGGCGTGCTAGTCTCCTGTCATTGATTTCTCATATAACCTTGTCATCTCTACAGTGAAGGCATCCCAAACGTCGGAAACAAGTCCTGCGTCCAAGTTGTAGACATAGCAATGCTCATTGCGTTATCGAAGTTCGGATACCAGCTCGGATAGGGTGGCTGGACATCCTGTTGTGCCGGGCTCCCAAAGCACAGCACAAATCCCCACTGATCGTTGAACTGAAACACGCTTGCAGCATCGGCGATCAGGCCTCCCTTTTGGCCGTAAAAGCTGCCGTCGCTGTTCAGGCTCGCGCTATCCAGACCATAGCCGGCTAGCGAGTTGGTCTTATTCAGATTCACCGCATTGGTCAGCATGTGTGTGATCGTCGCGCGCTTCATCGCTGGATTGTCATTCTTGTCGATCGCAATGGCTACGAGGCATGCCAGGTCGGTGGTTGCAGCCGAAATACCTTTGCCGCCCTGTGATACGGCAAGATCGAAGTCGCCGTATCCGGATGCAACCAGCGGCTGGGCGGGTGTCTGCTGACTCGGCAAAAGCTGTAAATCAGTCGTCTGGTAGCGAGCCTCATCCGGTAGCTGTGCGGAAATAAGATCGATCGCGCTTCGGATGCGCGTAATGCCCAGCGGCGGAAACAGATTCATCTGATACGCATCAACCGCGGAAGCGGCCCCGCACACTGCGGCGGCCACTCGTCCAAGCAGGTAATAGCCGCAGTTGTTATAAACCTGTGTTGTCCCTGGCGCGCTCTGCAGCAAAAGGCTCGCGATGTAGGAATCAACCATATCCTGCGTTACGGGAAGACTCTTCGTGATTCCCGCTGCTGCAAAGGCCTCGATAACTTCCATTCCGCCGCCCTCCGCGCCTGGAACAACGCCGCTTGTGTGTTCCAGAAGATCCCGAATCGTGATATTCCCAAAGTTAGGATCGATGGGCGCGCCGCCGCCAGGCTTCGTGAGGTTAAGGATGCTCTGCATGGTATCTGTCAGCGCCAGCTGGCCCCGATCGATAAGTTGGAATATCGCGAACGCCGTGACAGTCTTGGACACGCTGGCCAGACGGAAACTCGTTGTTGGTTGAACCACAGGCCAGTCTGGTTCAGCCATCGTGTAGCCGCGCGCATAAACCAGCCGCGTTCCATGAACGATGGCGAGCGAGGCTTGTCGGGCCACCGGATACGCGACCATGATCTGCTGGACCGCGGCGTCAATCGCATCGTTCGCAATCGGACCTGTGGCAGTGAATTGTGTCGGTACGATGCTGGTGCTTTGATTAAACAGTGCGGCAAAGGTGGCTGATCCCGCGTCGGCGCCGGCTGCCTGCACGCACACTGGAAAGTAGTTCTGCGCTGTGTATAGGTCGAAGGCCGCCTGGTAGTCAGCAGGTGACATGTTATGGCGCGCCCAGTAGGGACCGACCTCGTTGGCGACAAAGAGGGACAGATATTGATTGTCGCCGTTTAAAGTTACAAAGGAAGGTCTGCACCACGAGGCCGTCTCGGCGTCAAAGCGGGACTGATAGCCGTCAACACTATCCTGCAGGCCGTCGTTGTTCCACAGCGTGTTGGCTGTATTCGTTACCCAGATGCCCGCAAAACGTGAGTCCGCCCCGCTGCCATAAGAAGCAGCCCACCGAAGAATAAGGCCTTGGGATTTCGCTTGGGCATCGGCATTTTGAAAGCCGCTGAGTGTCAGCCCGTCCTGCGTAAAGGGGATTGGATTCTGCGCCTCGAAAACTGTCGCGAAGCATGGATTGTCGCCAGTACCGGTTGCGCACAGAATGATCGGACCGAAGCCCTGACTGGCTTGGCTGTCAAAAGTCTGCTGCCATTGCGCACCTGTCAAGTTCGGAAAGAAGGTTTGAGTCACCGGGTTCGGCGTCCTCACCATAACTGCGGCGTACACCGGCGCCGTTGCCGAGCCGTAGATGCTGAGCGACTGGAAACGATATCCGTTCCCGTACCACTGAGCAGTCAGAAGGACGTGATCCGCCAAATCTCTTCCATGCCATGCGATAAAATCGGCCATCTGGAACCCTTTCTTACTTCAAAAAGCACAGTCCTGCACTCTTCACGCCGCTTGCAATTACCCTGATGTTCTAATTCGAGCCTCTGGCGGAATAGTGCGCGATTCTTCTCTGCCGTTTCTCGACGGCAGGCTATCTTTCGGCTCGGAGAATTGTATGCCCCGTGGTAGCTTCTGGCATCGGAAAGGCCGTACCTCGCTGAGAGCTTCACCGGCAATGCCGTAGCGCTCATTTCGCCTGGGGCGTCGAGAAAAAATTGACGAGATTGCCGTCGGGGTCACGAAAATAAATCGAACGGGTGCCCCAGGGTTGCGTCGTTGGCGGCTTGACCCATGTCTTCACAATTCCCTGAAGTCTCGCGTATTCCCCATCCGGGTCCGCCACCCTGAACTCCAGGATCACGCTTCTGTTCGCCGACGATTCCGCCGAGCCCGGGATATATTTCTCCTGCGCCCGCGCGTCGAAAATCGTCAGTACCCCCGCGCCCGTATTGAATTCAGCGTAGCCTTCGCCATCGAACTTCGGCGGGATTCTCAGAACTAGTTGGTAGAAAGCGGCGAGCGCACGGACGTCGTTTGAGATCAGGCACGTGTTAATCAGAACCGGGTATTGGCCCGACGCCGCGGCGGGAGCGGCAGTGGAAACTCCGGAGCGAGCCTGCGACAACGCAATCACGCCCGCCAATCCCACAATGAACAACCCAGCCCCAAGGATCGTTTGTTTCATTGCACATTCTCCTCGATGTGGGTTTAGGGCCCCGCTTTAACGGCATCCATGAATTGACGGACAGTAATAATCGGTATGCCTTCGTATGCGCTGAGCTTCAGCAGATGCCGATCACCGCTCACAATATAGTCGGCTCTGCCTGTTACGGCACACTCCAGCACGCGATTGTCATCGGGATCGTCCCTGATAACCTCAAGAGCAACATTCGGTATCACGACCAGGGCGCAATCTTCCAGCTTTGACCGTATCGCATCCGCGTCTTTCGACGACACCTCGAACTTGAGAAGAAGTTTCTCGTCAAGCTCATCGAGAAGCTGTGGAGAGGTCACCAGGAGAATCGACCGCAGAAGGGCGAGGTCGAGAAAGGATCCGGGCAGGCCACCAAACATTAGGGCGGAGATGAAAATGTTGGTATCTGCGACTACACGAATCATCAGCCCTTGTCGTGCCTGAATTCATCGGATAGTCGCTCCACGTCTGCCTCAGTTTCTATCCCCAGCGCATTGCCCTTGGCACGGGTGCGTCTGAGCAAAGCATCCCATTCCGTATCGTCAGCCATATAACGCCGCAATGCTTCCCGGAACAGTTCGCTCATTGTGCGGTGCTCGCGCTGGGCAAAAGTCTGCGCCTTGACCAGCAGATCAGGGGGCAAAGTGATGGAGACTGTCTTGGCTACGCGCATACTTAACACTGTAAAACATGGACAAGCAATGTCAAGAGTGAAGAGACTCCACCAGCGATCATGACGGGTGCCGGCAAAGAATTAAGTGCCCTGCAGTCCCTTGAGGGGTATACACTTCGAGGCCCCCTGACAAAAATGAAATTTCAGTCTTGTAAGGAGAAAGTACCTATGAAGCACGCTATCCGAATTGCAGTCGCAGTATGTTGTTTCTCGCTGGTTGCCCTTGCCACGGCAAAGGCGCAGATCCAGTACAGCCAGGGTCCGGTCGAGCGGATTGTCCTGGTTCACATTTTGCCCGGCCATTTCAATGCCTTTATGGCCGATTTGAAGGCGAATATCGTCCCTCTCTGGGATAAGGAAAAGGCCGCCGGGCTGATTCAGGGTTACCAGATGTTCTTCAACTCGACCAGCTCCGGCCCGGAGGACTGGGACTTCGGCTACTCGTTGACGTACGCAAACATGGCGGCGCTCGACGGCCTTCCCGACAAGGTCTTTGACCTTCGCATGAAGCAATATGGTGACAAAACGGCCGAGCAGAAAGTCATCGATAAGCGGGTCGAAGACGTGCGCATTGTGAGCAGTTCGCTGATCCGCGACATCACTTTGCGGTAGCTGGCCCAGTTGCGGCGCTGCAAAAAACCCGGTGCCGTAAGGCTCCAGAAAACTTGGCCGATCATTTCCTCAGCTTGGCTATAATAGAAATAGGGAAACAAAAAGGCCCAGTCTGCCATCGCAGCCCGGGCCTTTCTCTTTTTCACCTAAGTCCAGCAGAATCAGGGACGGTGGCGTAAGGCTTCTGTTTTCAATGACCGCACGGTAGTGCTTTGCTATCTATGAGCACCTCGCAAGGTCCTTGTTTTCTATGACTTACCAACAACAACCCACCATGAAAGTCTTTTAGAATCTATGAATTGCAAGTCGCGCACGTAAATTAAGGGGGAGGGGGTATCTCAATGTACCTCGACCAGTTGCTCTGCTTTCTCAGTTGACCCGTACCGCGACCGCACATACTCATCCAGAATCTTCGTGAAGTCCTGAACGATGGTGTCGCCGCGCAGCGTCGTCATCAACCGCCCGTCGACATATACGGGAGCCACCGGCTCCTCAAATGTCCCGGGAAGGGAAATGCCGATATTCGCGTGCTTCGACTCGCCCGGCCCGTTCACCACGCAACCCATCACCGCCAGTTTCAGCTCCTCGACACCCGGATACTGCTCACGCCACACCGGCATCGACTCGCGAAGATAGCTCTGGATCTGCTGCGCCAGTTCCTGGAAGAAAGTGCTCGTCGTGCGCCCGCAGCCCGGGCACGCCGTCACCTGCGGCGTAAAGCTGCGAATCCCCAGCGACTGCAAAATCTGTTGCGCCGTAAGCACTTCCTCTGTCCGGTCGCCGCCCGGCTTCGGAGTGAGCGACACCCGAATCGTATCCCCGATGCCCTTCAGCAGCAGCGGAGCCAGTCCCGCCGTTGAGGCCACGATGCCCTTCATGCCCATGCCGGCCTCGGTCAAACCGAGATGCAGGGGATAATCGCACCGGGCGGCCAGCATTTCGTAAACATCGAGGAGGTCGCGCACGCCGCTCACTTTTCCGCTGATGATGATCTGGTCGTGGCGCAATCCATAGCGCTCCGCCGCCGCTGCCGAATCGAGCGCGCTGCGGCACATCGCCTCCATCATCACGTCGCGCGCGTCAAGCGGCTCGGCGAGCTTCGAGTTCTCGTCCATCATCCGCGTCAGCAGCGCCTGGTCGAGCGATCCCCAATTGACGCCGATGCGCACCGGCTTCTGGTTCTCGACCGCAACCTCGATCATCGCGCGGAAGTTATCGTCGTTCTTGCGCCCGACCGAAACATTGCCCGGATTGATCCGGTATTTCCCCAGCGAAGTCGCGCAATCGGGATACTTCTTCAGGAGCTGGTGCCCGTTATAGTGGAAATCCCCCACAATCGGCACGTCCAGCCCCAGCTTCGCCAGGCCCTCGACGATATACGGAACCGCCTTCGCCGCAGCATCGTTGTTTACCGTCACTCGGACTAGTTCGGAGCCCGCCCCGGCCAGCGCCGCCACCTGCTGAATCGTGCCCTCGACATCCGCCGTATCCGTGTTGGTCATCGACTGCACCACCACGGGAGCTTCCGAGCCCACACGAACCCGGCCCACCCTCACCGTGATGGTCTTTCTGCGCTGTATTTCCGGCATAGATTCCTCACTCCCAGTTTACTCGAAGTGGCCGCCGTGGACTCCGATAATAAGACTGCACATCGCTGGAACCAGGCCGCGGAGAGGGTTCTCACACAGGCGCCGGGAGTCGAGCGTAAGGCTCGGCGAAGCAGATTTGCGAATGGATAGCGAGGAGCGTATTACCCTAATTGAGGCGAACGCGAATCCGGCGTTGTGGAAGGGAGAGAATCTGGCATCGGCCTCGCTTCGAAACAAAATCAAACAAATTATGGCTGCCACGCTGCGCAGGGCGCTCGAACAGGGAAGCCGTTCGACAAGACTGCGCTCGGTCTTATACCAAGGTGTTTGCCAGCATCGCGGGCTCGAACGAATCTGTACTGTTAGATTGAGATGCCGGAGCGTCGTGGCCATTCTTAAGATCAAGACGAACTTTTTGACGAAGCTCGCAGGGTGGTTTGTTCTCGCCGTGGGTTCCCTAGGAGTTCATGCCCAGGATCTGTCACCGCGAGCCTACGTCATCACGCCGGTGAATGCGAGCACGATCAATCTCACCTGGTCGTTCTTCGACGGAGGCGTGAATTTCAACGGCACTGTACCCATAACAGGTGCAACCGGAACCTACAATGTCCCCGTTTTCGGTCTCTACCATAGTTTTGCCCTCTTCGGACGTTCTGCAAATCTCCAGGCCTCGCTGCCATATGGGGTCGGAACTTTCTCGGGAAGCGTCTTTGGCAAGCAGCAATCGATCTACCGCTCGGGCTTGCTGGACACAACCATCCGGTTTTCCGTAAACCTAAAGGGTGGTCCGGCATTGAAAGCCCGGCAGTACGCAAAATGGAAGCAAAAGACACTGCTCGGCGTAAGCCTGAAGGTGATCGCCCCGACGGGTCAATATGACCCAACAAAATTGGTCAATTGGGGCATCAACCGCTGGGCATTCAAACCGGAGTTCGGATATTCGGAGCGCTGGGGCCACTGGATTCTCGACGGTTATGCGGGCGTCTGGCTCTATACCGAAAACTCCGCGTCCTACGACCTCCCCGTCCCCAGGCCGCAAACGGAAGCACCGATCGGCTCGTTCGAAGGCCATCTGAGTTATAGCTTCAGTGACCGGGGCTGGTTATCGCTCGATGGCAATTTCTGGACGGGCGGCGTCACGAGCTTAAGTGGGATACGGAATCTCGATACTAAGCAGACCGGCTCCCGTATTGGATGTACAGCCTCCATTCCGTTCAGCAAGCATCAGTCTGTCAAGGTCAGCTATAGCAACGGCACCTATATCCGCTTCGGGGGGAATTATCAGAATGTCTCCGTGGGCTATCAGTACTCGTGGGTAGGCAGACCAAAGTAGTCCCCCTCCCCCTCTGTTTTGGCAAATATTTGATTCGGTGGAGGTTGCAGAGGTGGTAGCTGCAAATATTTGAAACGATTTGCTTTATTTCATTCGATTTGATTCTAAACGGTTTAACGGGGAAAACTGCACCATTTTCGGGCAAATTTCTCTCTCATTATGACGCAAATCATTCATAACATTGCAATTATCGAATCGTAGCAGATTCTAAATGAGTTACAGGCGCCTTCTAGTCTCTCTAAGCAAAAAAGCCCGGCTGCGCTTGGCAACCGGGTCCTTCTGTCTCTATCTTTGATTATAGCGGATTGGGAGAAATTCTCGGCCAACTTCTGGTAGTGGGCCTAATCTGAGATCGTGTCTTCTGGTCTCAGTCTATCGACTTAGATTTCGCATTGCGGCTTATCGAAAGACAGAGTGCCAAATCCATTGACTGCCTTCGACGTGCGCCCGTACCATCCGTCAACCGTTAGGGGTGTTTAGTTCTATGGTTGGCACGACGATCTCGCACTACCGCATCCTCGACAGGCTGGGTGGCGGGGGGATGGGAGTCGTGTACAAGGCCGAGGACATTATCCTTGGCCGGTATGTCGCGCTCAAATTCCTACCGGACAACTTCGCGAATGACAGTGTGTCTGTGGCGCGCTTCCGGCGCGAGGCGCGCGCTGCTTCTACATTAAATCATCCCAACATCTGCACAATTCACGAGATCGCCGAAGAGAGCGGCCGACTGTTCATCGCCATGGAATTGCTGGAAGGCGAAACGCTGAAGCACCTGATTCAGGAGGGTCCCCTTCCCCTTGAACGGGTACTCGACCTTGCCGTCGAGATAATCGACGCTCTCGAAGCGGCGCATGAGAAAGGCATCATTCATCGCGACATCAAGCCGGGGAATGTCTTCGTAACGAAGCGAGGCAGCGCCAAGATTCTGGACTTCGGGCTGGCGAAAGTAGTACCTCTCAAAGAACTGGCACATGAATCGCCACGAGCCCGCGAGGAACTCACCGATGGCCTTGGCGCTGCATTGGGTACAGCGGCGTACATGTCGCCAGAGCAGGCGCTGGGCAAACCTCTCGACCCTCGCTCCGATCTTTTTTCATTCGGCATCACGCTCTACGAAATGTGCACCGGCCAGTCGCCCTTTACCGGAGATACGACCGGAGAGCTTCTGATCTCCATCGTGCAGCAGGTTCCGGTCACGCCGGCGCAGCTGAATCCCGATGTTCCCGAGGAACTGGCACAAATCATCGACCGATGCCTGGAAAAAGACCGGGAACAGCGCTATCAGCATGCGTGGGAGATTCGCGCGGATTTGAATCGGTTGCAGCAAGGCTCAGTTCCTGAGATCCGCGTTCCCACTCAGAAGTCGCGAATCGAGGCGGAGCATGTATTTTCGACTTCATGGAAGTACGAGAGCGCTTCCAGCGGCAGCGAGAAATCACCGCTCATAGACAGCCCGGCAGAACCGGCTCGGTCCATTCCGCGCCGGCGCTGGCCGCTGATTCTCGCAGCAGTTTTTGTCCTGCTCGTCGGGGCCTTCGTCTACTTCTGGATGCGTCCTATGCCCCCACCGAAGGTCTCGAACTATGTCCAACTCACCCAGGACAGTGAGCCGAAGATTCTAGAAGCGACCGACGGGCTGCGCCTTTATCTTGGCATGAGAACCAAGACCAACTGGAAGGTCGCGGAAATATCCGTCTCGGGTGGCGATCCGATTCCGATCCCCGTCCCCTCCGAAGGCCTGACGCCGCTCAGCGTTTCGCCCGATGGATCCAAGCTTCTCGCTATCGACTTGTCGGGGGTCCTCTGGAGCCTGCCGACACTCGGTGGTGCGCCTCATCGCCTGCCAAATACCTTTTCATTGGTCGCGTCTGAAGCGGCTGTCTGGTCTCCAGACGGAAAGATGCTGGCGTATTGCTACTGGAACGACTTGTTTCTGGCGAGAAGCGATGGCACCGAAGCCCACAAGCTGGTCACTCTCCGGGGTCTACCTTATGATCCCCAGTTTTCGCCCGATGAGACGAAGCTAAGATTCAGCACAAGTGATCCAAAGTCGGGCGACCGCTCCCTCTGGGAGATCTCCACGCAAGGAACCAACCTGCACCCCCTGGTTCCCGGTCTGCATACTCCCGCAGACGAGGAACACGGCAAATGGACTCCAGACGGAAAGTACTTCGTCTTCGAGTCAAAAGGACAGATATGGGTTCTTCCGGAAAAGACAGGCTTTTTTCGCAGATCCATTGGGACGCCCGTCCGATTGACCGATAGCCCGCTCAACCTTGGTTCGCCCCTTCCCAGCAAAGACGGCAGGAAGCTCTTCGTGGTCGGCCACAGGCTGCTGGGCGAACTGGTGCGCCATGACGCGAAGTCTGGAGAGTTCCTGCCTTTTCTTTCCGGAATCTCGGCAGAATTCGTCACATTCTCGAAGGATGGCCAATGGGTGGCCTACGTCACCTATCCCGACGGCGTCCTCTGGCGAAGCAAGGTGGATGGGAGCGAGCGTCAACCCCTCAGCAATGGGGGAATGTATGCCAGGCTGCCGCGCTGGTCTCCGGACGGCAAGCAGATCGTCTTCTACGGCTGGGACCTTGAAGGCAAGCTGCAGATCGACCAGAGGAACGGCGTCTCAGGACAACCCTATAAGGTGTACGCAGTTTCTCGCAATGGTGGGGTGCCGGAGCAATTGATCCCCAATGATCCCGACCCTCAAAGCGACCCCAACTGGGCGCCCGATGGCAGCAAGATTGTCTTCGCTGGTCGTGTGAATACGGATTCCTCAATGATCCGAGTGCTCGACGTGGCAAGCCACCAAATCACCAATCTTCCAGAGTCCCAGGGATATTTCTCTCCACGCTGGTCACCTGACGGACGATACGTTGCGGCCTTGTCGGCAAAGACTGACGGTATCTTTCTCTTCGATCTCCGGACACGAAAGTGGTCAGAGCTGACAGAATCGTCAGCCGGTTTCCCCAACTGGTCAGCGGATGGAAAGTACTTATATTTCCTGGGTCGAGTACCGAACCGAGCAGTGCTCAGGGTCGGCATCCTCGACCGCAGAGTGGAGCTCGTGGCCGATCTCGATAACCTGCCGACTACCGGGTACTGGAGCACCTCTTTCACCCTGACGCCCGATGATTCACCCCTGTTGCTTCGCAACCTCGGCACCCAGGACGTTTATGCCCTGGACTGGGAAGCGCCGTAAGGTTGAGGGCCTACCGCCTTTTCCTTATTCACGGTCATACAAGAAGACATCTCCCAGTCACTCAGCCGAAGCCATCGACTTCAGCTGTGCTTCCACCCGGCGGCCTTGTCCGGCTTACCCCATGCTTCGTACATCTGGACGATTGATTCGCGGGCTCAAGTCGCGACTATTACGGAATCATTCCGCATTCAAACATCTTGTTGGCAATTGGAGCTGCCACTTTGTTGATGAACAGCGTGCGCATGGTCGGGTCGGTCTTCAGAAACGCAATTACTTTTTGTTGCTGCGGTGTTGGAGGCTGCTTGTTCGCTCTTTCCGCCCATAACTGCTCGCATGTGGCGTTCTGATATTTCATAATGACCTTGTTGGCAGCCTGGTCCAGAATCGGGTGCTGGTCCTGAGCATACGTTCCGCCCACAAGCATCAGTATCGCGGGGGAAACGACCAAACAAACGATCTTGCTGATAGTTTTGAGCCTCATTCTGCCTTCTCCTCATAACTGTTAGAAATTGAGATTGTTCTCCGCAAACGGATATTTGATCTGCGATATCCATTTTGGCGATTGCGAGCGCCTCCAATATTACACCGCGCTGTGCATTCGGCAACCTCCAAGATTTTCAGCGACAAACTAGTAGTTGTTCCATGCGACGCGCAATGTTCGAACGGCGTATGATCGTGTCGCAATCGCTTAGGGAATAAATGAATCCCGTCAACAATGGAGAGGAACTATGAGAAAGTGTGGAATCATTCCCTGGGCGACCGCTTTTGTGCTCGGTATATTCCTGATGGGCCTGATCTGTGCAAATGCACAGAACGCCTCGCAGTCAACCCAAAAACAAGCGGCGAATGCTCAATCTGCCGCGCCGCTCACGCTCGAGCCGAAAGCGATTGAGATCCTGAAAGCCACGAGCGGCCGCCTGGCCGCGGCACAAACCATGAGTTTCACCGCGGTGGAAACATTTGAAAGCCTCAGCCGCCAGGGTGCGCCTCTGGTTTACGCGAACAAGTTTGAAGTGACGATGCACCGCCCGAACAAGCTGAAGGTTATTCTGGCCGGCGATGGACCTGTTTCCGAGTTTTACGACGATGGCAAAACAGTGATGGCATTTTCGCCCGCCGAAAACCTGGTTGCCATAACGGACGCACAGCCCACCATCGACGCAACACTGGAGTCGGTTTTCCACTCGGCTGCGATCTACTTTCCCTTTACGGACATCATCGTCGCCGATCCTTACGGAGATATGGCTTCCGGGTTGAAGCACGCTTACTATGTCGGGCAGTCAAAAATACTGGGGGGAGTCACCACAGACATAGTGGCTTTCGCAGGCAACGGCATATTTGCAGAGATCTGGGTGGGAACAGAAGACAAACTGCCCCGCGGTATCCATGCGATTTATCTCGACGATCCAGACCACCTTCGCCACAACCTTATATTCTCCGACTGGCAAATTGAACCTGCGGTTACAGACGATGCCTTTACGTCATCCGCTGCTGCCAGCGCGAAGCACATGCCGTTCGCCCATCCGAATGCACAGCCCGGCCCGGGCGCGAGGCCGCCGACAAAAAACAGTCCACCGCAATCGCAGTAACAGGGAGGTAAAGACATCATGAGAAAGTTCATCGCAATTCTCGTAAGTGTTACGTTCACCGCGTTCGGATGCGATATGTCGTTCGCTTATGGGCACGCAAATGCCTGGGGCCACGGTTCTACGTATCACGCTCAGGGTTCCGATTCCACCACGCGCACCAATGGTTACGGCGGAGAAGCGACGCACACCGCCGGTCAGGGCACGTCGTACCAAAATAAAGAGGGCGACAGCGCATACCATGCCGAAGGATCAGGAACGACGACTGCCAGTAACGCCTATGGCGGCAGTGCGACGCATACAGCCGGTCAGGGAACCTCAGCAACAAATGCGTACGGCGGCAGCGCATATCATGCCGAAGGGTCCGGGGAGACAACCGCCACGAACGGCTACGGCGGCTCCGCAACGCATTATCAGGGCGTAGGCACGGTTGGAACCACGTCCTCCGGTAATACCGTGTACGCCAGCGACCATTATGGTGCAACCACGGCATACGGGTACCATCCGCCGACCACGGTTGGGGTTTACAGTGCGGGTTGCTACAACTGCAGCAGTGGCGCCAGCGGTTGGGCGGTCGCAGGCGCGGCGGTTGCCGGGGCAGTAGTTGGCGCGACTGTGGCTACGGCCGCGAACAGCGCTAATTCCGCGAACGCCTACAACGCCGGAGTAGCGACTGCTAATGCGAATAACGCCGCCGCCAACGCTAATGCCTACAACGCTGGCGTGGCGGCCGGAGCGGCAAGCGCTTCGTATTCTATGGGAGAAATCGTTGCGGTTGCACCAACCGGCTGCACCACGCCGACGATTCAAGGAACAACCTACTATCTGTGCGGCAATACGTGGCTTCAGCCGTCTTACGGAGCGAACGGCGTCTACTACCGCGTTGTGCCAACCCCTTAGAGCGCGATGAAAGACAGCTACTGAAAGGAAAGGATGACGATCATGAAAAAGAGAGTTGCATTGTTTGCAGTGCTGATGAGCATCACATCGGCGATTGCCGTCGCGCAACAGGTTTCAGTCAACTACGACCACAGCCAGAGCTTCGCGCAGTATCACACCTACGCCTTTGAAAACAACGACCCGAATCAAATTGCCAACTCTATCCTCGCACAGACCGCTGTGAGCGACGTCAATACCGCTCTTCAGGGCAAAGGTCTAAGCAAGGTTGAAGTATCTGCCAATCCCGACCTGATCCTGCTCGTGAGCGGAGGGCTGAAACAGCAGACCTCCTATAGTGCCTGGGGTATGCGGGGCATAGGCGGTGGCATGGGCGGAATCAGCCCCGAGCAAAATGTCGAGGGAACAATGATCGTCAGCCTCTATGACGCTAAGCAGAAGACGCTGATCTGGCGCGGTATAGGCCAGGATACCTTGAGCAACAACGGCAACAAGAACCAACAAGCGGTAGAAAAAGCCGTTCAGAAGATGTTCAAGCAATGGCCGAAGTGAGCATGGCGTCCTGAGGAATGCTACCCCACCTCGTCGTTTGGCATCGGCCGCAGCTCACCCCCGCTGACATTGAGAAGCTGAAGCAAGGCACGATGTCGGCGCAGGACGCGAAGTAAAACCGCAGGAATCGAAATGGGGCAGCTTGCAAGGCTGCCCCTTTCGTTTGCCGAAAAGGAATTCGGATCACGCTGCAGGCACAACTAATTTTGATGGCCGAATCTAGCAACATTGCTAGTACCGGCTGGCACGGTCCTCGCCTATCATCGCGGACAACATAGCTCGAGAGGAGAACGACCATGAGGGGATCCATGAAGGAAACAAGGATTGCGAGAATCTCATTTTTCGCAGCGTCATTGGCGGCAATCCTGCTGCTTGCTGGCACCGCTGTCGCACAAAGCATCCAGGGAGTGATCAATGGGCGCAACGGCGCCACCATGACCGTCCAGACTCAGGACATGGGAAACGTAGTCGTCGTTCTCACCCCGGACACTGTGGCGGAAGACGTATCGGGCCTGTTCCATGCTCGTAAGAAGCAGATGGGCCTGACCGTTCTGGTGCCTGGGCTTCAGGTCCAGGTACAGGGAAATTACAACGCCCAGAACCAGTTGGTAGCGAGCACCATCAAGTTCAATGGCAAGAACCTCCAGGCGGCTACCGACATTCAGGCTGGCGTGGCTCCGGTGGAGCAGCAGACGCAGCAACAGCAACAGGAACTGGCCCAACAACAGGCGAAGCTGCAGCAGCAACAGGCGCAACTGACGGCGGAGCAGCAACAGCAGGCGGCGGACGAGGCCAAGATCGCTGCCAATAAGGCTGCCATCGCCGCTGTCAACAAGCGGTTTGGCGAGCTGGGTGAATACAACATCTGGGATGAGGTCACGGTTTACTTCGGCAACGGCAAGGTTGCGGTTGACCCGCAATATAACGCTCCATTGCTGGCGCTCTGCCAGAAGGCCGTGACCGTCACCGGCTATGTGATCCAGGTAAAGGGCTACGCATCCGCCGTAGGCTCCGCGGCCCTGAATCAGCAGCTGAGCCAGGAGCGGGCGGCCAACGTCACCGAGTTTCTGGAACAGCAGGGTCAGATTCCGCTGACCAACATATTGGCTCCCGGGGCCATGGGCACAAGCAGACAGGTAGCTCCTGACACCACGTCGGAGGGGCAGGCTGAAAACCGGCGGGTTGTGGTCAGGGTGCTGCAGAACAAGGGCATAGCTGGCACCTAGGGCGAGTGAGTCCCCGAGTGCAAGGAGACACAATGAATTCGTACCGCAAGACTTGTCTTTTGACGTTCGCAGGTACGCTGGCCCTGGCGATATGCGTGCCTGCGATTGCCCAGCAATCAGCCGATCTTGTCTCGCCTGATCAGACCGGGAGTACTGGCGCGCCGCAGACGGCAACGGCGGCGCAGACACCATCCGGTACAAGCCCCGACGCCGACCTGACAGATAAGCAATGGCACTATTACGGCATGCTGTATATCTGGTTCCCGGGAATCCATGGCACGGCCGGGATTCGCGGCTTTGACACCAGCGTCCACGTAACCGCGGGCGAAATCTTTTCCAATTTCCGGGGCGGATTCCTGGGGGATTTCATCCCCACGTACGGTCGCTTCTCGGCGCCCACCGATATTCTGTGGATGAGGCTCAGAGACAGCAAAGCGATTCCCTTTGCGCCCGATTATTCGGTGCGGGCCGACCTTGGCATGACTATCATCACCCCCAAAGTCAACTATCTGCTGGTGAACAATCCCAAGATCAAGATCTACGGCACGGCCGGGCCCCGCATCTGGCATGAGTCCACCACACTTCAACTGGTACCAACCATTTTCGGCAACAACCTTTCCCATAGTGTTACCTGGACGGATTTTGTCCTGGGCGCCAGATTCAGCATGCCTCTGAGCGCGAAGGCATCGGTCGATGTGCTCGGCGATGCAGGGGAGGGCGGGGCAACTCTGGACTACCAGGTAGGCGGTCTTCTGAATTATCAAGTGAAACCGAAATGGACCTTGCAGGGTGGCTGGAGATACCTCACCGTTCACTACGGCAACAACGGGAACATTTTCAACTCGTCGATTCAGGGGATCCTTATCGGCGCCACCTACAAGTTCAAATAGCTGTCGGCGGCTAATCGGCTTTCGCGGCTGCCATCCGGTCAGAAGTTCACACTTCTTGGGCACGTTCAAATCTCAAATAGGTCTTTCGGAGGAAGCCAGATGAAGACTTCTCACGCAGTTCGAGTCATGATGCTTTGTGCGGTTGCGATGACCCTGGTCGCGGGTTGCAAGCGGAACGACTCGGTCACACAGGCGGAAAAGGCGGACAAGATCAACGGTGTCGCCGCCCCGGGCATTGAAGAGACAAAGCAGATTGCCCAGGAAGGGTTTATCTACGGCCTGCCGCTGGTCATGTATTACACCTCGGCATACGAGTTGTTCGTGGACCCAACTTCGGGCCAGTTCAAAGCGCCTGTCGGAAAGCTCAACAACGAAGCGCGAGTATTTACCTACAAGGATACGGCGGTGATCACGCCGAACAGCGACACACCGTACAGCCTGATGGAGGTCGATCTGCGCGCCGAGCCTACTGTTATCTCGCTGCCGGCGGTTCCCAAGCCGCGCTATTACTCGGTGCAGCTGACCGATGCGAACACCTTCAATTACGGTTACATGGGCAGCCGTACGACTGGAACCGGGCCAGGAAGCTACATGATCGTTGGCCCGGATTGGAAGGGCGAGACGCCTCCGAATATCAAGCAGGTCTTCCATTCGACGACGCCATTTTCGGTCGTCATTTTTCGAACCCAGCTTTTCGGTCCGGCGGACATGCCGAATGTGGTCAAGATCCAGGCCGGCTACAAGGTGCGGCCACTCTCGGCTTATTTAAAGCAACCCGCTCCGCCTGCGGCGCCCGCAATCAACTACCTCAAGTCCAATGCCGAGATTGCGAAGTCGCAGTTCTTCGAGGTCCTTGATTTTGCGCTGCAATATATCCCTGCCAGCCCAGAGGAGGCGGGGATTCGCGCGAAGCTGGCGAGCATCGGCATCGACGCCGGCAAGCAGTTCGATATGAAGGACCTTTCGGCTGAGCATAAGGCCGCTATCCTGCTGGGGATGAAGGCAGGCGATGATGCGGTTGACAAGTACGTTGCCACCGGAAGTGCGAACGTGAACGGCTGGCAGGTCGGCTCGTGGTTCGGCGACCGCGCCTTCTACAACGGCGACTGGCTCATGCGGGCTGCCGCGGCCAAGGCGGGAATCTTCGGCAACAGCGCCATTGAGGCGATGTATCCGCAGACCCGGGCCACTGCCAGCGGAGAGACACTCGACTGCAGTAAGCACAACTACACGCTGACCTTTGCCAAAGGCAGCCTGCCCCCGGTGAATGCATTCTGGTCGGTGACGATGTATGACGGTAAGACGCAGTTCCTGATCGAGAATCCGATCAATCGGTACCTGATCAACTCGCCGATGTTGCCGGGGATGAAGACGAATCCGGATGGCTCGCTCACGCTTTACATCCAAAAGGACTCGCCAGGCAAAGACAAGGAGTCTAACTGGCTTCCTGCGCCCAACGACACGATTTATCTGGTGATGCGGCTGTATTGGCCTAAGGAGACTCCGCCCTCGATATTGCCCGCAGGCAAGGGCACCTGGCAGCCTCCGGGTGTCGTTGCGACTTCGTAGGTGCCGCCGGACCAGGGGAACGCTCATGACAGATGCCGAGGTCGATGAGAGCGGCCGATTTTGCGCCGATGGTTGCAGCATGAAGGCACGGCTGTTTCCCAGACTTGGATGGTTAACGATGGCCACAGCAGGTGCGCTTCAGGCTCTCAGCGCCCGCTGCGCTCAGCAGCAGCTGCGCTTCCCTGGCGGATTCCGACACGGTCTTGGGCCGTCCACTCCGTTCGGCTCGGACGATGCGATTTCGGGAGGCACCAAACGTCCTGCCTCTGTAGTGGCAAAGAAGGCGGCTTGCTGCAAATTCTCCACAGGCGGCATGTATTTCCGGGGAGATCCAGGGCATGTGCGGCACAGGTTAGGCAGAGGCCATTGTGGTGGGCGCGGGCTCTCATTAGCCCATGCGAAGGCACGGTAACTATGCCCGTGCAACGCGGGCCGACTGACGCAAAGCAGAACAAAGCGACTGCATCGCTATCACAGTTTGGAAACCGTGTCGCTCTTACGAAGTCCTGTCACTATGCAGATTTATGAAATTCATTTGCGTCAATCGAGAAAAATTCCCAACAATAGAAACGAGCGAGTAATGTGCTTGTGTGGGTCTGAAAATGATAAGCGGCTACCGCATAGCACAGTATTGAGGCTGGGCTTTGTGAGGTCAAAAACGGCCGCAGGAGGGCATCAATGAAACGTAAGCCTGTAGCAAGGATCCTGATTGCTGATGATCACAGGTTATTGGCCGAAGCATGCAAGTCCCTGCTCGAACCGGAATTTCAGGTTGTTGGTATCGTGACGGACGGGCGCAGTTTGCTGAAGGCCGCAGCAGCAATGAAACCAGATGTAATCATCCTCGATATCGCAATGCCTCATCTGAACGGCTTGGACGCAGGAGATCAGATTAACCGCGACATGCCGAGGACGGCGCTCATCTACCTGACGATGAGCACTGAACCCAACATGGCTGCAGAGGCGTTCCGGAGAGGTGCTTCAGGATATGTGCTCAAACAGTCTGCCTCTGACGAACTGCTCATCGCCGTACGTAGAGCGGTCCAAGGCGCATCGTATCTTTCGACAATGATCGCCAAGGAGACGGTGACATTTCTCATTAATCAGGGAAAGCAGCAAGGAGAAGAAGAGCGTACTACGCCGCGGCAAACCGAAATTCTTCAGCTGCTCGCCGAAGGAAAATCGATGAAGGAAGTTGCAGCGGAACTTGATCTGAAACCAGGAACAGTGGCCTTCCACAAATACCGCATGATGGAGAATCTGGGAGTGAAGACAAATGCGGAGCTTCTGGAGTATGCACTCAAGCGCCGAATGATTTCTTAGCATCGGACCTAACGGCTTCACTTCATAAAAAATAAGCAATTTCGCCGATGTCCCAACTGCGTCTCCCTAACGGAAGACGTAGTTGGATACGCCTTCAACGTGTATTGATTCTGATCTACTTAAGGCTATCTCACGTGGTCTCAATAGGGGTATTGCTTCTCTATACTCCTACCCCGCTAGCTCGCCTGTGCCTGAACCCTAAATCCCTGACACCTAAATCCATGTCGGGCATCAGACCTCCTTCTGTATTGTTGCTCTCCCATCTCCAGTTCAATAATTGAATTGGAGTACGCTGGCATTGGCAATTGCGATGTAGCTGCTCCTTTTAGGAGCAGCTACGTTTTTGCGATAAAACTCGGTGAGCAGACGGTGACCGCCCGCCTCATGGTTCGAAGCGGATGCGTTAAAATTGAGGCCATGTCCGATCTGCCGCCCCAGCAGGCCTTCACCAGGCACCAGGTCCTCGACGGAATGCAGGAATCGATCTGCACTCGTTGCCTTCGAACAGTTGGCCGCAGCCGGAACAAGTCGGACCTTGATGAGTTCGAAGCCCAGCATAATTGCAGAGGGGGAACTGTCCCATTGGAGGCGGAGGGAACGGGATCCAAGGCTTAGGCGATCTCGGTCTCGCTACCAGAAGTTCCCAATTAGAGGGGGTTGTAGACTCCACCTGCCACCGCTATGTGGATCGCTTTAGCGAGGTCTGCCATTTGTGATTTGTATACGTATCCTCTTGCACCGAGTTCGAAGGCACGTCGCACAAAACCTGGCATTTCGTGACAGGAGAGAAATATGACCTTTGCCGGGCATCCGCCGGCTCTCAGCTCGCTCGCCACTTCAAAACCGTTCATGTCTTCCAGCGATACATCCAGAACAATGACGTCCGGGACCAGATCCTTCGCCTGTTGCGACACTTCGGCTCCGCTGCTCAAACGTCCGACAATGAGAAACTCTGACGCCAGCATTTCGGCTAAGCTATTGAGGATAGCACTATTGTCATCGACCAACAGCAGCTTAGTCGCGGGCATAAGAATTCTCGATTACACGCCGCTGCCGAGGAACTGGTAGACGAACGCTCTTTCTATTATCACAGGAGGGCCGGTATCGCTCTACTGGTAAAACTGCTAGTCATCTGGAGTAAGAGTAGCGGCTCAGCACCGATACATTAAAAAGCAAACTTTAGCGCTACCTGTCCAACGCGCGCACTCACGGATGTGCTGCTGATGACTCCGAATGTCGGAGATGTGAAGTTGTTATCCGGATTGGAGAACTGTGGATGGTTCAGGGCGTTATAGAACTCGGCGCGAAGCTCGAGACTGCTCCCATCGTGCGGCCATTCGAACGACACACGCTTTGAAAGCGCCAGGTCCAGGTTAGTTTGAGCAGGCCCGTTGACGATACCAGTGGCACTGTCCCCGAAAGCCGTCCCGACGCCATCCGCGCCAATGATCGGTGGAGTCGTAAAGCAGGACCTGTTGAAATAGTTGTTCAGTCTCGATTCGATCGAGCCGGCGCTTAGATATCGGCCTGGCCCGCAGCTTCCAGTTAGTTGTGCCCGGTCCTCACTGATTCCGAAGACGTTGTTGGAATTGGTGTCGGCGACGGTAAGCGCGCCGCCGAACTGAGCGGCTGCGATTATGCCCAAGCTCCAGCCACCCAGGAACGCATTCTCCACCCCGCGCGTTGGACTGGGAAGCATCCATGTCGCGCTAAGGACGAATCTCTGTGTACGATCAAAGTTCGCACGTCCCCATCTCTGACGCGTTGAATTCTGATCGCCCAGCGTAAGCGCATTTCCTGCGGAGGTGTCGTTGATATCGGCACCATCGCTGTCCAGCGTCTTCGAGAATGTGTAAGAAGCAAGAAGCTGCAAACCATTCGACAATCGCTTGGTGAGGCTGACTTCAAGACCGTTATACCAGGTGCTGCCCTCCGATTCGAGATAGTGCAGCGAATCTGCGGGAATCCCGATCAGCGGCACCCGGGAAGAAATATTGGCGACAGTATTTGACGTTGCACCCCGAATCGGATTGCTTGGCGATGCTGAAAGGGCTTGGTTTGTCGAGCGCAAGCGCTGCTGATGGGTGGCTCGCGCGCCTACATATCCCATCTCGAGCTGCCATCCTTCATGGAGTTCTGTCTGGAGGCCGAAGGAGAACTGCTGAATCAGCGCCGGCCGGATTCCTGGCGCAGTAGTGGCGATACTCAAGGCGCCGCCTGGCTTGTAGGGTACAAACAACGGGAAGCTGTCGGGAGTGGGAAATGGCTGCGCGAAAGGTGTCGCAAAAGAAGCGTTCGCGTTGGTCAGTCCAATGCTTAATCGTGGCAAGGCGAACGGCGCGCCCGCTGCGGCTGCCAGAGAGGCTTGCCCGGTTGGGCGGGAGTAGTACATGCCATATCCGCCTCTGAGCACCAGATTGCTCTCGCTGGGCGAGATCTGCCACGCGAAGCCAATCCGAGGTGCAAAGGTGTTCTGCCCCAGACCGTCATTGGCGAATGGGTTATCTGCGCGTGTCACGCCGGGGGGAGGGGTACCATCAAAGTTCGACGCGACTGTATATCCGGCGAGGCTGCCCTCCGCCGGTGGGTTGGGGTCGGCGCGGCTGATATCGAAGCTCGAATTCCGACCTAACTCATCCGCGAATTGGCCCAGCCGCTCGTAGCGCAATCCCAGGTTCAACGTCAGGGAGGGAACAATCTTGAAGTTGTCCTGGACGAAAGCCGAGGCCTCCCAAACTCTGTACTCCCGGTTGAGCAGTCCAAAGTCGTCGACCGAAGCATAGACATTGCTGAATTTCTCAGTGCCGTTGTCAGTGGAATTCATACCCAAAAGGAAGTCGGGCCAGCTCAGGAACTGTAGAAAGGACCCAATTCCTACATTGCTCGCATTGTCCTGTAATCTCGTCACCGATCCCCCCAACTGAAAGGCATGAGCCCCTCGTTCTATGCTCATGACATCAGATGCGATGAAGCTATTCTGCGTGAAGCCTCGCGGGAAGGCCGACGCCATGCTGATGGAACCCAGTATGTTGAGGCTGGGTAACTCGTTCTCGCTGTTCATCTCTCCTTCAGAGACGCCGACATCCGACCATTTGAACGGTGCGTTATGTCCCGTGGTGCTCGTAGTACGCACGAAACCGACTCTGGCTTCGTTCAGCCATCTGTCATTGATTACGTATGTATGCGAGAGGGAGAAAACGACGAAACCCGAGTTGCCCGGGGTCGAAAATCCAGATATGTTACCGCTCGGGTTCAGTCCATTACCGGGGAAGCTGACTGTTTCATTGTCATTTGCAAGAAAGAATCGGGCCCGCAAGCTGCTTTTTTGCGACGCGCTGTAGTCAAGGTTGGTAGAGTACTGGTCCTCGAAAAAATGACAGGGTTGACTGACAGCATAAAAACCCTGTTCGGCAAAAGGCAGGCCAGGGTTGACAGTCTGGGGAGTGGGAACAAGGAACCCCCCATCCGGGAGTCTAAAGT
>Ga0210398_10001517_pt1 | contig 23802 bp, 22 predicted proteins | sample IncBWC4OmetaG_FD_161047 | JGI IMG/M metagenome (GOLD analysis project Ga0210398, IMG submission 161047) | Forest soil microbial communities from Barre Woods Harvard Forest LTER site, Petersham, Massachusetts, United States - Inc-BW-C-4-O | ecosystem: Environmental > Terrestrial > Soil >...
GCAGACGTCCCTTAACTGAACCGAAAGCGGACGCTTGGCTGCTGCGGTGAGGGCTTCTGCTCCTGCCCCAAGACGAACCTAACCAGGTCTCATCGATTGAGGGGCTCCCCAACAACAACGTTGATCGAGACGGGGCTCTGGACCGCCAAACCGTGCGAGGTGTCCGGTTGACGCAGGGCGCAGTTCAGGCGGTCATTGAACCAGTACGACAAATCACGTCCGACGAGTCGTTCCAACAATTGGATATCACCGGAAAAATATCTTTCCAGAACGGCCCTAAACTCTTCCGAAATTGCGATCCTACGTTCGGATATTTGATTGTATTTCTCGAAACGTTCAAGCAGCCCTAGACCACTCTTGAGCCCTCCTAGCCGGCTTTTGATTGCTCCCGCCACAAATGCGCATCTGGCCAATCTGGGCAAGCGATTGCCTCTTGCCTCGTTGTAAACGGGGAACTGTCTGCGGTCGTCGTCAGGGACGCCTAAGAACCTCAGCACTTTCAAATATTCTCGGCGAGCGTCTTCACGAATATCGTCGAGTAACACGACAAGGACTTGTTCCCTCGGCACAATCTGTAGGAGCCGTCTCAGCTGAGCGCCCAGGGAGCAGATATCCCCATAGAGAAGGCGACGCTTAGACCAACTTAACGTGGGGAGGTTGTGTCCCTGGCGCCGCTCGTCCTGAAGCAACCACGCTGTCCCAAAATCCCTGACGTTCTCATGGCCGGTAACCACCATTTGAGCGTGAAGCGAGGGCGCCATTTGGATGGGGTTGCGTATCATTACGATAAATCGGGCGTTCGGCTGGTATTGAAGGATGTTAATGACCGCGGTCGACGACGAAAGATACCAGACCGACCCTTCCCCTATTGCTCTCTGCTCAGGCCGAGCATCGGAAAAGAGCGCTTCGTATCGATAGAGCTCCGTGTACCCGCGCCGGTCATCGTCATTGAAAAAGTGCGGTTCCTTCTCCAACGGAATAAATACGTTGGGGTGTTCGCGCAACCACATCGTCATCGACGTTGTGCCGCATTTAGGAGCGCCAATGACAAAAAAAGTAGGCTTCGGCATGAAAGGTCTCGGAGTTATCCAGACAACCTCACCTGCCTAATAATCACGATGCCATCTAAAGAATCGGTAAATGTCTATTCTCGTAAAGGGCCAACATTAAGTGAATACTTACACCAATATTACATGGTAATGTTGCCGCGTCCTTAAGCACATTGGTGTCGTGCCGAATTTTTTCCGCACTGGCGAGCAAATGTTCGGGTTCACATCGGCTCGTATTTGAGCGGGCACGGAAGAATCTCGTTTGGCATTTTCGGTAACCGATGTAGCGGTGCGCCTTTGTGCAATCGCGATGAGTCGAATGGGCTTTTGGGGTCGCGTTTGACTCGCTGACCCGCATGCACCAACGACCGCAATCGGCGCTACTTGGCAGTCGGAGCGCGCGGCCGCGAATGGCCGATTTCGATACCTTGAACGCCCATTCGTTGTTGCTGCCGCAGCCTTCCAGTTATGCCCCTCAGCGGACTTTTCCGCCGATCAGCCTTAGCGCGGCTCATGGTAGCGCGGAGATTGCTGTGACTGTACTCCCGGCAAGCGAGAAGATTAGCCCATTTCCTCACTAATGCCCCTCACAGGGAGCTTCGGCGCGCCGCCCACCGAAGGCTGCCCCGCAGTTCAGACAATGCAAGCGTCGATCCGCACTCTCGGGGTTCTGCGGCCAGACATGCGGCCGAAACTGGGGCTCAAAGTCGCGAACGACCGCCGGCGCTACTGGTAGGCCCACGGTTTCAAGCTTGGAGATGATAGTATCCGCCAGGGCAACCGGATCGGCGTCGGAATGCCGACTAATGACGGCAGCAACCAGCCGTACCAATGCCGAGCGCTCACCGTCTGTCATCTGTTCCTCCCTGACCTTACTGGCCGTGCAAATGCGCAAGGCCAGACAATTGAGGGCTTTCTCCTCTTAGGAAACCTCGTTGGCGGTGACCGCGAAGCCCAGCAACCGGCTCGGTCCAAAGCTGGTAGAGATCGCAACATCGGCGGCATCACGGCAGAGACGGTGTATGGCCTGGTCTCAGTTCAACTCCGATCGTGGCGCTCCGTTCCCGCTGCGCCCCACCTCTACGTCAACGAACATCCCAAGACTATGCTCCGGGCTACCAAACCAAGTACCAGACAGCGGCACGGCTTGGCGGGGATCACTTGTCACGGCGACCCTTATCAGGTCCTGGCTTCCGACAATGCCATTGGTCGGGTCGAATTCGACCCAGCCAGCGCCTGGCAGATAGACCTGGCACCAGGCGTGCGTGGAGCCGCCTGCGCACGCATTCGCGTCGCGATAGTCGACGTAGAGATAGCCCGATGCAAACCGCGCGGCCAAGCCGAGCTCGCGCACCGCTTCGATCATCAACAGAGCGAGATCGCGGCAGCTTCCGCGACCGAGCTTAATGGTCAATGCCGGCTCTTGCGTACCTGCCTCAGAGCGACGCTGATAGAGAAAGCTTTCTTTGATTGCCGCGGTGAGTGTCATTAGTAGAGCCCCGGTCTCGTTGGGCCTCCCCTCGCGCAGGAACCGGCGGACCCACCGGCGAACTTCATTGTCTGGGTCGGGATATCGGCGCGCTCTGTAAGGCAGAAGATCCGGTTCCTCTTCGTGATCGTAAGAAAACGGGTAGACGATTGCTCGCGGATTGATCTGCAAATCAGGAAGATTTGAGGACAGATGCTCTACTCGTACGTTGCTTTCAAAGCGAAGCTCGGCGGCGCGACCGTCGAAGTTCGCGAGCGCCACGCAATTGCCAAACACGTCGTGCGTCCAGCGAATGTCTTTGGGCTGTGGCTCGATCGCAAGTTTTGCATCGAGTAGCTTCTGGTCGAAGCCCTCACGCGGTCGAAACATCATCCGATGCTCGCCGAACGACACCGGGGAGCTATACCGATAGACGGTGGTATGGCGGACCGAGAAAATCGCCATCGCCTCGTCGTCCCCGCGCTCAAATTTTTCGTCAACAGATTAGACATCGTAGCAGGGCCATGCGCCAAATCAGAGCCAGCGTGATTTGTCCTCCTAAAGAGGAGGCGTAAGCACCGCCCGCCGGTGGAGCGCTATATTTCCCTGACAACGCTACCCGATGACGGCTACCAGCGCTAAGCCGACCAGATGCGAGCGCCGGCATTCGACCGGTGATGCCCCAAGCCGGACCTTCGAGCTGGAGAACACCAGTTCCAAGACTCGGGATCCGTCGTCTCGGATTGCGGCGGGCAAGCGCGGAATTCGGCCGCGCGCGCCACAACGCGGCCCTCCGGCGTCGGCTACGAGCTGGCAGCGCCTCGATCCGATCTGACGGTCGGCCAGCGAGCCGATGGTGGTCGCGTGAGGTGCGCGTGGGTTTACGCGAACGTCGATGCCCGGAGCCAAAGCTCTCGTCCTGACTGGCAAGACGACACGTCGAGGAGTTATGTTGTCCGTAGTCGAGAGGACAAGTCCGATGAACGACCTCATCGCTCCCGTGCGCGCTATCGACTTCAGAGCCGAGGCCCATCGCGATCCCTGGTCGGTTCCATTGGACGCGATCGATGTCAGCAACCCCTATCTTTATTCCGAGGATACGTGGGGCGGCTTCTTCGCACGGCTGCGGCGCGACGACCCGGTGCATTTCATCGACAGCCCGCTCTATGGCCCGCATTGGTCGGTAACCCGTTATCGGGACATAATGACGGTCGATACCTCGCACCAGATCTACTCCTCCGACGCCGCGTTCGGCGGCGTCACGCTAAAGGACGTGCCGCTCGAGTTTCGGCGGGAAAGCTTTATCGCGATGGACCCGCCGCGGCACGACGAGCAGCGCTTGATCGTGTCGCCGATCGTCGCGCCGCCAAATCTGGCGAAGATGTCGAGCACGATCCGCGAGCGGGCGATCCGGATCCTGGAAGACCTGCCGCGCGGCGAGACCTTCGACTGGGTCGACCGCGTTTCGATCGAGCTGACGACGCAGATGCTCTCGACCCTGTTCGACTTCCCCTTCGAGGAACGCCGCACGCTGACCCGCTGGTCGAACGTTGCCACGGTGAACACCCGCGCTGGGACGGAAATCGACTCCGAGGAAAAGCGCGACGCCGTCTTGCAGGAGATGGTCCGTTATTTCGCCGATGTCTGGAAAGTAAGGCAGAAGCAGCCGCCCAAATTCGACCTGATCTCGATGCTGGCGCATGGCGAGGCGACCCGCGAGCTGCCGTCCCGCCCGCAGGAGTTTATCGGCAACCTCTTGTTGCTGATCGTCGGTGGCAACGATACGACGCGCAACTCGATCAGCGGCGGCCTATGGTTCTTGAACCAGTTCCCGGAGGAATACGCAAAGCTGCGCGCCACTCCCGAGCTGATCCCGAACATGGTGCCGGAGATCATTCGTTACCAATCGCCGGTCGTGCACATGCGCCGCACGGCGCTCCGCGACGCCGAACTGAATGGGAAGCGCATTCAGAAGGGCGACAAGGTGGCAATGTGGTACATCTCGGGCAACCGCGATCCCGATGAGATCGAGGAACCGGACCACTTCGTGATCGATCGGCCGCGGTCCCGTCACCACCTGTCTTTCGGCTTCGGCATTCACCGCTGCGTCGGCAACCGGCTGGCGGAAATGCAGCTGACGATCTTGTGGGAGGAGATCCTGAAACGCTTCCCGGTCATCGAGGTTGTCGAGAAGCCAAAACGCGCCTACTCCAACCTGATTCACGGCATTACCGAGATGAAGGTCCGGATACCGGCGTGACGCTTCCTATTGAGCGGTGGCTGGTTTTCCGACGATCCGCTGCACATTCTCCGGGGCGTAGTATTCCGGGATCGGCACAGTGCCGGCGAGCGTCCCGAAAAAGCGGTTTCGCTCGACCGGGTTGGAGCGCAGTGCGCCGAAGAGCGCCAACATCTCGGACGGCGGAGGCTGCAGGCTCGCCTGGCCGCAGTTGAAGTCGTACATCGGCGCCAAATGTTCATCGCGGACGCGTTGGTACGCCGCAAGTGCTTCGCTCAGCGGCCGCGAGCCTGAAAGTCCAGCATGAACCGCGTCGGCGAGCCATTGCGCCGACCGGAACGCATCCGAAATTCCCTGTGCGAGGATCGGGTCCTTGTGATAGCCCGCGTCGCCGACCAGCGCCCAGCCCTCCCCGTAGGGCTTGCGAAAGAAGTTCGGAATGGTGCCCAACCCTTTGACCGGCTCGGCCCGCCTTGCACGGCTGAACGGCTCCGCAAGATCGGCAACCATGGCGATGCCATTGGCAATATGCTGGTCGAGGTCGGAGCGGATCGTCCGAAACTCGTCGCGCGGACACGCGACATAGGTGATCGTCAACCCATCGTTTGTCGGGAAACTGACGATCGTCCGTTGCGGGCGCGGATGCACTGCCGGCAAGTGTGGCGATACATCGCTCCAATAGGCGTAAGAGCCGCAACTTAGCGGCGGGCGGACATTGTACTCATCGGCACCGACCATCTTGGCGACCAGCGAGTTTCGCCCGTCCGCACCGATCACGATGCGCGCCTGTTCCTCAACTTCCGATCCGCCCCGCCGGTGCCCGCGAATGCCGGTCACCCGGCCATCCGACGAGGTCAGGCCGGTCACCGAAAAGCCCTCCCTGATCTCGGCGCCGGCTTCTGCCGCGGCATCGAGCAGCAGCTTGTCAAGAACCGTGCGGCGCGGCACGTAGCATTCCGCCACTCCGTCGATCGGCGGCAAGTCGCCGACCAGTTGGAAGTCGTCCAAATCCAGGCCCATTGTCCGAATCGGCGGACAGTTGGTCGCCACGACGCGATCCAGCAGCCCCCAGCGCTTCAAACAGGCGATCCCCGGTGGCCAAATCCAGTGCGTGGAAACGGTGTCGCTCGGGAAATTAGCGCGGTCGACCAGCAAGACCCGGTAACCATGGCGCGCCAACAGCATCGCCGTCGGTGATCCGCCACAGCGAGCTCCCACCACAATCACATCGAACATGTCGTCTCCGTTCGATTGCCTCGCCGATCTAGGGGCTGATGTCTCTCTAGTGGATCAGGTCGACATTCTATCATTAATGGGAGCCATCTTCGCTCGCAGCCGAGGTCAAACTTCTATCCGGCCGAGCAAAACATCATCGTGACACTTCCGCTGGGTTGTCAAAGGGATTGAAAGGTTCTCCCTGAGGCTCCACAAGCCGCTCGGGCGCTTTTGAAGCCGCGCCGTCGTCCGCATGTCCGGACGGGCGCGTTCGGCCCATTGCCTCAGCTCGCGGAGGCAGTCTGCTTTCTGACCATCTGCCGGACGTTCAGCTTCAGCGGCGAGAAGGGGTCTCTATGAGCCCAGGACCGCGAGTGCATTATAGTCCGGGGTGGCCTGACCCTCAGGGTTCAAGGGCTGAATGCAAACGTGGCTGGCACCGGCGTCGAAGTGGGCCTCGATGCGCTGGTTGATCTGGGTCTCGGTGCCCCATGCGACCATGGCGTCGATGAAACGATCACTGCCCTTGCCGTCCAGATCCTCATCGATAAAGCCGAGACGCTTCCAGTTGTTCCGGTAGTTCGGCAACCCTAAGTAAAACTCCATCGTCCCACGGGCGATTTCCCGCGCCTTACCCGGCTCATTCAGCAAGAGCACCTTCTGCTCGACGCAGAGCCATTTGTCGGGGCCGATGATCGCACGCGCCAATGAGGTGTGTTCGGGTGTGACGTTATAGGGATGGACGCCTGCCGTCCGCTCGCCGCCGAGGGCGGTCATCTGCGGCCCAAGTGCTGCCAGCACGATAGGCGACGGCTCCGCAAGGGCGGGAAACGTCTGCGCGGCCTTCTCCATGCCATCGAGGTAAGCGCGCATGGTCGCCAAGGGGCGACGGTATTCGTGGCCGCGCATATCCGCTACGAGCAGCGAATGGGAGACACCCAGACCGAGCAAAAATCTGCCGCCCGAGAGCTTGCCGAGCGTGTGCTGACCCATCTTTGTCGCGGTCGAGTCACGGGCGTAAATGTTTGCGATGCCGCTCGCGATGATCAGCTTCTCGCTGTGTGCGAGCAGAAAGCTCCCTAGGGAGAAGCACTCATAGCTCAGAGCTTCGGGATACCACAGAGCTGAATAACCAAGCTGCTCGGAGCGCTGCACGAGTTCGATCAATTGCCTCTGATCGAGCGTATCGGTGAACCAGAACACCCCCTTCCGCCCTAGCTCCATGACCGGTCTCCTTATGGTCCCTCATGCGTGCTTAATGAACGACCGCTTTCCGGCGCGCTTCGTACACCTGCAAATTGCACAGAGCCGCCGTCAAAATCGGTGCCGCGATGAAATGTCGTTCGGCTCGCCGTACCATATCGCCAAAGATGTGTTCGCTTTCGGTCGGCCGGCCATTCTCAAGGTCATAGAGCATCGAGGGCGCGGCATCCGAGGTCCGCTGGCTAAAGACATCGACATATATGTCCCTAATAGCGGCCGACATCGGATAGCCCTCGGCTGTCGCTATCCGGTCACTTTCCGCCAGCGCGGCCATGACAAAGCCGGCGCCAGCAGCGGCTCTCGCAATCTCACCGGCTCGCCCGCGGGTCAGTACGGCAATTGCCGTCGCGCCCGCGAAACCGGAGAATTTCGCCCACATCTCAGCCACGATGTTGTCGCTGATCTCGGTCGGTACCCCGCCGGCGGTAAACGCAGCATGGATCGCCTCGCAGCGGGCGGATCGCTCGCCGCTCAACTCGCCGAACGATGTCTGCCAGGCGCCGACACCCGGACGGACGATCACGCCGTCGGGATTGCGAACGACGGAAAACCGGGTCACCCCGCCAAGCACGCGGTCGGTGCCAAGCCGATCTGCCAGGATGTCAATGTGGTTGATGCCGTTTAGCACCGGGAGCGCGGCCCCATCGGCGGCTAGCGCGGGTCCGAATTGATCAATCGCGCTCTCAAGGTCGTAAGCCTTGCAGCTGACAAAAACCAGATCGTAGGGGCCGCCGACCCCACCGGGTTGGACACTCTTTACCGGTGTCTGGAACTCTCCGTCCGGTTCCCTGATGATAAGGCCGTGTTCGGCCAATTGTGCCGCGCGTGCCGGCCGAACCAAGAAGGTCACGTCGGCGCCGCCCTTCACGAGCATGCCGCCATAATAGCCGCCGAGTGCGCCGGCGCCGACGATCAGAAATCGCACCTCTGGTGCCTCCTGTTGATTTGGGTTTCTTATTGCGACTGGGGCAAAACTGCGCCACTCCTGGGAGCTACAAATCCTCCGTCACGAGGAGCGAACGCTCCTGCAGCTCGACGGCCTTCAGGCCCTCAGCGTAGAGGCCCTGAAAATCCGCGTCTGTCGCTAACGCCTGCTGGGCTCTCCCGAAGCTTGCCCAATCCGCGAAGGTGATGGCGATATAAAGCTGTCCCGCATGGGGTCCGCTATAGCAAGGGCCGATGCGGATCGAGACAGCACCATGTCGTTTCACGATAGGAGCCGCCTCTCTTGTTACCCGCTGAGCCTCCGCCAAATTTCCCTTCCACCTGGTCACTTGTATGATTGCCATGATGGGCTCCCTGTTCCGCGGTTCCGCCTATTGGGGCAGCTTATTATCCGCTCACTACACTAGTGCGGCATGAGCGAGGCGCACAAGGCCAACTCAGCCAGAAGTCGAGTGTCTTTGACTGACTACGGGAGCCTCACTTACTAAAGCGGCACGGGTACATTCGTCGCCTGACGGAAAAACGACGCTGTGCGAATCCGCGTTTCGCAAGCGCGGAACTCATCGATTTTTCGAAATGCTCGATTATGCCAACCACCTCTGGGGGCGGACCTGGCAGATTACCGTCCACCCAGGCGTTAAGGCCGCTTTCGGCGCAAAGGGGTCGACGCAATTTTCGTGAGCTAGGGCAGCTATCCGGAAGGTAAGCGGCCATCCGCGACTGAGCACAAAATTCTGTTTTTCTACTGAGTGCGAGAATCCGCGGTTTTCAAGGCTAGGTGAGCTTCTGCGACCGTGCGCACGCGTGTGCGATCGTGCAGGTGAAAAGATTTTTGTAGCGATTTCGTTGCGCTTATTTGTCGTCAAATGGATACCTGTCCGCAGGCGCTGAGACGAAATTGAACCAGCGGCCACCAATCAGCATGTAGCGATTCTCGAGATCGTACTTGCGCAGCAGCTGCGTCACTTCGTGCAGCTCATTGTGCTCGAGCCCATGGATCCGGGTAACCCGTCGACCCGATCGAGTAAGGTAAAATACGTGACGCCGGAAATAGGGCTTGATGCAGGATCCGACCGCTTTTGCGGGATCGGAAACACGAGTGAGCTTGAGTGGGGGAGGGCGTAGTTCCGGAGTAAAGATGTCCGGCGGGCAAATCGGTTCCAGCACTCGTCGCACTTCCGCCGCGGGTGCTCCGACCACTACCCCATGAAGGGTAAGCTGCCAGGAGCTTTCTTTCCGACCATGGCCATCTTCGTCGAGATGACAATGCACGCCGACAAACGACAGGGTAGATTTGAGACGCTGGAGCGCACGAACCGCCTTTGCCAGCACGGCGGTCGGATCGAGACAGAATAGCTGGCGGATTGGCACGCCGCAGGAGTTTGTGAAAGGGGCGGCGGAGAATTTGGTGATGGGGACTTCGGCCAGCGCATCGGTGCCTGGCCACAGCGCGTTAACGCACCGAGAAACCGTGTCTGGATACGCCGTCCGAAGGGTGCGGATGCAACTCGAACAAAAGGAGATGAGGCAAGGGTGTTCCGGGGAGCATCGGCTCAGTCGCGCGGCTAGCTGCCGTTCTTCCTTGACCCCGTTTCGCAGGGTCCTGCAAAACGCGCGTCGGATGCGTTGATCCTTGCGGTCGAGAAACGCGTGTTTTGCCGCTGTCAGATTGGTGGCCGGAACCGGATCGGATTTTCGCTGCAATATCGCCGGCACGACTAACAATCCCATTCGCCGGGATGATTTGGCGCCAGCCGCGTCCAAAACGGGAGGCGATGGAGATATTTTTCCGCATCTTCGGCGCTGATGATGGTGCGCTTACCAATTTTCCGAGCCGTCAAGCACCCGCTCCGCAGAGCCTTATAGACTGAGCTCCGGCTGACCCCAGTGAGCTCGGCAAATTCCTCGATGGAATACCCCAGCCGAGCGGGAGGCTGTTTTGCCTGGCTCTGCCCCCTCTCTGCGTTCCGTAATTTTCGTTTCGTCTTTAGTGCGTTTCGTACATAGAAGGGGAGTTCTTTTTTCATTTTGGAGTATGTCCTCGATTTAAATGTTCGTGCGCATTAGTGCACGAATATACACATTAAAATTAGAGTAATATCAGAAAAGGTATTATTAGAGTAAAAATGCCGATATCTTAGAAATAGGAAATTCCAAAACGGCCCTCCAATATTCTTTTATTGAAGGTCGGTGTCTATAATTTCGATTATCGCGAAGTATCCAAAAGCGCCGTGCGAGCAAGCGCATCCGCATGGTCGGCGATAAAGCGGCTATAGGTGCGCTCAATCATAACGACTGAGGTATCGTGAAGGGCGGCAACTACACGCACTGGTACTCCCGCCAATATCTGGCGGACGATGCTGGAATGGCGAAGCGCATAAATCGTGACTTCATCGGGATTGAGGCCAGCGTGTCGCGTCACGCGCTTAAACGGCTCCCGATGATCCGATTTCTTCCAGGGCGCACCACCTGGCTTTAACAGTAGCGGTCTGTCCAAAGATTTCTCAGCGACGCCTTTCGACAAACGATCTGCGAGGCCACTCGGTATCGGTACCGGCTGATGCGTAATCTTCTTCTGACCTCTGCCTTTGCGGGAGACGGGCATCATCAAGCGCGGATCGGGACGGTCAGACTGCAGATCTTGCACCATAATCCGCGCTGCCTGACTCGGCCGAGCGCCAGTAACGGCGAGAACCTCGACGAAAAGCCCGAATTCCGTATTCAACTGGGCGGCAGCGGAGAGTACGGCTCGTACCTGATCATCGGACAGAATTATGTTCCTGCTTTCCTCAGCATCTGGAATCGCTTTCAAATTGACCCATTCGCCTTTATTTGCGATGCGGCCGTCGTCGCTCACAGCTTGGTTCAGCGCCGCTTTCAAGGCCCTTACGGTGCGGTTCACAGTGGCCGGGGCTAGCTTTTTCGCTAACTCATCGCGCCATGTCCGCAATGTACGCGTCGTGAGCGAACTCACGGACGAGTTAGTCAGATCATCCGGCAGATGAAATCGGACCCTCGCCGCATTCTCGGGATCCCCACCGCGAGCCTTTAGCTCTGTCTCGTATGCTTCGAGCGCCTGTCCCACGGTGACAGGCTCGACCCGCACCGAGTTGTCCCCGTCGTAGTACGCACGTGCGAGTACCCGAACTTTATCCTGCGCCTCGTAATAGGTGAGCACTCTGTCGTTGTCGGCAACGTGGAAGTCGTCAGCCGTGCCGATGGCCTTGGTCCAGTCATTCCCGCCACTCACCACCCGCATAACCCATGTCCCAGCGGTCCGGTTGCGTCGATAACCGAGATGCAAACCATGGCCGATTTTCAAGAATTTTGGTTTCTTCGCAATCGGTAGTCGGAGTCGCCCGGCGCGGGTTTCGAGTAAGCTTGAGCGAACGGAACGAGCCATCTTGGAACCCCTCAGTGTCCCGGTGGTGTCCCGGTGACGGGGCCGTATTTGGCCGGACGCTCATGAACAGTCAAGATAGTAAGTTCATATTTATAGCAGGTTAGAGGTGTCCGCCAGCGTCCGCAGACGTTTAGAAATATGCCCTCCGAAGGCAGAGGTCGTACGTTCGAATCGTATCGGGTCCGCCAGCTCCCTATTGCGCCGCTTCGCGCGCCGCTTCGTCGAATTGGCTTTTCGGCGACGCGAGGCCGTAATGGTCGCGCAGTGTCGTGCCTTCGTATTCGCTGCGGAAGAGGCCGCGTCGCCGCAGGATCGGGACCACCTCGGCACTGAACACGTCGAGCTGCACCGGCAATAGCGGCGGCATGACGTTGAACCCGTCCGCCGCGCCGTCGTTGAACCAATCCTCGATCAGGTCGGCGATTTGCTCCGGGGTGCCGGCGGTCACGTAATGGCCGCGCGCGCCGGCGAGATAGCCGAGGAGCTGGCGCAGCGTCGGCTTGTCGCGCCGCACGAGGTTGATGATGACCTCGGTGCGACTGCGCGCGGCTTGCACCGTGGCGGGGTCGGGGAAGTCTTCGGGACTGAGCGGCCGGTCGAGCGGCAGATGCGAGAAGTCATGCCCGCCAAAGCGGTTGGACAGCCGCCTGCGGCCGACTTCGGGATCGGTGAGGTCGTTGGTCTCGCGCGCCAGGCGCTGCGCCTCGGCCTCGGTGCCGGCGATCATCGGCGAGAGGCCCGGCAGGATCAGTACCTGGCTGGGGTCACGACCTTCCGCTACCGCCAGATGCTTCAGATCGGCGTAGAATTCCTGCGCCGTCGCCTTCGCCATATGTGCGGTGAACACCGCCTCCGCGTGGCGCGCCGCGAAACGCCGCCCGGTATCGGACGACCCGGCTTGCACCAGCACCGGCCGCCCCTGTGGGCAGCGCGGCATGTTGAGCGGCCCCTCGACCTGGTAGAAATCGCCGAGATGGTCGATCGGCCGAAGCCGATCGGCCCTGGCGTATTGCCCGCTCGCGCGGTCGTCGAGCACGGCGTCGGCGGCCCAGCTGTCCCACAGCGACTTGACGACACTCATGAACTCCTCGCCGCGCGCGTAACGGTCCGCGTGGCTGACCTGGCCCTCCCCGCCAAAATTGGCGGCGGCGCTGGCGAGCCATGAGGTCACGATGTTCCACGCCGCGCGACCCTGCGAGATATGGTCGATCGAGGCGAACTGGCGCGCGAGGTTGAAGGGCTCGGTGTAGGTCGTCGAGCAGGTGGCGATGAGGCCGATGCGCTGCGTCGCGACGGCAACAGCGGCCAGCACGGTCAGCGGCTCGAGCCAGGTGCGCGCCGCCTGCGCCACGTCGCCGCCCAGCGCCAACTGGTCGGCGAGAAAGATCGAGTCGAATTTCGCAGCCTCGGCGCGCTGGGCCAGGTCCTGGTAATAGCGGATATCGGTGAGCGGCAGCGGCGACGAGTCCGGGTGACGCCACGACGCCTCGTGGTGCCCGCGGCTATGGATAAACAGGTTGAGGTGCAGTTGCCGCGTCATGCCGGCGGTCTCCGTCAAAGCGAGCGGAGCTTACTCACTTTCCGCACTTCTCGGCGAGCACGGCGCGGATGTCGCCGATCGAAGCGTCTATCTGGCCGATATTTTCACCGTGGTCGTGGCCCGTTATGCAGCGATCCATCGGCTCGCGCGCCTTGACCATGTCGACGAGGTTCTGCCGCAGTAGCGCGCAATTTCTTGTTAGATCGCCTTTCACGAACTGGTTCTCGCGCGCCGCGATCTTGTCGATCAGCGCATTAGCCACTGCGAGGTCGCGCTGGCAGTCGGGTGTCCTGACCGTGTCCGCTACCGCCGGGATGGCGGTGAGTAGAGTGACCGCCGAGATGACGGTCAATGTCGCGTGCATGGAAGACATCGCGTGGTTGCTATAACACCGGCAGAACCGAGCGGCCGAGGAAATCGATGAAGGCGGGGATCATGGTTCCCTGTCCTCAAGTCGGCGCCTCAGCAAAGCTCAGACGATGGCGACCTCGCTGGCGGTAGGCTTCCCCGCCGTGCTGTGGCGCCAGCGGCTCGCGCCGAGGATCCGGCGATGCCGCCGTGAGCCGAAATTTGCCTGCATGGCCATGAATTCATCGGGCGCTCGCGCCGCCATTTGGCTCTGCCACATTCCGTCCTGCTGCCACATCAGGAACGTCCCGCCCTCCTTGGCCGGGGTCGGGATCATCCCGGTCAAATGGCCGTCGAGGTCGTAGGTCGTGCCGTAGTTCGGGAAGTAGTAGGCGGGCAGGGCAATGCCGCTCATCAGCTGGCCCTGAACCATGCGACCCTGGCTGTCTAGCGACAGCGGGTCGCCGACTTCGATCGCGTACGGCGCGCCTGGCCCGGGAAGGGTCCGGTTCAGCGCAGGATCGACCAGCGCTTCGATGACCTCGTGCGAGAACACGCGGCTGACCGTCTGACTGCAGTTTTGAGTCGTGGCGACAAACACCCTGCCGAGCGGTAGCCCCTCCGCGGTGAGCTCGTGATACCCGAGATCGTTCGCCTGGTCGGAGTTGTCGAGAAACACTGTCTGCCACATGCCGGCGGGCGGCGGGTCGCCGGACGGGATCTGGTGAAGCGCGACCGCGATGTCCCAGTGTGGGCCGATCTGCGCCGCGACATATTCCTCGACGGCGGCGATCATCGGTTCGATCGCGGTGTCGCCGAGCAGCGTGCTGTGGTTGAGCACCGCCATCTGCACGATGTCGGTCATGCGTTCCTCGCAATTTCACATCATTGCGATGAAATATTATCTTTATGGCAATTTTGCGGTTGACGAGGAGCAGCACGAATGGCGCGTTACGGCCGCTTCAGCAGCCTCGCGTCGGGTGGGACGGGATCATCCGTCAGCTGCACGGCGCGATGGCACGCCTGCGCCTCGTCGATCAGCAGCGACAACAGCGCGGTAAAGCCGATGGGTTGCGGCGCCGCCTCCCACAGATAAAACCCGAAGGAGCCGGGGCAGGGGTTGGCCTCGTTGAGCCAGACCTCGCCCGTCGCCTCGTTGCTGAGGAAATCAATACGCGGCGTGCCGGTACCGCCGACCGCCTCGAACGCGGCGATCGCCCAGCGCCGCAGATTATCTGCAAAGGCCGGCGGGATATCGGGGTTGATCTCGCGGGTCAGCGACAGCATGCCCTGGCTCGATTGGCCAAGCGTTTTGCCGCCGGTCTTGCCGTCGCCGCCGGAGAGGTACTTCTGGCGGAAATCGAGCAGCTCTTCGACCCGCTTTGGCCGTTCGATCGCCGAGCAGCGCGGTGACTTGTCTTCCCCTGGGCCGCCAAAGCGCGCCACCGCGACATTGTATTCGACCAGGTTCGGCACAAACGGCTCGATCAGCGCCTGAGTGTCGAGCCGAAAGATCGCTGCCAGCAACGCTCGCGCCTCCTCGACGTCCTCCGCCTTGCCGACGCCGATGCTGCTGCCGAGATGGACCGGCTTGACGATGCAGGGGAAGCCGATATTGGCGTGTTGCATGTCCTGGGCGAGCGCGCCCGCGGCCGGCAGCCCGGTCGCGGGCCGGTCGATCACCGCCTGGCGCAATAAGGGGATGCCGCTCCCTTCAAGCGCTCGCTTGGTGACGGCCTTGTCCATCAGTACGGCCGAGGCGAGCGTGCGCATGCCGGTATAGGGAATATTGGCGGCCTCAAAGAGGCCCTGCATCTGCCCGTCCTCGCCGCCCGAGCCGTGAAACGCGAGCAGCGCGACGTCGAACTCCAGCGGTGGCCGGCGCGAAAACAGCCCGGTTTTGCGCGGCAACAACCGCCCGCCGCCGCCCGCGGCGATGTCGATCGTTACCTCGGTCAGTTTGGCGCGCAGTTGCGCGTCGGGGAGGTAGTTGCGGCGTTCTTCCAGCCCGGCCCCGGCAAGCCAATCGCCCTGTGGCGTCACATAGACGACAAACGCATCGAACCGCGTCTGGTCGAGCGCGGCTAACGTCTGCAGTCCGGTGACGACGCTGACGTCGTGCTCCGGCGAGCGGCCACCAAAAAACACCGCAATTCGGGTTTTCATCGCGTTGTCTTATCCTATAGGCAAAGGGACAAATGCTACTCGAACGTCAGGACATCAACGCGGCCGGAACGCAATTTGCGGTCTTTCGCGTTGCCGGAAGCGCGCCTGCCGATGCGCCGGAATTGGTCTGGGCGCATGGTTGGGCGCACAGCCATCTGTCGCTGCTGACGCTCGCGGAGGGGATGCAGGCTCGCGCCGATTCGCGGCTGGTCGATTTCCCGGGGTTCGGCGCCTCGGCGCTGCCGCCGGGGCCTTGGGGCACCGAGGACTATGCCGATGCGATGGCCGCCTGGCTCGAAAGCCTGCCCGCACGCAAGCGGATATGGGTCGGTCACTCGTTCGGCTGCCGCGTCGGGCTGCGGCTCGCGGCGCGCCATCCGGATGCGGTCTCGGCCTTATTTCTCATCGCCGCGGCCGGCTTGCCGCCGCACCGTTCGCTGGCGACGCGGCTCAGGCGCCTGCCGCGCCGGCTCGCGTTTCGCACAATGCGGGCGATGACTTCGGAGGGGCCGGCGCGCGACCGGCTGCGTGAGCGTTACGGCGGCAGCGACTATCGCACCGCCGGCGCGATGCGCCCGGTGCTGGTCAAGGCCGTGAACGAAGACCAGACCGAGGTGGCACAGCGCATCCGACTGCCGGTGGTGCTGGTGCATGGCGAGGACGACACCGAAAGTCCGCCCGAGATCGCAACCCGGCTGCACGCGCTGATCCCCGGGTCGCGGTTGCATCTGCTGCGCGGCTTCGACCATCTGACAATCCTCGGCGACGGGCGGCACCAAGTGATCCATCTGCTCGGCGAACTGCTCGGGAGCCTCGGATGAGCGGTGTCCTTGTGCTCGCCGGGTTTGCCCTGCTCGCACTCAAGCGGCTGCTGACTTATCTCCATCTTTTCCAACAAGAAGAATACGATAACCCCCGATTCCTCGCTTGGATTGTGAAGAGCCGGGCTTTCGACCAGCGGTTGTCGTTCGCGCTGGTGGCGGTGTGGCTGATGCAGTTTGTGCTGCATGCGGTACCGAGCTGGGGGTTTGGCGCGCTCGCCGGCGCGGCATGCGTCGCCGTGGCGGCTTTTGAGCCGGACCCGCGTAAGACCGCCAAGAAGCGGCTGGCGATGACCGCTCGCGCCAAGCGCATCTATCTCGTTGCGTTGCTGCTTCTGGCGTTTGTCGGCATTGCGGCGGCGCTGCTGACTGGTCCGATCCTCTTATGGCTCGCGCCGGTGCAGCTGGTGCCGCTGGCGTTGGTCGCTGGCAATTTGCTGCTCGCGCCATTCGAGGCGAAGACGCAGCGCCGTTATTGGGACGAGGCGCAAACCATCCTGCGCCGCATCGACCCGATGGTCATCGCGATCACCGGCTCCTACGGCAAGACCTCGGTCAAGCACATCCTCGGCCATGTGCTCGAAACCGCCGCGCCGACCCTTATCACCCCCGGCAGCGTCAACACAGCGATGGGCATTGCGCGTGTCATTCGCGAACGGCTGCAGCCCCATCAGCGCTATTTTGTCGTCGAGATGGGCGCTTATGGGCCGGGCTCGATCCGCCAGCTGTGCGAGCTGACGCCGCCGAAAATGGGCATCGTCACCGCGATCGGCATGGCGCATTACGAGCGCTTCAAGTCGCTCGAAACCGTCGCCGAGGCCAAGTTCGAGCTCGCCGAGGCGGCAGCGGCGCAAGGCGGCACGGTCATCGCCAATGCCGACGTTTTGGAGTTCGCCGTGCCGCAGCGTTTCGCGGCAGCGCATCCGGATATTTTTCTGACGGTCGGGACGAGCGACCGATCCGCCGCCGTCATCACCGCTATGCGCCAGGACATTGACGGCATTGCCGTCAGCGTCACTTGGCGGGACAGCGCCTATGAGCTGCGGGCCCCGCTCTTCGGCCTGCAGCAGGGCACAAACCTGGCGCTTGCCTTCGCCGCTGCTTGCTCTCTCGGTCTCGCGCCCGAGGATGTCGTGGCTAGCTTGCGGTCGCTGCCGCAAATCGCCCATCGGCTCGAGGTGAAGCGGGAGCCGAACGGCGCCACCCTGATCGACGACGCCTACAACTCGAACCCGGTCGGGTTCGCCGCCGCGCTCGATGTGCTGGATCTGCTGCGCGCGCCGGGTGGGCGACGCATTCTCGTGACCCCCGGCATGGTCGAGCTGGGCGCCGCGCATGACGACGAGCACCGCCGCATTGGCCGCCTTGCCGCCGCTCATGTCGATGTGCTGGTCGCGGTGGCGCCGCATCGCGTCGCGCCACTCGCGGAGTCCTTCAAGGAGGCGGCGCCTGAGGCGCAAATCGTCTCCTGCCCCGGTTTTGCCGAGGCGCAAGCCTGGATGGCGCGCAATGTCGTGTCGGGCGACGTCGTGCTGCTGGAGAACGATCTGCCCGACCTTCTGGAACAGAAGCTGCGGCTTTAGGTTGTCTTGGTGTCATTCCGGCGAAAGCCGGAACCCACTTTCCCGAGCCAAAGACAGTTGAACGGTGGGTCCCGGCCTGCGCCGGGACGACAAGAGCTCAAGCTCTTGTCGCCTTGGCGATCAGCACCGTCCCCGGCAGGCGCATCCCGGCGCGCGTCAGATAGGGCGCATAGGCGGAAGCGGTTTCGGTGACGATCGCCTCACGCACGGTGTCGGGCGCCTGTTTTTCTTCCATCAGCCGCCACGCTGGGCCGAATATCGCGGCGTGTTCCGCTTCGCTTTTCGCGGTCATGCCGATGATCTTGAAGCCTTGCGGCGCGATGTCGATCTCGGCGAACCCGGCTTTCGCCAGGATGTCGCGCAGATAATCGGGATCGCGAAACGCCATCGGCCCCGGCGCGCGTGGGTCGACGGGCGCCGGGTCGCCGAGATGTTTCACCGCGATGTCGAACGGGATCTTCCAATGCGCGTTCTCGGCCATCGACGCCCAGACGGCCATGCACAGTCGCCCGCCCTTACGCAGGCCGGCGAAGAGGTTGGTGAAGGCGACGACCGGGTCGGCGAAAAACATCACACCAAAGCGCGAGATCAGCAGGTCGAAACTGTCCGCCCGGAAGCGGTGAACCTGCGCATCGGCCTGTATCAGCGTGACGTTCTTTACGCCCGCCTTGGCGACATTCTCCTTCGCCTGCGCCAGCATCGGCGCCGAGATGTCGATGCCGGTGACCTGGCCGCCAAGCGACACCGCCTGCGCGAAGGGGATCGCCGTCGCGCCGGTGCCGCAGCCGATATCGAGCACGCGCTCGCCGGGCTGTGGCGCCGCCTCGCGCTGCAACAAATGCGCGACCTCGATATTGCGCGCCTCCTGAAGCCCGGCGCGCGCGACCCAGCGCGGCCCGGCGACCTCATTCCAGTGGCGCTCCATGGCCGCGTTGTCGGGCATCAAAGCCTCCGCTGCGGTGACATGCTCCGGATGATAGTCAGCCGTAGCGACTAGGCTACGCCTTCCTGCTGCATGGCGCGCTGCACCGCCGGGCGCGATTTCATGCGCTCGTAATGCGCCGCGACATTGGCGGGCAGCTTCATGTTGAGCCGAGCGGCTGCCCAGAACTCGACATAGAACACCGCCGCGTCGGCCGTCGACAGGCTGTCGCCGCCGAGATAGCTCTTGCCGGCGAGCGCCTTGTCGAGGATCTGAAAGCCCTTCTCGACCATCTCTCGGCCGCGCGTCTTGACCGCATCTTCCTGGTCGGCGGGGCCGAAATTACCGGGCCGGAAGATGCGCGCGAAACCCTGGCCGTGCATCGTGCCGACCGCATATTCCATCGCCTCGTAGGCGCGCACCTCGGTTTCGAGATCGCCGGGGATCAGCTTCGCCTGCGGGTTGGTCTTGGCGAGATAGGTGGCGATCGCCGGGAACTCGGTAAGGATCGAGCCATCGTCGCGTTCCAGCGCCGGCACTTTCGACTTGGCGCTGACGGAGGTGAATTCCGGTTTGTACTGCGCGCCCTCGCGCAGATTGACGGCCTGCAGGTCGTAGGGCTTGCCGATTTCCTCGAGCAGCACGTGGATGCCGATCGAGCAGACGCCGGGGGCATAATAGAGCTTCATGGGGAATGCTCCTGAGAGTGGGTTACTTGCCGAGCACGCCGTCGGCTTTGAGGCCGTCGATCTCGCCGGCGCTCATGCCGAGCCAGCCCTGCAGCACTTCACCGGTGTGCTGGCCGAGCAGCGGCGACGGCTTGACCTTTGCCGGCGAGCCGTCAAAGCGCACCGGCCAGGCCGGCATCTTGACCTTGCCCGTCGTCGGGTGCTCGAAGGTCTGCATGATGCCGCGCTCGGCAAGCGACTCGTCCGCCATAAGCTCGGCCGTATCGAACACGGCGCCGGCCGGCACGCCCGCCTCGCCGATCCGCTTCATCGCCTCTTCCTTGCTGTGCTCGCGGGTCCAGGCGGAGATGATCTCGTCGACCTCGGCGGCGCGCTCGCTTCGCGCATTCTGCGTGTCGTAACGCTCGTTGCCCGACAGGTCCTCGCGGCCGATGACCTTGAGCAGACGCTGCCAGTGCTCTGGGTTGGCGCGGCTGCAGAAGACATAGACGTAGTCGTTCGGGCCACCCGGCTTGCACGGGTAGAGCGCCGACGGCACCAGCCCGCCGGGTTGCGACTTGGCGCTGCCGCCGCGCGGCGGCGCCTTGCCCGACAGCTGGGTACGCGAGAAGGGCACGCGCATGTAGTGGATCATCGCGTCCTGCATCGCGACCTGAAGCCGGCGGCCCTGACCCGTCTTCGACCGCTTGTAGAGCGCGCCGAGGATGCTGATCGCCATCAACATGCCGGTGCCGGTGTCGCCAAAGCTGGGGCCGGGCTTGACCGGCGCCTGCCCGGCCTCGCCGGTAACGCTGGTCGGGCCGCCCGCGGCCTGGGCGATCATGTCAAAGGCGAGGTTTCGCTCGTACGGGCTACCGGTGCCAAAGCCCTTGACCTGGCAATAGATGATGCCCGGGTTGATCTTCTTGACCTCGTCATAGCCGAGGCCCAAGCGCTCGATCGTGCCGGGCGCCATGTTCTCGATCGTGACGTCGGCCTGCTTCAGCAGCTCGCGGACGATTTCGAGACCGCGCGGCGACTTGAGATTGACCGTCAACGACTTCTTGTTGGCGTTGAACTGGTGGAAATACCACGGATCCTTGTCCGGCGCGCCGGGGCCGGCGAGACGGCGGCCGGGGTCGCCGGTCAGCGGGTTCTCGATCTTGACCACCTCGGCGCCGAGCCAGGCCAGCGACTCGGTACAGGACGGCCCTGCCTCGAATTGGGTGAAGTCGACGATTTTGATGCCTTCGAGGCAATCGATCTCAACGCCGAGATTGGCCATGGCTCGCTCCCTGGAAGCTTGTTCGAGAAACAGTAGCGCAACGAGGCGATTTCCAACACGGCTATTGCCGTCAGCCAGTGGCGCAGGGCGCAAGCAGGAGAAGCTCGTTTCACGCGATCGCGATATCCGCACTGCGGATACCGGCCTTGGATTTTACTCTGCTGTCAGCAACGTAAACGGGGCTTCCGAAGAGAGCAGCACAAATGCATTCTGTTCGCCTTGAAATCTCAGTTCTAATTCGCAGGAGATGTTGGAATCTGCGGGGACGTTCAGCACGAGGGGATCGAAGTTGACCACGCCTGTCAGGTTGCCCGGAGAAATTTGCAAGGTTCCAACAACATTCGTATTCTGGTGGCCCTTACCAGTGATGTGAAAATCTGGGGAGAAACCTTGATAAATTAAAAAGAAGTGCAATTCTCCGGGTCCACTCGCCTGCCTGATATCAAATTTGATCCCGCTAATTCTTTCATTGCGGAGACCGTATTGATTCAGCTTGCGGGAAAGCCTCGAAATCTGAATTTCCTCGGGCGGGAGGAGCACGCTCCAACTGACGCTTGCCTCCGAGATCGATCCCTCCGCGCTGGCTCCGCTGAGCAACTTTCCATCGTAGAATAGCGTCCAGGCCGGATTCCAGCTCAGAAATGTCGAAACTGCAGATCGGGGGCCATCCTGCTCCATATTGTCGACTACGATCGCACCGCTGGGTCTGAGGCTGTAAGACGCGCTTAAAATGTCGAAGAGTGCGTACTGAAAGCTGTGATGCCCATCAACGAACACTAGTCCGAGAGGCGACGCACCGCCAACGGGGACCCTTGCGTCCTCGAGTTCCAGAAAGAAGTCCATCGAACTGATCGGCTTATACTCGACGACCTTTCGGAGCTCCTCGGGCCATCCCGCGATTATCCCCGGCGCGCGGTGTGCGCCGAATGGGTCAATGGTGACCAGCTTTGTTGGACAATTGCCATTGACGATCGCCTCTGCCAGTATCCGTGATGTGTCCGCAAATAATGTCCCGATTTCGAGACAGAGTGGTGGTCGTAAATATTGGATTAAGGAATACAGTAAGGCCACTTCTTCAAGGGCGGTAAAGCTTGCGTGACCAGAAAATCGGCGTTTAAGCTGATCCGCCAGCTCTTGAAACGCTGAACTTGCGCTGTGTTTTACAATCCAGTCACTTAATTTTTCTCCTGAGGTCACAGGAATAACGCCGTGCAGCTAGACGAGTTGTTTAGATTCGCCATAGTTCGCTTCCTGAGCGGTTGCTCGCGACGATAGCGCATCGAGGGGCGGCGCGGAAACCGATTACCCCGTCAGCCGATCCAACCGCTTCTCGACCAGCTTGACAAACAGGCTCGAGCCGAAGGGCAATGCGGCATCGTTGAAATCGTAGCCGGGGTTGTGCACCTCGCAGGCGCCTTCGCCGACCACGTCGCCATTGCCGATCTGGATGTAGGCGCCGGGCACCGCGCGCAGCATGGCGGCGAAATCCTCGGACGCCATGGTGGGGATCATTGCGCGGTTGACGTTCTCCTCGCCGACCAGTTCGGCGGCGCAGTCGAGGATGAATTGCGTCTCGTCGGCATGGTTCATCAAGACCGGGAACAGCACACGGAAATCGAGCTCGGCTGTGGCGCCAAACCCGGCGGCGATGCTTTCGGTGAGCTGGCGTATCCGCTCCTCGATGAGCTTCATGACCTGGTCGCTGAAGCAGCGCACTGTGCCGCCCAGCACCGCCTTGTCGGGGATCACATTATAGGCCTGGCCGGCATGAAAGCGGGTCACGCTGACCACCGCCGTTTCGACCGGCCGCACATTGCGGGACACGATCGTCTGCAGCGCCGAGGCGACCGCCGAGCCGACGACGACCGGGTCGACGCTCGACTCGGGCCGCGCCCCATGGGCCCCCACGCCGGTGATGGTGATGTCGAAATACGCGCCGCCCGCCATCATCGCACCGGGCTTGGTCTGGAACTTGCCGACTGCCAGTCCCGGCCGGTTGTGCATCCCGAAGATCACGTCGCACGGGAAGCGATTAAAGAGCCCATCGTCGAGCATCGCCGACGCGCCGCCGAGGCCCTCCTCCGCCGGCTGAAAGATGAAATGCACGGTGCCGTCGAAATTCTTGGTCTGCGACAGGTAGCGCGCCGCGCCCAGGAGCATCGTCGTGTGCCCGTCGTGACCGCAGGCGTGCATCTTGCCGTCATTCGTCGAGCGATGGCCAAAGCTGTTCGCTTCGAGAATGGGCAGGCAATCCATGTCGGCGCGCAGGCCGATCGAGCGCGGCGAGTTGCCGGAGCGCAGCCGTCCGACTAACCCGGTCTTGCCGACACCGCGCGTCACCTCGATCCCGTACTCCTCGAGATGCAAGGCGACGAGGTCGGCGGTGCGCGTCTCCTCAAAGCCCAATTCCGGGTGGGCGTGGATGTCGCGGCGGATGTGGGTCAGCGCGTCGTGGAATTGGGTGATCGCGTCAAGCGGCGGCATAAAAGTTCTCCGGAAATTTCCTCATCTTAGCGCAGCGTGCAGTGCAACCGCGAGGGTGTAGAGCCCCGTCGCGCCGAGCACACTCAGCGCCAGCGCCGCGGCTGCTGCCTCGCCGAGCCGGTCGCCGATCCGCAAGCCGATCCGGCCGCCGATCCAGACCAGCGGCAAGAGGCTTCCGGCGATCAGCCAATCGCGGCCCGGCATGCCGACAAAGACCGTGTTAGCGGCGAGCGTCACGGCATAGATGACCGCGAAGAACGCGATCAGCGTCGCGCGCATCATCGCCAACGGCGCGCGGGCCAGCATCAGGTATATCATGACAGGCGGCCCCGCCATGCCGACAAGCCCAGTGGCGACCCCCGCGACCACGCCGGCGGCAATGTCGTGGCGCGGCCGCAGCGCC
>Ga0210398_10001518_pt1 | contig 23782 bp, 15 predicted proteins | sample IncBWC4OmetaG_FD_161047 | JGI IMG/M metagenome (GOLD analysis project Ga0210398, IMG submission 161047) | Forest soil microbial communities from Barre Woods Harvard Forest LTER site, Petersham, Massachusetts, United States - Inc-BW-C-4-O | ecosystem: Environmental > Terrestrial > Soil >...
CGCCATCTGACGTTTGTGGCTCTTTCAAGCGGAACAGCGCCTATCGACCCGGCCGTGCGGCAGAAGACGATCGACGATCATGTCCGGAATGCGAAGTTCCTGCGCGAGGCGGGCGGTCACTATCTGCAGGTGGTAGCCGCGTCGAACAAGGGCAGGACCTTCACTGCGGACGACTTTCGTTACGAGGGCCAACTGCTCACGGAGGTCGGCAAAGCCGTCGCCGATATGGGTCTGCAGTTCAGCCTGCATAACCACATGGGCACGATGGCGCAAACACCCCAGGGGATGGACGCCATCTTCGACGCAGCCGATCCCAAATACCTTAAGCTCGAATTGGACACGGCGCATTATCTTCAGGGCGGTGGAGATCCAGCTGCAGCAATCAAACAATATGAAAACCGGTTGCTCTTTCTCCACCTCAAGGATGTGAGAGACGCTCCGACGAAAAGCGGTTATGAGTTTACTGAGTTAGGCCAGGGGAGACTTGATTTCCCCGCGAGCTTCGCGGCTCTTCGGTCTATCGGCTTCAAAGGCTGGGGCATTATCGAGCTTGACGGCGAGCGAGTCCCTCCCGTTCACACGCCGAGAGAATCCGCTGAGATCAGCAGGCAGTATCTGGAGAAACTGGGCATTCACATCTAGCCGGAGGCGGTCGAGAACGGTCCGCACATTGCCAGCAGATCGAATGGCGGAAGTTAGAAAAGCCAAAAGGGGAGTCTGATGAGTCGCTCGAGATGCTCGCGGCAGTCTTATTGGAAGACGATCTTGTTGGCGGCGATCGCCGGGGCCTCACTGTTGACGGGTCACGGCGTCTCCGGACAGGTCGACGCCCTGCCTGCAAAATCTGATTTACCACCAGTCCTGAAGATCGGCAGCCACGCCCCGGAGTTTAATTTACCCGGCACCGACGGAAAGACACATCGACTTTCCAACTACGCGTCGAGCAAACTCCTTTTAGTCATCTTCAGCTGCGATCACTGTCCCATCGCGTCGATGTACGAGAGACGGGTGGAGCAGCTGGTGTCGGATTATCGCAATCGTGGCGTCGCCGTCGTCGTAATTATGGGCAACGATCCGAAGGCCATTCACCTCAGCGAACTGGGCCATACCGACCTGGGAGACAGCCTGCCGGAGATGAAGCTCCGCGCGGCCTACCGGCATTTCAACTTTCCATATCTCTACGACGGCGATACCCAGTCCGTTGCGCTCAAATATGGGCCCATCGCCACACCTCACGCATTTCTGTTTGATCAGCAGCGTACGCTGCGCTACGAAGGCCGGATCGACAATAACGCCCGTGAGCAACTGGCCACCAAACACGAACTAAGAGATGCGATTGACGCATTGCTGGCCGGGCGGCCAGTGCAGGTGCAGGACACCCCCGTCATGGGCTGCTCCACGAAGTGGGCCTACAAGGAATCCGGAGCGAATCAGGAGACGGCCGAGGGCGACTCAAAGCCGGTGACCATCGAAATGATTTCGACAGACGGCCTGCGTAATTTGTTGAGGAATTCCGACACAAATCAGCTGCTGCTCATTAACTTCTGGGCCACCTGGTGCGGGCCCTGCACGGAGGAGTTTCCTGAGTTGCAGAAGATGATCCGCATGTATGTAAAGCGACCACTGCAGATCGTCACCGTCAGCATTAACAGTCCCGACGAGAAAAGGTTTGTTGTCGATTTTCTTCAGAAGCAACATGCCATCGGGAAGAACCTGCTCTTCAGCGGCAGCGATTCGTCCGATGCAGTGGCGGCGACCGGCATGGGATGGAAGGGCGGGGTTCCGTACACGGTTCTGATCGGGATGCATGGCGAACAACTCTATCAGACGCAGGGGGCGATGGACGCTTTGACAGTACGACGCGCGATCCTCAGGAATCTTCCGGACGACAGCTATCTTGGACAACACGCCTACTGGAACAACACATTCTGAGCTATGAGCCGATGGCGTTCAATGAATCGCAGCGCGTGATCGAGGAGGCAAAATTGCGACCGGCGGCGATGCGCGGACCCCGGGTCTTCGTTTCCCGGCGACGACGCTGGACCCTCGTGACATCGTTCCTGTGTCTCGGTGCAGCCGCGCCACTGCCCGCACAGCAGGCAACGAGCCCGCACATCGTCGGGATATCAGAGATCGCGCTCTATGCCCATGACTGCGAGCGCTCGCGCGCATATTACGGCGAATTTCTCGGCTTGACGCAGGTCGCGCCCTCGTATAAGGCATGCGACAAACACTCGGGAGCCACATTCAGAATCAACCCGCGACAATATCTCCAGCTGATTCCCGAAGCCGCAGGCGGAACCGATCGACTCGCTCATATCTCCCTCGAAACTGACAGCGTCGAGGCCATGCGCGCCTATCTCGCCTCCCGGGGCGTAACCGTACCGCGCCATCTCGAACGTCAGAAGAACGGCATCCTGAGCTTCTCCGTCACCGATCCGCAAGAGCACGAGATCGAATTTATGCAGTTTGCCGCCGGTGCGCTTATCGTGCGCGCTCATGGACAATCCATGAGCGTAAGCCCCATCTCCGATCGGATGACGCACGTGGGACTGATCGTAATCAGCCTTTCCGAGGAGTACCGCTTCTACACTGACATTCTTCGATTTACGGAGTTCTATCGCGGCAGCATGACCGGAACGGTACTCTCGTGGGTCAACCTCAAAGTTCCCGACGGAAGCGATTACATCGAGTTCATGCTCTATAAGGATAGGCCGGACCGCGCACAAAGAGGCAGTGCGCACCACCTGTGCCTGCAGGTCGCCGATGTTCCCGCCAGCGTGGCCGAGCTAAAAGCTCGCCCCTGGTTCTCTCACTATGACCGCCCGCTCCAGATACACGTCGGGGTCAATCGCAGGCGCCAGGTCAATCTCTTCGATCCCGACGGCACGCGCGCGGAGCTGATGGAACCGCATACGATTGACGGAAAGCTGCCGGTGCCCTCCAGCGCCCCTCCCCCTTAGAAGACAACATCTCGACGCCGGGGCTGCACCCTAGAACAGCAGATCGTCGGTCAGTGATACAGGCGGCAAACGATCTCGAACAGAACGGAGCAATGATGGAAGAGCGGATCCGCGTCGGGCTTGTGGGAAGCAGATTTGCGGCGAGGTTCCACTGGGAAGGCCTCCGGCGAGTCTATGGCGTGCCCATCGAGATCGTCGGAGTGACCTCGAAGAACAACTCGTCGCGTGAGGCATTCGCAAAGGACAGGGGCATCCGCTCCTTCGATAGCCTCGAATCCCTCTGCGATGCCGTCGACGTGGTCGATATCTGCAGTCCTCCTGCTTCGCATGAGCCACTGGCGGTAGAAGCGCTCCGGCGCGGCAAGCATGTCATCGTGGAGAAGCCTTTCACCGGCTACTATGGCAATGGCGACGCCGATTTTCGTGGCAACATCTTCCCGAAAGAGCAGATGCTGCGCGAATCGATTGCCAGTTGCGATCGCATCCTGTCCGCCGCGCGTGAAAGCGGTAAGACCGTTTGCTACGCGGAGAACTGGGTCTACGCTCCTGCCATTCAGAAGGAGCGCGAGATGCTGGAGAAAAGCGGCGCGCAAATTCTCTGGATCTCTGGCGAAGAATCTCACAGCGGCTCCCACTCGCCTTACTACGGTTCCTGGAAATCCTCCGGCGGGGGATCGCTGGTCGGCAAGGGATGTCACCCGCTATCAGCGGCGCTCTACCTCAAGCGCGTTGAAGGGCAAGCGCGGGATGGCGTCCCTATCCGCCCGGTTACAGCGAGTGCCAGGACTCACGAAATCACTCGTCTCGCAAGCTATCGGGACGAGGGCTTTCTTCGCACGACTTACGAAGACGTGGAGGACTTCGTGCAGATTCACCTCACCTTTTCCGATGGAACCGTTGCCGACCTGTTCTCGTCGGAACTGGTTCTCGGCGGCGTGCATAACTGGCTCGAGGTCGCGTGTAACAACCACCGTACTCGCTGCAACCTCAGCCCGGTCGCCGCCCTCGAAACATTCAATCCTCGCGAGGATTTGCTCCGCGATGTTTACGTCATGGAGAAGATCGGAACCAAACAGGGATGGAGCAATCCCTCGGCCGACGAGGACTGGCACCACGGCTATCCGCAGGAGTTTCAGGATTTCATGGAGAGCATCTATCAGAAGAGGCAGTCACTGTCGACGATGGAACTTGCTCGGGATACCGTGGCCACGCTCTACACCGGCTATCTTTCGTCAGAACGCGGCGGAGCAGAAGTGGCGATTCCGATCGGTCGGTAATTCATCCCGCTCAGTGCATCCGCCTATTGGCTGCCGCGCCTGGACCGCCAGCCCCCGGTAGGCTCCAGGGTGCTGAAACTTTCCACGATCGAATCCAGGCCATAGCGCACATGGGCGCGCATTGCCTGATCGGCTTTGCTCGCCCGCCCCGAGCAAATCGCCTCGGCGAGCGAACGATGGAATCCGTCGGGCAGTGAGGTACGGCGCGCAGTGGTGTCATAAAGCCAGTTGAAGATAAGAACGTGCTCTTTGTCGATCGTCCGCACCAGTCCGGGGCTGCCCGCCAGTTCAGCAATCTGCATATGAAACTGCACGTGGTAGGTGTGCACAGAAAACAGAAACTGTGAGTCTTCCTTTTCGGCCTCAGTCGCCTCATATAGGTTGTCGAGGTGCTTCGCGCTCCGCGTAAGCTGTTCGCGTTCCGCAGCGTTCATCCGTTCGCAGGCCATCCGCGCGGCCTGAGTCTCAAGCGCCTCGCGAATCACATAGCTGTCCAGAATATCCTCCCGTGACGGAATCCGAACCCGCGTCCCGATGCGCGGTCGGCTTTCCACCAGCCGCTCCGACTCGAGACGCTGGAGCGCCTCTGTAATCGGCAGAAAGCTCATGTTGAGTTCTTCCGCGAGCCGCCGCCGCGACAGATTCGCCCCCAGCGGCAACTCGCCCTGAAGGATAGAGTCGCGTATCTCTTCGTAGGCTTTGCTCGCAAGGGATTCCGAACGGGCGTCGGCGTGGCGTCTTCCTCGCCCGGTGATTGTTTTCCCTGAAATCATAAGTGTCTCGTCTGACAAGACCGGCCCGCCAGGTCGTGTGGACTATAACTTCGCTCGCGCCGTCCGCAGGTGGATTGCCTGTTTCAGAGTGCATGATTTGACATATCACAATAACACACACTACAGACATATCAATTGGGATTTTAATTATCGGCTTTTTGGTGGGTCCCCTTTTATCCAATTTACTCCTGTTCCACCTCTGATATATCACAGCTGCGACCGGTGAGGTGGCCCATACGCACTTGGCCCGACACGAAAGAGTTGGTTGAGGCGGAGACGCGGATTCTCGCCTGGTACCAAATGCTGAGTCACCCATCGACACCGGATTCGTCCAGTCCGCCGTGGGCAGCGACTGGCAACGAGTTCATTTCCGATATGAGTCAATTGACAGCAAATCGCCGGTGCGCTCATTGAACTGGGGCCGCTGACCCCGACGGTTGCTCTACTGCAGGCGGCGAAATCGAACAGATCCAGTTCCTGCTGGGACACGTGTCCGTCCTCACCACGGAACGATATCTCGGCTGCAAACAGAACCTTGAGGACCCGTAAACGACCAGTTTAGGCGCCTGTTCGCCGCTAGCGCGATCGAATTACGGTAAGCCCTGTTATTGCTATTCGATACGTCATAGTGCTGGCAGTGAGTAAGCACAGGCTGACTTTTCAGGACTGATCCAAATTCGCGATAGCTTCCGGTTTGCCGAACCAACCCCTGTAACTCCGTCGAAGAATGATTTGTCAGCATCTTGCTCAATCCAAACGGCAGCATCCTCAGCCGTGGCCGACTTGGCGTCACATTTTGAGCGAGGCGCGATCGAGGGGCAAGCTGGAATTGTCCAAGGCTCCCATGAAGCCCTAGTCATTCTATGCGCAGCGCTCGAACCGGGTCGATGGAGGCGGCGCGCTTCGCGGGAATAAGGCCGGCAATGGCAGCGGCAAGCACGAGCACTCCGATGGCCATGGCAATGACGGGCAGGTTCACACCAGTGGTTTCGTAGAGCTGCGACTTGACATACCGTACGCAGAAGATTGCCACTGGTATGCCGATCGCCAGCCCAATCACCGCCTGCAGCATCACCCCCCGCATGACCGTCCCGATCACACGGCTGCGCGCCGCCCCCAGCGCCATCCGGATGCCGATCTCCGGCGTCCGCCGCACGACCGTGTACGCCGTCACTCCATACAGCCCAATCGCCGCCAGCAGAAGCGCCAGCAGTCCGAACAGCGACGTCAGCCGCGCGATCAGCCGCTCCTCGATAAAGCGGTCGTCGATCTGCTGCTGGAACGTCTGGAACTTCACCACCGTCAGATTCGGGTTGATGCTGGCCAGCGTGTCGCGCACGACCTTCTCGAACCCCGCCACCGGACGAGCCGTCTGGATCACCAGCGCTCCGGCATACATCGACTGATCCTTATCTAAGCGGTAGTCGGGATCGCTGGCGTTGCCGGCGGGCTGCGTGAGGGGGAGAAAATACATGGCGTGGTCCTTCCAGTAGACGCTGGTGTAGGTGGTGTCTTCGACCACACCGACAATCTCATGCGCTGCGTCTGTGCCCGGGTGAAGGGGATCGTCGAATCCAAAGTGATGCCCGATCGGGTTCCGCTTGCCGAAGAACTGCTTCACGAATTCCTGATTGACCACCGCCACCGACGGCGCATGCAGCAGATCCTGCAGCGTGAAGCCCCGCCCCATCACCACATGCGTGCCCACCGAATCGAAATACTCCGCCGTGCCCTTCACCCACGATGCGCCTTTGTTCAGGTCTGGCTCGCCCTGAATCTTCACCCCCGATCCCCAATTGTTCTCATCCATCGGTGTGTACGTGGCCAGGCCTACTTTCAGAACGCTCGGCATGGCATGGAAGCGGTCCACAATGGTCTGATACAGCGACTCTACCTCGGTGTTTTTGTAGCCCGCCGCCTGCGGATTGATGTGGGCGATGTAGCGATTCCTCGCATCCAGCTTCATGTCCACTTTCTCCGCCTTGCTGAGGCTCTGCACAAACAAGCCCGCCGCCACCAGCAGCACCAGCGAAAGCGCGGCCTGCAGCACCACCAGCCCGCGCTGCAGTAAAGAAGCTCCGTGCGCGGTGGTGCGCGCGTTCGAACGCAGAGCGTCGGCGGGCTGTGTCCGCGCCGCCATCATCGCCGGCGCCAGACCGAACAGCACGCCGGTCACAAGCGAAAGCCCAAACGCAAACCCGATCACCAGCGCCGAGGGCGACGCGGTGATCGGCATGTCCTGCTGATGAGGAAAGGCGAGCGCCAGCAGCGCGTGCGCTCCAAGATACGACACCGCCAGCCCGAGAAGCCCACCCATGGCCGAGAGAAGCACGCTTTCCGTCAGAAGCTGGCGCACAATGCGGCTACGCTGCGCACCCAGCGCCGCGCGTATCGAAAGCTCCTCGCGGCGGCTCATCCCCCTCACCAGCAGCAGGTTCGCGATGTTCGCGCACGCCACCAGCAACACCAGCGCCGCGATCCATTGCAGCAGCTTCAGATGGTCCTTGTAGTCGTCCTGCATGTTCTGGATGCCGCCCCCGCCCGGCGTCAGCACCACATGCGTGCGGTCCAGCGCCTTCTTCGCTCGCGGATCGGTAAAGGTCTTCAGCCGCGCATACTCCTGCTTCAACAGCGTGCCGGCCCTGGCCTCGAGCGCCGGAATCGACGTGCCTGGTCTCACCCGCCCGATCACGTACGCCCACTGTGTGTCCGGTTCGTTGAAGTACGGTGCGCCGATCACCTCATCCATCGTGTTCATCGGCAGGTAGTACTTCGGTGGATTGGTATCGATCCTGTCCCCGTAAAACCCCTTCGGGGCAACCCCGATGATCGTCGCCGGTTTGGTATTGATGTAGAACGCGCTTCCCACCACGCTCGGATCCCCAGCGTAATCCTGCTGCCACGCGTCGTAGCTCATCACCGCTGTAATGGGCGCCCCCTTCTGATCATCGGCATCCGCAAACAACCGCCCTGTCGCCGGCGAAAGACCAAACACGCGGAAGTAGTTGCCCGAGACGAAAGTGCCCATCACCGATTTTGCCAGCGTCTGCGGTCCCGCGCGCCGCACCGTAATCGGCCGCCACGCGTAGCCGGACTCCATCGCCGCCAACTCTTCGAACTCCGGCAGGTTCTTCCGGAACATTTCGTAGGTCTCGGTCGCAAACAACGAATAGTCCCCGTTGTCGTGCCAGCCGCCGTTCACGCAGCAGTCGTCCTGGTCACCGATGCGAACCAGGGTTTTGGGATCTGTGACCGGCAGATTATGGAGCAGGATTGCGTTCACGAGCGTGAATACCGCGGAGTTAGCGCCGATGCCAAGGGCAAGCGTGAGCAGCACGGTAACGGTGAATCCCGGCGTTCGTCGCAATTGCCGGAACGCGAACGCGAGATCCTGCAGCAGAATTCTCATCGCCTTACCTCCGGACGGGCGTCATGCCTCCCCTGGGTGTTACCCGTCATAATGTTACCGAATGTAACACATGACGGTTGCCGAAGTGCAAATTTAGCTTCCCCTTTGTGAAGTCCGTAGGCCCCGGAAACCGGCTTCTCGCTGGCAATCGCTCTCGTTTGACGACAAATCACCAACGCGCTCACCGACTGGCGTGTTGCCTTGGAACCCGGATTGCGATAGTCCCGCTCGCAGCCGAAAGCGACCCCTGGGCGCAGCCGCCCGCACAAAATCGCAACCAATCTCCGCCCGAGCCGCGCGCGTCAACCGGCCGGGAGTGCCGAATTCCGATGCTGCCTTCAGAGCGGCTCGGTGAGCGCGTTGCCCTGAAGTCGTCAATCGAGGCCCTGTTATTTTTGAATCTTCCCATAGAAGTTCGAGTGGTGTATGATTCTTTCCCATAGAAGTCCGAGTGGAGAGATCGATGCGGAAAAGCAGCGAGCCACAGAATGAAATGCTCAAGGGCACCCTGGACATGATGATCCTGCGGACCCTTGTCGGCGGTGATGCACACGGCCATACGATCACCAAAGTCATTGAGCGCACCTCTGAGGATCTTCTGGAGGTGGAGCAAGGCTCCCTCTATCCCGCGCTGCACAGGCTCGAGGACCGAAGGTGGGTTTCCTCCTATTGGGGTGTGAGCGAGAACAATCGCAAGGCCAAGTTCTACCGGCTGACCGCAGAAGGCCGTAAGCAGTTGGTTCGTGAGACCAGCCGCTGGCGGCAAATGACCCGCGCCATTGGCCTTGTGATGGGTGAAGAAGGCGGTGCGCAATGAGCTGGATGAGATTCCTGCACCGAAAACGCTCCGACTCCGAGTTGCAGGACGAGATCGAGGCGTTTCTGACGGAAGAGACCGCCGACAATGAGGCCCGCGGTATGTCACCCGATGAAGCCCGGCGGCAGGCCCGATTGAAATTCGGCAACGCCCAGAAGGTGCGCGAATCGCTCTGGATACAAAACACTCCCCAACGGTTGGCCGGTATCGCCCGCGACGTTCAATACGCTTTTCGAACGTTGAGCCGCACGCCAGGATTTTCGATCATCGCGATTGTGGTCATGGCTTTGTGCCTGGGCGCTGCCACGTCGCTCTTTACCGTTGTGCGTTCGGTGCTGCTGCGGCCTCTGCCTTTTCGCGATCCCGCGCAGCTGGTGATGGTGTGCGAACACTTCCGCGGAGGGGAACTGAGTTACCACCCTGTTGCGCCAGCCGACTTCTACGACTGGCGCTCGAAGACGCACGGTTTTGAAGATATGGCAATCATGCGCCCTGCTGGGAGTGCATCCGGCACTGGGCCGGGAGTTTACGGAGGCGGACGATCAGCGCGGCAACGCCGTCATGATGCTCACCTGGAGCCTGTTCGAGCGGCGGTTTGCAGGCGACGCGAAGATTGTGGGCGGGCAGATTCACCTTGATGACAGACCCTGGACGGTGGTCGGAGTGCTGCCCTCGTGGTTTAAGTATCCCGATGACAGCATTCAGCTGTGGGTTCCCTACAAGGCCGATGCCAGTGCAGAGATGCTTCAGCATCACGACTGGCATGGAAGCGAGGTGGTCGCGAGGCTCCGCCCGGACGTAAGCCTGGCCAGCGCAATCGCGCAGGTTGGCGCCATCCAGTACCAGAATCATTTGCTGCATCCGCACGATCCCGTGGCTGAAGATGTCGTTACGCGCTCGCTCAACGACGATCTCGCCGGAGATGTGAAGAAGCCGCTGACGTTGATGCTTTCTGCAGCCGGCTGCCTGCTGCTGATCGGCTGCCTCAACGTTGCCAACCTGCTGGTGGCGCGGGGCGCGGCACGGCAGAAGGAGGTGGCGATACGAAGTGCCCTCGGCGCTCAGCGGGCCACCCTGATTCGCGAGCAGATGGCCGAGAGCGCCCTGATTTGCGCGGCCGGCGGTATGGGCGGGATTCTGCTGTCATTGGGCGCCACTGAGTGGCTGGCAAAAACGTGGAAGGATCTGCCCACCGCGCAGACCATTCATGTCGATGGCACGGTGATTGCGTTTGCCTGCGCGCTCATGTTCGCTGCCGCGCTGATCGCAGGCTTGCTGCCCGCGCTTTCCACAACAGGCAAGTCGATGCTGAAGGCCCTGCAGACCTCGGCCCGGACCGGCTCGAGCAGCGTTGCGCGCACCGCTCTCAGAAAGTCGCTGCTCACGGCGGAGATTGGAATCACTGTGGTCCTGCTGGTTGCCGCCGGGCTGCTGCTCAAAAGCTTTATGCAATTGCGCGCAGCCAATATCGGGTGCGTAGTCGACAACACGCTCACTTTGCAATACAACCTGCCCGGCAAGAAGTACGACACTCCGGAAAAGCTAAACGCATTCAACGAAGCGCTCCTGGCGCGAGTGAGATCTATGCCCGGGGTTCGCGGCGCTGCATTGGGAACCGCGGTCCCGGGAACTGGATACTGGGGTACCGACGAATTCACGGTGAAGGAGCATCCTCCGCTCAAGCCGGGCGAGCACTTGCCCGACGCGCTGTCGCGCTGGGTCGACCCAGGCTATTTCAGCGCGCTCGGAATTCCGCTTGTGAGGGGACGGTTCTTTACCAGCGACGAACGTGTCGCGCGCTCGTACAAAGTGATTGTGAGCCATCAACTCGTCCAGCAGCATTTCGCAGGCGAAAATCCCATCGGCAGGCATTTACACGTCCCCGGGCGCGCCCACGATGGAGCGCCTAACCTGATGGATTGGGAGATTGTGGGCGTCGTCGGCGACACGCTGTACCAGGTCGGCAAAGAGCCGAAAGCAACAATGTATTTCCCCATCCTTGAGGGCCGCGGCGATGCGACGCTCGCGGTGCACACGGCAACGGATGCATTGCAATTCTCGGTGCCACTGCAAAAACAGATCGCATCGCTCGATCCTGAACTTCCGGTCTCACATGTCCTCACCATGAACCAGATCATTGGCGCGTCCCTGGTGAATGCGAGCCTGAGCGCAACCCTTGTGCTGGCTTTTGCTGTTTTGTCGCTGATTCTTGCTTCGGTGGGATTGTACGGGGTGCTGTCGTACCTTACCACTCAGCGCACCTCGGAACTGGGAATTCGCATGGCGCTCGGCGCCCAACGAGATCACCTCCTGCAGTTGATGCTGATGGATGGCCTGCGGCCAGCGCTGTTCGGGCTCGGGCTTGGTTTGGTGATGAGCTTCGCGGCAACGCGGATCTTCCAGTCGATGCTGTTCGGAACGAAGCCTCTCGATCCTGTGGTGCTCTCCGGCGTGATTGCGACCCTGGTGGCGGTTGCGGTCCTGGCCTGCCTGGCTCCCGCATGGCGTGCTTCCCGGGTAGATCCGATGAAAGCGCTCCGAACCGAGTAGGGCGGAGTCCCCGCAGATTGAGGCATGATCGCCAATGCGCTCATCGAGGCCCGCTGCGTCATTGGTGGATGACCGGCAATACGGAATGTATGGTCCGCCGCCGTGCTGCAAGCGAAAAGTGAAGATAGCGGGTTGGTCTGCGCAAATGTATCCGGTCTTTGATTGAGCCGAAGCTCGGGACCCTGATGGAATGCGCTACGCTCTCGTCCTAATTAGTTTGGGAGCCTCAGAGGGCTTTTCCGTATAACAGGTTTCGAGGGCGCCGGGTTCGACCATTTTGCCATCTCGTTGTTCGCCAGCAGACCTGGCAGAAAACCTCGTTGAGCGTCGTCGCTGGGCTGCGATTGTAGGAATCGCCGCAGCGATTTCCGAGCCTGGCTCTGCCAGGCGTCAATTGCAGGCCAGTGCCTTCGTCGAGACGACCAACAGCGGAGGCCGGTAGGCTTCGCTTTTGGCCAGTACCGCCCAGGCTATGCGAGCCATCTTGTTGGCCAGTGCGACCGTCGCGACGTTGCTGTGCATTCGCGACGCAAGCTGACTGAGCCACGCACTGAGACCGGATGATTGCGTATCCCTGCACTGCAGCACGGCGCGTGCTCCCCTCACAAACAATCTGCGCAGGTAGTGGTTCCCGCGTTTGCTGATGCTCAGCAGCTTTTGCTTGCCGCCGGTAGACTGCTGTTTCGGCACCAGCCCCAGCCAGGCCGCAAACGAACGCCCTTTGCGAAACTCGCCGCCGTTGCCGATGGAGGCCACGACCGCAGTCGCCGTCAGAGGCCGACGCCAGGATGGCCAGGAGACGACGGCACGGTTCTGTCTCAGCCCGTCCCGTAACTGCATCAGCAGCATGCGCAGAAGCCCGGAAAGGCCATTATCGGCATCCTCCAGTACGGCTGGCAGCGAAGCTTCGGCATGGCGGCGTCCCTTACGAAAGGTGATGCCGCGCTCCAGCAGCAACCCGCGGATCTGGTTGATCACCGACGTTCTGCGTGCCACCCAGCGATCGCGCACGCGGTGCAGCGACTGCATATCCAGTTGCTCATCGCTTTTGATCGGCACGAACCGCATGTTCGCTCGCCCCACAGCTTCGGCGATGGCTTCAGCATCGATGTAGTCGTTCTTGTTGGTCTTCACGTACGGCTTCACGTACTGCGCCGGCATCAGGCGAACCTCGTGACCCTGTTCGCGCAGGGCGCGCCCGAGGAAGTTCGACCCTCCACAGGACTCCATGCCGATGAGCCTGACGCGCAGGTTCGAAGTGAAACGCAGCAACTGCAGGCGCGAGCACTTCCTGCGCACCACAACCTCGCCAGCCCTGTTCAGACCAACGAGGTGAAAGACTGTCTTGCCCAGATCGATGCCGATGGTGTCGATTTCCATGGACCGCCTCCTGTCCCACCTCTTATAGCCCGAAGGCCTGAGGCGGCGGACCATACCAATTAGTTTCGATCCCTGAAGCCCGGCTCGGCCCTCCGAAACTTCCGGAACGGGCTGCCGGTTACAGCAGGTTTGCCACAACGCTTTGGGTTCCTTCAGGATGGGCATGTCGGGACCGGCTCCGTCATTGTGGATGCCGGTCTCGCTGCGCCAAGAACCTGTTCTGGCATTGTTTCGCTTCCGAGAGCAATCCGCTGAACTCAGGAGTCCCTCGGAGCTTCACAAGCAAGGGGTCGATTTGCAAGGCGGTGTAGGCACAATAGTTCTGTTCGATCGCACTCTTCATCAAACGCAAGGCGGCATCGTTCTGACCACAATATGCCAGCGTAGTTCCGACGAGATATCGAGGCTCCGCATCAGCATCCGCCAGCAGGGCGGTTTCCGTCTCATGCACGATTTTCTCCGGATCGTGAGCCTTTGTGGGCTCCAGGCAGGCTTGTAGCTGTTCGCGACCCGTCAGGACATTCCCCGAAGCGTTTTGGATGCTTTGTCGTGCCTCGGGCACCTTGCCTTGGCGCAGAAGAATATAGGCGGTTGATCGAGCAGCCCATTCCGAACCCGCATCGAGGCGCACAAACTCCATTGCCCTCGGCTGCCGATTTAGTAGCATAAAAACCACAGCGCACGAACGGAATTGATAATTCCCCCTGTCCAGCGTCAAGGCAGTATCGCACTCTCGGGCCGCATCCTCCAACAACCCGGCATAGCGCAGCACGTAGCCTAAAACGAAATGGGCTATGGCGCTCTGGGGTCGTCGCTTGACCAACGCTGTGGCTTCTGCATAAGCGTTTGCGAGTTCACCTTCGTCTACCCGGTTAGTAATCAACTCGGCGGTCGCAGAAGTCAGATTTGAATCAAGCGCGATAGCGCGTTCAAAGGCCGAGTCCGAACGCTTCAGCATCTGTTCTCCACCGTCGCCGTAGCTGGCGTCAAAGTAGTAGCGCAAGGCCAGAGCCTCCCAGGCAGGCGCATAGCTGGGGTCAATACCCACCGCACGCTCCAGCATCGCGATCGCATCCTTGTTAGGAGCAACATCGCGGGGAACGGCAATGCTGCGCAAATACAAGTCGTAGGCCTCTTCACTCCTGGGCCGAGTCCCCGCCTCCCCAGAGTCCGCTAATCCACCAAGCACGGGGACAAGACCTTGCCGAACTCTCGACGTGATTTGCTCCCGCATCGCAATCTTGTCCGACGCTGCGACATTGATGGTGTCTCGCCAAACGCTGCGGTTATTCGCAACATCCACCGCTTCCAGCGTGATCTCCAGTTGGTCACCCTCTTTGAGGTAGTGTCCCGTGACGATGGAGGTTACTCCCATCTCTCGCCCAGCCTGTTGCAAGTCCAGGTTGGAAGCGTTGTATTTGCTTGTCGTGGCGAATGGACGGATCGAGAACGATTGCACATAGCTCAGCGCAGTCGCAATTTCATCTGGCAGGGCGAGTCGTAGAAAATCTGCATCCTTGTCGGAGCCCGCATTCTGGAAGGGCAGCACCGCGATCGCCCTCGGGTTTGCAGAGTCAATTGCAGTGACGGCGGGATGTCGAGACTGCCAGAGAAAGACAACCACCACGATTGCGGCGATAACCCCAACAGCACCCGCAGCGACCCATTGCAGCCGTCTTCTGCGAGAAACGGGTGGCGAGTCAGTCACAACGGCCGACTTGCCGGAATCGGTATCTCGCTTCAGGCGCTGCAACTCGGAACGCATGTCGGAGGCGTGTTGATAACGGAGTTCTCGATCTTTCTCCAGCGCCCGGTTGATGATGTCTTCCAGCCTGGGCGGTACGTTACGGTTCAGTCGCACTGCAGCCACCGGAGCACGGTTCATTATGGCTTCGCAAATGACCGCTGAGCTTTCTCCGTGAAACGGCAAATCGCCCGTGCACATCTCGTAGAGCACTGCTCCAAACGAGAAGAGGTCGGTACGTGCATCCACCTCTTTCGCCCGCACCTGCTCCGGCGACATATAAGCCACCGTTCCTACCATGGTGCCCGGACTGGTCAGATGCTCCGCTTCCACCGAAGCCGTTTGGGTGTTAAGGAAGGCAATCTTGCTCGAAGAACTGCCTGCAAGACTGACCTTCGCCAGCCCGAAATCGAGAATCTTGGCGTGGCCGCGCCTGGTGACAAAGATATTGGCGGGCTTGATGTCTCGATGGACGATGCCTTCGGCGTGCGCTGCGTCAAGCGCGTCGGCAATCTCAATGCCGAGCGACAGAATCAACTCGGTTTCCATTGGTCGCCCAGCGATGCGGTGCTTCAGCGTCAGACCATCCAGAAACTCCATGGCGATGAACGCTTCGCCGTGCTGGTCGTCAATTTCGTAGATCGTGCAGATATTAGGGTGATTCAATGCAGAGGCAGCTTTGGCCTCGCGCTCAAAGCGGCTGAGGGCTTGCGGGTCTTTGCCTACCTCGTCAGGCAGGAACTTGAGGGCGACAAAACGCCCGAGCTTCACATCCTCGGCTTTGTAGACCACGCCCATACCACCACCACCGAGCTTCTCGACGATGTGGTAGTGCGAGATGTTCTGGCCGATCATTCGAGGACGCGGGGCTCCGGGTCGCTTCATCTTACGGAGACGTCACCCGCTAGTCAAAGAATGCCGGGCCTTCATCGAGCGTGCCTGGGACACCTGTGCCTGCCCTTCACAGAGGACTCACATGGGATGTCGGCTATCCGGGACTTTCCCCACCCGGGCGATCTGGCTTGGGGGGAAATCTAGACCGAACGGTTCTTGGTTCCACTGACGATAAGAACCTCAGCCGGAATGGTGAGCCCGCGGTCTGTCGAGTACTCACGTAGAGCTTCCAGCGCCTGACGCTTCACTTCAGTCGACTGCTCCCTTGAAAGCATGGCGATCTTTTCACGAAGCTTCTCGGACATCTCGCATCGCAGTATCCAAAAGTCTTCGACTGACATCGGCGCGCGGATCTCAAATTGCAGCACCCGCTCGGATGGAACAATCGCGCCTGCCACGGCAAGAACGTCTCGTAACTTGCCCGGGCTGGCAAAGCGGAATGCGTCCGGAGCATCGGGTGCGGGTGGTGGCGAATCGACATACCGGTCGATGAATCGCCACATCGTGAAGTGAAAAGGATTTCTTTCGGAGAAATACCAAACCGCCAGCGCCAGTTTTCGTCCTTACTTGAGCACTCTCAACATCTCGCGAACTGCATCGACAGGAGATGGAAAGAACATTGCACCGAAGCGGCTTACTACTGCGTCAAACGTGTGGGTTGGGAAGGGCAGACGGTCTGCGGAGGCAATTTGGAATTGTGCATTCCTGAACCCGAGACGGTCTGCAGCTCTCCGAGCGGCTTGGACCATCTCAGGTGCCGGATCAATCCCAAAAACCTTGCCTTCTGGGCCAACCAAGTCGGCTATGGTTAATGCTGGCTCTCCCGGGCCGGTAGCAATATCCAGAACTGCGTGCCCACCGGCAATCAGCCCATCCTCAACAAGAGCATCTGTGACCGGCGCAAACATCTGCCGCGTAATTTCGCGGTGCTTCTCCCAGAACGGCGCGGAATTACGCCATGCGCTTATTGCCTCCTGGTCTGGTTGCACCAACAGGAGTATAGCCAACCGACCGGTTGACGGGACGCCACACGCGGGAAAACCTGATCGTCGGACATCGCGCGGATCAATGAAAGCTGCTGGGGGCAAATCCTTCATTGCTCTGTACTCGGTTTGCTGTGGGCGTACTCGCCGGCGCCAACGAGATGAATGCTCGTCTCGGACCACCCAGCTGTCATGGCCAACAGGTGCAGAAGAGGAGGCGAAAGAACAAAAACAATGCATTTGTGCATAACCTGTTTCGGCCTCTTATTTCGTAGGGAACGGAGGGTAACTACATGGCATATTACGAGGTGCTCCTGTTCCTCTTCTGTTTTACCCGCGATCCTCGATATAGACCGTAATCCTCGCCCGCAAGATCGCCGCCGTGGCCAGCGTGGCTTATTCGAGCCACTCATAGCCCGGGTCTCCCACGGGAATCAGGCGCGGCTTTGTATGCACCTGGCCAGTTCACATGCGGTTTCGATGTATGGATAGAGAGCTGCCGTGTGAGTGCGAACAAACGCGAGCTGCGTTCGCGGCTGCAGGGATCGGGCAGCTCGGCTCAGTTCTCCGTTCTCGCCTGTATGGAGCGAGGGCCGCAATACCAGGTGCGATAGAAGGGGGCGCCCGTCGACTTCACCGCTGTCCATGACGGGCTACTGCAGATACAACTGCCAAATGGCGGCGGGACGGGCGAGCTTGAAATCTCTGCGCTCTTGGCCAGGTGATCTCTCAGGACAATTCCAAAAGTGACAACGAGCAACACAATTAGCCGCGCCTCTCTGTCCTCGTGTGTGCGATCGCCTGCTTCTTTCTGTCACCCGCGTCTTGAGCAGAGTCCGTCAATCCATGCGGCCATCATGACAGGAGCACCAGCCCTGTACCGACGACTTCGCAGTCCATCTGGCGTGGGTTCCGGCGTTCATACCGCTGCGATCAGGCGCTCTTTTGAGAGCGTCTCGTGTCCTCCAGATATTCCCCGCGCTCGAAGGCCTCGGCTTCGCGCTTGCTCTCGCGCGTTCGGAGAAGCTCGGCATGCTTTGGCGCAAAGACATATTCCTCGAGGAACCGAATCCTGTTCGGCGATGACCGGCGCGTAACGAGCAGATTCCGATGTTCCTTGCAGAATTTCTGCAGGGCATCGAATTCAATGAGATAGCTGACCGCGCCAGTTCTCGATTCCCTCCGCACAGCCCTGAGCAGGCCCGATTCGATCCATCGGGTCGCCTGGTTATGCTTGATCCGCAGGTGCCCGCAAACCTCACGCAGGCTCATCGCATCCGTGCAGAGGCGAGTGTGTTCCTGGCGGTAGAGAAGGTTGTAAAGACTCTTCGCGTCGTAGCCGAATCGAAGCGCGGCGGCCTGGACGCCGTGGTCAGAGATGTACTCAATCAGTTCATCCGTCCTTTTGCGATCGAATGTGTGTCTTGAAGCGGCCCCGGGCCGCTGGATGCCATGCTTGTTCAGGAATCGCCAGCACGCGCTCCTGTCGTTGCCTGACAGAGCCTCAAGTTCGCTGCAAAGGGCCGCCGCCTGTTTGTTTTGTCTGACGATCTCATTTGCTTCCGGCGGCCATTGCCGCCGCCTTCTGCGCGTTGGGCCCGGATCTTTTGTGGAAACAGGCATACTGTACCTCTTTTTTCATGGGGAAATGATGGGGTGGTTCCGAACGGGAAACTGCAGTTCCTTCGACCTTTCACGCCAAGGTCAATAGGAAGCAAACGGGGAATGCGCGCTATCTCTATCTGCCGAGAATTGAACTGCCTCACAGTGCTTTTCCTGCGACGTGCTATGGAGACACGATATGTGACACGCTCGGCCAATCACTCAGCCGAGGCGGTCATCGTGGACACGTGACGACAGACATTTTCTGTCCTGGCCGCTTCTCCATCGGCATATTTGTTTCCGATGGTCGCACCGGTGGACAAACCGCATCGGCTCACGCGGCCGGCGGAGCCGCTGAGAGGTGAACGACTGTCCTAGGCTTCGGTGCGACCGCGAATCAAAGGTGGACGAACGAAAGCAGGGCGTGCCGGAAGATTCCGTTGCGAATTCCGGCGAACTCTCGCAGACAAGCCTGATGTGGCAGATCGAGAAACCAAACGACCGTTGGAAGCACCGAACTTCACAATAGAGGCCCCAGCAGAGCCATCAACGATGAAAAGGAATGTTTCTTCGGGGGTGACGACATGCTGAATTCTGGCCAGCTTCACATTCCGTTTCTCCGCGAGCTGCATCCAGGCGTCACCCCCCAGCGGATGTATTCGGCGGTCGGACAGAATCCAGCACGGCCACGTGGTCGGATCTGCGGTCAAAGTCCTCGAACACGCAGATTCAGCGCGAAAGGAATGGCTAAGGACATTCATTTCGCGCGGGGTCGGCAATGCGCATGGTGACCGCAGTGACTCGCAGGATAACTTCCGCCTCAGCCGGATAGCGGACCTGTCTGACCTGTCTGCCCGAGCGGGAGCACGGGATGAGAAGCACTTGCCGTCTTTTTCCTCACATCAGGAGCACGCATACTCGTCATGAAACTCGACAAAATAAACAGGACGTTCGAGTTCGCTTGCGCAGCGGCCGGTTTCGATTTTGCGTCGTGAGGGATCAATCTGCACAAAGGACCCGGGGGGAATCACCGGGAAGAGCGTGTAATCCCTTGTGCCGACATATCCATAGGTCGCGGTTGTAGTGGGTCCCGGCGGAAAGAGATCGGCCTTCGGCCCCCGCCAGCCCCAAAAACATTCGCGAAACCAACTCGGTCTTTTCCATCCGACCTGGCGACATCGTGGCATGGGAGAGTCCGGGCTGCCCTTCCGCAACCCCGACCAGATGTGTGTGGGAAGCGGCAGGACCAATCCAGGACTCATAAGAACTGCTTCAATTGACATTGAATCCGGATGGCTTCTCCCTCCGGCGCAGCTCTCCGAGCCGGTTCTCCAGTTCAGCACTGTAAATTTCAGCCCGCTCGCAGAGCCGCGCGTTCTCGATTGCAGCAGTAGCCGGGATCGCTAGCGAAGCAGCCAGCCGCAGATGTTCCCGAGTGAACTGATCGGGCCTGCCATGCATCACGGACAACAGGCCAATGACCCGATTGCCTGCGCACATGGGGACGCCGATCCAGGATTTCGTGCCGCCCTCGAGCGAAAAATCCCGCCAGCTCTCGTCCGCTAGCGTATCGGCCAGAAGCACACCCTCGCGGTTCCGCAGCGCGCGCTCCACTGCAGGGAATGCTGCTGAATCCACAGTCTCAGCGCAGTGCAGAGCTTCTCGATCCTGGAGCGGCATCTCGCGGGCCAGAAACAGCCGGGTCGAAGTCTCCAGAAGGAGCACCTGGGCCGACTGATAAGGGACAAGGGTGCCGAGGGTCCGGAGGAGCGTATCGAGGACCGAGTTCAGGTGAAGATCCTGGGTGAGCGCGAGGGTGGCACCGCGCAGTGCCCTGGCTTCCTCAAGGGCCGCCCGGGCGACGCTGAGGCTGCGGCTCTTCACCTCGTCGGCCGCGAGCCGCTCGGTCGCGTCACGCAGGATGAGCAGATGGCGGCCAGGCAGCATATTCGTGGTGGCGGCGAACTCGGCTGCGAGCTTCGCGCCGTCGGCCCGCAGCAACTTCACCTGACCGCGATTCAGATCGCCAGCGAGCAGGCGTGGCCATATTGCCCCGAGTCCGGCCGATTCGGCCTCGAAACGAGAGAGGGATTGTCCAACGAGCTCGTCCGGGCGCGCGCCGAGGAGCGCAAGCGCCGCCGGGTTGGCTTCCCGGCAGATCCTCTGGTCATCGAGGATGATCAGCGCGTCGAGGGCGCCCGCGAAGATCGCACTGAGCTCCTGTTCCCGGGTGGCGAGCGACCGGTGGGTGGCGAGCAGGCGCGAACGGGCGAACTCGAGAAAGCGCGCGTGCAGAAGGGCAATCACCCCCAGCACCAGCAGGGCGGCACCGAGCACCAGCAGGTCGGGGCGGTAGTGATGGAAGACGAACACGGCGCCGGCGAGTGCCAGAGCCAGCGCGCCCGTGGCGGCAGAAGCGACACGCCAGCCGCGGGCCGGGAGGGGGCGACGGGAGGGGATCGCTGCTCGATCCTGAAGGGCGAACTGCATAGGAAGAACCCTGGGAAAGCCAGTGGATCTGCGAAGGTCTGCTGGAGCTATTCTGCCACTGCGCCGTGAGAAAGAAACAATCTCCTGTCAGGAGGTGCGCCGGCCGGGGAGCGATGGGACGGATATCAAGGTGTTCCTACATGCCACAGATACTTTCGCGACGAGCGCCAGTCTGCCGGACATCTCCGGGTGACTGCGTCTGGGTTCGTGTTAAACAGCGAGCAACAGGTTCAATCAAAACGCTTACGGACGCCAAATATCGACAGGTTTCGAGAGGCTCTGGAACGGTTCAGGACCCGAAGGCCTTCGCGGTAGTGACCTGATGGTATCGATCGAAGGTCGGGAATTCTGATCGCTATATCAGAGAATAAACTTCCCTGTTGCGCAGGTTAATCCTTCTAAATATCTATCTATCTGCTGGGTTCAACATACAGGAGGGAATATCGATCGTGGATAAAGGCAAGCGAGTCATCTGTTCGATCTCCAGAAGCCGATTCAGTTTGGCCAGCCGTTCCGACTGGGTGATTGAGCCATTCTTGAACTGATGGGCACCCCAGCCCACGGCGAGGTCCGCCGCCCAATGGTCTTCTGTTTCCCCGCTCCGTACGCTCAGTACTACGCACCAGCCGGCAGATCGAGCCAGGCGCAAAGCCTCTCCTGCTTCGGACAGAGTGCCCACCTGGTTTACCTTGAGAAGCAGTGCGTTGGCTGCGGACGCGCCGATCGCCCTGCGGATGCGGTCCGCGTGCGTGCAGAGCAGATCGTCGCCCACCACCAGAACTCGCGATCCTATTGCGCTGAGCAATGATGGCCAGTTTTCCCAGTCGTCCTCCGCCAGCCCGTCCTCGATGCTGATGATCGGATACGAGCTTGTCCACTGCAGCAACTGCGCGATCATAGCCTCCCCCGTCAATCTTGCCTTTCCCAACCAATACAATCCGTCACGGTAAAAGTGGCTCGCGGCCACATCAACCGCGAGCACCACGTCTTTGCCCGGCGTATAGCCGGCCCGGGCGATCGATTCAACCGCTGTCTCCAGCATCTCGTCGACCTCCTCGAAGGGAGGGGCCAGACCGCCCTCGTCCGCCCGCAACAGGCGCATGGAATACCGTCTGCGCGTCAGCTCCGCGGCAGCCTGATAGACGTCATAGGCGATTGCCAGGGTTTCGTCGATAGTAGTACTGCTCACAGGAACGATCAGTGTGTCCTGCACCGGCACCTGCTGACCGGCGTGTTTGCCACCGCTGAATAGATTGATGGTCAGACGGGGCAACGTGCGGGGATGAACATCCACCAGGCCTGCGAAATATTGCCACAGAGGCAATCCGCGCTCGGCCGCAATCGCCCGTGCAAAGGCGATGGAGACCGCAAGAATAGCGTTGGCACCCAGTCGCGATTTGTCCGGGGTGCCGTCCAGGGCGATCAGGCGGGCATCCAGCTCAGCCTGGCTGGAAATTCGCAACCCCTCCAGAGCCGCGTGGATTTCGCCGTTGATATTGGCAACCGCCCCACGGCAACCGAGACCCCCATAACGCGCCGGATCCCGGTCGCGCAGTTCGACGGCCTCCGCCCCACCCGTGGAAGCTCCCGATGGCACGGATGCCTCACCCAGACCCGTTTTGGTATGGCAGGAAGCGTGCACGGTCGGCCGGCCGCGGCTGTCCAGGATCTCCCGCGCCTGAAGCCTCACGATAGTGCTCAAGCAAGCGCCTCCTCAAACCAGGAAATGAACTGTAGCAGAGTGAGGGGACTCATGCTCCTCAGGTCCATAGCAATGCCAATCTGTCGTTCGCGTTCCGTTTCGGACAGGTACTCCAGCGGGGATCGCCCCAGAACGCGAGCCAGCAAACAGCCAATGGTATGGCGGCACGCCCTTGCTTCGAAGTCAGGATCGAATGCCGCTTTCCGCAGGCACAGAAGATACGCTCGGGTGCAGAGCCGTGCGCCTTCGATGAGGCAGCGGCGAAGGGGCTCGCGATGCAGGGCTTTGGCAAGAAGATGCGTAAGCGCGAACCCCACATCGAAAGCCGGATCGCCATAGTGGATGACTTCGTGATCCACCAGTACAAATTTACCTTCACGAACAAGAATATTTTTCGGACTATAGTCCCCGTGCACGAGGCAGATTCTGTTGCTGAGGGTTTCCTCGATCAACCCATCCAGAAAGTTTCCGGCGGCCGGCAGGCGCGAGGCAGAGAACCGGTAGTACGGCTCGAGACGAAGCGATTCAAAATTGGATCGATCGTCGAACGCCCTCGCGAGCTTCACGCTGTTGCATGATCGTGCATGGATCTCCCCAAGTAGCTGGCCGAACATCCTGAACTGGCGCCGTCGTGGCGCCCCGGTTAGAAGAGTCTCTTTCCAGGTGCAGTGGGGCATCGGCACCGCCGACAAGGCAATGATATGCTCCTGGAAGTCCTCGAAGAGAAGCGCAGTAATGGACCCCCTCGGCGCCAGTTCCTGCAAAGCGCGCACCCCCTCCGCCTCGCAGTGAATCCGACCAGGGGAACCGAACCAATCCCATTCCACCCGCAGCTTTGCCAGAGCCTGCTTGAGCACAAAAGCGGTACTGCCTGCGGGCTCGACAAGAACGATGCGGTTCGAGACGCCGCCGCCCAGGCGCGTCATGCGCGGTGTATTCCCTGACCCGATGAGGTCATGCGCTCGCAGATACGGCAGCAGCGCCACCGGATCCTCGATGTCGACGGATGGCGCCTGGTGCCCGGGAGCGGGAATAGCGTTGGATCTCAATCAGACTTCCTCACCCCATAGGGATGGCTCGAGTTGTGCGGCCGGGGTGGGCCCGCCGTTCTTAATCCGCTTGCGAATCCAAAAGCAGAGAGCTCCCCCGAGAAAAAAACAGCCGGAAAGAAAGCGGACCACTGCAGAGAAAGGATATC
>Ga0210398_10001519_pt1 | contig 23780 bp, 17 predicted proteins | sample IncBWC4OmetaG_FD_161047 | JGI IMG/M metagenome (GOLD analysis project Ga0210398, IMG submission 161047) | Forest soil microbial communities from Barre Woods Harvard Forest LTER site, Petersham, Massachusetts, United States - Inc-BW-C-4-O | ecosystem: Environmental > Terrestrial > Soil >...
TATACAACTCATGCGGATCCTCCACATAAAACATCTCGTCGGAATAAATCTTGTACTGCCCATCCGACTCGAATCCGATGGGAACGGCGAAGCTGTGCCCATCTTTCTCAAACGTAGCCACCACCTACCTCCGCCCACCCGGCGCGGCGATCGCCATCACATCTTTTATCTCCAGCCGCTCCAGCGGCCCCAGCAATCCCGCCTCGTGCGCAAAATCAACGCTCTTCGCCACCGGCACGTACCGGTAATAGGTGTAACGGTATCCGTCCACCACCCACACCGGCTGCAGCGTCAACTGCTTCGCCGATTTCACATCGAACGGATACAGCTTCTTCGGCCTCACATAGAAGTCCAGGTTCGAGTAGCCGGCCTTCTTCGCCTGCTCCACCTTCTCCGCCGCAACATAGTCCTCATGCCGCTCATAAAGCAGATATCCCGCGCGCACTCCCGCCACCACCACCGCCAGCGCCAAAGCAATCTGAATCCTCTGCTTCGCCTCTTCACTCATCATGCAAGCGATTCCTTACCCAGTGAACCTCTGTGTCCTCTGTGTTAAAGATTTTAGGGAAGCCATCAAACGCACAACCATCCTACGGTACACTAGATAGAAGAAGGATCCCCATGCCAGTCACCGAAGAAGAAGTCCTAAGCGCTCTGAAAAGTTGTTACGACCCCGAGATCCCGGTCAACATAGTCGACCTCGGCCTAATCTACAAAGTGAACTTCGCCCCCGCCGACACCCCCGAGCAAACCAAGCAGGACGTTGTCATCGACATGACCCTAACCGCGCAGGGCTGCCCCGAGCACGTCAACATCAGCGCGCAAGTAAAGTCGCGCCTCGAGCAGCTCCCCGGCATCCGCAACGCCGCAGTCAACGTCGTCTGGACCCCGCCCTGGACCCCCGAACGCCTAAGCCCCGACGCCAGAAAGCAACTAGGCATCGAGTAGAGGCTCGCTGAGTAGCGCCGGCGTCTCGCCGGCAAGCCGCCGGGACGGCGGCGCTACCCACCAATCTCATCCCAGGCGTTGTAAGCGGTCCGCCCCGCCGCGTCCGTAATCCGCTTGCCGGCACGCGCCGCCATCTCCATCACCTGCATGCCGCGGTCAAAATAATCCGGCAGCGCCTGCCGCACCTTCTCAAAATTCTCCGGAAACTCCGACGCCAGCACCGCCAGCCCCAAGCCCGTAGCCAGCACGCCCGCCGGATATTTCTTCTTCAAAAACAAAACCGTAGCCGCCCCAATCGAGCCCGCTACCACCGCCTTCTTCCACCCGTCCATGTTCCCCCCGCAAAGTAAAAGTAGTAGATTGCGAATGATTATACTTCCTCGAAGTTTGTGTGGGGAATGTGTGGGGAAGTGGGGGGATTGTGTGGAGATTGTGTGGGAACGGGCGCCTCGCGAGCCTGCCCTGAGCGAAGCCGAAGGGTTCAGCCGAGCGCAGCGAGGCGCACTTCGTACCGTCGCAATGCTCCTGTGCTCACAGTCTCCACCCCTCCGCCGAATTAGAAATTCCTAACCCAGCGCCCCTCATTACCTTCGCCGCCTCACCGACGTGCGCGCCGTCCCCTTGCCAAACGACTACACTCGAATTGTGAAGCGACACTACACCATCGGGCGCATCAAGGGCGGCATGAAGTTCACCTGCACCCGCTGCGCCCATCACGTCAGCACTCTCGACTTCGACACCCGCGACGGCAACCTCCGCACCCAGGCCGCCACTGCCATCAATCGCCACGCCACCAGCGTCCACCACGAGCCCGTAATGTTCTCCTCCCTCGACACCCAGCAACGCATCTGGCGCACCTGATTCTTCAAGCGCACACCGCCCGGCCGTCAAAATAGTCTTTGTCATTCCGAGCGCGCCGAAGGCGTGAGAGGAACCTGCTGTCGCATGCAGCGCCCCCACGCATGTAGCGACAGCCGCCTCGGCTGTCAGCGGAGCGAAACGGCGCCTCTTCCTTCGCAGCGACGCATTAATTCAACTTCGCGCTCCAGTTCAGAACCACAGACATGGGTGTCATCTCTGTCTTCAGTTGCGTGTTGATGAGGAATTTCTGCCCGTCACTGCTGACGTCATAGGAAAACAATTCGGAAGTAGCAAACATTTCACGAGGATTAGCCTGGAAAAGTACCGACGGCGTCCCGGCATCGAAGTTAGACCCCGTTTTCACCGGAACAGACATGATTTTGCTGTCGGTGGAGAGGTAAAAAAGTTCCTTGCCATCGCCTCGCCACCTGGGCTGATCTCCTCCGCTGTTCGACACCTGCCATTTGCCATGCGCTTCGGGAAATGAGGTTACATAAATCTCCCAGTGTCCACTCTCGTTGGAGGCGTAAGCGACCCACTTCCCATCCGGTGAGAAGCGCGCGCTCTTTAAGGTCGAACTCGCTTTGAGAAACTGGGTGGCCCGGAGTTCCGGCAACATCACAGACCACAGGTCCGGACCCCGCCCGTAGATCACATACTTCCCATCGCGCGACCAGTCAGTCGGAAACCGGTCAGGACCATCCTGCGGAATGACCTTCTCCTCTTGCGCTCCGTTGGTATCCTTCAAATATAAGTCGAACTTGAGTTCACGATTCGATGCAAAAACCGTTCGACTTCCGTCAGGGCTCCAGATCGGCAGCGAGTCCAGCGCCGGATCAAACGTCAGCCGTTTCGCGCCCCGAGTTTCGAGATCGTAAGTCCAGATGTCGGTATTTTGGCTGACCGAATCGGTTGTATCTGACGCCACAGCTCTGCCGTTCGGGGCCAGCATTATATTGCCGTAGATACCGGGGTTCAGCGCAACTCCGATCTGTTGACCTTTACGGTCAAACCACAACACCTGGGAGGCACCGGAATCAGCATTTCTCTGAGCGACCAGTAACCCGGCAGTGGAAGCGGCAAATACCGCTTGAGAAATCCGGGGGAAGAATTGAACATCCGTGAGCAAAGGAACAGGTTCTCCAGTAAGCTCGAGTTTTTTCGTGTCGAAGTGTTGCGCGAAAAGAGTTTGATCCCGATAAAAGAGCAAAAATCCAGGGGCGGCATACGCCGCGTTAGCTTTCGCTCTGACCACAAGTCGCTTCTCATTCGAATTCAGCGAGCCTACATAGACCGAATACAGATCTCTTCGTCCCGAAAGATTGATCGCGGAATACAAGTAATGGATTCCGTCCGGCAGGAACACCGGCCAGCGGTTGCTGTCTTCGTTCAGAGTTTTGTCCGGAACTGTCACCTGAGTCGGCGTTCCGCCCGACGCTGAAATCCGATAGAGGCCGACTCCCAGCGTCCCGGCCGGGGTAAAAAGGATGACGCCATCCTTGTTCCACGTCCCGCCGCGCCCCGTAGAGGCATCGCACAGCGTCTGCACCGGGCCGCCGCCTAGATTCAGCTTCTTCAGTTTCCCATCTGCGAAGAACCCGAGCGACCGCCCGTCAGGAGACCAGAAGGGGAAGGTGGCGCCTCCCGTGTCGGCAAGGCTGGTCGCGTCCGGCGATCCCGGCTCATAGATCCAGAGCATGTTGTTTCGTTCGGACTCTCGATGACCGACAATCGCTACGGTATGCCCGTTGGGAGACACAGCAGCAGATCGCGCTGCGAACGGGAAAGGAGCGGAAAAATAGGTCGTCCGCTCTACCCCTCTCCATCCATGCCACCAAACGGCGACGGCGACCAGCATCAGGGCGAGTCCGCCTGCGATCAACCAGGCGAGCAGCTCGCGGTTGTCTCCCTTTTTTCCGGCGGGATTGAGTACCGGTGCCGCGCTCTCACCAGCCCACTTCAACTGCAGCGCGATGTCTTGCGCCGACTGAATGCGGTCGTCAGGATTCTTCGCGAGGCACGCAGTTACAATGTGCTCGAACGCCGGCGGCGTCAGCGGTTGCGATGCAGAAATTGGCTCGGGATCCTTTTCAAGAATCGCGCTTGCCACGCTGATCTGGCTCTTGCCCTCAAATGGCCTTGCGCCGGTTACCATTTCATAAAGAACGGCGCCCATGGCAAACAGGTCCGATCTCGCATCTGCCTCCTTGCCCTCAATCTGCTCCGGAGACATGTATTGGATCGTTCCGATCATGGTGCCCGCGGTGGTAAGCGGAGAGACGGGACTAGCTTGCGTCATCGTCCGGGCTGCCGACAAAAGAGGCGCGCTCGAAACCCCGGAGCCCAATCCTCCCGCCGCGGACTTCGCCAGCCCGAAGTCCATCAGCTTGGCGCCGCTCTTCGTCAGCATGATGTTCCCGGGTTTCAGATCGCGATGCACGATCCCCTGCCGGTGCGCCAGGGCAAGCGCTTCGGCTACGGCAATTCCAATCTTTAGAATTTCCCCCAGCGGCAAAGCGCCTTTACGAAGGCGCTCGGCCAGAGTTTCCCCTTCGAGAAACTCCATTACCAGATAATCGGTTCCGTCTTGTGACCCGATGTCGTAAAGATGGCAGATGTTCGGATGGTTCAGCGAAGAAATGGCCCGAGCCTCGCGTTCCATGCGCTGCTTCAGTTCTGGAGAAGAAGAAAGGTGGGAAGCCAGAACTTTAACCGCAACGGTGCGATCGAGGCGGACGTCCCTCGCTCGATACACCTCGCCCATCCCGCCAGCGCCCAGAGGAGACTGAATTTCGTAGGGGCCAAGTTTTGTGCCAGAGGTCAGAGCCATTGGTGCGGGCAATTATAGCCTGCACACCTCAGAACAGACCTGACAATTCTCAGTGTGTTGTCGGCTGTTCGCGTACAGCGTCACAACTTATGTGGAGACAGCCACCTCGGTTGTCAGCGGAGCAAGGCAACGCCAAAGCTAGTATGGAACAGACACGCCTGTGTTGGCTTTGAAGTTGATCCTTGACTTCGAGCATCCTAATTAAACGGGGTGCCCCACCTTTCGCCTGCTTTGCGAAAGGTGGCACCACGGACGCCGGAACGCCAGGCATTCCCCTACTGGCCGCAACTCTATGTGATTAGCACTCTCCGCCATCGACTGCCAGCCTCGAGCCCCGATTTTCGTCGCTTTCCCTTCGCCCCGTGGTTTTAATGCTGATATTTCGGCCCACGTCCAAGTCTATCCACCTCACTCACTTACCGCGAGCCAACTATAGCTTTAAGGTGGTTTTCCGAGTTTTCCGAGTTTTCCACAATGTTCCGGTAAAACCGCTCTAATGTTCCAACTGGAACATTCAGCCGATTTCTTCACGCGGGAACGCACTTCGCTCGGTGCTAGGTACCAGGTACTCGGTACTAGTCGACCACAGCTTTATCAGTGATCAGCAGCCCGCGGTCGATGATGGCAAACGCCTCGCGCATCTGCTGCTCATTAATGCACAGCGGAGGATTAGTGAAGAAGGTATTCCAACGCACGAACGTGTACAGGCCTTGCTCGCGGAAGAAGCGCCCCAGCGCGGCCATCTCTTCGGACGTGCCGTTGAACGGAGCCAGCGGCTGGCGCGTCTTGCTGCTGCGGATGAGTTCGACGATGCCGAACAGTCCGATCGAGCGCACCGCGCCCACCGACGGATGCTTCGCCTGCAACTCCGCTCCTAGTTCCTTCAGCACGACGCCCATTTTTTTCGCGTTCTCGATCAGTCCATCCTCTTCATACACGCGAATCGTAGCCAGCGCCGCCGCGCATCCCATGGGATGACTGTTATAAGTCAGTCCGCCATAGAACACTTTGTCCTGAAAGTGCTGCGCGATGTGATGCCGCATCCCCACCGCTCCCAGCGGTAGGTAGCTGGACGTCAACCCCTTCGCCATGCAAAGCAGATCGGGAACAACCTTCCAGTGATCAACAGCAAACCACTCGCCCGTCCGTCCAAATCCAGCCATCACTTCATCGGCAATCATCAATATGCCGTACTGGTCGCAGATCTTGCGCAGCCCTTCCAGATATCCATCAGGCGGAATGAGAATGCCGTTCGTACCAGTGACCGGTTCAAGAATGAACGCAGCGATGGTCTGCGAGCCTTCGAGCTGAATTGTCTCTTCAATCATCGCCAGCGAAGCGTCAGCCGACTCCCACCCGCGCTCGATGCCGTGATAAGGGTCGAGCACGTGCACCACGCCCGGAATGCCCGGTTCCGCCGCCCATCTGCGCGGATCGCCGGTAAGACTCATCGCTCCCGCAGTCGCGCCGTGATAAGAACGATAGCGCGCCATGATCTTGTGGCGTCCAGTAAAGAAGCGCGCGATTTTGATAGCGTTCTCGTTAGCCTCAGCGCCGCCGTTGGTAAAGAAGAACGTGTCGATGTCGCCCGGCGTAATTTCGGCAAGTTTCGCGCCCAGCCGAGCGCGCGGCTCCGTCGCCATGAAAGGATTCGCGTAAGCAAGCGTCGCCGCCTGCTCGCTGATGGCCTGAATCACACGTTCATCCCCGTGTCCAATGTTGACCGACATGAGCTGGCTGTTGAAGTCGATAAACCGCTTACCCTCGGGGGTGTAAAAGTAAATTCCCTTGGCATGAGCGACGGGAATGGGATCGACCTTCGACTGGGCCGACCACTCATAGAGCGTGTGCTTGCGGGCGAGGTCGACGATCTCTTTGCCGGACATCTTCTGGGTCGTTGCGGGATTCGCGATGGTAGTAGTCATTATTTCCTCTTTGAAAATCATTCACCACAGAGTCACAGAGACATAGAGAAACCTGTTTTCAAACAACCCAAAGTCGATCTTGATTCAGCCAGAACTGTAAGGCTTCCGGCCCTACGTAGTCGTTGTCGAGCAGTGAGATCGAGACCACCGTGCCTCCTTCGAAGAGCACCGCGACGTGTTGGTCGTCGACCTCGACTCGCTCGACGCGACGACCAATTTGCCTACAGAGGACGTCACGATATCCAGGCTGATCCCACTCGAGTCGGTGAGATCCTGAACCAACAACTGGCAAGTTATAGGCTGTCAAGCCGGGGCCGTCGAAGGCAAACTGGACGTAGTCGGCCACAAACGTTACCGAACTCAGCGGGCTTCCGACAATTTTCTCCAGGGCTTCCACCAGGGTTGGATGGCCGGGAACATTCGTCATGGCAATGTCTTCAAGGTTCGTTCGTTTCTCTGTGTCTCTGTGACTCTGTGGTGAGCAGTTTCATGTTTCGTCTGACTCAACAATCAGAACTTGCGGCTGTGCTCTTTAGCCCAGCGCTCGACGACAACTTTCTTGTCGGTGTAGAACTCGATGGCGTCGCGGCCCTGGCCGTGGAGGTCGCCGAAGAAGCTGTTCTTCCAGCCGCTGAACGGGAAGTAGGCCATGGGCGCGGCGACTCCGATGTTGATGCCGATGTTTCCCGCGGGCGCTTCGTAGCGGAAGCGGCGCGCGGCCGATCCACTCGACGTGAACAGCGACGCCTGATTGCCGTAGGCGCTACGCTCGAGGAAGGCGAGCGCGTCATCCATATCGTCTGCGTGGACGAGACTGAGCACGGGACCAAATATCTCAGTGTCGGCGAGATCGCTGGTCTTTGGAACGTTGTCGAGGATGGTCGGTTTCACAAAGTTGCCGGATTCGTATTTCGGGATCTTCGAGTTGCGGCCATCGAGCAGGACTTTCGCTCCCTGCTTCTCGCCGAGGGCGATGAGCGATTCAACGCGCTCTTTACTCTGCGCCGTGATCACCGGCCCCATCTGCACGCCTTCATCGAGGCCGTTGCCGACCTTGAGTTTCGAGGCAGCGTCGGCAATGGAATCTCGAAAAGTCTTTTGCGCTTCGCCGATGGTGACTGCAACCGAAACCGCGAGGCAACGCTGGCCGGCGCATCCGAAGGCGCTGTCGCTGATGATCTGCGTCGCCATGGGCATGTCGGCGTCCGGGAGAACGATGACGTGATTCTTGGCTCCGCCCTGACACTGGCAGCGCTTCCCTTTTTCTCCGGAACGGGCGTAGATGTAGCGCGCCACCGGTGTCGATCCAACGAAGCTGATGGCGCGGACTTTGGGGTGATCGATGAGCGCGTCAACAACGGCTTTGCCGCCGTTGACCAGGCCTACAACACCTTTTGGCAGACCGGTCTTTTCGAGCAACTCGTAAACATAACGCATGGTGAGCGGCACGCGCTCGGACGGCTTCAAGATAAATGTGTTGCCCGTGGCAATAGCATAGGGCAAATACCAGAATGCAATCATCCCCGGAAAGTTAAAGGGTACGATGGCGGCGGTGACGCCCAGCGGCTGCCGGATCATCATCTCGTCGATGCCGCGAGCGACGTCTTCGAGGTTGTAGCCCTGCATCATCATCGGAATGCCGCAGGCGACCTCCACGTTTTCAATCGCCCGGCGCATCTCGGCTTTGGCTTCGGCGAAGGTCTTGCCGTTTTCCTGAGTAATGATGCGGCCGATGTCGTCGATATGATCTTCGAGCAGCATCTTCAGCTTGAAGAGCGGCTGGATGCGGTCTTCGGGCGGCGTGCGGCGCCATTCGGGGAAGGCCGCGGCCGCGGCTTCGACGGCTTGATTGACTTCCGGGGCTTCGGCAAGCGGGACTTGAGCGAGAGTCTCGCCGGTCGCGGGATTGACTACGTCGCGCCATTCGGAGGCGGAGGAGTCGGTCCAGCGGCCATTGATGAAGTTCGTGAGCCGGATTGCGGGAGGTGCAGCTACTAAGGTCATGGTATTGCCTCTGCTATCGCGAACGATATCTCAGATTATTACACCAACTGCGCGACTGCGCCTTTCTTGTCGCAAACCGCAGCCAGCGCTGATTCCAGGACATCGAGGCCCTCGTCCATTTCCTCGTTCGTGGCAACCAGCGGGACCAGAACGCGGATCACGTTCGAGTACGAGCCGGCGGTGATCGTGATCAGGCCATGTTCGTAGCAATACTGCGTGATCTGTTTTGTCTCGTCCGCCGCGGGAGTTTTTGTCTCCTGCGACTTCACCAGTTCGATGGCTTGCATGCCGCCTAGACCGCGCACGTCGCCGATGATGGACCAGCGGCGCTGCCACTCGCGGGCTCGGCGCTGGAAGCGATCGCCGAGTTCGTTGGCACGCGTTAACAAGTTTGTCTTTTCGAACAAGTCGAGTACGGCTAGAGCAGCGGCGCAAGAAAGAGGATTGCCAGCGAAAGTGCCGCCGAGTCCGCCGGGACCGGGAGCATCCATGATTTCGGCGCGGCCGGTGATGGCGGCGAGCGGCAGGCCGCCGCCCAGGGATTTCGCAGTCACCAGAATGTCGGGCTCGATGCCGTAACGCTCGCTGGCGAAGAGCGCGCCGGTGCGTCCGAAGCCGGATTGAACTTCATCGGCGATGAAGAGCACTCCGTGCTTGTGGCAGAGATCGATTAGAACTTTGAAATAGTCTGGAGGAGGAGCGACGAATCCGCCTTCGCCGAGCACAGGCTCAGCAATGACAGCCGCTACTTCTTCATTCGCGACTACGCGCTTGAATGTATCTTCGAGATGACGAGCGCAGTAGAGATCGCACGAGGGATATTTCAGGTTATACGAGCAGCGATAACAGTAGGCGAACGGGATGCGGTAAACCTCGCTCGGGAACGGCGCGAATCCGGCTTTATAAGGATGCGTCTTGCTGGTGAGAGCGAGCGTCATCATGGTGCGGCCGTGGAAGGCGTCTTCGAAGGCGATGATCGCGGGACGCTTGGTGTAGGCGCGGGCCACTTTGACAGCATTTTCGATGGCTTCAGCGCCGCTGTTAACGAAGAGAGTTTTCTTGGCAAATTTTCCCGGCGTTACTTCATTCATGCGCTCGGCGAGGTGGATGTAGCCTTCGTAGGGCGTGACCTGGACGCAGGTGTGGAGGAACTTGTCTAGCTGGCCGCGGATGGCGTCGACTACGGCTTCCTGACGATGACCGGCGTTGGCGCAGCCGATGCCTCCGGCGAAGTCGATGTAGCGATTGCCGTCTACGTCTTCGAGCCAAGCGTCTTCGGCTTTGGCTACGTAGATGGGCGTGCCGTGAGAAAGGCCGCGGGGCACGGCTTGAGCGCGGCGCTCGGAGAGCGCTTTGGATTTGGGGCCGGGAATTTGGGTTTTGATGAGAATTGTACTCATGTTAGTTTCTCGGGAGAACTCCCTGAAGCGGCGGTGACAGCGTAAGCCGGTAGGGATCCTTCGACTGCGGTTGATCTTCGCGCTTGAGGCGCGAAGATCACTCCTCGCTCAGGATGACGATGATGGGGAGTTTCCTTCATCAGTACCAACCTATTGGTGCTTCGTTCAGATTGATGTAGACCTGTTTGGTTTCCAGATATTCTTCGATGCCCCAGGGTCCTAGTTCGCGGCCGAAGCCGGATTGTTTGTAGCCGCCCCAGGGGGCTTCTACGTACGTTGGTTGCATGTGATTGACCCAGACAATGCCTGCGCGCAGAGCCTTGACCGAGCGCATAGCCTTGAAGATGTCCCGGGTCCAGACGGCTGCGGCTAATCCGTAGGGCGAATCGTTGGCGATCTTCAGCGCGTCTTTTTCGTCTTCAAATGGGATCACGGCCGCTACTGGGCCGAAGATTTCTTCGCGGGCTATGCGGGCAGAGTTGGTTACGTCGGAGAAGATCGTGGGCTGGACGTAGTAGCCCTTTCCGATCTTTTCAGGGCGTCCGCCACCGGAGGCGAGCTTGGCTTCTTTCTTGCCGATCTCGATGTAAGAGTTGACGCGGTCGTATTGTTCTTTGCTGACTAGCGGGCCCATCTTGGTTTCGCGATCGAGGGGCGGGCCGAGTTTGATTTTCTTGGCCTTCTCGGTCATGGCTTCGACGAAGTTTTTGTAGATCGACTTTTGTACCAGGATTCGACTTCCGGCGGAACAGACCTCGCCTTGATTAATGAAGACGCCGAAGAGCGCGCCATCGATGGCAGCTTCGAAATCGGCATCGGCGAAGAAGATGTTCGGTGACTTGCCGCCGAGTTCAAGCGTGACTCGCTTTACCGTGTCAGCGGCCTGTTTCACGATAATTTTGCCGACGGCGGCGCTGCCGGTGAACGCGATCTTATTGACGTCGGGATGCTGGACAAGCGGAGCGCCGCAGGTTTCTCCGAAGCCGGTGATGATGTTGACCACGCCCGGAGGCAGGCCGCAGTCGGCGAAGTAGTTGGCGAATTCGAGAGCGGTGAGCGGAGTTTGCTCGGCCGGTTTTAGGACGCAGGTGCAACCGGCGGCTATCGCGGGCGCGAGCTTCCACGCGGCCATGAGGAGGGGATAATTCCACGGAATGATCTGTCCGGCGATGCCGACTGGCTCTTTGAGCGACAGGGACATGGCATTGTCGGGAACCGGGTTGACGTAGCCGACTACTTTCGTCGCGAGGCCGCCGTAGTACTCGAAGCAAGTGGCGGCGTCATTGATGTCGAACTCGGCTTCGACGATGGGCTTGCCAGTGTTGCGGCATTCGAGCTCGGCGAGCGCGGGAAGGTTGGCTCGGATTTTTTCGGAGAGACGAAAGAGTACGCGGCCACGTTCCTGCGCGGTTGTAGTTGCCCACGGGCCTTCTTCGAATGCGGCTTTGGCTGCGGCTACGGCGCGGTTTACGTCGTCAGGGCCGGCGTCGGGGACCTGGGCGATTGTTTCTTCGGTGGAGGGGTCGTAGACAGGGAAGGTTTTCGCGGACTTGCTCGCGACCCACTCGCCGTTGATGTACATCTGATAGGTTTTTACTTCGGTTGTGATTCCGCCCGGCATTGGTTCCTCCTGCGTACCTCAGGGGCTAAAGCCCCAAACTCTTAGCCACTCCAACGGCACGACTGAAGTCGTGCCCTTCCCGATCTCTTGCTATTCGCTTAACGGCACGACTAAAGTCGTGCCCTTTCCGATCTCTGAGCGCCGCGTCTTCAGGCGGCCGTAGATGAAGAAGAAGAATGCGGCCATGCCTACGAAGAAGAGCGTGCCGCCTACCATCCAGACCTCGTACCAGAATAGCGATGTGATTTGCTGGGTCGGGAAAAATACTAGCGCAATGCCGAGGATCGTGGTCAGGAGCCCGCTGGTTCCGGTTACGAATAGTGTGGTGCGGCCATAGTGGCCGCGCGGAACCGGCTCCGTTATTGCGAATTTCACCAGCGCGCCGAACATGTAGACGAAGGGAACGAGATTCAGGACGACGGCCAGCGACAGGAGTTTTTGGAATGTTTCCTGAACGCCGGCGCCGGCGAGATTCAGGATCACCAGCACAGCAGAGACTATGCCCTGAACGATCAATGCCGCGTAGGGCGTGGCGAAACGCGGATGAATGTTGCCGAGCCATGAGGGCATGTAGGAATCGAGTCCGGCCACGAAGGGGATGCGGGCGCAGCCGCCGATCCAGGCGGAGCCGATGCCGGCGATGGCCAGGCTGAGCATGATGGCGAAGGGCACCAGAATCCAGTTCGCGCCGACACGGGCCGCCATTGCGCCGACTGCCTGCACTACGCCTTGCAGCACGTTGACGCTCTTGCCGACGGCAATCAGGAGCGTGAGCGTGACCGCGACATAGAGAGTACCGGAGATCAGGCCGCCCCAGGCTACGGCTCCGGGAAGAGTGCGGGCGGGGTCGCGGATTTCGTCGCCCATGACGGATGCGAGCTCGAGTCCGATCAGACCGAAACAGATTACGCCGAAGGAATTTAGAACGAAACGCGGGTTGGCGGGAATCTTGAAGTCGGCGGCAGTGATCGTGGTGCCAAAGCGCGAGCAGATCACTACGCCCAGGGCGATCAGGACGGCGGCAGCAATGAAGGTGCCGATGGCGCCGAGGTTGTTGATCCACTTGCCAATACCGAGGCCGAGAATGTTGAGTAGGGTAAGCAATGCCAGCAACGCTAGCGACACGATGAGCGCAAAAGACTTGCTATCAGCAAGACCTGCGTGGCTTGGACCGACGATAAAAACGGAAACGCCGACGAAGTAGAGCATGATCGTCGGCACGTAGAGCATGTTGTTGGTCCAGTAACACCAGCCGGAGAGGAATCCGTGGAAGTCGCCGAAGACTTCTTTGGCCCAGAGATAGACTCCACCTTCGCCGGGATAACGGTGGGCGAGTTCGATGACGGCGATGCCTTGAGGCCAGAAGAACAGGATCAGAGAGATGATCCAAAGCCAGATGGTGACGCCGCCGTTGGCGGCGATGGAGGGGACTACGTTCAGGTTGAAGACGGCTACTACGAATAGGAGGACTAGATCGCGGCGCCCGAGGGCGCGGATCAGTTGGGGCGGGGCGGGTTGGGTGGTGGTGGACAAAGTTCCTCTACGCTGGCTGCGGACAGCAGGTTCCTCGCCGGGCTTTCGCCCGGTTCGGAATGACAAGTTTTTTTCTGCACTTTCTAGTGCGCGGCCAGTGCGGGCTGACCGATTCGATCCTGTTGCGCTTTGGCTAGCGATGACGCTATGTCGTCGAAGGCTGCGAGGTGTTTGTCGATGTCGGCCTCGGTGTGTTGGACGGAGATGGTCCACTGCTCGTCCCACCAATACGGTTGCGGCATTACGCCGCGGTTGACCATGGCGAACCAGTAGTGGCGCCAGAGGTCGATGTCGATGGTGGTCCAATCGCGGTAGTTGCGAATTTCTTTCGGATAGAACATCAGCGCGCCGTTGGCTCCGGCTTGGGCGATGTAGGCTTGCAGGCCGACTTTCGCGATGGTCTTGCGATATCCGGCGGCTAGCTTTTGGCCGAGTTTGTCGACGTGAGCATAGTTGTCGCGGGTGAGGACTTCGCGGAAAGTCGCGAGGCCTGCGGCCATCGAAACTGGATTGGTGTTGTAGGTGCCGCCGTGGAAGACCTTATGTTCAGAGATCAGGTCCATGACGGATTTGCTGGCGCCGAACGCGGCCAGGGGCAGGCCCCCGCCGATTGATTTGGCGAGGCAGATCATGTCGGGATGGACGTTGAAGTATTCGCTGGCGCCGCCCCAACCTAGTTTCGCTCCGGTTTTTACTTCGTCGAAGATCAGGAGCGCGCCGTTCTTGGTGGCGATCTCACGGAGGCCCTGCAGGAAGCCGGGTTCGGGCATGCAGAGGCCGACGTTCATGAGGATGGGCTCGAGAATAATCGCTGCGATCTCGCCGGGATTTTCTTTGAAACGGCGTTCGACGGTGGCGAGGTCGTTGAAGGTGGCGATGGTGACGTTTGCTACCGCGGATTTCGGCACACCTAGCCCGCCGGGGACGGATACTGGATTGTCGATGTCGCCGAAGTCGGGCGCGTGAGGCTTTACGCTGACCAGAGCGGAGTCGTGCAATCCGTGATAGGCGCCTTCGAACTTTATGATTTTGTCGCGGCCGGTGGCGGCGCGAGCCAGGCGAATGGCGTGCATGGTGGCTTCGGTTCCGCTGTTGCCGAAGCGGACCATCTCGACCGGAAAGCGGTTGCAAATTTCTTCGGCGAGTTCCCATTCCATGTCGTGAGGCATGCCGAACATGGTGCCGGTGGAGAGCCGTTTCTCGACGGCTTTCATAACGGCGGGATGGCAGTGTCCGGCCATGAGCGCGCCGAACGTGAGGTTGTGATCGATGTATTCGTTGCCGTCGAGGTCACGGAACTTGCTGCCGCTGGCTTCTTTCACGAAGATGGGCCAGGGATCGTAATGGCGATAGTTGCTGGCTACGCCGAGGGGAATGCGTTTGAGATTCTTTTTGTGGGCTTCGGCGGATTTAGGGGTGCGGCGCTCGAAAGTTGCGAGCTCCTTCTGCAGATCGGGATACATCGAAATTCTCCGGGGAACTCAGGCCGGCGGTTTCCTGGTAAGGCTGCGGGCCATTAGAATGCCGGGACGGACGGGCCGTCCCGGGGTATTTCTCTTTCAACTCTACTCTTCAGTGCTTATTCTTTCCAAACTCTGCGCCTAGAAGAAAAACTTCAAGGCGAACTGCACCAGGCGGGGATCCTTGGCCTGCGTGACTTGTCCAAACTGGGCGCCGTCGGTGCTGTTGCCGTCCGGGTTGAAGAACTGTGTATGGTTGAACACATTGAACAATTCGGCTCGGAACTCTATACGCTTGCTTTCGTTGAATGGAATCGTTTTCAGAATAGCGATGTCACTGTTGCTGATGCCCGGTCCGCAGCAAATGGTACGGGGTGCATTGCCGACGCGGCCAAGCAGGGACGGATCGAAGCATCCCGGGTAGAGATTGCCTCCGCAGGTCGGATCCCCCGTATTTTCGGTGAAAATTTGCGGATTGAAATAATAGTTGCAGGTTAGGGGGTTGCCGAAGCAGGTGTTTTGCGGTTTTTGCGTCTTGAAGGGAGCCAACTGATCGGGCTCGCCCGGCAGTTCGAAGTCGAAACTGTTCATCAGTTCGTTGTCCGCCGAGGATGTGATGCGAATCGGGAAGCCGGTCTGGTAGGTCGTGATGCCGGAAAGCGCCCATCCGTCGAGCAACTTGCCCGTAAAACCAGCGTACTTGGGAACGGGCAGCTGCCAGTAGTAACTAAGTACGAACCGATGGCGCGCGTCGAAGAGCGAAAGTGCGCGATTGTGAGCGCCGGGCAAGGGATTCAGGATGCCTTCGAAGCTGGAAGCCTCGTCGATGGATTTGCTGAAGGTGTAGGCGCCGGTGAACTGCAACCCGCTGCGGAAGCGCTTGTCTACTGATACCTGCATCGAATTGTAGGCGGAGTTGGCGATGGTGTCCTGGGCAAAGACGCTGGTGAATACGGGGACACCGACAGCGGGGCAGCCTGTACCGATGCTAGGTCCGTTGGTGATGCATTGCGGTGAAGAGTAGGGACGAAGTCCGACAAATTGCACGGGTGTACCGCCAGCGGCGCCCGTAACAATAGAGCCGTTCGGCATGTGGAAATTAAAGCCGGACGGAACGGTCAGGCTGTAAACGCTGTCTTCCAAAAACTGTCCGCAGGTTCCGGCACCAACAATCGAGTTGATGTCCAGGCAGGTTTGAGGGTTGGAGAAATTGACGTCATGCGTCGCCAATAAGCGGTGACCCTGCGATCCGACATATCCGACCTCCAATTTCATATCCCCGCGCAGTTGCCGCTCAATGGTGAGGTTGTACTGGTCGGAGAACTGGGTGCGCATGTGGGGCTGGAAATCACCGAACAGTAGGATCGGCTCAAACACTCCCCAGTCCTGCGGCGTTTTGGGCTTCGGCGTGATGATGCCATTGAAGGGATTGGGGAATGTAGTGAGTGCATCTTGCGAGACGAAAGGAGTATTAAACTGGGTCTCGGAAAGTATGATGCTGCCTCCGAAGGGAGGTTCGGCGCCGAACTGCTCGAGGACCAGCTGTTCAATTGGGTTATAGAACATACCCCAACCGGCGCGGAAACTGGTTTTGCCGGAGTTCCCGGGACTCCAGGCGATACCAATGCGCGGAGCAAACGCCTTGTAATAGGTTTGAGTCAGCCCCGCGGGCACGCCAGCGTCCCCGGGCACGACCAAACCAATTGGAGTCTGCGAGGCGCAGTCTGTATTGGCAGTATCCACGCAAGGATAGACTGTGCTGGACTGGCCGGGCCGGAAAGTCTGGACGTGGTGACTGATATCGGCAATGGGTGTATTGAACTCCCAGCGCAGGCCATAGTTCAGCGTAATATTGGGTTTGACCTTCCAACTGTCTTGAGCGAACAGGTACATGGCGGTGCTGCGTACGTTCTCTGACTGTGCGGAGCCTTCACCAAATTGGTCGGGCAAACCCAGCAAATAGTTGGGGTAGAGATTACCCGAGCCGGTGTCGTTGGGTCCGCCGCCGAAGAATAGCTGTTCGCCGCTCACGTTGAAGAACAGAGTCTGGTCGAAGCGCTGGCGACGCACGTCGCCACCGAACTTGAAAGTGTGGGCTCCCGACACCTTAGTCAAATTATCCGACCATTGAAACGAGTTTCCGACCTGAGGAAGCTCGCCTTCGGAATTATTGCCCACGCTAAAGCCTCCTGAGATGGAGATGAAAGGTAACCCCTCGCGAGTGGGCCCCAAGCCTGGATGAATGCCCGTGGCATTGCCGGCTGTACCGTCGGAGAAGCACGGCACCGGAGTGGTGAGCCAGGACGGTGGGGGTGGACACGAATCTTGCACCAGTTCGGTGTTTACTGGATGCTGAAAGGTCCTTTGCCCTTCGCGGTTGTAGTTGAAGCGGAACTCGTTGACGGTACTGTTATTCAACGTCCACGTGTGGGAAATGTTCCACTGCTGGAAACGTTCAGCCACGATGCTTCCGAATCCCGGGACATCCGCGCCCGCCAACTCAAAGAACGAAAAGGGCTGCACGTTGCGGTCGTCGTTGAAATAGTAGTAGATGCTGAGATTCTGCTTTTCGTTGATCTTGTGATCGATTTTGACAGTGAGCTGGTCGCCGCGAATAGGTTCGGTCGGAACCGTCTGAATCGTATTGCCGCCGTTGGTGGGCGTGGGCACGAACTGCAGAATATCCACGGCAGTTGGATCCATACAGGCCAGTGGAATTTGATTCGTTGTGAAAATGCTCGAATAGGGTGTTGCTTGATTAGGCTGCGTCGATGGCAGGGGGACCGGTGCACCGAGCGCTTGCACGCAACCGGGCCGGTTGTTCAAGGTCTGAGCGAAAGCGTCGCTGGTAATGGAGCCGCCAAACCCGCCGGCGTCAGTAAAATCTGCGAAGGGCTGGGTAGCGCTAGGGCGCTCGGCCAAGGTGGGCACGGTCACCACAGGCGATGGGACGCCCTGACGAATGCGCCGGCCCTCATAAGACGCAAAAAAGAAGGTGCGATCTTTTTTGATGGGGCCGCCGAAAGTTCCGCCAAATTGATTCTGGTTGAATTGCGGCTTGATCGTGTCGAAATATCCCTGCGCGTTTAGAACCTTGTTGCGGAAAAACTCATACATGTTGCCGTGGAACTGATTGGTTCCAGACTTGGTCACCACGTTGACGACGGAACCGGAGTTACGGCCATACTCGGCATCAAAGGTGTTGGTAAGAACGCGGAATTCCTGAATGCTGTCCGGCGTGGGCTGAACGGTGGGAAGATTGACGAAGAGATCGTTGGCATCGCCGCCGTTGACGCTGAAGTTGTTGGAGCGTCCACGACCGCCGTTCACCGAAACCGCTCCGGCGCTGTCACTTCCGTAAATGATGCTATTGCTGGAACCGACGGTCGACATGACGCCGGGCTGCAACTGCAGGAACTGGTAGGTGTCGCGGGAATTGAGCGGAAGGGTGCTCACGGTGCGGTCGTCCACAACGGCGCCAAGTTGAGTGCTGGTGGTCTCAACCAAGGGGGCTTCGGAGGTCACATCCACGACTTCCTTGTTCTCACCCAACTGCATGGTCATGTTCAGCGTAATCACTTGATTGACGTCGAGCGCGACACCCCGGCGGACGTTCTTCTTGAACCCCGCAAGATCAAACTCCAGACGGTAGGTTCCGACTGGGATCTCAACGAAATCGTAATCGCCGCTTGCGGTGGAGATGGAGTCACGACTGATACTCGTAGCCTCATTTACCAGCTTCACTTTCACACCCGCGATAACGGCGCCGGAAGGATCCGCGATGCGACCCAGGATGCGGCCTGTTGTGCCCTGAGCGGAGAGCAGAGTGGGAACGGAGAGACAAATCGCGACCGTTAGACAAACCGTTTGCAGACATATCGCGGTCCAGCGGGCTCGCAGTGACGGCATGGGGCCTCCAGGCATCCTGAAGAGAAGTTTTTTGTTTGAAAGCTATAGCTTGTGTGCAGCCACAACCTTGCTATAATCCCGCAAGGTTAGAGAAGGGGCAGGCGTACTGTCAAGGATAAAAAAAGAGCTGCCTCTCATAGAAAATTCTTATCGGCCGGCACGCAGGCGATGAATTCATCCAGCTCGGAAGTTTACTTGAAGATCGGAGATGTGGCGCGGCGAGTGGGAGTGTCGCCGTCGGTGATCCGGTCGTGGGAAAACCTGGGGCTGACGCGGCCGCGGCGCACCGAAAGCAAGTACCGGCTGTATTCGGCGGATGACGTCAAGCTGCTAAAGCGGGCGCGATTTCTGCGGAAGGTGCGGGGGTTGAACGCAGCAGCGATTGTGGAACTGTTGCGGCGGGAACGGCGGGTGAGTCCGGCGGCGGACGGAAGCGCTGGAGCGGTGGGATCGCACTTGCGGCAGTTGCGCGCGAAGCAGCGACTGTCCCTGGCGCGAGTGGCGCAGTCGGTTGGGATCTCGGTGGGATTTCTGAGCGCGCTGGAGCGGTCGCAGATGAGCGCGTCGGTGGGAACACTGCGCAAGCTGGCGCGATTTTATAAGGCCAACATCCTGGATTTTTTCGATGCCACGGGCGCGAGCAGCCGGCAGGTGAAGCCGGAACAAAGGAAGGTGCTGGAAGCCGGTCCCGGCGTGCGTATGGAGTTACTGGCGTGGGGGAATACCGCGGTGATGGAACCGCATCTGTTTCGGGTGGCGCCGGAAGCGGGCAGCGGGGACTCTTACACGCACGAGGGCGAAGAGTTCCTTTATGTGTTGCGCGGGGAACTTGCGATCACGCTGGAGAAAAAAGAATACCGGCTGAAGAAGGGGGACAGCTTTTATTTTGAAAGCGCAACCCCGCACCATTGGAAAAATCCCGGGCGGGCGGAAACCTGGGTGCTGTGGGTAAATACGCCGCCAACGTTCTAGCGGGTACTGGAGGCACGATGAAGGCGCGACAAGCGGGTTTGCTGTTTTTGCTGGCCGTGACCGTGGTCACCGGTTCGTGCACAAAGAAAACTCCCACCTTGAATTTGCTGGTGTGGGAGGGTTATGCCGATCCCGCGTTCGTCAAGGCTTTTGAGGAGCAGCATCATTGCAAGATCTCCGCGTCCTACATGGGGTCGAGCGACGAACTGGTGGCTAAGCTGCGGGGCGGCAGCGCGGGAAATTATGACGTGATCTCGCCTTCGAGCGATGTGGCGACTTCAATCGCAGCGGCGGGCCTGGCGACGCCGCTGGATTTGTCGAAGATTCCGAGCTATGGACAACTCTCTCCGCAGCTGACTTCCCTGCCGCTGGTGCGGGTGAAGAGCCAGGTGTATGGAGTTCCGTTCATGTGGGGACCGGACCCACTGATTTACGACACTTCAGTATTCGCGCAGCCGCCTGAGAGCTGGAACGTGCTTTGGGATCCGAAATACAGGGGCAAGATTTCGGTGTGGGACGATCTATCGACGGTTTATATGGCGGCGCAGATTCTGGGGTATGACAAACCCGATCCGTCGCAGCTTTACAACCTGACTGACGAACAGCTTGAGGCGGTGAAGAAGAAGTTGCTGGAACTAAAACCGAATGTGCGCAAGATGTGGTCGACGGGCGGGGAGTTGACGAACCTTTTTCAAAATCATGAAGTCGTGGCCGCAATGGGATGGCCGTTGATGACGAATCAACTGCGCAAGATCAACTTCCCGGTGGGGGAGACGATTCCGAAGGAAAACACGACAGGCTGGATCGATCACCTGATGATCACGGCGGGCAGCGAGAACCTGGATCTGGCTTATGAGTTTCTCGAATACATGATCGAGGCGCAGACGCAGAAGAAGGTGACGGACGTGACGGGATACACCCCGGCGAACCCGCAAGCGGCGCGGCTGATGACGCCGGAGGAAGTGAAGAGCCTGCATCTGGACGATGTCGATGATTATCAGAAGCGGCTTTATTTCTGGCAGAATGTGCCACGGCGCGCCAAGTACAACGAGATCTGGAATGAAGTGAAGGCGGCGCAGTAGGGGCGGCTTCGGCCGTCGGGCTTCCGGCTTCCGGACTTCGGCTTTCGGACAGGGATTAGAGATTAAGGACCTGGGATTGATGACCACTTCTGAGATGGCTGTGATTACGACATCGGCATCTGATCGGGCCGGTCGAGATTCTCTGCTTAGCATTCGCAAGGTGGCCAAGCACTTCGGCAAGAATGTGGTGTTGCGTGACATTTCTCTGGACGTCGCGGAGGGAGAATTTCTCACGATCCTGGGGGAGAGCGGGTCGGGCAAGACGACGCTGCTGAGGATTATTGCTGGCTTTGAGACCGCGAGCGCGGGCGAGGTGTGGATGGGCGAGGAGCGACTGGACCGCCAGCCTCCTTATCGACGCCGCGTGAACACCGTGTTCCAGCACTATGCATTGTTTCCTCACCTCACCGTAGAGCAAAACGTGGCTTACGGGCTGCGCGTGGCGAAAAGGCCCGAGGTGGAAATTGCTTCGCGCGTTGCGGAAGCGCTGGAGAAGGTAAAGATGTCAGTGTACGCGAAGTCGAAGCCTTCGAAAATCAGTGGAGGGCAGCAGCAGCGGATTGCGCTGGCGCGGGCGCTGGTGAACCGTCCGCGACTGCTGTTGCTGGATGAGCCGCTTTCGGCGCTGGATGCGAATTTGCGGCGGCAGATGCAGGTGGAGTTGAAATCGCTGCAGCGCGAAGTTGGTATTTCGTTCATTTTCGTGACCCACGATCAGGAAGAAGCGATGGTGATGTCGGACCGGATCGCGCTGCTGCGCTCGGGCGAACTGGAGCAGGTGGCGACGCCTCGGGAAATTTATGGTCGTCCGGCTACTGCTTATGCTGCGCAGTTTATTGGACACACGAATTTGCTGAAGGGCGAAGTGCGGGGAGGAACGGTGCGTTGTGGCCTGTTGACGTGGGCGGCGGCGCTGCCGGATGGGCCGGCTCTGTTCTCGCTTCGACCGGAGAATGTGCGGCTGGCTACAGGAAATTCCGCGGCGGGCATCGTGAGGGCACGCGGAAGAGTCCGTCACCAGGCGTTTCATGGAGCGACGGAGTTGATTCGCGTGGAATGCGCCGATGGGTCAGTTCTGGTGGTGCGGACTCCGGGCAGCGGCGGCGCGCTGAATGATGTCGAACTGGAGTTCACCGCTACGGATGCGATTCTAGTGCGCGAGTCTCCGGAAAGAATCTGATGTTTTCGCGGGCATACAAAGCGGCGGTGACTCTGCCTCCACTGGTGTGGGTGACGGTGTTTCTGCTGATGCCGTATTTGCTGATGTTCTGCTACAGCTTCTGGTCGGTCTCGGCGTCGCAGACTATCGTGCATTCGTGGAATCTCGACAACTATGGGCAATTGCTGCGGGTTGACGTTTATTGGCAGACGCTACTGCGTTCGATGTGGATTGCCGCGCGAGTGACGGTGTTCTCTTTGGTGCTGGGGTATCCGCTGGCGTATTTTCTTTCGTTTTATGCGGGGAAGAAAAAGGATCTGCTCTATCAATTGGTAATTATTCCGCTGTGGGTCAGCTACCTGGTGCGGGCTTATGCGTGGAAGACGATTCTGGGCTCGGATGGTGTGCTGAATACTTTGTTGCAGTATGTGCACCTGACGAAGCATCCGCTGGAGTTTCTGCTGTACAGCCCGTTTGCCGTGGTGTTGACGCTGACGCACATCTATACTCCGTTTTCGTTTCTGCCGATTTACGCGGCGCTGGAGCACATTCCGCGGCATCTGGTCGAAGCATCGCATGACCTGGGGGCAACGCCCGGGCAAACGTTCTGGAAGGTGATTCTTCCGCTCTCGATTCCGGGAGTTGTCGCCGGGGCGACGTTTGCATTTGTTCTGAGTCTGGGGGATTTTCTTGCGCCGCTGCTGCTGGGCGGACCTAGCGGCATCATGATTTCGAACATTGTGGTCAGCCTGTTTGGCGCGGCGTACAACTGGCCTCTGGGCGCAGCGATTTCGTTCTGCATGCTGCTGCTGGTGGTGACTCTGCTGGTCTTTTCCGAACGGCTGGAAAAGAAATGGAGCTTCTCGTGAGCGAGACCAGATTCGACTCGGGCTCACGCTGGTTGCTCTGTCATACCGTGGCAGTGTTCGCATTCCTCTATTTACCGATTGCGGTGCTGATCCTTTATTCGTTCAACGGCGAGGGTGTGGGCGGATTTCCGCCGCATCATTTGACGCTGGACTGGTATCGCACTCTCTTTGCTGACGGGCCGATCTGGGATTCGGTGCTCAACAGCCTGCAGGTGGCGTTCGCTGCGATGGCGATCTCGCTGACCTTCGGAGTGCCGGCGGCGCTCGCGCTCGAGCGGGCGCAGTTTCCTGGGAAGGCTCTGTTCCGGCGCTTGGTGCTCCTACCGTTGATTCTGCCGGGCATTATTACTGGCCTATCGCTGCTGATGTTGTTCAACGTGATGGGATCGAAGCTCAGCCTGCTGACCATCGTTCTGGGGCACGGGACCGCGTTGATCTCTGTGGCGACGACCGAAGTGTTCGCAGGACTGCAGAAGCTTGACCGAGCGCAGGAAGAGGCTTCTCTCGATCTGGGCGCAAATTATTGGCAAACATTTTGGCGGATCACTGTGCCGAACCTGAAGCTGCCGATTATCGGCGCGGCGCTGCTGATCTTTACGCTTTCGATGGATGAGATTGCGGTCAGCTTTTTTCTGATTGGGCGGGATAACACGCTGCCGCTGGAAATCTGGGGACGTTTGCGGCGGGGCATCACGCCGGAAATCAACGCAGTGTCGACCATCATCTTTGTATTTTCGCTGGTGGCGATTGTGTTCTGGTACCGCTTGCGAGTGCGCGGGGAAGGCACGACCTAGGAGATCGATATTTAGGGGATCAATATTTAGGAGCTCAACGTGATTGCGAATCGCAGAGACTTCATCAAGTTCGTGGTGGCAGGGGCGGTGACGGCGGGGTGTCCGATTGATCTTTCGCTGGTGGCGGCGCAGACACCGGACTCGCAGAGGAGTCACACCGCGGACGTAGAGGGCGAAGACAACCGGATTTGCCATCAGGTGCGCGACAAAGGCAGCAGCTTCTTCACGCGGCCTCCGGCTTCGGCGCGGCATGACGTGGTGATTGTGGGGGGCGGTGTGAGCGGATTGACGGCGGCTTATCGTTTGCAGCACCGCGATTTCCTTTTGCTCGAGAAAGAACCGCACTGGGGCGGGAATGCGTACGCGATGGAGTATGAAGGCAGCACTTACGCGACTGGGTCTGCGTTTCTCGC
>Ga0210398_10001520_pt1 | contig 23757 bp, 19 predicted proteins | sample IncBWC4OmetaG_FD_161047 | JGI IMG/M metagenome (GOLD analysis project Ga0210398, IMG submission 161047) | Forest soil microbial communities from Barre Woods Harvard Forest LTER site, Petersham, Massachusetts, United States - Inc-BW-C-4-O | ecosystem: Environmental > Terrestrial > Soil >...
CGTCGGGGTGTAGATTTCGGTGAGGCCAACCGTGCCGGCGTTCATCGTCAGCACGTTGTTGTTGAAGGTGCCGGCGTGCTGAAAGCCGCCCTTGTTGCGCGGGTCGAACCATTCCATCAAGTCGGTGCGTCCACCGAAGGCGCCAAAGCTCATGCCGCCGCCAACATATTTGCCGAGCGTCGTCATGTCGGGCGCGATGTTGTGCACCTCCTGCAGCCCGCCTGGCGCGAGGCGGGAGGTCATCACCTCGTCAAAGATCAAGATCGCGCCGGTCTCGTTCGCCAGCGCGCGCAGATCGGCCAGAAACTCGCGTGTCGCCGGGATGCAGCCGCTGCCGCCGAGCATCGGCTCGATGAGGATCGCGGCGAGGTCGCCTTTGTGCGGCGCGACCAGCGCTCGCACCGCCTCGATGTCGTTATAGGTGCCCATCAGATAGTCGAACGGCGCGTTGATCGGGCTGCCCTTGCCGCGGAAGTAAAAGACGCCGCCGTGATAGCCACCGTGGAACACCAGTATCTTGCTCTTGCCGGTGATGGTGCGGGCAGCGAGCACCGCCATCAGATTGGCCTCGGTGCCCGAATTGGTGAAGCGCACCAGCTCGATGGAGGGAAATCGGTCGGCGATGGCCTGGGCGAATTTCGCCTCGGCCATGCCGTGTGCGCCGAAATTGATGCCGCCGTCGAGCGCCTCGTCGATCGCCTTGCGGATCGCCGGGTGCGAATGGCCGTAAAGCCCGGCGGTGAATTCGGAGAGGAAATCGGCGTATTCGTGGCCGTCGGCATCCCACAGATGCGCGCCCTCGCCCTTGACCATGGTGAGCGGAAACGGCTCGGCATAAATCGCCGAACGCGTGTTGCCGCCGGGCAGCGCGGCGCAGGCCGCCTCGTATTGCGCGAGGCTCTTGGGGTTGCTGGCGCGGTAATGCTCCTGCGCCTCGGTGAGCGCGGCGTCGATGTCGATATTGGCTGCTACCATTCCCCTGCCCCGCTATACGCCCGTCTTCAGCCGGTATACGCCCGACGGCCGTGGTCGCGCAGCCAGAGGCGGACGAGGTGGCGGCGACGGTCGGGTTCGGGCCAGTCCTCGAACTCGGTGCGGCTGTGGCCCAGTATGCGGTTGTCGACAAACTGGATTTCGCCGGGCTGGAACTCGAAGTCGATCGAGACTTCGGGATCCTCGAAAATCTCGAGGGTCGCGGCGAGCGCGGCGGCGCCTTGGTTGTCGACCGGCTCGCCCTTCATCGCGTAGCCCGAGTTGATCTGGTGCACGCTAAAGCGCGCCATCAATTCCTCGTCCTCGCCGACCGTAAACACAGGCGCGGAAAACGTGTCGGGCTGGCCATCGAAGAATTCACGCTGGCGGTCGAACCAGAACGGCTGGTAGAGCCGCGGCAGCAGCTCCTTGTGCCGCGCCAAGAGCGCGTTGTGGACGGTGTGGAATGACAGGACGCGGCTCACCCCGCCCGATTTCGCGGTCTGCAGACATAACAGGCCAACGAATTCCGGCGGTGTCGTGTTGTAGGCGTTGTCCATGTGGAAGCGGATTTCGATGTTGGTCGAATCCGGCCGCACGCCCGAGCCGGGCAGCGCTTGCTTTCCGGTGTCCCAGACATTGTAGATCATCGTGCCGTCGAGCTTTTGCGCCACCGGGCGGCAGACCATCGAGGACAGCAGCCAGTAGATTGTCTCCGCCTCCGGCTTTGACATCTCCTCGACCGGCAGCCGGTCGACCACGGCGAAGCGCACGCCTTCCTTGAGGATGCGGCGCACCTCGGCCATCGCCGCATGGCAATTGGTCATGTCGAAATCGGCCGGGCTGCGCAGGATGGTCGGCAGCGGGTGGGCACGCAGCTCGTCCACGACCCGGCGGATTTCGTCGAGGCAGGGCCCGTCAAGCCGCACCCGGTAGTCCTCGCTGCGGATATCCGCGCGCTTCCAGGCGCTCGCGCCCTCGATCCTGTGGTCGATCATGGTTTTGCCCTCGGAGAGGCGGATGTCGAGAGATTATGGGCCTGCCCACCGGCGCAAGCAATGCAACGACTGTCAATGCGTCCTTCGAGGCCTCGCTGCGCGAGGCACCTCAGGATGAGGGGAAATGGAGGATGGCATCAAGAAAAGCCCTCATCCTGAGGTGCGACCGAAGGGAGCCTCGAAGGACGCACCGTCGCTTATTCCGCTTAGATCAGCCCGAGCTCGCGCAATTCCACGAGCATGTGGTCGGGCATCATCGAGAAATCGCCGCTGGGGCCGCCTGGCGCGTCTTTCGGCACATCCGACGGCAGCAGATAGCGCCAACCCTGAAACGGGCGGAACGCGCGCGGCAGGGTGACGACGAAGTCGCCGTCGGTGAGGATGAGGCAATAGGCGCGGTCGTTGTCGTCGCGCTTGGTGCGAAAGCCGATAATGCGCTCGCGGGCGCGGACCTGGCCCTTGACGACCCAATAGATCGAGCCGCCATCGAGCACCTCCGTGGCGCGGCGGGGGTGATTGCGGGTATAGACCCAGCTCTCGCCGCGCTCGGCGCGGCGCTGCTCGCGAGAGCGGCGCAGATCCTCGACGTCGGACGCGCCGACCGCCATCTTCACCAGATGCAGCGGGCCGGCCGTGGGGAAGTCATCACCTTTTGGCATCAGCCGGGCTCCGCCCCAGTAGGATCGGCCAATGCGATCAGCTCGGCGCCCTCCTCGACGAGGTCGCCGACCGCGTAGCGCACCGCCTCGACCGTGCCGTCGCGCGGCGCCGCGATGGTGTGCTCCATCTTCATCGCCTCGACGACGATCAGCGGCTGGCCGCGGCTGACCGCGTCGCCCGCGGCGACCAGCAGCTGCACGACCCGACCTGGCATCGGCGCGCTGAGCCGCCCGGCGTGATGATCGGCGCCCGCTGGCGGCGCCAGCGGATCGACGCGCGCGAGGCGCCAGCTCGCACCATCGATAAAGACGGCGATCTCGTCGCCGTGGTCGAGCACGAGCGCGCGGCGCTGCGCGCCGTCGAGGGTGAGGGTCGCATCGCCGTCGGGCGCAAAGCCCGCGGCGGCCGCGATGTGGCGCTCGCCGATCTGCAAGTCCCAGCCGTTGCCCGAGGCCGTAGCGGCGAGCTCGCGAACCGTGTCGCCGTCGTAAAAGACGAGGGTCTGCGAGGCTTTTGCCGTGTTGAGCCGCCAGCCGTCGCACCGTGCCCAGGGGTCGGCGGTGTTCGCTACCGCTTCACCGAGACAGAATAGCGCCGCCGCGGCGAGCGCCTCATCCGGCGCGGGCGCGGACGGTGGGAACAGCGCCGCCCGACGCCGCTCGATAAACCCGGTGTCAAGCTTGGCGGCGGCAAAATCCTCGTCGGCGATGATCCGCGCAAGAAAACCGAGATTGGTCGCGAGGCCGAGCACGCCGGTCTCGGCCAGTGCGTGTTGAAGCCGGGTGCGCGCCGCATCGCGATCCGGCCCCCATGTGATGATCTTGGCGATCATCGGGTCGTAAAACGGCGTTACTACGTCGCCCTCGCGCACGCCGGTCTCGACCCGCGCGCTTGTCGTGGGCAGGCGCAGCCGGTGCAGGGTGCCGGTCGCCGGCAGAAAGCCGCGATCGGGGTTCTCGGCATAGAGCCGTACCTCGATCGCATGGCCGCGACAGGCGATGTCCTGTTGGGTGCGGGAGAATCTTTCGCCGGCGGCGACACGCAGCTGCCACTCGACAAGATCAGCGCCGGTGATCGCCTCGGTCACCGGGTGTTCAACCTGGAGCCGCGTGTTCATTTCCATGAAGTAGAATTTGTCGCGCTCGACGATGAACTCGATCGTGCCGGCGCCGACATAGCCGACCGCCTTGGCTGCGGCGACTGCCGCCTCGCCCATGGCTGCGCGCATTTTCGGCTTGAGACCCGGCGCCGGGGCTTCCTCGATGACCTTCTGGTAGCGCCGCTGGATCGAGCAGTCGCGCTCGTACAGATGCAGTGCGTTGCCGTGCGCGTCGGCGAAGACCTGCACCTCGATATGCCGCGGGCTGGCGAGATATTTCTCGATCAGCACCCGGTCGTCGCCAAACGAGGCCAACGCTTCGCGCTTCGCGCTGTCGAGCGCGGCAGAAAACTCAACCGATTTGTTGACGATGCGCATGCCGCGACCGCCGCCGCCGCCCGACGCCTTGATCAGCACCGGGAAGCCGATCTTTTCTGCCTCAGAGAGGAGGTGCGCGGCATCCTGGTCATCGCCGTGATAACCCGGCACGACCGGCACACCGGCCTGCTGCATCAGGGCCTTGGCCGCCGCCTTCGAGCCCATCGCGCGCATAGCCCCCGGCGGCGGGCCGATAAAGACAATGCCGGCGGCGGCGCAAGCCTCGGCGAACGCGGCATTCTCGGACAGGAAGCCGTAACCGGGATGGACTGCCTGGGCGCCGGTGTCCTTGGCGGCGGCAATGATGGCCTCGGCGTTGAGATAGCTTTGCCGCGCCGGCGGCGGGCCAATGAGCCGCGCCTCATCCGCCATCGCAACATGCAGCGCGCCCGCATCGGCCTCGGAATAAACCGCGACCGTGACGATACGCATGCGCTTGGCGGTGCGCATCACCCGGCAAGCGATCTCGCCGCGATTGGCGATGAGGATTTTGCTGAACATCACATCCGGAAGACGCCGAACCGCGTCTTTTCGATCGGCGCGTTGAGGCTCGCGGAGATCGACAGGCCAAGCACGGTGCGAGTCTCGGCCGGGTCGATGATGCCGTCGTCCCACAATCGCGCGCTGGCGTAGTAAGGGTGGCCCTGGGTTTCGTATTGCGCGCGGATCGGCGCCTTGAACGTCTCCTCCTCGGCCTCCGGCCAGTCCTGGCCGCGCGCCGCCATGCCGTCGCGCCGCACCGTGGCGAGGACCGAAGCGGCCTGCTCGCCGCCCATCACCGAGATGCGCGCGTTTGGCCACATCCATAAAAAGCGCGGGCCGTAGGCACGGCCGCACATGCCGTAATTCCCAGCGCCAAAGCTGCCGCCGATGATGATCGTGAATTTCGGCACCGCGGCGGTCGCGACCGCGGTAACCATTTTAGCGCCATCCTTGGCGATGCCACCCGCCTCATATTTCCGCCCGACCATAAAGCCGGTGATGTTCTGCAGGAACACAAGCGGGATGCCGCGTTGCGCGCAGAGCTCGATGAAATGCGTGCCCTTCAGCGCGCTTTCGGAGAAGAGGATGCCGTTATTGGCGAGGATGCCGACGGGCATGCCCCAGACGCGCGCGAAGCCGCACACAAGGGTCTGACCGTAAAGCTGCTTGAACTCATCGAACTCGCTGCCGTCGACCAGCCGGGCGATGACCTCATGCACGTCATAAGGCCGGCGCGTGTCGGCCGGGATCACGCCGTAAAGGTCCTCGGGTGCGTATAGAGGTTCGCGCGTTTCTTTAAGATCGAGCCCTACGATTTTCTTTTTGTTGAGATTGCCGACGATGCGGCGAGCGATGCCGAGCGCGTGCCGGTCGTCGAGCGCGTAATGATCGGTGACGCCGGAGACGCGGCTGTGGACATCGGCGCCGCCGAGCTCCTCGGCGCTGACCACCTCGCCGGTCGCGGCTTTGACCAGCGGCGGGCCGCCCAAGAAGATCGTGCCTTCGCCCTTGACGATGATGCTCTCGTCCGACATCGCCGGGACATAGGCGCCGCCGGCGGTGCACGACCCCATGACGATGGCAATTTGCGGGATGCCGGCGGCCGACATCTGCGCCTGATTGTAGAAGATGCGGCCGAAATGGTCGCGGTCAGGGAACACCTCGTCCTGCGCCGGCAGGAACGCGCCACCGGAATCGACGAGGTAGAGGCAGGGCAGATGGTTTTCGCGTGCGACGTCCTGGGCGCGCAGGTGCTTTTTGACGGTGAGCGGGAAATAGGTGCCGCCCTTGACGGTCGCGTCGTTGGCGACGATCACGCATTCCTGGCCGGCGATGCGCCCGATACCGGTGACGATGCCCGCCGCCGGCACCTCGCCGTCATACATGCCGTGCGCGGCAAAGGCCGAGAATTCGAGAAACGGCGAACCGGGATCGATCAGGGTGCGCACCCGGTCGCGCGCCAGGAGCTTGCCGCGCCCGATATGCCGCTGGCGCGCGGCCTCGCCGCCACCGAGGGAGATTTCTTCCGTCCTGACCTTGAGGTCGTCGACCAGCGCGCGCATCGCTGCGGCATTGGCGCGGAAACTTTCGGAGCGCGGGTCAAGGGCGGTGGTGAGGGTGGGCATGCCCAAACCTTAATCCGCGCCAGACACAACGCAAGGTGCAGCGCATCGCTTGGGGGTCGCAGTACGGGCCGGCGGCAAAAGAAGCATGGCTCTTGCAATCAACGCACGAGCGCACACTGAATGTCGTTTGGCCAAATCTGAGGGCCCGATGTCCGAAAGTTTTCCGGCGAACGACGAGATGGTGGTGTCGCTCGACGCGCCGCGCGATCAGCGCCTTAAAGCGCTGCATGACTACTGGAATCGGCTGCGCGGCGACCGGAAGATGCCGTCGCGCGCCGACTTCGACCCGATCGACATCCCGCACCTCTTGCCGCTGATCGTGCTGTACGCCGTCCAGCAGGATGGCGGTTACACCGTTCGCCTCGTCGGCGAAGAGGTCGTGCAGTTCACCGGGCGGAGCGCCACGGGGCGGCCGGCGGGCGCGACACTGCCGCCAGAGGCGGCGGAGAGATTGACGAGCATCCTCGCCGCGGTTTGCGACGAGCGCGCGCCAAGGTTTCGCGCCGGCAAGGCGCGTTGGATACCGGAAAAGGATTACCGTGACTTCGAGGCGTGCTTTCTGCCGCTCTCCGCCGATGGCGAGCGTGTCAACATGATCCTCAGCGGGGTCAGCTTTCCGCGCAGCCGCGCCTAAGCCGCAGCGCCGAAGACTTCCGAACGCGGATCGAGGGCGGGCACGACAGAACCTTATCGGTTCCGCGCCAGCGAGCAAAGCAAACCGCCCGACCCCCGGCTCAATCAAGCAGCACCTGCAAGCCTGTGCGGGGAAAAGGACGAGGGACTTTCCCGCGCCCTTGCCCTATACGCACGGCCCCCGCGCCGAGAAATGGCCGGGGAAACCAAAAATTGGAGCCAGAATGTCGGACACGTCAGGGCCGATTACGGACGCAGTGTTTATCGACTCGCCTCGTGATGCCGGTCTTAAAACCCTTTACGATCATTGGAACGCCCTTCGCGGTGACCGGGTAATGCCGGCGCGCAGCGATTTCGACCCCACCGCGATCCCGCGGCTTTTGCCGCATATCATCCTGTACGGCGTCGGCGACGATGGCGGGTACACGGTACGACTAGTCGGCGAGGAGGTCGTCGAGTTTGTCGGGCGCAACGCCGCCGGCGGCCCCGCCGGACACACCATGCCGCCACGCTCGGCGCAGATGCTGAAGGCGATTCTCGACGCGGTGACCGGCGAAGGCGCACCAAAATTCCGCGCCGGCAAGGCGCACTGGCACCCGGACAAGGGGTATCGCGAATTCGAAGCGTGCTTCCTGCCGCTCGCCGCCGAAAACGGGCGCGTCAACACCGTGCTCTGCGGCGCGGTTTTCCCCGATGCGGCGGCTTAGGCCGCCGCGCGGATCGCAACGTTTTTGATCTCGGCGCCGACGTTCGGCTCGTATTTGCCGAAATTCTGCTCGAAATCGCGGGTGAGGCCGCGGGCGGTCTCGTCATAGGCTCTCTTGTTGGCCCATGAGGCGCGCGGGTCGAGCACCTCGGCCGGCACGTCGGCGGCGCTTTCCGGCACCAGGAAGCCGAAATTCGCATCCTTGCGCATCGGCGCCTTTTCGAGGCGGCCGTCGAGCACGGCGCGCAAGAGGCCGCGCGTGTGGCCGATCGCCATGCGCTGCCCGATGCCGTAGGCGCCGCCCGACCAGCCGGTGTTGACGAGCCAGCATTTGGCGCCGTAACGCTGGATGCGGTCGCCGAGCATCTTGGCGTATTCGGTCGGCCGGCGCGGCATGAACGGCGCGCCAAAGCAGGTCGAGAAGGTCGCTTGCGGCTCGCTGCCGAGTCCGACCTCGGTGCCGGCGACACGCGCTGTATAGCCCGACAGGAAGTGGTACATCGCCTGCTCGGCGTTGAGCTGGGCGATCGGCGGCATCACGCCGAACGCATCGCAGGTCAGCATGATGACGTTCTTGGGATGCGGCGCGAGCCCGTCATCCGACGCGTTCGGGATGTAGTCGAGCGGATAGCAGGCGCGGGTGTTCTCGGTGAGGCTGTCGTCATCGACATCCGGCATGCGGGTGCGCGGATTGAGCACGACATTTTCGAGCACCGTGCCAAAGCGGGTGATCGTCGCGTAAATCTCGGGCTCGGCCTTGGGCGACAGGTTGATGACCTTGGCGTAGCAGCCGCCCTCAAAATTGTAGATGCCGCGCGGACTCCAGCCGTGCTCGTCATCGCCGATCAAAGTGCGCGAGGCGTCGGCCGAGAGCGTCGTCTTGCCGGTGCCGGAGAGGCCAAAGAAGATCGCGCTGTCGCCCTTCGGCCCGACATTGGCCGAGCAATGCATCGGCAGCACGTCGCGCGTCGGCAGCACGAAATTGAGATAGCCAAACACGCATTTCTTGATTTCGCCGGCATATTCGGTGCCGCCGATCAGCACCACGCGCTCGGCGAAATTGACAAAGATGAAGGTCTCGGAGCGGATGCCGTCGAGTTCGGGGATCGATTTGAAATGCGGTGCATGGAGGATCGTAAACGCCGGCTGAAACCCGGGAAGCTCCGCCGAAGGCGGGCGGATGAACATGTTGCGCGCGAAAAGGCTGTGCCAGGGGCTTGGCGTCACCACACGCACCGGCAACCGGTATTCCGGGTCGGCGCCGCAATACAAATCCTGGACGAAAAGTTCCTGGCCCTGGAGATAGGCGAGGACGCGCTGATGCAGGCCCTTGAACTGCTCGGGCGTGATCGGCTGGTTGACGCTGCCCCAGTCGACCGTGTCGTGCGTGCCGGCCTCGTCGACGATATATTTGTCGCGCGGGCTGCGGCCGGTGTGCTTGCCGGTGTTGACGACAAACGCGCCACCCAGGCCAATCTCGCCTTGCCGCCGGCGCACCGCCTGCTCGTAGAGGAAGGGCATCTGCAGGTTCCAGTGCACCGGACCGAGGTGCCGCATGCCCTGCGCTTCGAGGTCGAATGACGGCTTCGGGCCCGTCACCGGGTTGTCCGTCTTATCCACGCGTTCCTCCATCATCGCCGGGCCGGCTTGCCGCGGGACCGGTTTTGGCTAGATAGCAGAATTCCACTCGCAAGCAAGCCAAAGACGACGCAACTTCCGGGCCAGCGATGTAAAATGCGCTATGCGCCGGACGCGGCACGCCCAGCGGTCGCGAGCGCAACCAGCGCGTGCCGCGCGCTCGCCGGATCAAACACGGGCGCCAGAGCATTATCCGCAAAATCGAGGCGCGCGGTTTCGTTGCCGCCGCGCAGATCGATGCCCTCGGGATCGATGCCCGTCATGCGCCAGTCGCCTGCCGCGCGGCGCAGCAGCCGCGTCGCGTAGAGCGCCACCGCGTCGGCATGATCGGCATTCATATGCGCGACGATCTCCGCCTCGGCTTCGGCCAGCGCCCGCGCATCGCCGGCGAAGCGCAATTCGTCCGGCTCCACCCAGGAGATGCGGCCAAACCCCGCCACCAGATGGCCACGGCCGATCGTGACCCGATACAAATGGAAATCGCCAAACCCGACGTAGGATGCGGCGCTCGGGTGGCGCGCGACAAAGCGCGTGAGGCATCGCGCGTCGTCGCAACGCCGCGCCTCGCCCAGCAGGCTCAGCCGCGGCGCTGCGAGCGGATCGCCGTCGGAAGCATGTTCGCCGCCGTCGAACAGCAGCGAGACCCGGCTGTCGGCAGCGATGTTGCGGCTGTGCTGCGCGAGGTTGGAGATGAAGAGCAGCGGACTGGCGTCTGTGTCGCAGGCGATAGCGACTAGCGAAGCATAAGGCCGCGCGGACGCACTTTCGGCGAGCGAGGTCGCCAGCACCGCATGCGCCTGAGTCCGTACCAGGCGGCGGCATAATCGGCTGCGCTCAACGGTTTCGTTCATCCCGCACCCTTTTTGTTCGGCGCCGAGCCGCCATATTTCACAGGGAACATATTATGCGCCGGTGTCGTATCATTGGCGACCCGCGCGGCTGAAAGCCGCCCTTGGGGGGACAAATCGTTGACGAACACGATCGCTCTTGTCGATGACGACCGGAATATCCTGACTTCGGTCTCGATGGCACTCGAGGCGGAAGGCTTTGCGGTGCGCTGTTACGCCGACGGCGCGGAGGCGCTGCGGGGGCTGTCGAGCCAGCCGGTCGATGTCGCGGTGCTCGACATCAAGATGCCGCGCATGGACGGCATGGAGCTGCTCGCGCAGCTGCGCCGGTCGACCCCGACACCCGTGATCTTCCTCACCTCGAAAGACGACGAGGTCGACGAGCTGCTCGGCCTGCGCATGGGGGCCGACGACTACATCAAAAAGCCATTTTCCCAGCGCCTGCTGATCGAGCGCATCCGGGCGCTGCTGCGGCGCGGCGAGCTCGCGCGCGAGCTCGAGACGGTGCAAGGCGAACCCCCGATCGTGCGCGGCGAATTGACCCTCGATGCCGGACGGCATCTGTGCACCTGGCAAGGCGGCCAGGTCGAGCTGACCGTCACCGAATTCCTGATCCTGAAATCGTTGGCGCAGCGGCCGGGGCATGTCAAAAACCGTGACCAGCTGATGGATGCCGCCTACGGCGAACACATCTACGTCGATGACCGGACGATCGACAGCCACATCAAGCGGCTCCGGAAGAAGTTCAAGGCCGTCGACAACGAGTTCGCGCAGATCGAAACGCTCTATGGCGTCGGTTATCGGTATCGCGAGCACTGACGCGACGGCGACCGCCGTAGCTTCCGAGCCGGCGGCGACGCCGGTCACGTCCATCGTGCCGGCGCGCAGCGAGACGCGGCACCGGCGGCGCTGGCGGCTGCCGCGCCTGTCACCGCTCACCCGGCGCATTATCGCGGTCAACGTGTTGCCGCTGGCGCTGTTGGCGCTCGGCTTTCTCTATCTCGGCAAGTTCGAGGCGAGCCTTGTCGACCAGCAGGTCGAGGCGCTGCGCACGCAAGGCGAGATCTTCGCCGCGGCGCTTGGCGAGGGCGCGGTGCTGGTCGATTCGCCAGACGGCGGCGAGATCCTGCTCCCCGACCTCGCGCGCCAGATGATGCGCAGCCTGGTCGCGCCGACCCACACGCCAGCGCGGCTCTTCGACCACGAAGGCCATCTGATCGCCGACAGTAAGCTGCTTACCGGGCCGGGCGACTCGGTCGAGGTGACGGAGCTGGCGCCACCCGACGACCGGAGTTCTGTGACCCGCGCGGTCGACGCCGCTTATGACTGGGTGGCGCGGCTTCTGCCTCAGCGACAAACCTATCCGCCTTATCGGGCGGGACGGACGGCCAGCGACTTTCCCGAGGCGGTTCGCGCGCTGCACGGCGAAAGCAGCTCGGCGGTGCGGCGTGACCCGGCCGACAAGGCATTGGTGATCAGCGTCGCGGTGCCGGTCCAGCGCTACAAGGAGGTGCTCGGCGCGGTGATGCTGTCGAGCGTCAACGGCGATATTGAAGCCGAGCTGCGCAATGTCCGTTTTGAGCTGCTGCGCATCTTCGGCGTCGCGCTGCTGGTGACGATCATGCTGTCGGTCTATCTCGCGACGACGATCGGCCGGCCGATCCATCAGCTCGCCGAGGCCGCGGAGCGCGCTCAGGGTCGCGGCGCCCGCGCCGAAATCCCCGATTTGACCCAGCGCGGCGACGAAATCGGCGATCTGTCGCGCTCGATGCGCCAGATGACCAACGCGCTGTGGCTGCGGATGAGCGCCATCGAAAGCTTCGCCTCCGATGTCGCGCATGAGATCAAGAACCCGCTTTCCTCGCTGCGCAGCGCGGTCGAGACCGCTGTGCGCATCGACGATCCAGTCAAACAGCAACGGCTCCTGGCGATCATTCTCGACGACATCGAGCGGCTGTCGCGACTGATCAGCGACATTTCCGACGCATCGCGCATTGACGCCGAGCTGAGCCGCGACGTCATGGAGCCAATCGACCTCGCCGAAATGCTGCGTGCGCTGGTCGACATCCACGAAACGACCCGTCCACAGGGCACCGCCCATATCGTGCTGACCATGCCCGAGCGCCGCCGTCAGCTGATCGTGCAAGGCATGGAAAGCCGCCTGTCGCAGGTCTTCCTCAACCTCATCAGCAATGCGGTGTCGTTCAGCCCGCCCGGCGCCGGCATCCGCGTCGGCCTGCGCGAAGACGGCCGCGCGGCGCTGATCACGGTCGAGGATGACGGGCCTGGCATCCCGCAGGAAAGGCTGACGACAATCTTCGACCGCTTCTACACCGAGCGCCCGGCCAGCGAAAAATTCGGCACGCATTCGGGTCTCGGGCTGTCGATCTCGAAGCAAATCGTCGAGGCGCATCGCGGCCGCATCTGGGCCGAAAACCGCCGCGACGCCGCCGGCGCGGTGTGCGGCGCGCGGTTCTTCATCCGGCTGCCGGAAGCGTGAGCGACAATCCTGTCCTCATCCATGCGACCGCGGTGGCGATCGGCGGACGCGCGGTGCTGCTGCGCGGAGCGTCCGGCAGCGGCAAATCCGACCTCGCCCTGCGACTAATCGACGCCGGAGCGAGGCTTGTCGCCGACGATTACAGCGAGCTGCGGCGCGAAGACGATGCCATCGTGGTGCGCGCCCCAGCATCGATCTCCGGCCTGATCGAGGCGCGCGGGATCGGCATTCTAAAGGTCGAGCCGCTCGCCGCGGCGCCACTGGCGCTGATCGCGGATTTGGTTGCAGCGCAACATGTAGAACGCTTCCCAGAGCCTGGTAGTGAAACGATTTTCGGACTGGCGATACCTGTGGTTGCGATCGCCCCGTTTGAGGCCTCGGCGCCGGCCAAATTGCGCTTTGCTCTGGCCGCGCTCGCGGGCGGCGGAACGCAGGCCGCGCCGGGCGCTTGACCCGGCACCGCGGGCGAACTCGGTCCGCGACCGCACATGGCGGCATGACTGCCATTGCATCAAGCGTGATGACGAAATCGCCGGACGGGGTTATATGGGCGACATGTCCCCACCCGCAGGCCGTCGTGGCCTTAGGCGGCATGGGGCCCGAACACCGAGTGGTCCCTGCCCCCAAAGCGACCGCATAGAGTGATCGACAAAACTCCTGACGCCACATCCAAGAATGTCGAGCCCCTGTAGCCGGGATCTCGCGCCCCCCTCCCTCTTCATCCGACCGACGGAAGCTTCACGCTGCCGCCCCGCTGAGGAGAGGCTTGCGCGATGATCGGCATCGTCCTCGTCACGCATGGCCGGCTGGCGACCGAGTTCGTCGCCGCGCTCGAGCATGTCGTCGGGCCGCAACGGCAGATCGCCGCGGTCTGCATCGGCGCCGATGACGACATGGAGCTGCGCCGGCAAGAGATTGTCCGCTCGATCGACGAGGTCGATACCGGCGAGGGCGCGGTGCTGCTGACCGACATGTTTGGCGGCACGCCGTCGAACCTCGCGATCTCGGTCATGGACCGCGCCAAGGTCGAGGTCATCGCCGGAATCAACCTGCCGATGCTGATCAAGCTCGCCAGCCTGCGCCAGACCGAGACGCTCGGCCGCGCCGTGGTCGGCGCGCAAGAGGCGGGGCGCAAATACATCAACGTCGCCTCGCAACTGCTGGCCGACGCCAAACGATGAGCGACGAGCTGCCCAGCGACTCGACAGAGGCTGAGGCAGCAGCGGCTGCAACCGCCAAACGCGTCGTCACGATCTGCAACCAGAAGGGCCTGCACGCGCGCGCCGCGGCGCGCTTCGTCAAGGCCGCGCACGAGTTCGACGCCGACATCTGGGTGCGCAAAAACGGGACGATCGTCTCCGGACGATCGATCATGGGACTGATGATGCTGGCGGCGGCGGCCGGTACCGAGCTACAAATCTCCGCCGCCGGCCCGGAAGCCGATTTGGCGGTCGAAACGCTGGCGCGCCTGGTCGAATGCAAGTTCGATGAGGGTTGCTGATAACGGCCCCGATGCCGAGGTCTCAAAGAAAGCTGGGCCTGATCCGGCTCGGGGGCATGACGAGCAAAAGCTGACCGGGATCGGCGTGTCGCCGGGGATCGCGATCGGCGCGGCCTATATCGGCGAGAGCGGGCCGTTGGTGGTCCACGAGATAGCGATCCCCGAGACCGCCGTCGTCGCCGAGCGCGCGCGTTTCACCGACGCCGTCACCAACGCTCAGAAGCAGCTCCGCAAGCTGAAAGCACATGCCGGCGGGCTGCCCGGCTCCGCCCCAGAAGAAATCGGCTACCTGCTCGATGCGCATCTCGCGATGCTGGCCAATTCGCGGCTGGTGCGCGGCGTCCATCAGCGCATCGCCAATTCGCGGATCAACGCCGAACGCGCGGTCGAACTCGAGATCGAGAACATCGCCAAAGGCTTCGCGCAAATGCGCGACTCGTATCTCGCGGCGCGGGTCGAGGATATCCGGGTCGTCGGCTCGCGGCTGATCCGCAACCTCGTCAAAAAGGCCTATGTGCCCTACGCGACGCTGAGCGACGGCGCGATCATCCTGGCCGAAGACGTGACCCCGGCCGATACCGCGCTGATGGACCCCCGGCGGGTTGGCGGGTTTGCCGCGGTTTTCGGCGGCCCGGAAAGCCACTCCGCGATCATGGCGCGCGCGCTGAGCCTGCCGGCGGTGATGGGTGTCAGCAACCTCGTGACCCGCGCCCGGCCCGACGCGACCGTCGTCATCGACGGCTCTGAAGGCGTGGTGATCCTCGACCCGACGCCCGAGACGCTCGCCTTCTACCGCGAGCGCCAGGAAGGACAGGTCCACGAGCGCCGCCGCCTCGCGCGGCTGCGCCGGCTCGCGGCGGTGACGCGGGACGGCGTCGAAATCCGCCTCGAGGCCAATCTCGAATTGCCGATCGAGCTCGACCAGGCACTCGGCAACGGCGCGATGGGGTTGGGGCTGGTGCGCACCGAGTTCCTGTTTCTCAACCGCGACGACCTTCCCGACGAGGACGAGCAATACGAATTCTATGCCGGGCTGGTGCGCGGGATGGGCGGAAGGCCGGTGACCCTGCGCACGCTCGATGCCGGCGGCGACAAGCTGCCCGAGGCGCTGGCCGCGCGCGTCTTTGACGATGCCGACGCGGCTCTCGGCCTGCGCGGCATCCGGCTGTCGCTCAAGGAGCGACGACTCTTCGATGTCCAGCTCGCGGCGATGCTGAGGGCCTCACGCGAAGGGCCGCTTCGTATCCTCTTGCCGATGATCTCGACCGTCGGCGAAATCCGCCGCACGCGCGAGGCGATCGATCAGGTCGCGCGCCGGCTACGCCGCCGCGGCGTGGTCATCCCCGAGACGCTGCCGCCGCTGGGGGTCATGATCGAGGTGCCGGGCGCCGCGCTCGCCGCCGACGCGCTGGCGATCGAGGCCGATTTCTTTGCGATCGGCACCAACGACCTGATCCAGTACACGCTGGCGATCGACCGCGGCGACGAGCAGGTCGCGCATCTTTACAACCCGCTGCATCCGGGCGTCCTGCGGCTGATCCAGTTCGCGGTCGAAGCCGGCTCGCGCCGGCGCATCCCGGTTGGGATTTGTGGCGAGATGGCCGGCGAGCCGCGTTACGCGGCGCTGCTGCTGGGTCTGGGCTTGCGCGAGCTGTCGATGTCGCCCGGCAACCTGCCGCGCCTCAAGCAGCGCATCCGCAACCTCGACATGATCGCCGCGACGCGGCGCGCCGAGGCGATCATGGACCAGTCGGATTCCGGCCGGATCGCCGCGCTGCTCGACGATTTCAACGCAATGGCGGCTCTAACATAGACCGGACAGGCTCAGGAGCCGGCCACGGACGCGGCCGACCCGTCGGGCCTGGCGTCGAGCACGCGGCGCAGTTTGGCGCCGAGCTCGTCGCGGCTATACGGCTTGCTGAGCAGCTCGACGCCTGGATCGAGCTGCCCGTGATGGACGATCGCGTTTTCGGTGTAACCCGAGGTATAGAGCACGCGCAGCGTGGGATCGAGCTTACGCGCCTCGTCGGCGAGCTTGCGGCCGCTCAGCGGCCCCGGCATCACGACATCGGTGAACAGCAAGTCGATCTTTTCGCCCTGCTGCAATATCGCCAATGCCTCCGTACCGCCCGGCGCCTCGATGACGGTGTAGCCGAGCTCGGCGAGCATCGCGCTGACCGTGGCGCGGACGATGTCGTCGTCGTCGACCAGCAGGACGGTTTCGCGGCCGGTCACCGTCATGCGCGCGGCCGGCAACGACGACGCGGTCTCCAGCGCGAGGCTGCGCGGCAGATAAAGTTTTACCGTCGTTCCCTGGCCCGGCTCGCTGTAGATCTTCAGATGGCCGCCGAGTTGTTTGACGAGGCCATAAACCTGCGGCAGGCCGAGCCCGGTGCCTTCGCCCGGCGGCTTTGTCGTGAAAAACGGGTCGAGCGCCTGCGCCATCGTCCCGGCATCCATGCCCGCGCCCGTATCGGTGATCGCGAACAGCACATACTGGCCGGGCAGGACCTCCGCGTGCTGCGCCGCATAGGCCTCGTCGAGCGTGGCATTCGTAAGCTCGATGGTGAGCTTGCCGCCGTCCGGCATCGCGTCGCGGCTGTTGATCGCCAGGTTCAGCACGGCGGCCTGGAACTCCGCCGGATCGACCGTCGTGTTCCAGAGCCCGGCCCCGACCGCGCACTCGACCGTGACGAACTCACCGACCGCACGGCGCAGCAGCGGCAACGCCTCCTGGATCACGGGCGCGAGGTTGATGGTCTGCGGCCGCAGCGGCTGACGGCGGGCAAAAGCGAGAAGCTGGCGAACGAGGCGCGTGGCGCGGTCGGCCGCGGTCATCATCATGTCGATCCGCTGCCGCGCGCGGTCGTCGCGACCGGCCATGCCGCGCAGCAGCCCAAGACCGCCGATAATGACGGTCAGCAGGTTGTTGAAATCATGCGCGATACCACCGGTCATGCGGCCGACGCTTTCGAGCGTCTGCGCTTGGCGCAGCGCCGCCTCATTGCGGCGGCGTTCGGTGACGTCGAGCAGCGTCACCACATAGCCGCCGTCGTCCGCCGGCCGGTGGAAGATCTCGATATGCTTGCCGTTTGCCGTCGCGAACTCGCTGAGCACCGGGCGCCCGTTGGCGCGCGAGGAAGCCGCGAGTTCGCGTAGCCGCTCCGCCATGGCCGCGTCGTCGAGACGCCCGGCGGGAAATGGGCTGCCGACGGTCATATCGGCGGAAGATCCCATCGCCACGGCAAACGAGGCGTTCAGCGCCCGCAGGCGGCCGCGTGAATCGAACGCGGCGACTCCCTCGCGGACGCTGTCGATCGTCGCTTTCAGAACGCGTTCCGAAACCGTCGCACGGCGCACCGCGCCGACCAGCAGCGCCGCGCCCAACAACAAGCCGAGCAGCGAGACGACGCTGCCGGCGATAAAGGTCGAGACGAGCCGCGCATCCGCAGCCGATGCCCCCTTGAGCCGGACGCTGAGCCGGGCACTCTCCGCGTCGCTGATCGCGGCCAGATCGGCGCCGATTTCCGTCATCGCCTGCCGCCCGAGATCGGTCTCAACGATCCCCTTCGCCGCCGGGTAGCCGGACGAGCGCATCAGCTCGATCGTCGAGGCCAACTCGTTCATCTTGGTGGTGATGTGCGCCTGGAGCTGGAGGATGCGTTGCTGCTGCTCCAGGTTTCCCGCCGTCGCGGTCTGCAGGTTCTGCATCAGCAGCGGCAGGCGATCCTTAGCGCGCTTATACGGCTCGAGGTAATCCTCGCGCCCGGTTATCAGAAAGCCACGCTGGCCGCGCTCGGCGTCCTGGATGGCTTCATCGACCGCGGTAACCGCGCGGATCGCCTCGAAATCGAGTAGCGTGTCGGCCCGCGCCTGCTGCGCCTCGGGCACATTGCGCGTCAACTGGACCGTCACGATCGCGACCACGATCACAAGCGGGACCGCGCCAACGAGCAACGCGAGGATGATCTCGGCCCTGGTACTCCAACCTCTCATCGAGGAGACGCACTCCACACGCGGACGGATCAACCTCCAACCGCAAACGTAAAGATGCGGCAGAGCGCTAAGATTTGCCAGGCGCCCAGTTTTTGTCCATTCGCTGGGGAACAGATACGACACCGGTGACGCGCCCCACTCGTCGGGCGGCGCAGGACGTTGACGACTTAAAGATATCTTTATATGTTCAACTCACGAACGCGCCGCGCGCCATAGGAGACACATCCCCATGCCCGAATTCACCGACTACAAGGTCGCCGACATCGCGCTCGCCGATTGGGGCCGCAAGGAGATCGCCATCGCCGAGACCGAGATGCCGGGACTGATGGCGCTGCGCGATGAGTTCGGCAAATCGCAGCCGCTGAAGGACGCGCGCATCGTCGGCTGCCTGCACATGACGATCCAAACCGCGGTGTTGATCGAGACGCTGGTGGCGCTCGGCGCAACGGTGCGCTGGAGCTCATGCAACATCTTCTCGACCCAGGATCACGCCGCTTCGGCAATCGCCGCCAAGGGCATCCCGGTCTTCGCCTGGAAGGGCGAGACCGAAGAGGAATACGAATGGTGCATCGAGCAGACGCTCTCCGGCCCGGGCGGCTGGAAGCCCAACATGATTCTCGATGACGGCGGCGACGCGACCAAGATCATCCACGACACGCACCCCGAACTCCTCAAGGACATTCGCGGCGTCTCCGAGGAAACGACGACCGGCGTCCACCGGCTCTACGAGATGATGCGCTCGGGCGCGCTGAAGGTGCCGGCGTTCAATGTCAATGACAGCGTCACCAAGTCGAAATTCGACAACCTCTACGGCGTGCGCGAAAGCCTCGTCGATGGCATCAAGCGCGCGACCGATGTGATGCTGGCCGGCAAGATCGCGGTCGTCGCCGGGTTTGGCGATGTCGGCAAGGGCTCGGCGGCGAGCCTCAGGAGCCAGGGCGCGCGTGTCATGGTCACGGAAATCGACCCGATCTGCGCGCTGCAGGCGGCGATGGAAGGCTATCAGGTGGTGACGATGGAAGAGGCCGCGCCAGTCGGCGATATTTTCGTGACCGCGACCGGCAATGTCGATGTCATCACCCTCGACCACATGCGGCAGATGCACGACCGGGCGATCGTCTGCAACATCGGCCATTTCGACAGCGAGATCCAGGTTGGCGCGCTGCGCAACTACGTGTGGGACGAGGTGAAGCCGCAGGTCGACGAAGTGATCTTCCCCGACGGCAAGCGCCTGCTCGTTCTAGCCAAGGGCCGGCTGGTCAATCTCGGCTGCGCGACCGGGCATCCGAGCTTTGTGATGAGCGCGTCATTCACGAATCAGGTGCTCGCGCAGATCGAGCTCTACTGCCATCACGGCAAGTACGAGAACAAGGTGTATGTGCTGCCGAAGCATCTCGACGAGAAGGTCGCCGCACTGCATCTCGACAAGCTTGGCGCCAAACTCACCAAACTTTCCGCCACCCAGGCGCAGTATCTCGGGTTGAAAGAAACCGGTCCCTACAAGCCTGAACATTATCGCTATTAGCAATTTTAACTATGTCGTGTTGATTTTGTTGAGAAAAAGAGGATCATTGTTGGCTCATTGGAGGGACCGTTTGGCCGGAGGGGCGCGGCCGCGACGGCCAGAGGCGTCGTGTCTTGATTCTCGTCGCTGCCATCACCGTTTTTACCGTGCTGATCGCCCTCGGCGGGCTGACGCTGCGCGAGCGTGCCAGGCTCAGCGAGGCCGAAGCGCGGCGCGACGCGGCGGAGGCGAACCGCGAGGGTCTCGCGGCGATCATCGGTACGGCACCACTCGCCGGCTTTCTGTGGCGCGCCGACGGCAGCGAGAGCGCGCTCGGCGCGCTGCCCGGTCGGGCCGCCGCCACGACCTTCACCGAGTTTCTCGCCCGCCTCGACACCGACAGTGCCGAGCGGCTCTTCACCCTTACCGCCGCGCTGCGCGCCAACGGCACGGTCTTTGTCGACACCTCGACGCTCAACGACGGGACTGCCTACGCATTAACCGGCAAGCGCACGGCGCGCGGGGATTCCGTGGTGTGGGCCGCCGATATCAGCCGGACGCGGGCGATCGAGGCGGCGCACAGGGCCTCGCTCGGCGCGACCGCGGCGCTGCGCGCGATGTTCGAAGCGGTGCCGGTGCCGGTGTGGCGGCGCGACGGCAGTCTCACGCTTGTTGACTGCAACAGCGCCTACGCCGCCGCGCTCGACACGACACGCGAGGCCGCGATCGCCGAGGGTCGCGAGCTGGCGCCTGAAAGCGGGCGCGGCAAGGCGCTCGAGCTGGCGCGCGCGGCGGCGGCCGGCACGTCCAGCACCGAGGCGCATCACCTGGTGATCGGCGGCTCGCGTCACCTGATCGAGATCACCGAGACACCCGACCGCGAGGGCGGCACGATCGGCTTCGCGATCGACCGCACCGACCGCGAAGCCGCAGAGGCCGAGCTGCAGCGCCACATCAGCGCGCATGGCGGCGTGCTCGAAAATATCCATGCGGCCGTCGCGATTTATGGCGCGGACAAGCGCCTAAAATTCTGCAATTCGGCCTTCGGGCTGCTGTGGGGCGTCGAGACCGACTGGCTCGCGTGCGGCCCGTCGCTCGACGAGATGCTCGAGCGGCTGCGCGAACGCCGGCGGATCCCGGAATTGGCCGATTTCCGCGCCTTCAAGCGTCAGCAGACGGCGATGTTCACGTCGCTGATCGAACCACTGCAGGAATTGCTGCACCTGCCCGACGACCGCACGCTGAGCCTCACCGTGTCGCCGCACCCGTTGGGCGGCCTGGTCTTTGTCTATGAGGACGTGACCGATCGGCTGGCGCTCGAACGCTCCTACAACACGCTCATAGAGGTACAGCGCGAGTCGCTCGACAATCTGTTCGAAAGCATCGCCGTGATCGGCAGCGACGGAAGGCTGAAGCTGCACAACCCGGCCTATCGCAAGGTGTGGGGCCTGAGCGAGGACGACCTCAAAGGCGAGCCGCATATCAGCGAGATCGTCGAAAAGACACGCCGCTTCTACGAAATTGACGGCCCGGGGGGCGGCAACTGGGCGGCGCTGAAGGCGCGAATCATCGCGCGCGTCTCGGGCGGCGCGCTGGTGCGCGACCTGCTCGACCGTGCCGACGGGACGGTGCTGCAGATCGCGACGGTGCCGCTGCCCGACGGCAACGTGCTGCTGTCCTACCAGGACGTCACCGACACCCAGCGCGTCGAGCGCGCGCTGCGCGAGCGCAACGAGGCGCTAGAGACCGCCGGGCGGTTGAAGAGCGAGTTTATCGCCAATGTCTCCTACGAGCTGCGCACGCCGCTTAACGCGATCATCGGTTTTGCCGAGATCCTGGCGAACGAGTATTTCGGCGCCCTGACCCCGCGCCAGCTCGACTACAGCCGCGGCATCCTCGACAGCTCTCAGCGCCTCTTATCACTGATCAACGACATCCTCGACCTGGCGACGATCGAAGCGGGCTACATGACGCTCGAAACCGCGCAGGTCGACATCCACGACATGCTCGACGCGGTACTGACGCTGACCCGCGAGCGGGCGCGCAACCAGAACCTCGAGCTGGAAATCGATTGCCCCGCTGGTATCGGCGCGGTCGAGGCCGACGAGCGGCGGCTGAAACAGGCGCTCTTCAACCTCGTGTCGAACGCGATCAAGTTCACCCCGCCGGGCGGCTCGATCCGCGTGCACGCGGAGCGGGCGACTGACGAGCTTGTGCTGTCGGTGGCCGATACCGGCGTCGGCATCCCGATCGCCGACCAGGCGCGTATCTTCGAGAAATTCGAGCGCGGCAATCCGAACCTCGCGCAGACCGGCGCCGGGCTTGGCCTGTCGCTGGTCAAGAGCCTGGTTGAGCTGCACGGCGGCACAGTGACGATGACATCGAGCCCGGACGAGGGCACGACGGTCTATTGCCGCCTGCCGACCAGTCACACGCCCGCGCCGGTCACAGCGATCGAGGCGCCGCGGGAGGCGACGGTGCATTAACGGGCGACCGGCACGCCCTTTGTCGTCGAGTATTCGAAATGCAGCGCTTCGCCCGGGTGGACGAGCGGATGGATGGCGTGCGCCGCCATCGCCGCCTCGGCAAAGCCGCTGAGGATCAGCTTCAATTTGCCGGGATAGGTCGCGATGTCGCCGATCGCGAAAATCCCGCCGCGCGAGGCCTCGCAAGTCGCGGGATTGACGGCGATGCGATTGTCATCGAATTTGAGCCCCCACTCGGCGAGCGACCCGAGCTGGGTCGCGAGGCCAAAAAACGGCAGCAGGCAATCGGCGCCGAGCCGGCGCTCGTTGCCGGCGAGATCGGCGACGATCACGGCCGAGAGACGGCCGTCCGCGCCGTCGAGCCCCGCGAGCTGATAGGGCACGACCAGCTCGATCTTTCCCGTCTCCGCGAGCTGCTGTAGCCGGTTCTGCGATTCCGGGGCGGCGCGGAACCTGGCGCGACGATGCACGACCATGACATGCTCGGCTAATTCGCTGAGCGACAGCGCCCAATCGACCGCGGAATCGCCGCCGCCGGCGATGACGATCCGCTTGCCGCGAAAATCCTCGCGCCGCCGCACCAGGTAGAAGACGCTGTTGCCCTCGAACGCCTCAATGCCGGCAAGCGGCGGGCGGTTGGGGCCGAATGCGCCGCCGCCCGCAGCGATCACCACCGCCCGCGCCGCTACCTTTGTGCCATTGGCGGTGGTGACGACAAAACCACCGCCGTCGGCCTGGTCGATCCCGGTCACGGCATGGCCGAGATGATAGATCGGGGCAAATGGCGCCGCCTGCTCGGCGAGGCGCTCGACCAGCAGCGCGGCATCGATTCGCGGATAACCAGGGATGTCGTAGATCGGCTTTTCGGGGTAGAGCGCCGCGCATTGCCCGCCGGCGATATCGAGCGCGTCAAAGACATGGCATTTCATGTCGAGCATGCCGCACTCGAACACCGCGAAGAGGCCCACCGGCCCGGCGCCGATGATCGCCACGTCAGTTTTAATGACCGTCTTGTCCATCCGGCGAATTTAGACACCCCGCGACGCCACGCAACCCGATGTTGCAGCAGTGCGGCCGGCGGGCATACAAGCAGGCATGGCAATCATCGATCTGCCGGATGAAAACGCGACGGCGGCGCTCGCGGCGCGGCTCGCTATGCTGGCACGGCCGGGCGACGTGATCGCGCTCAAGGGCGAACTCGGCGCCGGCAAGACGAGCTTTGTGCGCGCCTTTATCCAGGCGCGCGGCGGCGATGAGGACGTGCCGAGCCCGACCTTCACGCTGGTGCAGATCTACGACCTGCCGGGCGGCGCGGTCTGGCACTTCGATCTTTACCGGCTGCGCACGCCGGAGGAGGCCTGGGAGCTCGGCATCGAGGAGGCGTTCGACAGCGGTATCGCGCTGATCGAATGGCCGGAGCGGCTGGAGATGCTGCTGCCGCCGCGGCGTCTTCTGGTGACGCTCGATTTTGCCGCGGTACGCGGCGCGCGGCGCGCGACACTGGCGGGCGACAGCGCGTGGGCGCCGCGCCTCGCGGTCATCGCGGCAGAGATTTCGTGACAAGGCTCATGATTGAGCGCGAGGCCGCGATCGCCGAGTTTCTCGCCGGTGCTGGCTGGCGCGACGTTACGCCAGCGCCGCTCGCCGCCGACGCCTCGTTCCGCCGCTATTTCCGCCTCGTCGACGGCGAGCGCCGCGCCGTGCTGATGGATGCGCCGCCTCCGCACGAG
>Ga0210398_10001522_pt1 | contig 23739 bp, 17 predicted proteins | sample IncBWC4OmetaG_FD_161047 | JGI IMG/M metagenome (GOLD analysis project Ga0210398, IMG submission 161047) | Forest soil microbial communities from Barre Woods Harvard Forest LTER site, Petersham, Massachusetts, United States - Inc-BW-C-4-O | ecosystem: Environmental > Terrestrial > Soil >...
GCAAACCGGTCTCCGCCAGCATCTGCCGCGTGAACTTATCCATTCGCGTTGCTGTCGTCGGTCCGGCAGGCCCAACAGCCTCGTCCCGCACAGCCTCCACCGGCCCGACGTAATAGATGAACCGGTTCTTGAAGTCCACCGGCAGCTTCTCCCCTCGCGTCAGCATATCGGTCATCCGTTTATGCGCGGCATCCCGTCCGGTCAGCAGCTTGCCGCTTAGCAAGATCACCTCACCCGGCCTCCATCCCTTCACATCCTCGTGCGTCACGGTATTCAGATCCACCCGCCGCGCCGTTTGCACGTCATACTCCAACTTCGGCCACGCATCCAGCTTCGGTGGCTCAACCATCACCGGACCTGAGCCATCGAGATGAAAGTGCAGATGCCGCGTCGCCGCACAGTTCGGAATCATCGCTATGGGAAGGTTCGCCGCATGCGTCGGGAAGTCCATAATCTTCACGTCCAGCACTGTCGTCAGCCCACCCAGCCCTTGCGCTCCAATGCCCAGCCGATTCACCTTCTCGTACAGTTGAATCCGTAGCTCCTCAATCTTAGTCTTCGCCCCGCGCGCAATCAGCTCCTGCATATCGATAGGGTCCATCAGCGACTCCTTCGCCATTACCATCGCCTTCTCCGCAGTCCCGCCGATCCCGATTCCCAGCATTCCCCGCGGACACCACCCCGCGCCCATCGTCGGCACCGTCTTCAGCACCCACTCCACCACCGAGTCCGACGGATTCAGCATCGTGAACTTCGATTTCGCCTCGCTCCCGCCACCCTTGGCCGCAACCGTCACATCGACGTTACCGCCCTTCACCATCTCGACGCTCACCACCGCCGGCGTATTATCCTTCGTATTCTTCCGCGCCCCCGCCGGATCCGCCAAAATCGATGCCCGCAGCGTGTTGTCCGGATCGAGATACGCGCGCCGCACGCCTGAGTCGGCCATCTCCTGCACCGTCATCGTCGCATCCCACCGCACATCCATCCCAATCTTCAGAAACACCGTCACGATCCCCGTGTCCTGGCAAATCGGACGATGCCCCTCCGCGCACATGCGCGAGTTCACCAGAATCTGCGCCATCGCATCCTTTGCCGCCGCCGACTCCTCCCGCTCATACGCCCGCGCCAAACTCGTGATGTAATCCACCGGATGGTAGTAGCTGATGTACTGCAGCGCATCCGCCACACTCTGAATGAAATCTTCCTGCCGAATCGTCGCCATCGTGAGCCCGCTCTCTCCACAACCTACCTTCAGGTTAATCGACCGGCAGCCTTTCGGCCCACGAGGACGACGATCATCAAAACTTCAGCTTCTTATTTCGCATGCCCCAGCTCCGCAACAACTGCGGCAACTTTATCGAGTATCTCGATCCAGCCCTCCATTTGACCGCTGTTTTTCGCGCTCTCCATGGGGTCATTTCCAATGAAGGTGAGTTTCGTCTGGCCGTTTCCGAGATCCTCAAAGAGGGTCACGTCGTACGCTCCGTCTATGGCCTCATGTTCTATCCCTAATTCCGCAGGATCGACCTTGTTTCCCTTCGAGTCCGAAAAGTACATGGAGGAAACGATCTTCTCGTGCAGAACGATCTCGTGGTATTCAACCGCATTCCAGCCGCAGAGCTGCCCATCCGGCGCATTCATGCAGCAGAGAAGTTTTCCTCCAACGCGAAAATCCATCTCGCAAACGGGCGCAGTAAAACCCTTAGGCCCCCACCACTGCATGATGTACTTCGGGTCTGTCCACGCCTTCCAAACCAACTCGCGTGGGGCATCGAAAACTCTTGTAACGACCATCCGCTCAATTTCGCTAACCGTGTTTTCTGTCATCTCTGACCTCCTCTTTCTTCATTTGCTTTACAACTACATCCAGTTTGTCGAAGCTCTCTTCCCAGAATCGGCGATAGTTGAATGCCCAGTCGCTGACTGTCTTGATCGCCTCTGGCCTAAGCGTGCATACACTCTCTCGTCCACGCTTCGTCTTGATGACAATCCGCGCCCGCACCAGGTAGGCGATATGTTTTGAAATCATCTGCTGCGAGAGTGCAAACGGTTTCGTCAATCCATGCACAGTCGCAGGCCCATGCGAGAGTCGTTGGATCATCGCCCGCCGGGTCGGATCAGACAAAGCCGCAAATGTTGTACCCAGCTTATCCACAACCATATGGTAGTGGATATTTAATCGCTGTCAAGTGCCGGAATCGCCAGCCCCCAAACCATCCCGATTACATCCGCAACCGCGCCTGGGATCCCTACCCCTTCATCCTCCTCAATCTCTTTCTCTCCATGCTGGCCGCTATCCAGGCGCCCGTCATCATGATGAGTCAGAACCGCCAGGACGTGAAGGACCGTCTCCGCAGCGAACTCGACTTCGAAGTCAACCGCCGCGCGGAAGCCGAAATACAGTCCCTTTCTCAACGCCTCAGTCTTCTCGTGAACAAAGTCGAAGACGTCGAGGATCTCCTGCGTGCGGACACGCTGCCGGGCCGGTCAAAACCCGAGACCTCCAAAACCTGAGCGCGGCCCGAAAGGCCCGCGGCTGCAGAAGACGCCCTCGAGAAGAGCGCTTCCCACCTTTTCTGAACAGGCCGTCATCTTCCCGTCGCTGTTCCTCCACCCCGCAGCCTGGATTTAACCTGATTTTGACTCCCTCGCAGCCTGGCCTCTTCACGAGCATTGTTAGCCTCTTTTGCCATGGAGGTAAGCTATGCGCAAAACATTCCCCACGCTCGCTGCCATGCTCACGCTGCTTCTCACCGTGGCCGCTGCCGCTCAGGACCACGACCATGACTGGGATCGCAGCCAGATCCATCACGTCCTCCTCATCAGCATCGACGGCATGCACGCAGTCGATTTCCTGAACTGCACCAAAGGCATTCCCACCGTCAATAGTGGTGCGCCCTACTGCCCTAATCTCGCCGCGCTCGGCACCGCCGGCGTTAACTACACCGCCGCCAGCACATCCAAACCCTCCGATTCCTTCCCTGGCCTCATGACCCTCATGACCGGCGCAACCCCGCGCACCATGGGCGTCTATTACGACGACGCTTATGACCGCTCCCTCGACGGACCCGCCGTCACCACCGGCGACGGCAATGCCGCCGCTCCCTGCACCGCTGGCGCAGCCCCCACCGGTTACACAACCGAGTATGACGAAGGCATCGACTACAACCAGAACCTGCTCAACGGTGGCGCGCCTGGAGCCAGCCTCACCGATGGCGGCATCGCCTCCATCGACTCCCGGAAGCTCGACCGCAATCCCGGTGCCGGTTGCGCTCCCGTTTATCCCTGGAACTTCGTTCGCACCAACACCATCTTCGGCGTCATTCACAATGCCGGCGGATACACCGCCTGGTCTGACAAGCACCCGTCCTATTCCGCGGTTGCCGGTCCCGGTGGAAACTCTCTCGACGACTACTACGCGCCGGAGATCAACTCCGCCGTCGTTCCCCTCCCCGGCGTCACCACCGCTTCCGGAATTTCCTGCGTCACCGTGCCCGACACCAGCAACCTGGCGGCCTGGACTGACAGCTTTCAAAACATCCAGTGCTACGACACCCTCAAGGTCAACGCCATCCTCAATGAAATCGAGGGCCTCAATCACCTCGGAACGGCGCAGACCCGCACTCCGGCCATCCTTGGCATGAACTTCCAGGCGGTCAGCGTCGGCCAGAAGCTCATCGAGTCCTCCACCAAAGGCGGCTACCTCGACGCGTCCGGAACTCCCACCGCCTCTCTGCTCAGCGAGATCGAGTTCGTCGACGACACCATCGGCCAGATGGTCGACAAACTCAAAGACCGCGGTCTCTATGAGTCGACCCTCATCGTCATCACCGCCAAGCACGGCCAGTCCCCCATCGATCCCAACCTTTATCTCGCTGTCCCTGGCAAGAACAATGCTGGCATGTCGCCAGCCACCATCCTCGAAAGCCTGCTGCCCTATTCCGAATCCCCGGCTAACTCGACCGGCCTCGGTCCTACGGAGGACGACGTCTCGCTGCTGTGGCTTTCCAACTCCGCCAACACCGCATCCGCCGTCGCAACCCTCGAAACCAGCGCCAACCGGGCATTAGCGGGTATCGGCCAGATCTATTACGGACCGAGCCTCGCTCTCAACTACAACGTCCCCGGCCTGCCGCCCGACGACCCGCGCACGCCCGATATCATCGTCACCCCCAACGTCGGCGTCACCTACACCGGCAGCGCCACCAAACTGGCAGAGCACGGCGGCTTCGCGCATGACGATACGAATGTCATGCTCCTGCTCTCCAATCCCGCTTTCCCGCCGCACACCGTCTTCACCTCGGTCGGAACCAACCAGGTCGCGCCCACCATCCTGGCGGCGCTCGGCCTCGATCCCCGCGCGCTCGATGGCGTCCGCCTCGAAGGAACCGCCGTCCTTCCCGATGTCAATCTCAACTTCAACTGGTAAACGATTCGCACTTCAACCGGTCCCCGATCCAGCTCGAAGCAATCCGCGCCACGACCGCGAGCAAATCCGCGCGACCGGCTCGCAAGCCCTCAGGAAAACAGCCCAGCCCGCGAACGCCAACCAGCGTTCGTGGGCTTTTCTCCGGTCCCCGGGGAAAAGAACCAAACCCAAACCCATAACCACCACCGCCCCAAAACCCCAAACCAGCGAAGGCCAGGTTCACCCCACAGCAAGAAGCAAAATCCCACCGTCACCTAAACGTCGAGGCCATTCCACTCTGGGCCCACCACAAAGTTTCCTCCCCGTTCCATTTTGGAAAAGCCCCTGCCCATCGCACTCTTCCGCAAGCCGCTCCGTCAGCCCTGCCGACGTAAACAAAAGCGGCTATCGCCACGGAATCCCCTCCGCTCTCGCCTCCTGTGTCCCGATTCTCGAATCTCGCTGGCCGCCCCCTCCAAGCCATCATTTGGCATGAGTGGGATCGCGCTCTCTTCCCGTGCCCCCAACCTCGGAAGCCGGTTCCCTAAACTGAGGACCTGATCCAAACAGCCATCGCGGGAACCTAGCCGCATCGCCTGGCGTCTGTCGAAGGAGAGGAAACCCTCCCATGCCGATGGCCTCAGGCAACTCGAAAAGTGTGAACGCCGATCCGAACGTCACACCGTTGATCGACGTGCTGCTGGTCCTTCTGATCATCTTCATGGTGATTGTTCCCGTCCTTCCGAAAGGGCTCGAAGCAGCGCTGCCCCGGCAGGCGAAAAGTGAGCAACTGAGCCCGACACGCACCGTCGTCGTGCAGATCCTCGCGACCCCCGCGGGTCCGATTTACAAGATCAACAACGAAAGCGTGCCGGGAAAAATCGCATTAGCTGCGGAGCTGAACCGGATCGAATCGATGCGCGCCGAGAAAATTCTGTTCGTCCGGGGCGATCCAGCGCTGGACTTTCAATCTGTCGCCGAAGTCCTCGACATCAGCCGCACCGTCGGCATCGACCACGTCGGCATCCTGACCCCACATCTCGGCGCAATCGGATAGCGCTACCGCCGCCCAGCCCCGCTCCAGCCATCACCACAACCGCCACGCCCCCGCCACGCCCCCGCCCCGCCTTCCGCTCATCCCAAGGTACTGGCCCCACTCCCGAAAAGCGCATCTGACTCATTCCAAATATCTTGCCTTTCCCACCCACACCGCCGTCACGTTACTCAGGATTGCCTGCCTGTGACCGCGATTACGGGCCAATTCCTCTCCAGACGAAACAATCAGGTCAGGCGCCCCCTTGAGGAGTGCACAACCGGCCGCTCCCGCCGCCCGAGGGCCCTGCCTTCACCCGGCTCTCCGAGGAAGCCCGAATCACCATGGCATACGCTGTCCTTCCCGAGATTTCCCGCCCACCCGCCAGCTTTCCGAAACTGCAACCCGCGCCTCAATTCTCCCTCGACCTCCGCATTCGCCTCCCCCTCGATGGCGCAGCCGCCGAACATCGCCTCGTCACCTCCATCGAGGCCACCGTCTTCGCCGTCCCCGGCCATCGCGACACCCTCGAAACCGCCGGCCGCATCGAGGCCCGCATCCTTCGCTTCGATGACCCGGCCGCCGTCGCCCCGTTCCGCTCCGCCCTTCCCGATGCCGTCGAAGAAGTGCGTGCAGAAGTCTTCGCCGCCGACAATCGCCTCCGCCCCGCGCTGACCGAAGGCCTCGGCATCCGCAGCCGCCGCGTCTTCGTCATCGATCGCGTCGAACTCGGCGCCAGGTTCCATGGCCGCAGCCTCGGCCACGCCGCCGTCCTCCGCCTCATCGACCTCTTCGGTCAGGACGGCGCCGCCGTCCTCCTCATGCCCTTCCCCCTCCAGTTCGACGACGCCTCCTGGACCCCCCAGGAAGCCGCCCTCGAAGCCGCGCGCATGGGCGTTCCCCGCCTCACCCAGCAGGAAGCCCTCGGAAAACTCCGCACTCACTGGAGCCGGATGGGCTTTCGCCGCCTCGGCACCGGCGACTACTACGCCCTCAATCCGGAATTCCTGCGCCCCGCCTTTCTCGTCTGATCCAGCACATCACGGCCCGCATCGCCGCAGACCGGATCATCGCTGATCGCGCCATCGCTGGCCGTCTTATCGCTGATCGCTTTTCCGCTACTCTGTAACCATGGGCGTAACCCAATCCTCCCCTGAATCCTTCGACGTCCTCGTCATCGGCGCCGGCCCCACCGGCATGGCCTGCGCCATCGAAGCCCAGCGCGCCGGCTTTCGCTCGGTCCTCGTCGATAAAGGCTGCCTCTGCAATTCCCTCTTCCATTACCCCGCCCACATGACCTTCTTCACCACCTCCGAGCTGCTGGAGATCGGCGACATCCCTTTTCCCTCCACCAACGCCAAGCCCACCCGCAACGAGGCCCTCGAGTATTACCGCAAGGTCGCCATGTTCTATAAGCTCGACATCCGCGCGTATCAGCGCGTCGAGTCCGTCACCGGCCAGGATCTGAGCTTCACCGTCCGCACCCGCGATGAGTTTGACCGCGAACGCATCTACCATTCCCGCAAAGTCGTCGTCGCCACCGGCTACTACGATCTCCCCAACCTCATGAACCTCCCCGGCGAGAATCTCCCCAAGGTCCACCACTATTACAACGACCCGCATCCTTATTACGCGATGGATGTCATGGTCATCGGTGGCAAGAATTCAGCCGCCATCGCCGCCCTCGAGCTCTGGCGCCACGGCGCCCGCGTCACCCTCGTCCATCGCGGACCCACCATGCACCGCCACGTCAAGTACTGGATCCTCCCCGATATCGAGAACCGCATCAAAAATGGCGAGATCACCGCATATTTCAATACCAGTGTCGTCCGCATCGATCCCGACACCGTCACCCTCCAGACGCCCAACGGCTCGCGCGTCCTCCCAAACGATGCCGTCCTCGCCATGACCGGCTACCGCCCCGATTTCGAGTTCCTCGAATCCCTCGGCGTCCGCATCGAGGGCGAATATCGCTGCCCCATCTGCGATCCCCGCACTCTCGAAAGCAACGTTCCCGGCGTCTATCTGGCAGGCGTCATCGTTGCCGGCGACCGCACCAGCGAAATCTTCATCGAGAACGGACGGTTCCATGGACGTCAGATTGCCGAGGACCTGAAACAAAGGCTCAAGTCACCCGCCGGCGAACTTGCCGGAACCGGTCTCCTGGCCAGCCCATAGAACTTTCGTTCTTCTTCCAGTTTCGCCGCCGGGTGTAGGATCACTGAAAACCCCTGGTAAATCCGCAGACAGGGAACGGCCAAGAGACCCTCCCGCACATTGCGGAATCGCTCCTGACGCAACACGGTATCCCCTTTTATGCCGCTGCTCAGACCCCGATCGATTCGCGGCCAGTTTATGGCTGCCCTGATCCTCTTCGAGATCATCGTCGTGGCCATCTTCACGCTCCTGCTCGTTCGCCAGCTGGACACCGAAATGGCCCAGCGCATGCACCGCCGCCTGGAGAGCCAGGCGACCCAGATCTCCACGCTGGGCAGCCTCGCCCTGGCCGACGCACGTCCGGACTCCTTTGCCCGCGTCGTCGCCACCATGGCAAAGTCCACCAGCGTCAGCGCCGTGCAGATCACCGACCTCCAGGGCAAATCCCTCGCCTCCACCGACCCCACCTCCCTCGGCAGGTTCACCCTTACCGCCAAAGAAAAATCCCTTCTGCACCCGCTTCCCGGCCCGGTCATGTTCCGGTCTCCGTCGCCCAGCCGTTCTCCGTCCTTCTCCCTCTCTCCGTCTACAAAATCCCAGTGGGAAGTCGTTGCCCCCATCGTCGACGACAAGAACCGCGTCCGCGCCCTCGCCTGGATTTATCCCAGCGACCGCCAGGACCAACAGGACCGCCAGGCTCTCCTGCGCATCACCGCCATATGGGCCGCCTTCGTCCTCGCCGCCTGCACCGCTATCGCCGCCTTCCTCGCGCAGTCCATCACCCGCCAGCTCGGGCTGCTCACCCGCGCCACCCGCCGGCTCATCCAGCACCCTGAAGACCCCGGCGACGAATTCCCCCTCCCCGTCAAAACTTCAACCGAAGCCGCCGAGCTCACCATCGCCTTCAACCGCATGGTCGCCGCCATGCAGGACCAGCGCGCCGGTCTCAACGAAACCCTGGCGCTGCTCGACTCCATGCTCGCCAACGCCCCCATCGGGTTCGCCTTCTTCGACCGCAAATACCGCTTCGTCCGCGTCAATCAGTTTCTTGCCGACATGAACGGCTACTCCTTCGCCCTCCATCTCGGCCGCGGCGTCACCGGCATCCTCCCGCCTGCGACCGCCGCCAAACTCGAACGCTGCATCGAGACCGTCTTCCAGACCGGCGAGCCCGTCCGCAACCTCGAGCTCACCTGGGAGCCTGAGCCCCGCCGCCCCCGCAGCTGGCTCGCCCACCTCTATCCCGTCCGCACTGAAACCGAAACCACCCGCTGGGTCGGCGCCATCCTCGTCGATGTCACCGAGCAGAAACGTGGCGAAGAAACCCTCCGCCGCACCGAAAAACTCGCCGCCGCCGGCCGCCTCGCTGCCTCCATCGCCCACGAGATCAATAATCCCCTCGAAGCCGTCACCAATCTCCTCTATCTCATCCGTCAGGAAGACCTCGCCCCGGAAACCCGCCACTTCGCCGAGCTCGCCCAGCAGGAAGTCACCCGTGTCGCGGAAATCACCCAGCAGACCCTCCGCTTCTACCGCCAGTCCACCCTTCCCGCCAACACCAACGTCGCCGAGCTCCTCGACTCCGTCATCACCCTCCACCTCGGCCGCATCCAGACCCTTCAGGTCGACCTGCAGCGCGACTACGACCGTAGCTTCCAGCTCTTCTGCTTCGCCGGCGAACTCCGCCAGCTCTTCGCCAACCTCATTGGCAACGCCCTCGACGCCATGACGCCGGACGGCGGCCGCCTCCTCATCCGCGCCCAGGCCTCCAGCCAAAATGGAGTCGCCGGCATCCGCATCTCCGTTGGCGATACCGGCTCCGGCATCACCCAGGATGCCCGCCGCCACATCTTCGAGCCCTTTTTCACCACCAAAGAAGCCACCGGCACCGGCCTCGGCCTCTGGGTCAGCGAACAGATCATCCGCAAGCACCATGGCTCGGTCCGCGTCCGGAGCCGCGCCACCGGGGCCACCGGAACCGTCTTCAGCATCTTCTTCCCCGCCACCGGCGTCGAACCCGACACCGCCACCGCCGAACCCGCCAGCGAAACCGTCTCTTCCTGACCTCGATACCGCCGCTCACGATATCGCCCTATCGCCACTCGTACAGCCACATCGCCGCTCATACCGGCGCTCAGTACCGCCGCTGACAATACCGCCACTCACTGTGCCGGCACTCATAACGCCGCTCCCAGTACCGCCGTTGACGATACCGCCACTCACTGTGCCGGCACTCATACCGCCGCTCACAATCCTGCCGCTCATACCGGCGCTCTCAGTACCGCCGTTGACGGTACCGCCACTCACTGTGCCGGCACTCATACCGCCGCTCACGATATCGCCATATCGCCACTCGAACAGCCATATCGCCACTCATACCGGCGCTCCCAGTACCGCCGCTGACGATACCGCCGCTCACTGGAAACCCAAAACCATCGCCCCAAAAACTGGAAGGCCAGGTTCACCCCACAGCAAGAAGCAAAATCTCTCGCCCACCCGCGTGTCCATTCAATTCGATTTCCGCTTCACTCGAACGTGCGGCTTCGTACCAGTTTGGGATTCACAACCGCTCACCTCAAAACGGAAGGCCAGGTTCACCTCACGGTGGGAAGCTCCGAATCCCCTCCGAAACCGTCCGCCTCCCGACCAACAACCACTCCCAAAAAGCCGCTCCTCGAGACCACCCGCGCGCGCGGCTGAAACCCGGGGCCCAAGACCACCCCTGAAGGCCGCCCCTGAAAACCACTGGCGCGCGCGCGTCCGAAAACCGCTGCCCGGAACCACCCCTGCCAATCGCTGCTGAACCCAAAAACCACCCCCCAAAAACTGGAAGGCCAGGTTCACCCCACAGCAAGAAGCAAAATCTTTCGCCTCCCCGCGTGTCCATTCAATTCGATTCCCGCCTCACTCGAACGTGCGGCTTCGTACCAGTTTGGGACCAGGACCAGCACCGCTCTCGACTCCTCTCTTCCGCACGACGCTGAGCCTCAGCCAGCCCCCTCGGTCCATCCCCCGCTGCTCCCACCCCTCCTGCCTCTTTCCACATCGCTTTTCCCAACCGCCGCTCGCCGAACGCTGAGCGCTGTTTTTCTGTACCCTGCTCCCTGTACCCTGTACCCTGTTTTTCTTCCGGAGGAACCACCCGCAATGCTCCACCGCGCAAGCCGCACCGCCGCCGTCCTGCTCCTCGCCACCCTCCCGCTCTTCGTCGCAGCCCAAAAGAAGAAAGCCGCTCCCGCCCCAACCCCAGCCGCCGCCACCGATCCCGATCACGGCCCCTGGTCCGAGCCCCAGCCCGCCGTCGAGAAACTCGACCTCACCATGTACGCCCGCATCCGCGAAGAAGGTCTCCTCCACTCCCACGTCATGGACTACGGCTCCGCCCTCGCCGACGACATCGGCCCACGCCTCACCGGCTCCCCCAACATGGCCAAAGCCAATGCCTGGACCCGCGATCAGCTCACCGCCATGGGCTGCGTCAACGCCCACCTCGACGACTGGGGTGAATTCGGCATGGGCTGGCAGCAGCTCAACACCTGGGTCCGCATGACCGCTCCCGATACCGCTGTCTTCATCGCCCAGGCAACGCCCTGGTCGCTCCCCACGAGCGGCCCCATAACCGCCGAAGCCACGTACGTCAACATCCAGGCCGACGAAGACTTCGCCAAATATCAGGGCAAGCTCGCCGGCAAAATCGTGCTCCTCGGCGAAATGCGCCCCGTCCCGCCCGTCGATGCCGCTCTCTTCGAGCGCTACACCGACCAGCAGCTTGCCGACATCGCCAGCTATCCCGAGGAAGGCGGACCCAACGCCGCCCTCCGCGACCGCCTCCGCAACTACGCCCAGCGCATGCGCCTCACCGACAAGCTCGTCCAGTTCCTCGCCGACGAGAAAGTCGCCGCCGTCATCCGGCCCTCCCGCGACGCTCAGCACGGCGGTGGCTCCGGCGGCACCATCTTCGACGACAACGGCGCCGCCATGGGCCGCACGCCCTACATCCGCGGCCACGAAATGAAAGTTCCCACCGTCGTCATGGCCATCGAAAGCTACGGCCGCGTCTATCGCCTCCTCGAGGCCCACGTCCCCGTCTCGATCGAGATGAACGTCGAAGCCAAATTCACCGGCGACCACGAGCATGGCTACGACACCGTCGCCGAAATCCCCGGCACCGATCCCGATTTGAAAGACCAGGTCGTCATGGTCGGCGGCCACCTCGACAGCTGGATCGCCGGCACGGGCGCCACGGACAACGGCGCCGGCACCATCGTCGCCATGGAAGTCATGCGCATCCTCACCGCCCTCCATGTCCAGCCGCGCCGCACCATTCGCATCGCGTTATGGTCCGGCGAAGAAGAAGGCCTCTTCGGCTCCCGTGGCTACGTTAAAGAACACTTTGGCTCGGCGCCGCTCTCCACCGCACCCGACCAGGCCGCCCTGCCCGAATTCATGCGCCGGCCTTCCGGCCCACTCGAACTCAAACCCGAGCAGCGCCTCATCTCCGCCTACTTCAACCTCGATAACGGATCGGGCAAAATTCGCGGCATCTATCTCCAGGAGAACGCGGCCGTCGGCCCCATCTTCGAGCAGTGGATCGAGCCCCTCCGCGACCTCGGCGTCACCACCATCACCATGCGCAATACCGGTGGCACCGACCATCTCTCCTTCGACGCGGTCGGCATCCCCGGCTTCCAGTTCATCCAGGACCCGCTCAACTATGAAACCCGCACCCACCACTCCAACATGGACGTCTACGAAGAGCTCCAGCCCGGCGATCTGAAACAAGCCGCGACGGTCGAAGCCATCTTCGTCTACAACGCAGCCATGCGCGACCAGATGCTCCCGCGCAAGCCGCTCCCCCACCCTGAGCTCCGTCAACAACAGGACGCGCCGCTCAAAAACCTCTTCCCCGACGCCGTGGCGCAATAGCCAGCCATGGATCGTCGTCGTTCCGCAGGCCCCAGCCTCGTCGCACCACGCTGGGTGCAATCAGGCTGGGGCGGTTCCCCCCTGTTCATCACGGTCCTCTGTCTCGGCACCGCTAGGGCAGCGAGATTTGATAGAGGTTCCGGTGGACCGAGACGTTCACCCAGGCATACTGCGCCGGGTTCTTGCCCGGCACCAGGGCTCCGCGCCCCACCGACTCCGCTCCCGGAACCACGCTCGGTTCGGCCAGCGGCGCGATCCCTCCCTCCGGAAGTTTCGGCAGGCTTTCCCCCGGACCCACAGGAATCGCCAGGCTTCGCCCCGGACTGGTTCGCGACGAATCCTCCACAGACACAAACAGGAACTTCCCGTCCGTGGACCAGCTCGTTACGCAGTAGGGCGCGCAAATGCGCCGCGGCACTCCCTCGGCCAGCGGAATTGCCATGATCGCGGGAACGCTGGTCTCCGGCGCTCTGGGAACCTCAGCCGTCACCCATCGCCGGCCTGGAGAAACAGACTGGAATTCCCCGATGGGATACGGCACGACCTTCGCGCGGTGCGACCCATCCGCACTGACCTGCTCCAGGTAGTTTTTGTTTCCCTCCGTCTGCTCGACCAGAATCTGCCCGCCCGCGCCAAAATGCGGCCACCGTGCACCCGCAACATTCACTTTCATGGCGGGTAAACTTCCGTCCACGGGCGCTGTCCACAACTCCATGCTTCCGTCCCGCGCAGCGGTTGAATACACCACTTGTTTGCCATCCGGCGAGAGATCGAACCCGATCATGGAAATCCCGGAGAACACCGCCTCGCTTTTCCCCGACTCCACCACCGTTCGCCAAAGTTCCGCGTCCGAACTCTCCCCCCGCCGCAAAAGGTAATAAATAACGCTGGCATCCGGGCTGAAAACAGGAGAGGACCAAACGACCACTTCACCCTCCGAAGAAAGCGGTCGCTCCCCGCGCTCGTCGTGTATCCAGAGGGAGCTTTCATGCACGCCCACCGAAGTGATCAGCGCTCGTCCCCCCGGTTCCACCGCAATTCCGTCCTCTTCCGTTGGTCCAAAGGTGATTTGCTCCGGCTTTCCTTCCGGAAAATCCTGCCGCCAGAGGTGGCTTCGTCCCCCCACGGCGGCCGTGAAATACATCCATCGGCCATCCGGCGACCATCCAGCCGAGACGCACGCGCCGTCGGGTCCAACCACTCTCGACGGACTCTGTCCCTCGAGAGCAATCAGCCGGCACGGCCCCCATTCGCCGTTTCCGTTCATTTCCACTACCAGGGCCCAGTGCCGATCCGGAGATGGATACGCATCATGCGCCATGCCGCGCTCGTGCGCGGGGAAATAGATCTCGCGCAGCCCCGAGCGCGTCGGCGACGCCGTGACCACACCCAAATGGAGGCCTTCCCCTGGCCGAAACATGGAAAACAGCAGATGCTGCGGGTCCAGCCACACCAGTCCCGCGGCATTCTTCATCAGAACATGAGGCTCGCCTCCCAAAACGGACACCTCGTACGTGGAAAACACGGTCGTCTCCATGACCGTGTACGCAATCTCCGCTCCATCCGGCGAGAAGGCCGGCCCGTATTTCGGCCGTGCGTCGTCCGTCACCCGCCTGGCCTCTCCGTTCGGAAGCATCTTGACGTAGATCTGATCCGACGTGAGAAAACCTTCGTCTCCGCGGATGAATGCCACCATATGCCCATCCGGCGAAAGCACCGGCGCCACCGCCGAGTCCGTGAAATCTGTGAGCTGCATGTACCGCTCCGGCGGGCGATGGCGCGATCGATAAAGAACCCTGCCGCCCAGGGCAAGAACCACGCAGGCCAGGACAGAAGCGGCCAGCAGAATCCATTGTGCCCGTCGGTTTCTCGCGACCCGGCCGCCCGGCGCGAGAGCCGGGGCCGTCGGCGGCTGGAAAATCTCTGTTTCTGGCGGCAGCTCCACGCGCGCGCTCGCCTCACTGGGGAGCGCAATAAAGCGGTATCCGACCCGCGGAATGGTTTCGATGTAGCGGGGAGAGCCTGCCGAATCCCCCAGTGCGTCGCGCAGTTTCTGGACCGATTTATTCAGCCCGTGGTCAAAATCGACAAACACATCCGACGGCCAGAGGCGTCGCCTGAATTCTTCCCGCGTCACGATTTCGCCCGGAGCTTCGAGAAGCAACGACAGGACCTGAATCGGCTGCTGCGACAACCGGATCTTCACGCCGTTCTTTGTGACCTGCCGCGTCCTCAGATCCAGCTCAAACTGGCCAAACCGGACCGTGTTTTGAGTGTGTGAAAGGGCCATTCCACACTCGCCAGACCGCGAGCCCCGAGTCTAGCACTCCGGGGAGATTGGGGACAACTTCCTCCAACTGATTGCTACAGACAGATTTCCTCGGGGACAAACAATTCGCCAGCCAGGTATTGCTCCTGCCTGGCCGGTTATGGAAAATCGGACCCGCTCTGTGGAGCGAAGACCAACCAGCAGGCGCGGTCAGAACCACAACCGCGCCCGGAATCAGAGGAGAGACCGGACATGCAATCGACATTCAGAAAGCACTCACGTTTTTTGATCCTGCTCGCTGTCGGAATGGTCGCGGCGATCGGTGCCGCCCGTGCAGATGGCTGGCGGGATGATGACGACAAATTAGCCCAAATCACGGAACTGGAACAGCTCCACGCCACCTTTCACGCGGCCGTCACCGTGCACGATCCGGTGAACGGCGATTCGCCTGCGGTGATCACCCAGCGCATCCGCCAGGCACTCTCGATCTTCGCCAGAGACGGCGAACTCACACTTGTCAACACCACGGCTACGGCCGGAAATTATATCGGCAACGGCGATCCGGATGATCCCGCCACGTGCCCTCAACCCTCAGGCGACACGTCTGCCACGGGTCAACAGGGCACGCTGTGCACGCTTTTCAAGTATGTTGCCGGCGGGTTGCAGGCCGCCAATAAGTTTGTGTCGCTTTCCCCGGCGTATAAGACCAAATTTGTCCCTGAAAGGGATGAGGACGGCCAATGGAAATCATCCGTCTATTTCGAATGCCATTACTTCGACGTGTCCCTGGATCCAGCCACCGGCCAACCGAATTGGACAGCCAAAAGCCACGTTGACCTGGACGGCGAAGCCAGAAAGATCGACGGGCGGTGGTTATTGACGCACGTCAGCTCATCCGCCGTTGGGGTTCCGATTCCGTGAAGCGCTGAACGGGATCGCGGTTCCACCGCGATCCCATCCATCCTCTCAGTGTCCGGTCGCCGCGTAGAAGTCCACCAGGTCGTGCTTGAACTGCTTCAGCGCCTCCACGTTCAGGTACACCATGTGCCCCGCCGGATAGTAGGTGAAGCGCACATTCTTCGCCAGATCCGGAGTCAGCATCATGTGGGCAATGTCGTACTCCGTGATGAAGAATGGCGTCGCCAGATCGAACATCCCGTTCGCCGACATCACCTGCAGCTTCGGGTTCTTGCGCATCGCGTCGGCCAGGTCGCTCGCCAGGTAAGGCAGCCCTGCCCGTCCGCCGCCACCACCGCCGCCAAAGCCCCGCTGCCCCGGCAGAACATGGTGCATATCCCACGGCACTTCCGACTCCGTATGGACGTGGTACGTGTCCGTGGTGTCGTACTTCAGCTCGCCGGTCAGATAGTTATGGAAGGCCGCGATGAACGCGCCCTCGATGCCCGTGTCGGACGGATCGTAGCCCGGATTCTCGCCGGCATTATCGACATCGGTTCCTTCAAATCGCGCGTCATACCGGCCCAGAATGTCGCCTTCATCCCGCATCAACTCCTTGCGGAAGCGGGTCGGGTTGATGCGCAGCTTGGCTTCCTTCACGTACTGCACGCTGAGTCCGGTATAGCCGGCGACCTTCGTCGCAATCGCGTCGAATTTCTCCGGCGCAAGCTGGTCGCCCTCGCGCAGTGCTTCGGCATAATCGCCGCGCGCAAACGTACGCACCTCCTGGAGGTACGCCTTCACGTCCGCGGGCTTGTTCGGGATTTTGTCATGGTACCAGGCGATCGCCGCATACGAGGGCAGCGTGCCGATATAGTTCTCGTCCAGCCCCGGCGCCATCACGTTGTAGTTCAGGATCGACGACAGCAGAACCACGCCGTTCAGCGAGATGCCGTCTCCCTCCAGCGCATCCGCCAGGCCTGCCGAACGCGGCGTGCCGTAGGACTCGCCAAACAGGTACTTGGGAGAATTCCACCTCTGGTTCACCGTCACCCAGCGAAGCACGAACTTGTCGAAGGCTTTAATGTCCTGATCCACACCGCGGAAATCCTTGTCCGTGCCCTTACCCACCGCTTTCGAAAAGCCGGTCAGCGGCGCATCGACAAAGACCAGGTCGCTCTTGTCCAGCAGGCTGTATTCGTTGGGAACAAGGTGGTAGGGCGCCGGGCCCGTGGCCTTCGGGCTGTCGGTTTCAATGCGGACAGGGCTGAACGATCCCATGTGCAGCCAGACCGTGGCTGAGCCGGGTCCGCCGTTGTAGAAGAAGGTCACCGGACGCGTGTTGGGATCGGCACCGTCGAGCGTGTAGGCGACCGAAAAGATGCTGCCGTACGGATGGTCGTCTTCACCATCGCGGATCAGCAGCGTCCCGGCCGTCGCAGTGTAGTGCAGCGCTTTGCCCTCGAGGTTCAGATCGTGATGGGTCACCGAGCTCTTCTCGGGCGGGATGGGCGGCGTCTTGTCGCCCTGATTCGCTTCGCCGGCATGGGCCTCATCGGAGCGCGGCGGGCGCTGCTGTTCCTGGGCATTCACCTGCTGTGCAGTGCAGAAACAGGACAATGCGCCCAACGTAAGGGCGCAGGCAATACGCTGCAACTGGCTCAACGTGACCTCCAAAAGTTGTAACGGCTGGAATGTGGGTAACGATAATGGGGTAATCGTTGTATCAGTGACGAATCAGCGTCGGATTCAGTCTCACGCACATGAAAAATTAAGGCAAGCCCAGGAAATAAGCAGCAGGACGCGCTCAGGCGCCGGTTCCGCGCACCACCACGTTCGCCGTCTGGACCAGAATCCGCAGGTCGAGCCAGAAGCTCCAGTTTTCCACGTAGGCGGTGTCCAGAGCGATGTACTTGGCGAAGGAGGGGTCGTGGCGGGCCTGTACCTGCCACAGCCCGGTCAGTCCGGGCAGCACTTCCAGCCGCCGGAAGTGTTCCAGTTCGTACTTCTCCACCTCGGAAGCGATGGGCGGACGCGGACCCACGATGCTCATCTCGCCTCGCAGCACATTCAGGAACTGCGGCAGCTCGTCGAGCGAGTATTTGCGCAGAATGCGCCCGAGGCGCGTCACCCGCGGATCGTTCGAGACCTTGAACAGCACTCCATCCCGCTCGTTCAGGGCCGTCAGGTCCTTCTTCAACCGGTCCGCATCATCGACCATGGTGCGGAACTTGAAGCACGGAAACACCCGGCCCCGCTTGCCGATCCGGTCCGCAATATAGAAGGTCGGGCCTTCGCTCTCCAGCTTGATGGCGATGGCGATGGCCAGCATCACGGGAGCCGTGACGATCAGGGCCAGCAGCGACAAAACCGTATCCACGACCCGCTTGCAGAACAGCCCAATGATCCGCGGCTGACCACGGTGCAGCGAGGCCATCGGGAAAATTCCCAGGTATTCCACGGGGGCGTTCGTCGTCAGCTCGCTGTAATAACCGGAGATCGCCCGCACATCGATGTCCAGTTCGCGGGCATCCTGCAACAGGCGAATCGCGCTTTCGGTGGGGTAAAACTCAGCGATCACCAGCTCATCGACGAAGTGCTGGCGGGCGAGCTGGCGGATCTTGTCCACGCCGCCGAGGATCTGATCCGGCATGATCTCCGCGCTGACCGGCGATCCGGGAGCAAAAACGAAACCTACAAAACGGTAGCCGAGCCGGCGGTAATCGCGGATGTGGCGGCTCAGGGCGTAGCTCAGCTGGCTCGTCCCCAGGATCATCACGTTGCGCAGCTCGATGCCCTGCTCGTACTGCTTGTATCGCGAATAGCGCCACACGACGCGCCGGACACACAGGGTGACCGTCGCCAGTCCCACCAGCAGCATGATCAGCACCCGGGAAATTCCCACCGCGTGGAACATGTACAGGATGCCGCACAGGAGCAGACCCGCATTGAGGCAGCCCTGGATGACCAGGCGCATCTCATGGGTCCCTGCTGTCCCCGGCACGGCCGCGTAAAGGCCATAACGCCGCGCCACCAGAATATAGGCCAGCGCAAACCAGCTCAGGTAGAACAGGTCCACCGCCGTCGGCCACAAGCTCGGCTCACCGGCGGTGAGCGGGACAATCCTCGCGATCACCACCACGCGCAGCGTCAGGGCCATTCCGAACGCCAGCAGGATCATCAGCAGATCATTGGCCATCATCACGGCCGAGGCTACGGTCGCCGGTCCAATGACACCACGCCGCGTCGCAGCGGGAAGCTGCAGGATCGAGGCTGGAGTTCTTTCCTTTGTTTTTCCGTTCCGCAGGTATTCAGATGTAGCCATATGCGTACGATCCTGGCTGCGCCGCCAACTCAGGCAACTCCCTGTGGACAGACACCCTGATGGATGTCTGCGAAAAATGTGATGGTCGCGAAGCTAGTTGCGAAACTGCGATTTTCTTTTGCTTTCGGTCGTTCAACCCACTTGCCATATCTGGATCCGGCAGAACCCAGCTCAACCCAGCAAAACCCGCGGAAGGAAAAAACCTGCCTGAACTATAAGCAACACCATACATCAAAATAGCTTCATTTGCATGAACCCTGTGGCAAACGACAAGCGCCATATTACGAATACGCCAACAGCCGGATCCCTCCCTCTTTCTGTCCTGATCGTAAGATTCTCGCACACCTGTGTCGAACAAATTCTGGTCATCCGTTACCCAAGGTGATCCCCTTTTCCCGCATTGACAATTTCGTGTCAGGAACGTGACCTTGGCGTTACAAAGGTTGCATGACTTCCGAGTACCTCCGGCTTCTGGCCGCTTACATCGAGGCTCAGGCCAGGCCCGTTGACAAATTCGGCCATCAGCCCCGCCTCCAGGCTCTGACTGTTGCCATTGGGGCCGACCTCGACTACGACCGGGATGTGGTCGCAGCCGCCGTTTGGCTGCACGACCTCGGTGTCTTTGTCGGCCATCGCCCCGAGGATCCGGATCAGCTCGCTCATTGGGATCATGTCGCCTACGCCTGCTCCCGCGCTCCCGCCGTTCTGCGTGAGGCCCGCTTCCCTGAAGAAAAAATACCAGCCGTTCTCCAGGTCATCCGCGAGCACCAGCCCACCGATGAACCTTCGACCCTCGAGGCCACCATCGTCCGCGATGCCGACATCCTTGAGCAACTGGGCGCCATTGGAATCCTCCGCACGGTGAGCAAAATCGGCCGCGATTCGCGGTTCCCTCGGTTCACCGATGCGGTCTCCGTGCTCCGTCGCAATCTCGATCAGCTGCCCGGCCGAATCCGCCTCGAGAGCACCCGCGTTCTCGCCCAGCCTCGCATCGCCATCCTGCGGGATTTCCTGCAGGCTGCCGGTAACGAGGCGGGTTCTAATTTGTTCTGAGAGGCTCGCCCCAGGACGGTCTCCATTGAATAATCGGAGAAGGCCAGCGGCGTGGATTTTTGCAACAACCGAGCCATGACACCACATTCTCTTCCCTGCCGTTGCAATCCCATCGTTTCTGCACCACCCTTGTAGGAACAGACAAGGATCACGAGGTTTCCATGCACGATTTTCCGCGGATTCGCCGTCTCCCGGCCTACGTCTTCAACATCACCGGCGAACTGAAGGCCGCCGCCCGGCGCCGCGGCGAGGACATCATCGACTTCGGCATGGGCAATCCTGACGGCGCCACGCCACAACACATCGTCGACAAGATGATCGAAGCCGCCCGCCGGCCCGAGACCCATCGCTACTCGCTCTCCAAAGGCATTCCCCGGCTGCGCCGCGCCATCACGAAGTGGTACGACGCCCGCTATGGCGTCCGCCTCGACCCGGACACAGAGGCCATCGTCACCATTGGCTCGAAAGAAGGCATCGCGCACCTGTGCCTCGCCACTCTCGATCAGGGCGACGTGGTTATGGTCCCCAACCCCAGCTACCCGATTCACATCTACGGTCCGGTCATCGCCGGCGCTTCCATCCGCAGCGTCGCCATTCATCATGCGGACGATTTCCTTGCCCAACTGGAACAGGCCATCCCCACCATGTATCCGCGGCCGAAGATGCTCATCCTGAATTTCCCCGCGAACCCCACCACCCAGTGCGTCGACCTCAGCTTCTTCGAGCGCGTGGTGGCCCTCTGCCGGCAACACGAAATCTGGCTGGTCCACGACCTGGCCTACGCCGACATCGTCTTCGACGGCTACCGCGCGCCGTCCGTTCTCGAAGTCCCGGGTGCCAAAGACGTCGCTGTCGAATTCTTCACCCTCTCCAAGAGCTACAACATGCCCGGGTGGCGCGTCGGATTCATGGTCGGCAATCCGGAGCTGGTTTCCGCGCTCGCGCGTCTGAAGAGTTACTTCGATTACGGCACCTTCACCCCGATCCAGGTTGCCGCCATCGTCGCTCTGGAGGGCCCCCAGGAGTGCGTTGCCGAGATTCGCGACAACTACATGCGCCGCCGCGACTGCCTGGTCAGCGGCCTCAATAAAGCCGGCTGGGAAATTGCTTCCCCGAAAGCCACCATGTTCGTCTGGGCCCCGATTCCCGAGCCCTGGCGGCACCTGGGTTCGCTGGAGTTTTCAACGAAACTGCTCAGCGACGCCAAAGTCGCGGTCAGTCCCGGCATTGGCTTCGGCGAATATGGCGACGGTCATGTGCGCTTTGCTCTCATCGAAAACGAAGAGCGGACGCGCCAGGCGCTCCGTGGGATTCGCCAGATGCTGCAGCGGGTAGGTACACCGGCGGCCGGCGTTCGCTGATCGTCACCCCAGAACAACCTTTCAGTTGACCGGGAAGCCACACGTCAGCGAAGTTGCGGCTCCGTCCTCGACTCGGACTCGCCCGGCCCGGTCATGGCCTTCGCGATGAGCTTCGTCGTGCTGAAGCCTTCCACCGTCGGCACGATCTTCACGCGTCCCCCCCAGGAACGCACTTCTTTTGCCCCGACAATGTCGTCTTCCTTGTAATCGCCACCCTTCACGATCACATCCGGCCTCAGTGCGACGATGAGCTCCAGCGGAGTCGGCTCATCGAAGACGATCACTGCATCGACCGCCGCCAGCGCTGCCAGAATCCGTCCGCGCTCGCGTTCTCTGACAATCGGCCGCGTTGGCCCCTTCAGTTCCTGTACCGATGCATCGCTGTTGATGGCGACGATCAGCCGATCCCCTTCACGGCGCGCATCCTCCAGCAGCGTGATGTGTCCGATGTGCAGAAGATCGAAACAGCCGTTCGTGAAAACGATGCGTTGTCCTGCCGACCGCCACGCTGCAATCCTGACCTTCAGATCATCGAGCGTCAGAACCTTCTCTTCTGCCCGCAATTCGATCTCGGGCATCAGGCTGGTCAGCAATTCGTCTCGATCCACGGGCACAGTTCCCACTTTGCCGACGACAATCCCCGCTGCCACATTGGCCAACTGCACCGCCGTCTCCATCTTCAGCCCGCTTGCAACCGCCAGAGCCAGCGTTGCGATCACCGTGTCCCCCGCGCCTGAGACGTCAAAGACCTGCCGGGCAACCGCAGACGCGACAAACTTCGAGTCTTTTCTCAAAACAGCGATGCCCTTCTCGCTCATCGTCGCAATCAGAGACTCGAGGCCCAGTTCGGAAACCAGCGACTGTCCAGCAGCCAGCAGCGCATCCGAATCCTTCACCGGGAGCCCTACGACCGTCGACAACTCATGCAGATTGGGGCAAATGGTCGTAGCCCCACGATAACGCCTGAAGTCGCGCTGCTTCGGATCCACCAGCACAGGAATCCCGCGGGCCTTCGACGCCTTTATGACGTGCTGGCAAAGCTCCTCCGTCAGTACTCCCTTCGCGTAGTCCGACAGTACGACGGCATCTGTATCCGCCAGCGCTGCGTCGACGGCCGCGATGAGCGCTGCATAGGCTGCCTCCGGATACCCGGTAACCTGTTCCGTATCCAAACGCAGCATCTGCTGCCTGCCGCTCAGAATCCGGAGCTTCGCGGTTGTCGGATGCCCTGCAACCCGGGTCATCCTCGACTCCACACCCGATTCCCGAACGCGGTTTTCCAGCGCTGCGCCATCTTCGTCATTGCCGAAGAATCCGAAGAGAATCGCGTTCGCGCCGAGTCCGGTAATGTTCATTGCAACGTTGGCCGCACCGCCAGGCCTCTCGTTGCGCTGCATCGCATGCACAATCGGCACGGGCGCTTCCGGAGAGATACGCTCGACGTCGCCCCAAATGTAGCGGTCCAGCATGACATCGCCGACCACCAGCACGCGCGTCGTGCGCCAGTCGCCCTGGATCAGCTGAATTACCCGGTGCAGGTCCTGAATCATGAAATAACGGTGCCCATATTCCGCAGGTTCGAAGAGCGCGGATTCTTCGTTATCATACAAGTCGCATGCCGGTGAACGCCCGTTTCGAGAACGTCCGCTACGTCTTCCTCGATCGCGATGGCGTCATCAACCGCAAGCCTCCGGAAGGCGAATACATCGGCGACTGGAAGGATGTGCAGTTCCTTCCCGGTGCTGAAGCAGCCATCGCCGCGCTCAATGTCGCCGGCAAACGCGTGATCGTGGTGAGCAACCAGCGCGGCGTTGCCCTTGGACTCTACACGTCCGCGGACGTCGATGCCCTCCATGCGCGACTCCAGGAACATCTTGGTGTCCGCGCCGCGCACATCGACGCCTTCTACTACTGCCCGCATGACAAAGGCGAGTGCGACTGCCGCAAACCCGGGATCGGAATGTTCCTGCAAGCCTTTGCGGATTTCCCGCAGGCGTCCAGAGCCAACAGCCTGCTCATCGGAGACTCGCTCTCCGACATCGAAGCCGCCCGCAATCTCGGGATTCCGTCCATCCTGATTCAGGGCGATCCATCCACGCAAAAAGAGGGCGCGGACCAGGCGGCCGCTCTCGCCGATCGCCTCTGTCCTTCGCTTCTCGAGGCGGTCGAACAGCATCTTCTCTAGGCTGTATCCACATATAGCTTGAGCCTGAGCCAGGAACATGCGAGAGCGGTGAAGGATCGGAAGGCCTCGATCGTTTTGCAGTAACGGGTGGCAAAGCGGCGGAATTGTTTGAGTTTGCTGAA
>Ga0210398_10001523_pt1 | contig 23732 bp, 20 predicted proteins | sample IncBWC4OmetaG_FD_161047 | JGI IMG/M metagenome (GOLD analysis project Ga0210398, IMG submission 161047) | Forest soil microbial communities from Barre Woods Harvard Forest LTER site, Petersham, Massachusetts, United States - Inc-BW-C-4-O | ecosystem: Environmental > Terrestrial > Soil >...
TCAATGCCCAGAACTCGCATGTTGAGAGCAGTCTATCGCGGAACGCTTGCAGTTCCTATCCCATAGATCATAGATATACATAGGGTTGCTGGACAGAACCTGCAAATCCCCGTCTGCAGCCCGAACTCAGGTTCCAGTGGCCAGGTCTGGCTCAAAAAAAGGTACCCGCCCCTTCCATCTTGCGATAAAGTATCAGTTCCCCCCTGAGCTCCCCCGGAGCATTCCATGAAATCAGTCGCCCTCCGCCGCCTGCCAGCCGGCCTGCGCTTTGTGCTATTCCGAATGACACTCCGGACACCCGCGCTTCTTCTCCTCGGCTTGGTCATGATTGTCGGCGAGGTGGCCTGTGGCGGAAATTCCAACGCACCGGGCGCCAGCACCACCACCACGACGCCGGTGGTCTCGCTGGCCACCCCTCCGCCGGCGACCCTGACCGCCGGGGCGCAGACGAGCCTGGTCGCCAGAATAACCGGTGACTCAACGAATTCAGGCGTCACCTGGAGCTGCACTCCAGCCTCGACCTGTGGCTCGTTTAGCCCTTCGAATACCGTCAGCACTACCTACACCGCCCCCTCCATGGCAGGGAAGGTGACCATCACCGTAACTTCTGTCGCCGACAACGCGGTGAGCGCCAGCGCCACGGTCACCATCACAGCCATCGTGCCCACCGTCTCGTTCGTCACGCCTCCCCCGCCCACCGTGTTCAGCGGGCCGAGCATAAAGCTTCTGGCCCAAATAGCCGGCGATCCCACCAACTCGGGCATCACCTGGAGCTGCGCGCCAGCCGCCACCTGCGGCTCAAACCCGTTTTCTTCCCCTATCACCGTCAATACCGCCTTCACGGTTCCCACCCTGACCACCCCTGCGAGCGTGACCATCACCGCAACCTCGAACGCCGATACCGAGGTCAGCACCAGTGCTGCCACTACCATCGTGGCCAACAGCAACTACGTTTTCCTGCTTTCTGGGACCAATATCAACGTTGACAACTATCCTTCCCTCTACTCCGTCTCCGGCGTGGTTTCGATCAATAATGGGAACGTCACCGGCGGCGAGCAGGACTTCACCGGCGTGGGGGTCGATGATCTTGATCGCGTCGACCCCAACGCCAGCACTGTTTCATTAACTGCCGACGGCAACCTGCAGTTGGTTCTTGCTTTGTGCCCGAACGGGGCCGGCGTACCGTGCCCTGGCAACCTCGATATCCACGTTGGGGACATGGGGGTTGAGACTTTCAACGGCACATTCTTGCCTCTCAACCCGAACAAAGCTTTGATCACCGAGTTCGACACTTCGGCCACATCCAGCGGAACGCTGGAGTGGCAGGATCGGTCCGCCATTACAGTCCTTCCCTCGGGCGGGTATATCTTCGGCCTCAACGGACTAGACGGAGCCACCCCGCCCAGTCCACTCTCCCTCGCCGGCGTAGTCAACATCGGCGCCGCCGGGAACATCTCGGCGGCGGGTAGCGTTTTCGACGCCAATGAATGGGACGGCACCAGTGGAAGTGGCACCTACTTCCAGGCGCAGCCGTTGGTCGCAAGCCCGCCGGTTTCCGGACCCGATACTTTTGGTCGGACCGTCTTCACATTGACCCCCGGCACCGGCGCGAACAATTCCACTCCGCTGCCTCAATTCGCACTGGCCGGCTACATCGTCGACGCCAACCACATCCAGTTGGTGGAGACCGGCCCCGACGCGCTCAACGGTACGTTAGGCGGCACTGCCCTCAGCCAGGGAATAAACACCGGAAAGTTCGATTCCACTTTCGTCGCGGGAAACAGTTATGTGGTCGGCTTGACCGGCATCGATAGCTCCAGTTCGCTGCAGGTGGCCGGCCTGTTCTCGGCCAGCGCCAGCGGCGGTGTGACCGGCATGGCCAACTACAACGACCTCACCCTGACCGGAACGCAGAGTCCCCATGCCATCGCCGGGTCCTATACGGTCGATGGCCCCAGTTCCGGCCAGCTCGACGCCGGCACCGGCCGAGTAGCGATGACAAATGTGAACCTGGGCCCCTTCAGCATTTCCAACCTCGAACTCTATCTGGATGGAAGCGGCCACGCCCTGGCCACCACCTTGGACGATACCGACCTCCTTGGCGGGATTGGCTACCAGCAAAGCGGCAGCTCATTTACCGCCGCCTCGCTCAAGGGAGCCTATGTCGTCGATGCCACTGGCTGGCATCAAAGCGGCACTGGCGCGCTCGACCCCTTCAACGCCGCCGGTCCGGTGACCGCTCCCGGAAGCGGCGGAAACTTCGCGGGAACCACCGATCTCAGCTGGCTTCTCAGCCCGAACCCAGGGCTAATCTTTCCTGATCTAACTCTGTCCGGTGCCTTCACCCCTGTGGCCAACGGCGTCTTTACCGGGACCATCACTGGTCTCGACCTTGGCACCGCCACCAACGCTGACTCCTTCAGCCTCTACCTGATCGATCCGGCCGGAGACGGCATGGCAATCGAAACCGATACGCACCAGCTGACCCTCCTCTATCTCGCGCAACAATAGAGCGAGGAACCGCGCTGATTGAATTTCGGTTGGACTCACTGGCGCACTCCAAAGTGCGCCACTTTTTTCGTCCACCGACGGCAGCCGCCGCGCTACGAAGCGTTACCGGCGTAACCGTTGTAACCACGATCAGTACTGCGAAACACAGCGATGCCGATTACGCACTACTTAGTGGCGCACTCCGGTGCGCCACTTTTTTCTTAGCAACACTTCGGCCGGCGCACTTTAGCCTCTTCAAGCTCCCGCCGAAATTCCGCATACGATTTGCTTGACGAAACCATCCCCGCGCGACTCAGAAACCGCGCATACGCCGCCTCATCAAAAATCTCCCGCAGAGCCGCCATGGCCGTTGCCCGGATATTGCGTAGCCTCTCCCGCCCTTGCTTCATCCCCGCTCCTCGACCAACCGCGTCCTTACGAACGGTGCTTCCCTCACCCGCGCTTCTCGCGCACCACTCAGAATGCCGATCCACTGCCGCACCGATTCCACGAGCACCAGCGTTACCATCACCACCAAAACACCGGTCACGGCGGCATCCAGCCGATTGTTGAAGATGACGCGCACCGTCGCGCTTGACAATGGGGTCGGCCCCGCGGCCAACCCTCGCGCCTGCGCCAGAAATCCCACTCGCGGATCCGGGTCGAACATCTTGTGCCACGAGGCCGTAAAGGTCACCGCCACCAGCCACGCCAGCGGACCGAGCGTCACCGCCGCATATCTCGCGCGGTGCATTTTGACGATGATCGTCGTAGCCACGCACAACGCCACCGTCGCCAGCAGCTGATTGGAAATCCCAAACAGCGGCCACAAGGAATTGATTCCGCCCAACGGATCCTTTACTCCTTGCCAGAGGAAATATCCCCAGGACGCGACGATCAGTGCGCTGGTCGCCAGTATCGACGGATACCAACTCGTCCTCCCCAGAGGCTCATATACGTGCCCCAGCGCATCCTGAATCATGAAGCGCGCCACCCGCGTCCCGGCATCGAGGATGGTTAATATAAACAACGCCTCGAACATGATCGCGAAGTGATACCACAATGCCATCAAAGTCTCGCCGCCCAAACTGTGCGAGAAAATATGCGCCATGCCCACTGCAAACGCCGGTGCTCCGCCGGTCCGGTTATAAAGCGTCTGCTCTCCCACCGCGTGCGCCAGCGCTTGCATGTCCGCCGCCGTCAAGGGAAAGCCCCAAGCGGAAATCGTTGCCGCTGCGGTTGCCGGAGCCTGCCCCACAATTCCTGCGGGACTATTGATCGCGAAATATACGCCCGGCGGCATCACGCACGCGGCAATGATCGCCATGATGGCAACCGCGGACTCGCACATCATCGCGCCATAGCCCACCATGCGCGTTTCGGTCTCGCGCGCAATCATCTTCGGAGTAGTACCACTCGAGATCAGCGCATGAAATCCGCTGATCGCTCCGCAGGCAATCGTGATGAAGGCAAAGGGAAATATCTTGCCCGCAAACACCGGACCCGTGCCATCGACAAACCGCGTGAGCGCCGGCATGTGCAGCGTGGGGTGCAAGGCCACGATCCCGCCCGCCAGCAGCGCGATCGTTCCCAGCTTGACGAATGTGCTCAGATAATCGCGCGGCGCCAGCAGCAGCCATACCGGCAGCGCCGACGCGGCAAAGCCGTAGATCATGATCAGGATCGCCAGTGTCGGTGCGCTGAAGGTGAACAATTTGGCCAGCGCCTCATTCTGCGAGACATATTGCCCGCCCCAAATCGCCGCCAGTACCAGAGCAAAGCCCAGCGCCGAAACTTCCAGAACCTTCCCCGGACGAATCCGCCGCAGGTAGACGCCCATCAATAGGGCAATCGGCATGGTCATCGCGATCGTGAACGTTCCCCACGGACTTGCCTTGAGCGCGTTCACCACAATCAGTGCCGCCACTCCCAGAAGGATAATCAGAATCGCTATCACCGCCAGGTAAGCAACCAATCCGCCGACGCGGCCGATTTCGTCTTTGGCCATCTCCGTCAACGACTTCCCGTCCCGGCGCACAGAGAACAGCAGGATCACGAAGTCCTGCACGCAGCCTGCAAACACCGCCCCCGCCAACACCCACATCGTCCCCGGAAGGTAACCGAATTGCGCCGCCAGCACCGGCCCCACCAGCGGCCCCGGCCCGGCAATGGCCGCGAAGTGGTGCCCAAACACGACCCACTTGTTGGTGACAAGAAAGTCGCGCCCATTCTCCAGTCGCTCAGCCGGAGTCGCCCTCAAGCCATCGAGCGCGAGAATTTTTGCCGCGATAAATTTGCTGTAGAAGCGATAGCCGAGCGCGTAGCAGCAGGTCGCCGCGACTACTAACCAAAGCGCGTTAATAGGCTCGCCGCGACGCACAGCAATAGCGCCCACCGCCGCCGCGCCAAGCACGGCCACCGTTGCCCATCCTAGAGACGCAAGAGTCTTATTCATGCTCTTCGATCCAGTGCAGCATTGTGCCGAAACCCGGGCCGCGGCGCAATACGGAAATCCGCTCCGGCCCTGCCACGCACAAGGTCATGGCCCACCCAGTATCGGTCCCCGCCGATTCCACCGATTCCATTCTTTTCTTTCTCTTTACCGTGGCTTGCCCCATACTTGAAAGATGGGGCGTACTTTCTTTGAAGAACGTTGGCTGCCGAAGTCTGTCCTCTGTCTTCGCGACTACAACGCCAACAAATTTCTCCACGATCTGATCGCCGGCGTCACCGTGGGGTTGGTCGCCTTGCCGCTAGCCATGGCCTTTGCCATCGCCTCAGGATTGACCCCGCAGGCCGGCATCTATTGCGCCATTGTCACCGGCTTTCTGATCTCCGCCCTGGGCGGTTCGACAACCCAAATTGGTGGACCCACCGGCGCCTTCGTCGTAGTGATTTCCGGCATCGTAGCCCTTCACGGCGTGGACGGCCTCTTCATGTGCACGGTGATGGCTGGCGTTCTGCTGATGATCCTGGGCCTTACCGGCATGGGCACGGCGGTCAAGTTCATTCCCCGCCCCGTCGTCATCGGCTTCACCAACGGTATCGCCATCCTCATCGCCAGCACCCAGGTGAAGGACTTCTTCGGCCTCGAGCTCGCCAAGGTTCCGGGCGTCTTCTGGCAACGCATGGAGGCCTTGGCCGGCAGCTTCCACACGTTTTCCTACCCTGCAACCGCGCTGGCCGCGGGCACCGTGCTGGTCATGATTCTGTGCCGCACCGTGTCGAATCGCATCCCCGGCGCTATCGTCGCCTTCCTGCTTGGCACCGCAGCCGTGGTCTGGTTCAAGCTGCCAGTAGAAACCATCGGCTCCCGTTTTGGCGGAATTCCCGCCGGCCTTCCTCACTTTGTCGTCCCCCGCTTTCGCGCCGATCTGATTCATGGCCTACTCGGTCCGGCTCTAACGGTTGCCATGCTGGGCGCCATCGAATCTCTTATGTCGGCCGTAGTCTCCGATCGCATGAGCAACGACCACCATAATCCCAACGTCGAACTCATCGGCCAGGGCGTCGCCAATATTGTTTCTCCCATGTTCGGCGGACTTCCCGCCACTGGCGCTCTCGCCCGCACCGCAACCAATATTCGCGCCGGCGCCCAGTCTCCGGTTGCGGGCATGATTCACGCTCTCACCCTGCTTTGCATCCTGCTGTTTGCCACCCCGCTGGTAAGCCACGTTCCCCTGGCCGTGCTCGCGGGAATTCTGATGGTGGTGGCCTACAACATGGGCGAGTGGCGCGAGATCCCGCAACTGCTGAAGCTCACCAAAACCGACATCAGCGTCTGGCTGGTGACTTTCGCGCTGACCGTTTTTGCCGATCTTACCGTCGCTGTCGAAGCGGGCATGATCCTCGCCGCCCTGCTCTTCATTGGCCGCATCGCCAGCACTACTACCGTCTCCCAGGTTACTGACGAATACGTCGAAGATGGCCGCATGCACATTCTGCAGGACAAAGACATCCCTTACTACGCCACCATCTTCCGCATCCACGGACCTTTTCTGTTCGGCGCGACCGACAAAATCTCTGCCGTCACAGAAAATCTGCACGCACTGCCTCCGGTCGTCATCCTTCGCCTGCGCAATATGACGGCTCTTGACGCCACGGGATTGTTCGCGATTGAGGAGGTCGCCCGCGAGCTTCAGGCGAGCAATCGAGTTCTAATTCTTTGTGGCGCACGGCAGCAACCCGCCAGCCTGATCCATCAGGCCGAGTTTGAGGAGGTGGTTGGAGCAGAAAATATCTGTGAAAATGTACAGGCGGCGATCCGCCGCGCCGGCGAAGTCCACGACCAACTGGAGGCCAACGCCATCGGGCTGAAAAGGTAGACCATCCGCACCCGACCCTACTTCCGGTCGGCGGTCCACTTTACCCGGTCTTGCACTGATCAAGCTGGATCGAATTTCAACTCGACCGACTCGCGGGATTCACCGGGAGCCGGCTCCCATCTCCGTATTCTTACCGCAACCAACGCCGCCTGCGCTGCGCCAGAACCGGATGTCCGCCTTTGATATCCGCTGTCCTGACGCTGACGTCGGGCAAAACCACGGCCTCCAACCGACCGTTCCTGTCAGCGCCGTAGCGCGCGCCAAGGCGGGATACGTTGGAACATCCGCGACCCCAGCCGGCGCTTAATCGCCGCATCTTGGGCTGGCAAACCTGGGCTGGCAAAGACGATAGGCTACAAACCGCGCCCACAATAGCAGTAGCGCCAACCAGAAGAACCGTCTAGATAAAAGCGCATAGGGTGGATTAACCAGCAGATATGATTTGGTAAGAGCTCATGAGTCTAAGACCACTCTAATCGTGGCAGAAGACGATGGAAGTAACGGATCGTCGCAGTGGATTCCCCGACTCTGTTCTGCCCGACATTGCCTTCGCGATTTCGCACTACCCGCTCCAGCCTCCTAGGGATATAATGTTGCGATTTTGCGGGCTTAATTTCAGCCCCATCGGAGGCCATTGCGCCTGTCGCTCGAGACTCGTGAAGTTGGACGTGTCACCATAGTCCAGTGCCACGGACGAATTGTTGCGGGCGGCGAAAGTGAATCTCTGCGCGCTCACGTGACCTGGCTGCTGCGCGACCGCCGCTCCATCGTCCTCGATCTGGGCGAGGTGGGGTTTATCGACAGCAGCGGTCTTGGCACGATCGTCCGTACGCTTAGCAGCACTCGCCAGGCGCGTGGTGATTTGAAGCTGTGCAATGTTCCGGAACACGTGCGCAAAGTTTTGGAGTTGTCGCATCTGACAAGTCTGTTCGACGCGCACGACTCCGAGGAAAAAGCTGTCGCGGCGTTTTATCGCCCCGGGGCGCGCGCGGAAACTCCTGCTCTCACCGGCCGCAGCGTTCTCTGCGTCGACAGCAACGCTGATGTGCTCGCCTATTTGCGCGAACTTCTCAAGCGCGGCGGGTACGACGTTCACACCACCGGCCAGGTACGCGACGCTGTCATCCTGATGCGAGTCACAAGATTTGATCTACTGGTTACGGGCCCCGGCATGGGCGCTTCCCCGGCTGCCCGGCAATCGTTTCTGGCCGCCAGCGCTGGTCTTCCAGTGGTCGAACTAGGCAGCGATTTTTCAACTTCCGATGCCGGCGAAGCGTGTGCCGCTCTGCTGGAAAAGATCGAAGCTCGACTGCACCCGCAGGTCTAATCGCGTACAGGCCAAGTCTTCGGCGATGCGTCCCGTTGCACTCCGTATCTAACGCCTCGTTGAAGCAACTTGTTAACCAGCATCGGCCCTCTTTGGTGATAATCTATTTCTTCCCGGCGACTGCTCAAAACCCGTGCTTCGGGCTACCGCTGAATCCAGCCCACGGCCCGGGCGCATACCAGGAATTTATAGCTGAACTCATGGGGAGTGAATCATGAAGATTGGCATGCTGACCGGTGGAGGGGATTGTCCAGGTTTGAATGCGGTGATTCGCGCCGTGGTGCGCAAGGGCATCTTCACCTACGGTGACGCATTCGTCGGATTCCTCGAAGGCTGGCGCGGCCTGGTGGATGACAAGAGCATGGTTCTCGATCTGGAAGCGGTCGGAGGTATTCTGCCCCGGGGCGGCACCATTCTGCGCACCTCGCGCACCAACCCTTCCAAGCGCGCCGATGGTATTGACCGTTGCATCGACACGGTGGAAAAACACAAGATCGAGGGCCTGATCGCAATCGGCGGGGACGACACTCTTTCCGTCGCCCAGAAACTGCATGAACGTGGCGTCAAAGTTGTCGGTGTTCCCAAAACCATCGACAACGATCTCGGAGGCACCGATTACACCTTCGGATTCGACACCGCTTGCAACATCGTCTGCGAGGCCCTCGATCGCGTTCACACCACCGCGGAAGCTCATAACCGTGTAATGGTGGTGGAAGTGATGGGCCGCGATGCCGGCTGGATTGCCCTGTACAGCGGCATCGCCGGCGGCGCTGACGTTATCCTCATCCCCGAGCGTCCCTTCGACGTAGATAAAGTCGCCGACTCCATTCGCCAGCGCCACGCGCGTGGCCGCTATTTTTCCATCGTGGTCGCGGCCGAAGGCGCAAAGTTCTCCTCCGCTGAACCAGGCCAGGGCGCGCCCGTTCTGGACATGGGCAAAGACGAGTTTGGCCACGTCAAACTGGGTGGGATCGCCAACATCCTCGCCCGTGAAATTGAAAAACGCACCGGCTTCGAAACTCGCGCCGTAATTCTCGGACACATCCAGCGCGGTGGTTCGCCCAGCGCTTTTGACCGCGTGCTGGCTACGCGTTACGGCCTGGGAGCAATCGACATGGTGCACCGCGGCGAATTCGGGCGTATGGCCGCCCTGCGCGCCAACAAGATCGTCTCGATTCCGTTGCTCGAGGCCATTTCGAAGAACCGCGTCGTCGACAACGAAACGATTCAGATGGTCGACGGATTGTTCGAGCGAGCGGTCGACAAACAGCCAGTGTGACGGATCGGTTCAAACCTCGGGGTTGAGAAGGCTTCGCGCCGCGGCTGAGTTCGACTGAGGTTCAGCCCGGCCCGGTCACGATGCAGACCCTACATTTGCTGCTCGCGCCGTCCCCGCTGACGTTGATCGAGATCCTGCCGCTGGCGGCAGCGGTAGGGGTGATTCTTTTCCGCTCTAGGCGCCTTGCCAGCGGCGATCAAGCCAAGTCTTTCGGCGTGATCGAGCGCGCCTTCGCCCGTCTGGCTCGTCGCCAGCGCCTGGCGGTTCTGGTGGTCGGTGCCAGCGTGATCGTGGTTCGCGTCGCTCTCATTCCCCTCCTCGGTGTTCCGCAACCGGACGCCCACGACGAGTTCAGCTATCTGCTCGCCGCCGATACCTTCGCTCACGGAAGACTTACGAATTCCACTCATCCCATGTGGGTGCATTTTGAAACTTTTCACGTCATCCAAAAACCCACCTACATGTCAATCTTTCCTCCCGCGCAGGGACTGGTGCTTGCCGCCGGCCAGCTACTCGGCCATCCTTGGTTGGGACAGCTACTGACGACGGCACTGATGTGCTCCTCTTTGTGCTGGATGCTGCAAGCCTGGCTGCCCCCGCCGTGGGCGCTGCTGGGCGCTTTTCTGGCAGTGCTTCGACTGGGAATCTTAACTTACTGGATGAATGGCTACTGGTCCGCTTCCATTGTGGCTCTGGGAGGTGCGCTGGTTCTCGGGGCGTGGCCGCGCATCCGTAAGCATGGGCATATCGGCGACGCTCTGTTGATGGTGCTGGGGGTGGCGATCCTCGCCAACAGCCGTCCGTACGAAGGATTGATTTTCGCTCTTCCAGTTGCCTGCGCAATGCTCGTTTGGCTGGCAGGCGAACACCGCCCTGCCCTTGGCACGTTCGTTCCGCAGATCATTCTGCCCATGCTGCTCGCCTTGCTCATCGCAGCCTGTGCCACCGGCTATTATTACTACCGCGTCACCGGCAATCCGTTTCGCATGACGTATCGCGTGAGCAGCGCAACCTACGGCACGGCGCCCTATTTCATTTGGCAGACGCTGCCGGCCGAACCCGAATTTCATGACCCGGTGATTCGGGATTACTATCGCTGGACTCGGCAAGAATTCGCGCAAAACCGGACCCTTTCCGGCTATTTAGTCCGCACCCAGCGAAAGCTTCTGCTCTTGTGGCAATTCTACCTCGGCCCAATTCTGACGCTGCCACTTCTGGCTCTTCCGGCGGTCCTGCGACAGCGCAAAATGCGTTTGCCGATCCTCATAGGCTCCGCCATGATTGCCGGCTTTGCCGTCGAGACCTGGACGCTTACTCACTACTTTGCCCCGGCCGTCGGAGCGCTTTACATACTTCTCGTCCAAGGCATGCGACAGTTGTCGCAGTGGTCACCGGGCCGGCGTCCGATCGGGCGAGCTTTGGTGCGCGCGGTTCCCGTACTGGCGTGCGTTATGATCCTCTTGCGCCTGACGGCCATTACTCTTCATGCTCCGGTCGAGCCGGCATGGCCGAGAGGCGATTTGCAGAGGGCGGCTATAGCAGAGCAACTGCAGCGCCTTCCCGGGCGGCAACTCGTGCTGGTGAGCTACGATGCGGACCACAATTTTCACCACGAATGGGTGTACAACGATGCGAATATTGATGGGTCCAAGGTCGCGTGGGCTCGAGATATGGACGACGCTGCCAATCAGGAGCTGCTGGCTTACTTGAAAGACCGGCACGCGTGGCGGGTAAATGGCGACGCTTCTCCGCCGCGACTCGAACCCTATGAGGCTCCCGCCAGATGAAAATCCGGTTCTGGCTTTTGTTGAGCTTGCTGGCTTGCCTCATTACCTGGCTCTATGCGGTCAGGATCTTATGGCCGTGGGTTCAACACCGCGGCGAGACCGTAGACGGCATCAAAACTCAGCTCTGGGATCTTTATCCGCGCTGGGTGGGAACGCGCGAGCTCTTGCTCCGCGGCCGCAATCCATACGCATCTGAAGTCAGCCATGAGATCCAGATGGCTTTTTACGGGCACATCGTCGAGCAGGATTACCGCGAGCCCGGACACAAGATCGATGAACAACGCTTCGCCTACCCGGTGTACGTCGTTTTTCTCATGGCTCCTGTGATGTATCTTGACTTTTCCGAGGTGTATCGATGGGCGCCGATCGCGCTCGCTTTTTTCGCCGCCCTCAGCGTGCCGCTCGGCCTGCGCCTTTTGGATTGGCGACCACCGTGGCAGCAGGTGGCAACCATCACGTTGTTTACCGTCGCCAGTCCGCAGATTGTACAAGGACTCGAACACCAGCAGCTGGCGGTGGTAGTGGGATTCTTACTGATGGCCGGGGCGTGGTGCGTCAGCAGAAGCCATTTGCTTGGCGGCGGCGCACTGCTGGCTTGCTCAACCCTCAAACCCCAGATGGCTTTTTTTCCTCTGTGTTTTTTTCTGGTCTGGGTCGCAGGCGATTTGTCCAAGCGATGGAGGCTGTTGGCCGGCTTTCTCGTGACTCTCACCGTCCTTGTTACAGCTGGCGAGCTGATTGTTCCGGGATGGATTGGATATTTCATCGAGGGTGCCAACGCCTATCGAAGATATTTTCCGACCACGTCTGTACTCCGCATGGCCCTGGGAGACACGGTCGGGGAGATCGTCGGCGGCATCATCGTGCTCAGCCTTCTTTTTCTCGTATGGTGGAATCGAAAGGAAGGCGCCGGTTCGCGCCTATTTATTCTAACCTTCGCGGCATTTCTAACCGGTACTATCCTCGCTTTTCCCCTCTTCACCCCATTCAATCAAGTGATGTTGATACTTCCGACGATGCTGCTCCTGCGCGATTGGAAGACTGTGCCGAAATTTTCCCGAGCCATTTTCGCGCTCAGCGTGAGCTGGCCTTGGATTAGTTCCGCGATGCTGCTCCTGTTTCCCCCGCGGGCGGATTCGCCAAGTCAACTTCCGTTGCTGCCATCCCTGCTGGCCCCTTTCTTTCCATTAATTTTGCCCCTGTTATTCATGACCGGACGTGGCAATGCTCTAACCTCCCAACTCGAGCGCACGAGTTCCTGCAGGCCATGACATTCACGTGCACACCATGAGCGAACTCATGACTCCGGCGCAAGCCACGTCTTGGATCACCGCAAAACGCCTGCGTAGGCATGGTTTTCTGCTCGCACTCTGCCTCTGGTCTGTTTATCTATGGAACCTAGTCACTCCCGGCTTGCGAGATCGCGCCGGCAACCTCAAAGGCACCGACTTTTTGCATCTCTACACCCTGGGTTCGCTCGCTCTGGCTCACCGCGGCGCGGACCTATATGACCTGCCGGCGCAAGCGGAACTCGCGGCGCAGCTCGTTCCCCCCGCTGCAGGCATCCGCTATCTGCCGCTTTATCCTCCACAAGTTTCTCTTATCTTCGCACCCATCGCGTTGTTGTCGTATCCCTCGGCGCTGGTGTTATGGCTAAGCCTGAGTGCGCTGGTTTACGGCTTATGCTGCTATGCCGTGTGGCGCGCCTGCCCCGGGCTGCGCAACCACGCGCCCACGGTCCTGATTCTCGCCCTCGCCTATCCCGCCTTTTGGCACCTCGTTGCCTGGGGACAGACATCCGCGCTGGCGCTCCTCTGTTTCACGCTCGCGTTCTTCGCTCTTCGCAGCCGGCGCGAATTTCTGGCTGGCTTGGCTTTGGGATGTGTCATCTTCAAGCCCCAACTGGGGATCGCAGTGGCCATCGTCTTTCTGATCGCCTTCCGCTGGAAGATCCTCGCTGGAGCGATTCTTTCCGCAGCCGTCGAATTGATCCCTGCCTGTCTCTACTACGGCCCAGGGCCACTTCACGAATGGCTGCGCATCCTGCTCAATGTTCCCCGCGTGCTCTCGCTGTTCGAGCCCAGACTCTATCAGACCCATTCCCTGCGCACCTTTTGGGCCATGCTCATCCCCTGGTTCCCAGCTTCTTTAGCTCTCTACCTCGTTAGCGCGCTTCTGGTTTCCGCATGGATGGTTGCCTGCTGGCGCAGCCGCCTCTCACTACCCTTGCGTTATTCTGCAGTGCTCCTCGCCACCGTCCTTCTCGCTCCGCATCTCACCGTCTACGACCTCGTAATCCTCGCGCCCGCATTCCTGTTGCTCTGCGACTGGATCACCAATCATCTTGACCACCCCCTCGTTCCGTACTTCAAGCTGCTTCTTTACCTCGCCTTCGCACTTCCGCTGCTCGGCCCTTTGGCGCGCTGGACGCATGTCCAGTTCTCCGTTCCAGTAATGGCCGCTCTGTTGTGCGGGATATGGAGCCTGGGCAGGAAATCAGCTCCGGTTGCGAATCCAACTTAACTTGGATTATTCACCGAACAAGAACCGCAGAGCCTCAGGAAATCGCGCAGCCCAAGCCGATTCGTTGTGGCCCGCACCTTCTTTTATGACCACCCGCAATCTTTTCTCGCTCAGGACAGCTCGCCGCACAATCGCTCCCAGTTCTCTCAAATCGTCTACCACGCTTCGGCTTTTCTCGGCGGTACCCGCCTCTGCCGTTCCTGCGGCAAGAAATATTCGTTCCGGCCAGACTCGCACCGCACGGCTGTTCTTAACGATCTGGCGGTTCGAAACCCACAGGGACGGGCTCTCCAGCAACAACCGCCCGATCACTCCCGGCCGCACGGTCGCGGTGTATAGCGCAATCAGCGCTCCCAGCGACGACCCGCCCAGCCCCGTATTCTCCGGCCCCGTCGCGACCCGGTAGGTGCGCTCCACAAACGGCATCACTTCTTTCATCAGGAAATCCGGGTAATAGCGCCCCTGCACCCGCAGCAGCATGGGGTGCATCGAGCGGTGCGGCATGTATTCGCGAAGACGATCTTTCCCGGTGTTATCCATGCCCACAATAATCATCGGAGGCACAGCGCCCTCGCGGATCAGCCGATCCGCGGTCTCGTCCACTTCCCATTCCACTCCGGCAAAAGACGTCGACGGTTCGAAAAGATTCTGCCCGTCATTCAAATAGAGCACGGGATAATGCCGGCCGGCATTCTGGGGGTTGTCGTAGCCGGGAGGAAGCCAGGTTCGAAGGAAGCGAACATTTCGGAAGACTCGGCTGCGAAATTCCTGCAGCCGTAGATCTCCCAGCGCGCCAGCGGCGCGTATCACCTCAGAAATGGCTCCAGCTCTGCCTCTTGTATCTTGGATTCTTCCCATCCGAACTGCTTCAGCGGTGCTGTCCGGCGCGCACCTTCAGCACCGCGGCCACCACCGTGATCATCGCAATCAAGGCCAGCGAACTCAAACACAGAATGCACCAGGTCTCCAGCACGTAGCCCTCGACGTAGGTCAGGTAAAGGGCAAATGCCAATCCCGCCCAAGCCGCCACCAGCAATCGCAATGGCGTCTGCTCACGCGCACGGTACACCGTGGCCAGCGCAAACAGCACTCCGTATCCCACGATCCCAATCCCCGCGACCGGAATTCCCATCAAGCTTGAATATTCACTGCGATTCACAATGTCACAATTGAATCTTTCCCCAAATTCGCAAAACGCTGTCGCCGATTTTGCGTAGTGACGTTCGAGCGACACCCCCGATATCATCATCCCGGCCAGCGCTAAAATCGCCATCGCGATAAATAAAAGTCGGTGGTCCTGGGCTGTATTTTGCTGGGACGAAGCATGATCTGAAGAGGCGCTCATGGCAGAGCGCACCCCGTCTTATCGGAAAGTTCTTCCAGCGGGAAAACGCCTTCTTTCGGGGGATTGGCTCCAAACTGCCAACTGGGAAACAACTTCACTCCTGCCGCCTGGCACGCCGGCGTGATTCCGTTGACGCCTTTAACCGCGCACTCCACGTAGGGCACGTACCGAAATGCCTTCCCAAACATTGCCTTCTGCTCGGCACAATGCGGACACCAGTACAAGCCATACATCTTCACCTGCTTCGACGCGAGGCAGTTGGCGAAGCCATCGTAGCGGTGATTCCGGTAGTACCACCCGCCCGCATAAGCCAGGACAAACAACAATACGATCCCGCCCCAAATCTGCATCTTCCGCGCCGGCACCCTGGCTTCCTCTTCCCCAACCCGCTTCTGTTGCTGCTTTCGCCGCTGTTCCGACATGATTTCCTTCCAACGTGATGCACTTTTATACCACGCGCTCAAGCCACAACGTTCAGCGCACCGGGTAGCACATCCAACGCCTCGCAGTGCAGCGTCAACACTTCCCCATCCACCATCACATCCACGGGCGCGCTCAAATCGAACTCTACCCGCTTCACCGCTTGTCTCTCCGCTAGAGGATGCTTAATGTGGGTGCCGTCATACAGTCCCGGCAAGTTCCGCATCAGCCCCAGCCTGCCAATTGCACCCCAGCGAACGTACTCCAGCAGTCCGCTATTCACCTCGGCCTGCGGCGCAATCATCATCGTGCCCCCGGTGAATTTACTGTTATTAAAGGTGAGGAATAGACAACGCCGCCGGTCGAATTCTGTTTCCCCCTCGACGCGCACGGGGAACGGCCTTCGCTCGAATCGCGCGAGCCCGAGAAAAATCGAAAGCAAGTACCCCAGCTCCCCCTGGCCGCTGAAACGCCGGGCCCGCAGCATCGCCACATCCGCCGGAAATCCCACGCTCAACAAATTGATGTAGTGGATCACTCCCGCCCGGTGGCGCAATCGCAGCACATCGCAGGCCTGGGTTCGTTGTGCGACCAGGGACTCGATCGCGTGCTCGACTCCACGATCGCTGAAATCGCGCAGAAAGGAGTTTCCCGTTCCCAGCGGTAAAAATCCGAGCGTGGGCGTATCCCCGGCGCCAGCCTCGGGAAAAAGTCCGTTCACCACTTCATACGAGGTCCCATCTCCGCCCACGGCGATAAACCGTCGCCGGCCACCCGCGTACGCCTCTCGCGCAATCCGCACCGCATCGCCCGGGCCGCTCGTCTCCGCCAGTTCTACCGCGACTCCTCCCGCTCTCAGCCGAGCCAGCGCCGGCGCCAGCAGCTTGCGGCTTCGCCCGCCTCCCGCCGCCGGATTCACAATGGCGAGATACCATTGCCGCTCGCTCACAGCCCCACCACCGCTCCCCGTTCCGTGGCTTTTCCGATTTCCTCTGCGAGCGCCTGCCGTTTGATCTTCATCGATGCAGTCCGCGGAAAATCTTTTTCCCAGATCACATATCCGCCCACGCGTTTGAAATCCGCCAACCGCCGGTTGCGTTCTATGATCGCCTGCAACAGTACGCTGTCGAAGCGCTGATTCTGCTCCAGCCGCAACACCATTACCAGCATCTCCCGGCCCAGTTCCTTTTGCGGCCATACGTAGTTCGCCGCGAACACGCAGTACTCTTTCACCGGCAGGCCATCGAAGACCGTCTCGATATCTTCGGGATAAATATTCTTCCCACCCTCGGTGACGATCATATTTTTCTTTCGTCCGAAAAGCTGCAGATGCCCGCTTTTGTCGAATTGCCCCAGATCTCCTGTCAGCAGCCAGCCATCGACAATCGTTTCCAGGGTCAATTCCGCATCGTCCAAGTAATGCGACATAACCGTTTTACTTTTCGCCGCCACCTCCCCAATCCCCTCGTCGTTCGGATTCAGCACGCGCAGTTCCACACCCGGCAGCGGTTTTCCTACCGTGTCTGCGCGAAACGGTTTCAGATCGTTCAAGGTCAGCGCCGTTCCCGCTTCTGTCAGGCCATATCCGTTCACCACCGGAATTCCCAGATCGTAAAAGAACTGCATCGTGGTAGGTTCCATGAACGCTCCGCCTGTGATCAGCGCCAGCAACTCTCCGCCGAAGGCACGATGCACTTGTCCGAGCAAGATGCGGCTCACTTTCACGCGCGGCCGGCTTCGCGTCAGCAGCTTGTTCAGCCAGATCATCTGATTCAGAATCGCCCGCTTCCAGGATGGCAGCTCGTCGAACTTCGCCCGCAGCCCTCGCTCGAGGTTCTTGACGATCATCGGTACTAGAGAAACATAGGTAATTCGGTAGCGCACAAAAGCATCCCGCACAAACTCCGGACGCAATGTCCGCAGATGCACCACGCACGCCCCGCACACGAACGGCCCAATGAATCCCACCATGAAATCAATCGCGTGATTGGTTGGCAGAATGCTCAAATACCGCACCCCCGGCCAGAATGGATACCACGCGGTCAACGCCCGGCACTGCTCCAGATAATTCTCGTGCGTCAGCACACATCCCTTCGGACGCCCGCCCGTGCCCGACGAATACACGATGCAGGCCACGTCCTCACGCTGCCGCATCACAAAATCGGGCGCGCCCTTACGCTTGAAGTCCTCCCAGCGGAATCCTCCGCCCAAGTCGGCGTGCAGCGGCGCCTCGGTCACCAGCACCAGCTTGGTCTTGATGTTGTGAAACTCCGGCGACTCGATGATCGCCCGCCACAGGTGATACTCCACCACCAGCACCTTGGCCTTCGAATGCGCAAGCAATTGCAACTGTTCGGCAGCCGTCAGTTTGTAATCCAGGGGAACCAGCACTCCGCCGCTGTAGAAGATGGCATATGCAGAAATCAGCCACTTCGACTGATTCGTCATCAGGATGGCGGCGCGGTCACCCGCATCAAAATCCGCGTCCTCCAGCGCCCGCGCAAGCGGTAAGCTGATTTCTTTAAAGTCGGAATAGGTGAGCCGCGTCTTCTCCCGGTCGCGGTCGGCTTCAATCAGGCAAGTCTCGCCTGCAAAACGATCCAACGTATCGCGCAGAGCCGCGCCCAGACAGCTATATTTTTGGAGATCTAGCATTAAAGAATCATTTCACCACAGAGGCCCGGAGACGCGGAAAATACCATGTTAATGAATCCGTTACCCAGGGAAGTTGAAGACCAGATCGAAGGCCGTCCCAATGCGCCTCACCCAGCTTTTTCTCCCCGTCTCCGTGGTCGGTTTCTACAGTCGCGCCTGAATCTTTTCCGCCAGTGTGCGAAAGTCGGAGACTCCCTGCAGTTCGTAATCCGGAAGCTCCACGTGAAAATGGTTTTCCAGCTTGGTCAGCAGATCCAGCGTCTGCAAGCTGTCGATGCCCAACGTCTTGAAGAAGTCATCGTCGGGAGAAAGTTTTTGCCTCGACACCTGGAAATGCGCCGCGGCAAGATTCAATATTTCCTCGAGCGTTTGATCTGTGGTCTTCATGTGTTTTTACAAATGCTCTGTCATGCTGAGCGAAGCGAAGGACCTATGCACTTTCACCCAGCACGACAGCCTGCTCATCGGCTACGGCAAATACGGTTGCCTATCCCTGCTCTCCACAAACTTCCGCAGCCCCGCCTCAACGGCTGGGCTGGTAAACAGTTCACAAAACAAATCGATCTCTCGGCGAAACTCCTCATACGGAATCGGCTTGATGAACTTCTTTGCTGCCACGGCCGTCGCCTGATCGAATTTCTTGAGTTGTGCCGCCATCGCCTGCGCCGCCTTCCGGGCCTCGCCCTCGCCCACCACCTGGCTCACCAGCCCAATCTGCTGCGCCTTGGTGGCATTAAAACTGCGTCCCGTCAGCAATAAATCCCTCACCACGGCGTTCCCCAGGTCGCGCTTCAGACGCGGGATCCCACCGAATCCCGGAATCAACCCCAGCCGCAGTTCCGGAAAGCAAAATCGCGCCATCTTGTCGGCGATCAGCAAATCGCAAGCCAGCGCCAGCTCGAAACCTCCCCCAAATGTCACGCCATGCACGGCGGCAATGGTAGTCAACGGCGCGGCATCAATCAGATTCAGCACGCGGTGAATGCGCTCCAGGAAATCGCGGACGCCCTTGACCGCCTCCGCTTTATCCATCGCCTGCGAGCGGCGATAGAGTTCGCGCAAATCCGCGCCGGCGCAAAAGCCGGGCTTCATTTCGCTGCAAAGAATGAGCGCATGGGCGTGCGCCTGCATGCCCTCTAGAGCGGTTACAAACTGCTCGAGTTCCTCCAAAGAGGCCGATCCCAACTCGTTGCAAGGCGCACGATGCAGCGCTACCTCGATCACTCCATCGGCAATCTTCCAGGACAAAGTTTCTCCGCTCCACTGGCTGACCGTCCTCGTCTCGTGCTTCGCTCCCTGCACCTTGTCCCTTGTGGTCCCCAACATTTTCGCCGCGACTACACCGCCTGTTTCACGCGGTACATGTCGTCGATCTCATTTTTCATCCGCGCCGCAATCAGGTCGCGCTTCAACTTTCCATTCACGGTCAACGATCCATTCTCAATCGAAAACACCTGGGCGAGTACGGTGAACGCGCGCACCTGCTTGTAGTGCGGCATCTCCGGGTTCACGGCATCCAGCGCCGCCTGCACCTTCTCCGACGTCACGCTTCCCGTCACCAGCGCCGAGAGATATCCCCGCCCGTTGCCCACCACCACCACCTGCTGCGCTTCCGGCAAGAGTTTCGCCAGCGCATCCTCGATCGGTTCCGGCGAAATCTTGTGTCCCGATCCCAGGATGATCAGGTTCTTGATCCGTCCCGCAATCCGCCAGTTTCCTGCGGCGCTCGTTTCGCCTTGATCGCCGGTGTAGAACCACCCATCGCGCAGTACCTCGGCGGTTTGCTCCGGCCGATTCCAGTAACCCGAAAAAATATTCGGCCCACGCACTACAATCTCATCATTCTCTTCCAACTTCATTTCCATGCCCGGAATCGCCGGCCCCACATAGCCAATCTCAACCCGGTTCGGATCGTCCATGGTGCAGATTGCGGTCGTCTCCGTCAGCCCGTAAACCTGCAACACACGAATTCCCAGCATCAGGAAATAAAGCTGGGTCTCCGCGCTGAGCGGTGCCGATCCACAAATCAGCGCCTTCAGATTCTTGCCAATCATCTTCTTTCGAATTGCCGGGAACACCAGCAGGGTGGCCAGTTCCAGCCACAGCGTGTCTCCCGGCTTCGATTCCTTCTCCTGCTTGCGAACCCAAGCCGCCTTCGCCCGCGAATAAATCGCCTGCGCCACCCCGCCCGTCTGCCATAACTGCTCATCCACAGCGCGCCGCATGCGTTCGAGCAATTGCGGCACATTCAAGAAATAATCTGGCGCCACCGTCCGCATGTCGCTCGCAATCTTCGCCAGATCCGTGTTGATCGTGACCAGGCTTCGTCTTTTCAGAAACGTCAGCAGCGCGATCCAGGACGCGGCAAAAGTGAAGGGCAAATAATGGAAGATGCGATCTTGCCCCGTAGACCCCGACATCAATTCGCCCAACCGCTCCGCCGTGCGATCCAGCATGAAGCCCACATTCGCCGCAGAGAGCACCACGCCCTTGGCTTCGCCCGAAGTCCCAGACGTGTAGATGATCGTCACCGGATCGTCTCTCCCCATCTGCGGACGCTCCACTTGCGCGCCATCAACTCCCGCAAAAATCTCATCCAACAAATAGTGCGGCGGAGCCTCCGTCCAGCTCTGCCGAATGGCATCGCGCAGTGCCGCATCGCCGCAACACACCAGCGACGGCGTCGAGTCCTTCATCATGGTTACCAGTTCTGCCGGCGCTTGCCGCGAATACAGGGGGACCACGATCAGCCCTTGCGCCATAAGCGCCAAGTCCATCGCCACCCAGCGAATGCTGTTGGCCGCCAGCAATCCGCACCGGTCGCCCCTCTGCAGCCCCTTCGAAGCCACAAAAGTCCGCGCCTTCCGGATGAGTTCCAGCAACTCGCCGCCCGTTACGCCGGTGATTTTGCCATCGCGGATCTCGGCAAGAATTCGCGTGTTCGCAGCGGCCTGCAGTTGCGAAAAGATGTCCCCGACAAATGGAATGGGTGTGTTCAAAATAGGCATTCGAGCGCCGCACCAAAAACCCGCCGATCTAGTTGTAGGCCGTCGCCAATTCCCGCAGTCCTCGACTCATCGGCGGCAAATAATCTTCCCAGCTCCACTCCCCGCGGCGCGTCTCAAATTCCGGATACCGCCTCTGCACTTCCTCTTCAAAATAAACGCCCATACGCGCCATCACCTTCAAATTCTTTACTACCGTTTGCGCGATGCCGGTCGCAATCGCCTCCCCCTCGCGACTCAACTTCTCCAGCGCCACCAATAGCTTTGCTTCCAGCTCCGGATCGTCGACCGTCATCAGCAAATCCTGATGCCCTCGCTCCCGCATTAAATTTCTAATGCGCTCATCCATGGTGATTCCCGCCGACGGTACCAGCCCCGGCATCGACGTCACAATCCCGTGATACCGCGACGACGCCATCATATGGCAGGACCTCAACACGCTGACCAACTCGTACATGTTGTACTCATCCGAGGTCAGAACCGGCACTCCGCCTAACTTCTCCGCGATACGGTTTGCCGGACGCGCATCCAGTCGCTCCGTCGCCGCCAGAATCACAAAAACATTTTTCTTCTTCCGGAACGCACCCAGCGCGTTGGCAATCGCGTTCCAATATTTGTGATACGCCTCGTCCGCTGCCTGCCCCGAGTTATGAAAATAAACCGTGCGGTAGTGACTGTCCTTGTAAGCGCCCGTCAAACTGCGCGCCGCGTACTTCGCCACCGACGCTTTCACCGGCCATTCAAAGGGATTGATCGGGCACACCACCAGCACCGGGGTTCGCCCATCCCAGCCAACTTTCTTCAGCACACTCTGCCCATACTCCGGCGGCCGCGGCTCAAACGTCCAGGCAGTATCGGTTCCCAGTTCCGTCGGCACGCCCAGCTCGCGCAAAACTCCACGTGACTCTTCATTGCGCGTGATGACAAACGAATTCCTGCAGTAGCGACCGCACATCTTCGCCACCAGCGGATCCATGTGGCCGGCTTCCGCGCCATATCCCACCGATATTTTGTTCTGCGCCGCCGCAATCCCCAGCGACCCGATCATCATGGTGGTCAGCGCGTTGGCGAACTTGCTCTTAAACATCGAGCCTTCGCATGCCACTACTCCATCGTGCAGCGGCACTTCCTTGGCCAGAAAGGGGGGGAAAATATCGGGCAGATGAACCTGTCTCGTCCCCTCAAAATATCCGCGCGAGAAATCGAAGTTCTGGCTCATCACGCTGAACTCCACGCGCCCGGCCCCCAGAATATGCCGAATCTGGCGCAGCATCTCTTCCACGCGCACATCCGATCCCATGTTCCGCGTGCCGTTATATCCTGCAAACAGCAGCTTCAACTTCTCGCCCGGCTTCCAACGCTTGCCCCGACCCAACATCCACCCTGCCTTGGCGCGCTCAATCGAAGTACTGACCCACGCCTCGAGAATGAAATCCATCATGCGGCTGTGCCTCCCGCTGCCGCCGGCCACGGCCGATATTTGTACTCAAAGTTGTTGGCACTGCTGAACTTCAACAGCGGATAACAATAGTCGGAAAACGGAACCGGCTTCTTCCCCAGCTCTTTCATGACGCGAGTGTTATCGAAAACCGTGTTCCATACCAGGTAGGGCATAAATACCTTCATGAGCGCCGCGCCCTTCCCGATCGCTCCCTTGCGCTTCGCCAGAAAATTCACCGACCCGGCAAACGGCCGCTCCACACCCGGCAGGAAGATCGGGGTTCGTTTGTTCTGCACTGCCGCCAATGCCGTCGTGATCTCCCGAAAGGTCTGCGATCTCATCCCGGAGGAAAGATGATACGTGTCGTATTGCGGATGCTCTTTCTGATGCAGCGTCGAAATCGCTTCCGCCACAAAGTCCACATTCACAATGTCGATTTTGTCGGTGGCGCGAAACGGCAGCACCCGCAGCCCTGCCAGAAATACAAACGCCTTCACCATGTCGAATTGCGTGGTTTCCGCGTAGCGGCTGTCGCCCAGCACGATGCTCGGCCGGAAAATCGTCTTCGGAGTCTCCGGCAGCAGCACCCGCATCATGTGCTCGCAGAACTTTTTCGTCCGCGCGTAGGGATCGTAGTCCGACCGCTCCCACTCAATCGCCCGGTCTTCCGCCACGAGTTCATTCTGCCGCTTTCCTGCGACCGCCACCGTGCTCACCTGGCTGAACCGCCTCAGCCCGTGATAGTGCTCGGCATGCCGCGCCAGCGTTAGCACTTCGAGCGTGCCCCGCAGATTCACATTCAGGCAGCTTTTCTCGGACTTCCGGTTCAGCGACGCCGCACAGTGAATCACCGAATCCGTCGTATGCACCAGTCGATCGTATTCATCCCGCCCCAATCCGAAACCGGGGTCCGTCAGGTCTCCCCGAAATACGCGCACACGCGTCTGCAGATATTCATAAAATTGGGGGAATTCGAGATGCAACTGCAGCGCCTGCCACAAGCGCGCTTCCGCCTCGCCCACGTCGCGCGAGCGCACCAAAACGTTCAGGGCGGCGCCATCCCGCAGCAAGTTCGCGGCTACGTGCGCCCCGATGTACCCCGTCGATCCCGTCAGAAATATCGCCATTCACCAGT
>Ga0210398_10001525_pt1 | contig 23700 bp, 23 predicted proteins | sample IncBWC4OmetaG_FD_161047 | JGI IMG/M metagenome (GOLD analysis project Ga0210398, IMG submission 161047) | Forest soil microbial communities from Barre Woods Harvard Forest LTER site, Petersham, Massachusetts, United States - Inc-BW-C-4-O | ecosystem: Environmental > Terrestrial > Soil >...
AGCTGACCGTGTAAGTGCCAGCCGTGGCCACATTGACGGTGTACTTAAACCAATCGCCGCCGAAGGTCCAGCCGAGGTCAACGCCGCCGCCGGTGTCTGAAGTCACTTCCAGGTCAACGCCGTCGGAACGGTAGCCATTATCCGTCCCATTGATCGAGCCGATATTGCAAGCCACGCCCTGGCCGCCGGTGTCATAGTTTTCAGCCTGGACCGTGCCGGGAATGGCCGCCGGGCTCCCGCCAAAAGGACCTTCGCTGCCGCCGCCCGCCGAATGGATATGCGGGCTTACGGTGTTGGCGAAACTATAGCTATTGGCGGCATCCCAATTAATGGACCACGTCATGATTCCGCGAAGCGTGGGATAGGTTTGCGGAGGCCGGAAGGTTCCACCAGCTGCGCCGGTGGCGAGGATATCGAAGGCCTGGTCCACGATCGAGGGCGAGACATAGCCGCTGCCTGCGGCCGACGAACTTGCCGGCACGCCGAGCCCGACCTGGTCGGGCCGCAAGCCATTCTGCAAAAGAATCGTGGCCTGGGAGGTGATGAAATCCACGCCGCCCTCGCTGTAAATCTTGCCATCGTAGCCAAACATCGACCCGGAATTGTAATACTGGGTATTACACATGGTGAGGATGCTTTTGATATTCAGGGCCAGCGCAAAATAGTCGCTGCTGGTATTCTCCACATCGACGGTTTGCGGCGCCAGGGTGATGATGGATCCGCTTTTTACCTGCTGCAAAGCCTGGGTGAGGTAGGTCACGTTGATGCCGTTCTCAAAGTCGATATCGACGCCTTGGAAGCCGAATTGGGACATCAGCGAATTGATGCTGTTGGCGAAGTTCGTCGCCGAGGCCGCGCTGTTCACGGGAATGCTGGTGCCGGCGCCGCCGACCGAGATAATGACATGCTGGCCCCGCGCTTCTGCAGCAGCGATGTCGGCGATAAACTGGGACTGGGTATAGCCGCCAAGCTGTGAGGACAGCCCGGGATCCAGAGCGAAAGTGACCGCGCCGTTCGACCCGCTTTGCACAGCAAAGGCCACCGCAATGATGTCATAGGTGGTCGGCACCGCGCTGAGCTTGATGCCGCCGCCGGACCAATTTTGCCAATAGCCCAGAAGCACATGAGTGGGCAGGCTTTGGGCAGATGCGGCGACCGGCGTCATGGCCAGTGAAGTGCTGAGGGCGAACAAGGAGAGCGACGTCCATTTTTTAAAAAAAGAGAGACGGCTGGGACGGTGGGCGATGGATGAGTTCATTTCGGGATAGGGCTTTGTGGGGTCGTGAACGAAAAAATGCAGGGCGCCAGATAGGCGCTGGGGCGCAAGGCAAGGCACTGAACATCACGGGGGATTTTTTGACGCGGTAACTGGAGACAAAACGCTGAAGACGGTCCAAGGGATGAACCGGCGGGGCTAAACTTTCTATGCACAGCCGTGGGGGTAGCTGCACAAACAGGGGTCAAGATGACACCCTTGTATCTTCAGGTTAAAGAGTGAAGATCGAGTTCATTTGCATCGTTAAACCATTTCATGGCTTTACAATATTTTGTGATTCCATGGCCCACGGAAGGGGCCTGATCAGTTTTGACTATTTTTCGGCTGTCCTCTGATGTTTGCGATTCATGGCGACGAAGAACTCGATCGAAACAATTTTCGCCGGGCTCATTGCCCTGCAGTTCCTTATCATCGCCACGCACGACTGGGTCGATGTGCCGCGTTGGATTCATGGAAGCCAGGTGCAAGCGGTGGTCGGCCGGCGAAAACTGGCTTGGGCCACGCTCGTAAACGTCGCCTTTCCCGGAACTGCACTCGCGTACGCGATCTGGTTCTTCCATCAGCCCAAGCCCGCCTTTGTCCTCAACTATTGGGTGATCTATACTGCGATAACCGCGGCAACAGCCTTCTTCATGTGGTGGGTTCCCTACCTTTTCGGCTCCTCCCCCGCCCGCGCCGAGGAATACCGAAAAATGTACGCCAGAACCCGGCATGTGCTTCCTGTCCGCAAAGGCGATCCCGGACCAAACCTCGTCCACCTCGCCTTTCACGGCCTGTTTCTAACCACGCTGTTTCTCGCGCTCGCTCTTCGGCTCAAAGCCACCTAAGAATACAGCTTCTGCGCTTCAGCCCTTCCGTGCTTCCGCGATAGACGCATTCTCAAGATATTCCATTCCGAGCATAAGTGTCCATGAGTGTTCATCAGTGGTTACTTCGTGCTCTTCGCGCCTTTGCGGTGAAAGCTAAACTCGTCGTTCACTCAGGCCGCGACAGGACGGCCGTTTTTCTCCACCTTCGTCGTCCTCATTTGTACCGCCAAAAACGCCAGCACATAAAACGCGGTTACAATCCAGAGCGAATTGCGAAATCCCGTGATGATCACCGCCCCTTCCGCCAGTCCGCCGATGGCGCCGCCGACCAGGTTCCACAGCTGCATTTGCAGCACCGCCTGCGACGAGAGCCCGTGCAGATACTGAAGATAGACGTAGCCGGCGAAAAAAGTCGGCAACAGCAGGATGATCAGGAAACAGGGCACCGAGGGAAACAGGCTGCCGTAAAGCGGATGGAAAAGCTCGGCGGCAAAAAATCCCAATGCGACGGAGGCAAACAGCAACGCCCAGGCCAGCCACGTCGACAGTGCCCGGGAGTAGAAGGCCAGCAGGGCCCCGCCGAGCGAGGAGAGAATAATCCCCATCACGACCATGGCCTGGCTGATATACGTCGCCCCGAACCACGGCGTCAGGGCGGAGATCGTGCGAATCTGGATAAAAAAGAATGCCGCGCCCGAGAAGAAGGCGTAAACGCAAAGCGCCGAAGGTGCCGGCCGGTCAGATGCCGCCGGCGCCGGCGACACATTCCGGCTCAAAAGAAACAGGCTCAGCATCAAAAGGCATACTGTATATATAAGCCGGAGGTGTTCCTTGGGAATGCCGGCGAATTGGCTATATAAGAATGGCCAGTCATCGGTCGGCACGAGTTCCTTGGTCTCACTGGTAAATTGCGAGCGGAAGTCGACAAACGGCGCCGGGAAATCATCGATGGTCCTTCCATGGCTCGCCACGTAGTAAGACTGGATGTAACCGGGGACGGCAAAAACGCGAACCTCCGTCTGGGTCGCCTCTTCGAGGAGGTGAAACATGCGCTGGCGGATCCACGGAGTCGCCGTGGCAAAGCTGACAAAGAAGACGCCCCGGTCGCTCAGCTTGGAATAGGCCAGGTGCAGGCCCTCCTTGGTATAAAGGAAGCTATCCAGGCGAAACCGCGATTGATTCGACGCGTTCGTCTGTGAATCGAGGAATGGCATGTAGATAAAATCGTACTTTTCCTGGCTCGTGTTTAAAAAACGCCGCGCATCGTTCACATGGGTTGTCACCTGCGGCTTCAAATAGCTCCGGTCGGGATCATACTTTGTCCCGAGCGAAATAAATTCGGGATCGATCTCCACCGCGGTGACACTCCCCGCGCCATGATAGATCGCCTCCCTCACATCGGCCGTGCCGCCGCCCGAACCGAGCACGAGCACGCGGTCTCCCGGCTGCACCGATTGGAAAGGCGTGGTGTGCTGTATCCACAGGGGATCCTGGTGGAGGGCATCGGCGCCGAGAAGGTGGATGGTGGAAATATAAAACCCATTGGTGTAAAGATCCTTGGTCGAGGTCTCGGGTTTATCCACGATGTCGATCCTCTGGTACGGGCTCCAATCATGCTGGGAAGAAAAGCTCGACCCCATGGCCAGCAGCCCCGCCGTGGAGAACAAGGCCACGACCAACCCCTGCCGATCCGGAACGAGCCGCTGCTCGCGCCACAGGATGGCGAGAAAGCCGCCGGTCCAGACAAGAAAAAGAATCCACTGCGACGGAAAGAACTGGTTCTGCAGGGTGAAAGCCAGGGCGCCCAAGATTCCGCCCACCGCCATCAGCACATAGCCCTGCTTTTGATAGTTCCCGCTCACCATGTGCGCGCCCTGCTTGGCCCCGATCAGGACCATCGCCGGAATCAGGACCGTGCACAACAAAAGCACCGCCAGCTGCAGGTCGAAGTTCGCTTCCTTGGGGCTCAAATTGGCCACTGACACCCACTGGAACTCCCCGGGCAATTGCTGCAGGAGATTATAGGTGCCCAGCCAGCGCACCATGGCATAGTTTAGCAGCACCGCCAGGGGAATCAGGTAATAAAACCGGGCCAGCTTGCGGGTGAAGAACCCGCAACTCAGCGCAAAGATGGCGATGATAAAGAAGACATTGCCATAATAGGTGGTCTCTCCCGCAGTGGTGGAAAACAAACGGACAAATGCGAGCTGCGAAAAGACGCCAAAGGCCGACCAAAGTATAATGGGCATGATGAGGCTTCGAACCCTGCCATCTCGCAGGAACTTTCGAAAGCGCGGGGTCGAGCGGGAATTTCTGACCGGCCCAAAGACAGGGTGTCAAAGCAAATGCGCCCAAGCACAGGGCGCTGGGCGCGAAGTTTCAGTATCAGGGACCAAGTTCCAAGATAACCGACCACTCCGACTCTTTAATCCTGAGACTTTTTCGATGCCTAAGGGCAGATCCCAAAAGCCAGGGATCCATCCGAAGACTGGAACCACTGATTTACTGGTTTTGTTTTGAGAACCACGGATGGACACAGAGGAACACGGATACGGATCGGGAGTTTAACCACTAATGCGCACTAATCAGCACTAATACACGGCTGAAACCTGTGCTACTGCCGCGCTTTCTGATCGCAACGACGGTCAGCAGAGTTTTTCAGCAACCAATTCATATCCGCGTCTATTCGCGTTCATCTGCGGTTAAAACGGGATCGTCTCGACCTCCGTGCAATCTGCGATCTCCGTGTTAAAATAAAATTTCAGCGTTCAGCCTGTCCTCCGTAGCCTTGGCGAAGGAGGACGTTCGCGCGCAACAGGCCGCCCTGTCACGCCGTAGCTTCAGCGAAGGCGGATCAGGCTTTCGAATTGAATCCGCCCATCAAAAAGACCACCAGGCAGATCAACAGAATTAGGCCAAGTCCGCCGCCGCCGACGGCTGGACCGCCAATATAAAAACCGCCGCCGCCGAACAGGAGAAGAAGGACAATTACGAGTAGGATTACATTCATAACGGCAAGGTAGCACTCCGTTACAGCCGCTACTATGGGGCATTGACCTGCCTGCTGGTGATCGTGATTAACCACAAAGGCCCAAAGGACACAGAGAACAGAAGCCAGAACCACTGATTTTGTTCTGATAACCGCGAATGGCCGCGAATTTTTTCCCGCGGATAACGCTGATGCTCGCGGATTCAGATCAGGTTTTTGATCGTTCCTGGGTTCATGGCTTCCTTCTTAACTCACTTCGATCATTTTTAGTAGGAAACCAGGAGGCCAGGAATTGGCTGCCAGGGAAAACTGTGCTGCCAGCGCAGCACACGGCCATCAGAGTTTTTCAGCAGCCCCAAAATATCCGCGGCAATCCGCGCTATCCGCGGAAAAATCAGTGCTTGGATCGAACTTCGCGCTCTTTGCGATCTTCGTGTGAAAAGAATGCTCCACAAAAAAAGCCGTCTAAAACGGCGTGTGCCTGAACCTGAGCACTTGTTTCAAGTGCTCATAATCCTGCGACCAGCCGGACGGTTCTTGATCAGGCCTTTTCCGCCTTTTACTTTTGCGGCGCGATTTTTCGCGGCAGTCATTCTGCCGCCTCTGCTTTTCTTGGCCATATGGTGATCCTGTTTTAGTGGTTTGATATCAAACTGGGCGAGGCATGATGCGCCTCTCCTCGCCTTTCGGATATGGGGTGTAACCCGGCGAACGCCGCGCGTTCGCCGGGGCATGGAACTTTTTTCCAAGCCGGATGTGTCTAACCGGTTTGAGAACTCATGAAAACCCTCTTTATCAGTCTCGCCACGCTCGCCCTCGGCTTGCTCGTGGGCCTCTACATCGCAAAACACGTCAGCTGGCACGCAGAGTTTTCGGAATCGTCCGCCAATGTCCCGGCCTCGCCTGCCACCGCCCCAGACCCGGCTCTGCCCAATGCCAATGCGTCGGATCCATTCACAGAAATGCGCCGGATGCAGGAGCAGATGGACCAGATGATGAATCAGTCCATCCAACAATTTCGCAACGACCCAAAGTTCAACGGATTCGTCGATCCTCCCGGTTACTCGCTTTCCCTCGATCTGCGCGAATTCAAGGACCGCTTTGAAGTCCATGCCGCCCTACCCGACGCCAAGGCCTCCGACATTAACGTGAAATTGGAAGACGATCACACGCTCAGCGTCGAAGTCAGCCACAAGACTGCCGCCAACCGCCAGCAAGGTTCAGGCTCTACCGCCACCCAGGAATGGGGACAATATAAGCAAACGATCCAGCTCCCGTCGGCCGTGCAAACGAGCCAGATGAAAGTCGACCAAAAGGATCACGAACTTGTTATCATCCTCCCCAAGGCGTGATGCGATCGTGGTTCACTCGACCTTGTGTTGAGAGCCGCGAATTACCGCCAATGAAGCGAAGGAGGGTGCTCTTCGTGCCTTCGTGGTTAAAATTAATTTAAAAAATCCTTTTACCTCGCCTTCCGTCCAAACGAGACGAGATTTTTCGGCCATGAAACCCTTTTTGTCTTTCACCCTTCTGGCCTGTGCCGTCGTGGGACTTGTTTGCGCCGCTCCCCCCGCCGATGCCCCTGCCCCGACCCCTCTCCCTGGACCGCCGCCCACTGACGTCGTCTTTTTCGGTCATGACCAAGTCCATCAAGCTTTTTGGCCCGGCGGCGCCCTGCTCGTCAATGAACGCTATAAGGTTCTATGCGGCCGGCGCGTCATCCCGGGCTCGGTGGAGATCCACACGAGCGACACGGATGTCTTCTATATCCTGGATGGCTCGGCGACCTTTGTCACCGGCGGGACGGCGGTGGACCAGAAAACGACCGCCCCGGGAGAAATCCGCGCCAAATCGATCACGGGCGGAACCGAACACCAGCTCACCAAGGGGGACGTCATCGTCATTCCCCGCGGCATTCCCCACCAGTTCACGGCCGTGAGCGGCCCATTTCTCTACTTCGTCGTCAAAGTCACGCAGTGAGGTGATTAACCACAAAGACACGAAGGGCACAAAGTCAGAAACAAAGAATGCTTTAGATCGAACTTCGTGCTCTTCGTGTCTTTGTGGTTAAAAAGGCCTGCTTGGATCGCTGCCTTCCGGATCGCCCGCGCCGGCAGCTCATGAGAAATCCGATCGTGCCGAGTCCGCCGGCGACGCCGAGCCACGCGAGCGATGACGCCCACGAGCCCGGCGAGCCAGCCGACGCGCCGCAGATCTCTGAACGGCCAAGCCCGAGCGCGGCGCCAAGGCCGACGTAAGCCACCACGCACAAAATGCATTTGGGCGTGAGCGCGAACAGCGCCGTCGGCAGAAACCAACCGACGGCACGGTAGAAAAACTTAATGCGTGGCGACGGCATCGGCGTATTCGTCATGGCGGCGCCACCAGACGCCCGTCTCATTGCGCCCGCGTGGCGCACGATCGAGCCACTGGTACATGCCCCAGAGGCCGTCCAGCCCGCGCGCATAAGTGGAATAGGCGTGATAGACGACGCCGTCCTCGAGCACGAACGCGCTCATGCCCGGCCTCTCACGCGTGTACGTGGCCACGTCAGTTCCGGTCATGGCCGCCATCTCGGCGACCGGTCCCTCGCCTTGTTTCGTTATCGCCTCACCGATCCCGCGTTCCGTCAACGCCGCCTCGCGCCGGTAGTTGTATTCGACGGCCCCCTTGCGCTGATGCTCCTCGGTGAGCGAAACGTTGAAGTCGAAGTTGAAGTCATCGCCGAGCGAGGACGCCCAAGGGAAGCTCCAACCCATCCGCTGCTTGTACCCCTGCAATTTCGCCAGCGGAGCCAATGACACCGCCGAAAGCGTAACGTCGTGGTTGGCCAGATGAACGGCGAAGCCGTTGAATCCGTCCGCAATCGATGAGCATGACGGACAGCCTGCCGTGTAGTCGGGCCCGAACATGAAGTGGTAGACGAGGAGCTGCGAGCGCCCCCGGAACAGGTCGGCCAGCGAGGCGCTCCCCTCATCGGTCTCGAATCGATACTCCTTGTCGATCGGAACCCATGGCAGTTCCTGGCGCCGGCGCGCCAGCTCGTCGCTGCGCCGCGTCAGCTCCTTCTCGGCCTCGAGCAGCTCGAGCCGGGCGGCCAGCCACTCTTCATGGGTTCCGGTCTTGTGGTCGGGCAATGGACGTTTTCTTGGATTGTTTGTGCTGTTTTTCATGGGAGGTGTGATTAATCTATAAAGATTGAACGGATGGATTCAGGACAGGGATGGATTGGGACAAGGCAGTGGCCTTGGTTGATTCTGACGGGAACGGAAGGGCGGCTCACGGAGCCGCTCGACCGGAAATCTTTGAAACGTTTAGCTCTGCTGCGCGGCGATCCGGAGTTTTTCGTAGTCCACCCTGAGCTTGGCGTGAACCGGCCAGAACGGCGGACGCGGCGCGCCCTCGAGCAACGCGATGAGATGGTTGAGATGCGTGTGCCACCCCGAAGCGAAGTCGGCCATATACGGCAGGTCGCCGCCGGTGGCGCGGTGCGTGACGACGAGCAGCACGTTCTTGCCCTGCGGCGTGAGCTCAAACGTCGCCTCGGATTCGCCATCGCTGCCAAATGTGAAAGCGAGCAGGCGCGGCGGTTCGCAGCGGGTGACGATTCCGGCCATGCTGTGGCCCGGATCGTGGTGCTGCTTGTGGTCTTCCGCCGGGGTCTCGTCGGGCGCAAGGTTCTTGTGCCGGAAATCGAGCCGCATCTTGCCGCCGGCGCGCAGTTCCATCGGCCCGCCGGCAAACCAGCGGGCGCGCTTCTCGGGATCGGTGAGATAATCCCAGATGCGTTCAATGGGGCCGGGCAGCGTGCGGACGAGTCGCACTTCGGCCGGGCCGGTGAATTTTCCGTATTGTTCGTTACTTTTCATGATGAAGGTTTCTTCTTCGCTTTGCGTTCGCTCGCCGCGTCCTCCGCGCGCAACTCGCGCTCGAGGGCGTCGAGCCGGCGCGACCAGACCAGGCGCGTTTTCTGCAGCCAGGCGTCGAGTTCGTCGAACCCGTCGGGATTGAGCGCCTGGATGCGCGACTGGCCCTCGGGACGGGTGGTGACGAGACCCGCCTCGCGGAGCACATTGAGATGCTGCGAAATGGCGGGGGCGCTCAGGTCAAATTTCTCCACGAGTTCGCCCGCGGTATGCTCGCCTTGGGCAAGGAGCTCGACAATGCGGCGGCGGGTTGGGTCGGCGATGGCAGCAAGGCTGTGCATACCGAAAAGATTAAGCATAAACTTAATTAAGCAAGTGCTAAATTAAGAATTTGCCGGGGTCAGACTGTCCACTGGGATAAAAGGTAAAGCACGCCCCCTGCCTACCCCGGCACTTGAAACTTCGCGCCCAGCGCCCCTCTCCTGATACTTGAAAACTTGATACCTGCTACTTTTTCAGCATCTTCTTCTCCCCTATGGGACGTCAATGGCTCCACGCGAAACGCGCGATCGTTAACCTCAAAAAAGGCCAGGCCGTCGGCAAGATCGTGAAGGAAATCACGGTGGCGGCGAAGCTCGGCGGCGGCGACCCGGCCGGGAACGCGCGCCTGTTCGCCGCGCTCGAAAAAGCGCGCAAGGCGAGCGTCACCCGCGATGTCATCGAGCGCGCGATCAAGAAAGGCGCCGGCGGCGGCGCGGACAAAATCACCCTCGAACATATCGTCTTCGAGGGCTACGCACCCCACAAAGTGCCGGTGATAGTCGAGGTTTACACCGATAACCACCAGCGCACCGCCCCGGAGATGCGCGTGCTCTTCAAGCGGGGATCGCTGGGCGGCGCCGGCAGCAACAAGTTCCTCTTCGACCACGTCGGCCTCGTCGAAGCACACCATCCCGACGCCGCCACCGACCTCGAGGCCGCCGCAATCGAGGCGGGCGCCAACGATTTCGAGCCGCTCGCCCACGCCCAGAACGACGACATCCCGGAAGGACACGCCGGCGCCCGTTTCATCACCGAACGCACCGCCGTCCATGCCGTCTCGACCTGGCTCAAGGACCACGGCTGGTCGGTCGTGACCAGTGAATTGGGTTACCTGGCCAAGACCTTCCCGGAGCTGGACGATGCGGCCCGGGGCGAAGTCGGCGAGTTTCTCCAGGCGCTCGAAGACCACGACGACGTGCAGCGCGTCTGGGCCGCGGTGAAGTAACTCCTTTTTTTAGAACCGCAGATGGACGCGGATGAACGCAGATTTTTGGGATCGGATTTTTTACCGAGGATTACACGGATAAGCACGGATACGGATCGGAGTTTCAACCACTGATGGGCACTGATGATCACTGATAGATTGCTGAAAATATCAGCGGCCATCCGTGATATCGGTGGAAAATAAAATAAGTGAGCATAAGAGTTCATAAGTGGTTAAAATGATCCGCGTCTATCCGCGTTCATCCGCGGTTAAAAAAGTGCTTGGATCGATCTCCGTGCTCGGAGGCCTGCCCTTCGTAGCTCCCAGAGCGAAGTAGGGCGATCTCCGTGTTCAAAATGAGCAGAAAGCAGGGTTTGACCCGCTCCAGCGACCAAGAACAAAATGAATCCCATGCCGGCTGGAAAAGAACCAGAGCCCACGGTGCCAACGGATCTTCGCCGGGCTCTCGCCGCTGCCGCGCCAGCGAAGGCTCAGTGGAGGGATCTCACGCCAATCGCTCGCCGGGATTTTATCAGTTGGATCGATTCAGCCAAACAAACGGAGACACGCCGACGCCGGATCGAAAGAGCCTGCTCGATGCTTGCGGCCGGAAAGCGCCGCCCCTGCTGTTATTCAATCGTGTCATTCGATCTTTACACCGCCCTCGCGGCTCGCCCTGGCGCGAAGGCTCAATGGAGCGAACTCACGCCAATCGAGCGCAGGGACTTCATTGGTTGGATGGACTCAGCCAAGCCACCGGAAGCACACCGACGCCGGATCGAGAAAGCCTGCTCGATGCTCGCGGCCGGCAAGCGCCGCCCCTGATGTCAGTTAGAAAGTATCAGGTATCAAGTTTTCAAGTACCAGAATTAGGAGCCCGGAGCGGTCGGCCATCTTGGAACTTGGTACCTGGCACTTGAAACTTCGCTTCCAGCGCCCTCTTGTTCCTTGATCCCTGTCACTTGTTACTTGGCCTGCGTTACTGCCTTTTATAACTGCGCGCGATCGTGCCGAAATTCGCCGTTGCTGATCTCTCGATAACCCGGCCGCGGACAGTCTGCTTCAGTCTGTCTTCGATGAGATCCCAACTCGGCTGGCGCAACCAAGATTCCAGTCCAGCGAACGGGTCGAAATAATGCCGGCGACGTTGCGCACCACGCGCCGGTTCGAATTCGGTTCGCAGGCCAGTCAGCCGGCGGGTGATAATCGCTTGGGAGGATACAAACAAATTATTTCTGGGACTCATGGCAGGGGCGGGGTTAAAGGTGACGCCTTCGTTGGCAAAGGCAAAAGGGGCAACGGTTCAGAGCTTACCAGACCTTTATAGATAAAACACCCTACTCTAATTTACATTGTTAAATGTGAACCCACAAACGGTCAGGCTTCCTATGAATAACTACCAACCGCAAACCGCTTGAATTTTATCTCGTAGAAACCTGATTCCTTCGGATCGGCGGGCGCATATTCCTGATCCTTGAAAACCTGATACCGATACTTAGTGCGACTTCCCGGGTGAGAGGCTGACCGCCGACTCCGACTGGCTCAACTTGCCCCACGAAAAGCTGTAGATCGCAATCAAGGCGAAGCAGCAGAGCGGCATGAGGAACGCATGCGCCATGTTGTACTTGTCGCCAAGCGCTCCCATCAACTTCGGCATCAGCGCGCCGCCGGTAATCGACATCACGATGAAGGCCGACGCCCGTTTTTTGGCCTGCGAGCCCAGCCCATGGATGCCCAGGGCGAAGATGGTGGGAAAGCCGATCGACATGAAGAAATAACTCAGGAAGACGCCGAACACGGACAGCCATCCGATGTTCAGCATGATGAGGGCGCAGACGCCGATGTTGATGAGTGAAAAGACGCCGAGAACCCGGTGCGCCGCCGATTTCTTCAGCAGCCAGGCGCCAATGAGTCGGCCAGTCAGGAAAAAAATGAAAGCGACCGCCGAAAGATTAGCCGCACCGCGATCACTGATGTGAAACACGCCTTGCGCATCGGCGGTGAACCAGCCGGTGAGCCAGCTTGGAAAGCGGCCGATCAGGGGAATGCCGCCCAGCACATGGCTGAACGAAGCGGCCAGATGGTTCATCGCCGCAGCCCACGAGGCCGGAATCGCCGGAACGAGCGTGAACCCCGTCTTCTTGTCGACCGTCATCGTGTTGATAAAAAAACTGAAGATGCCAGCCTGGGCGGCGACGTAGACAAACTGCGCGAGCGTGGCTCCCGAGAAATGGGGATGAGCCCAGATACTTTGCTCGGGAATTGTCTTCGCGGTTGAAAGCAGTTTTGGCGCCGTCAGCAGGACAACCGCGACGATGGCGTAAGTGGTACAGGCGATCGCCGGGTCGCTGACGCCAAGCGCGGGCAGGATCGTTTTCAACACCAAGTAAAGCGACAGGCCAATCGCGGCAACATTGAGGAACATGAACCAGAAAATCTGTTGGGTGTTCTTCACTCGCCCCGCGAAACTGGCCGCCGTCGCGGCTTCCTCGGTGTGATAGTCGTCCTCGACCTTGATATCGGGCACGCGGGCAAAATAAAACAGGATGGCGAGCACCACGACGACGATGCCGACGCCGAGATAAGGAACGTACAGTTGGCCGTGAGCGACCTCGACGCCATCCTGGGAATAAAAATAGGCCCCGCCGATGATGGGCCCGAAGATCCAGCCGATGCCATTGAATGACTGCGCCAGGTTGATTCGCGCCGGACCATATTCCTTTGGCCCGAGCACCGTGGCATAGGGATTTGCCACCGTCTCAAGCACCGTCAAACCCATCGCGATGAAACACACCCCGAGCAGGAAGGCCCAGAACTGGGCAATGTGTGTCGCCGGCAGGAACCAGAAGCCGCCCAGGGCCACCATGAAGAGACCAAAGATGATGCCGCCCTTGTAGCCCAGTCGCCGGGTGAGCATGCCGGCCGGGAGGGCCATGAGCGCATAACCCATGTAGTGGGCGAACTGGACCCAGGCCGACTGCGCCTTCGTCAAGTGCAACTGGTTCTGGAAGTGTTTGTCCATCGTATCGATCATCCCGTTGCAGAAGCCCCAGAGCAGGAAGAGCGAAGCCACGAGGAAAAACGTGATGGTGTGATTCTGGCCGTCAGCGGTTTTGAAAAAACTTTTTTTCGGCATGGGGTATTCGTCTTAGCTGAGCCAAGGCCAGATCGAAATCAAGGCAGGACTGGGTCGCCGACGATTTCGACGGAGATCACGGCATTGTCGGGTGAAGACATCAGGCCTGTCATCTAAGACTGACCCAAATCATATACGCAGCGTGGATAAATAACCACAAAGGCACGAAGAGCACAAAGCTCGATCCTAAAGAAATCTTCTTCGTGTCCTTGGTGTCTTTGTGGTTAGATCGGCTTTTTAGGTAGGGACAGGCAAAAAATGGTTCGGGTCGGCCCCTGGATCGGTCGGTAAATAATGTTGCCGTTAATTTGCGCATCGTTTCAGTCAGGCGCAGCCAAGGAGGCTTAACTTATGGTCGATTTTTCCAGCAGAAAAAAAACAGGCGGGATGTCATTTGCGCTGGTGATGGCGCTGGTTGGATTATGGGGATTGGCGGGATGCCAGGACGTACCAAAGACCGGCGCAGACAAAACGCCAGCCGCGGTCACACTTGAGACGCCCTGCACAACCGGGAAGCTCTTGCTCAAAGAAAGTTACATGGAGTGCGGAGCGGACGGCTTTTGGCACACGGTCGAGGACGATTATTATGACTGCCCACCCGTAACCGGTTTTCGCGTCGGCGACTGGGCGACGACGCAGAAGTGCGGGGATGGCGCCGCGGCGCCCGAGCTAATCGGTCAGCATTGGGTCGATTTGCACGGCGACACCACCTGCGCCAATCCGCAAAAGCTCGGCGAGCTGGTTCTCTGGCATTGCAATAACCAATTCTGGGAATACGCCAAAGTCGAAACTTACCAATGCGAAGACGGTCGCGTGGGAATCATTGACCCGCCAACCTGGATCCCCACCAACAGACCTTGCGGCGGCAAACCGCCAGTGGAAAAAGTCGGCGCTCGATAACCTTACGGCCGACATTTGACTCTTAGAAACCTGACCCCTTGCGGTTAGTCCTACTGAGTTTTTGGCTGGTCGGTTGTTTTCGCGACGACGGCATAATCCAGCATTTGCTTCACATCGCCGGCGTGGGCGCCATTTGGAGCCAGCTCTAGATATTTTTTCAGCACGGAAATGGTCTCCGCCGAAACAACCATTTTCCCATTCGCATCGACCGCCGCATTCCCAAACAGGCACGAGCCTTTGATAAAATACGCATCCGCCTTCGTCGGATCGATCGCGATACATTTGTCAGCCGCGGCGACCGCGTCTTCCATGTTGCCGTTATTGTATTCGGTGGCGCAAATATTAAACCAGGCCGTGGCCGGATGGGGATCGAACATGGCAACGCGTTCATAACAGGCGATGGCCTCTTTGTTCTTTTTTAATTTGAGCCAGGCGTTTCCCTCTGACGTGAGTGCGATGCCCATCGTTTTCTTGAGTCCGGGGGCATCCTTCCCGCTATCGCGAAGAGCCTGGGCCTGTCCGACACATTTTTCATAAGCAGCGATGGCATCCTCATACTTGCCCAAATTGAGATACGCTGTGCCCAGCAATTGGTAGTACCCCGGCGCGGCGGCGGGATAATTCGCGTCTTCAGGATATGCCGCCGCCTGTTTGGTGTTCGCTGCGATCAGTTTTCCCGCGAGATCCACCGTCTTCGGCCAGTCTTTGGCCTGCACAGCGGCGTTGGTCTGCGCGATCAGGCCGTTAAGCTCCACGGTGGCGGCATTTTTGACTTGGGTGGCCTCGATCTGATCCTTGGTCAACGGCAACGCAGGCGGCGTCTGGGCCAAAATCGATCCCACGATAAGCAGGCCGGCCAAAATAAATCTCCAAGTTCGCATCGGGGCGATCAGTCCACACCCAGCGATATTTCGGGTCAAGACGTTCTAAAAGAAGCAGGCCCAAGGGAGTACGCCTGAGGTTGCTGAGCATTGACTGGCCGTCGGCTTGGAAATGCCGAATGAAATTAAACAAGTAGAGGCCCGACCCCTTCGGATCGGTCCTGCCCCCGTTCGGATCGGCGACCCAAATCGTATGCTCGGCGTGGATAAATAACCACAAAGGCACGAAGAGCACAAAGCTCGATCCTAAAGAAATCTTCTTCGTATCCTTGGCGCCTTTGCGGTTAGATCAGGTCTCATGCCCGCCGTCCGTGTCCGCCATAGCTCGAAGTGGTGGTTGAAACTTGCCAAAATCATGGACCTATGTGTACAGATTTGCATGTTCGTCCCCGTCTTTGTCGCATCGCCGCTTCCCCCCGCATGAGACTTTGGCAGACTAAGCGGCATTGGGAGACGTGGGCGCGAGTCGATCCCTTCTGGGCCGTGCTGACCTCGCCGGAAAAGAGCGGCAACCGCTGGAGAGACGAAGAATTCTTTGCCACCGGCCGGGCGACGGTAGAGGCAGACCTTGCCTGCGTGAAAGAAGTCTGTCCCTTCCTCGGCGACCACCGCGCCCTGGATTTCGGTTGCGGGGTCGGACGGCTCACGCAGGCGCTTGCGAGCCACTTCCGCGAAGTGGTCGGGATCGATATTTCGAAGGAAATGGTGCGACTGGCGGTCAAACTCAATCTACACGGTGACCGCGTGAAATTTGTGCAGAATTCGGGCGCCGACCTCAGCCTGTTCTCCTCCGATCAATTCGATTTCGTCTACAGCCTGATCACGCTACAGCACATGGACCGGGCCTATGCCAGGAAGTATATCGCAGAGTTCGTTCGGGTGGCGGCGGCAGGCGGGGTGATTTTTTTCCAAATGCCAGCGATCAAACCTCCCCTGAGTCGCAGCCAGCCCCTGACATTCGGGCGGCGCCTCTGGCATCTGGTCAATCGCTCCTTTCCCATGAAACCGGTCATGGAAATGCACGCCCTGCTCCGCGAAGAGGTGGTTGGCGTGCTGCAGGCCGCGGGCGCCGAAGTGCTCAAGGTGGTGCCATACGGCGCTGCGGGAGACATCGCAAGTTTCGGCTATCTTGCTGTAAAACGCCGGCCTCTTTCTGCCAGTGCTTCACTTTCTTGACCTGTCCCTAACGCCGTTTTTCGTTCAAAAATTTGCTCCCTTGAAAAACGTTTGCTTACTCCTCTGCGTGGCTGGGCTCATCACAACCTTTGTGGCCGGCTGCAGCACAAAGCCTACAGTCACACTTAGCGTTGTTCGCCGAACGTACGATGAAACAAAGTTAATCGATTACGCCAACGGGTCGGACATCGAAGGTCAGTTTATTAACATCAATTCAGACGGTTCCGAGCGTCTGTATTTCGCATACGACCCGATTACCGACAGCGGAGTGGATATGGAGCGGACCAACAATGGGGTCGTTGTCTGGCGGGTATACATTCAGCCGCTTGGCGTTCTGCATTTCAAATACGAACAGGAAGTGTTTGCGGAAATTCTCGATGGAAAGATCCGCGTTGTAAGCGTCGGAAAGGGAGGATTTGCTGCTCCCACACCAGAAGGAATGAAAACCCCCTCGAAAAGCCGAATAATCGAGATTCGTTCTTTAGAATCCGGTGCGCTCATTTCACGAAAGGTCGATTAAGTTCGACGGCGGCCACCGGCAGACTCGTTCGGGAGCCAGTGGATTTTTACGAAATTAAACAAGTAGAGGCCCGACCCCATCGGATCGGCCCTGCCCTCCCCTCACTTTTTTGACCTGTCCCTAACAGAGAGAGGACCTTGCTTTTGATTGAACCAACCCTAGGGATGGCATATTAAACGTTCGGTAAAATAAGAGTGCTATGGCCAAATATCTGATCTCCTTCCCCAGCGCGGCTATGGTTGTGCCCGACGGCGAGAGGGAGGCGGTGGGCCGTGACGCGCACGCAGTGATCGACGAGGCGAAGGCTGCCGGCGTCTACGTCTTCGGCGGCGGCATCGACGAAGACGTGCCGCCCGCTCTCGTCTCGGCCGATGGCAGGGTCGTCGAGGGAGGCTACCCGTGGGCGCCCCCACTTGACGGCGGCTTCACTGTGCTCGAATTGCCCTCGCGCAAGGAGGCCGTCGCGTGGGCCGCACGCATCGCGAAGGCCTGTCGCTGCGCCCAAGAGCTGCGCGTCTTCGGGTTCGACCCGCAGTCCTGAGTCGGCACTTTTTTGACCTGTCCCTAACGCTGCCTCAGAAATTGTCGCTGCGTGGATATTGCACAGCGTACAGGCCGATAAAACCCGTCTACACGACGAACAGCGCCCGCAAAAATGTTTCTATTCTATCCAAATACCGCTTTGCGGAGTCCGCGCAGAGTCGTGATGTCTCCCCAGTCGGTGATCTTCGGCAATGATACGCCGCCTCGCCCTCTTCCGGTGGTACTTTGATCCGTCTTTGCCTCATGCCCCCAGTTTAGCGCGATTTCCTACCCTCCCCCTCACTTTTTTGACCTGTCCCTAATGCCATGCCCGACCCCTTCGGATCGGCTCCTTCGGACCGGCCTTGACAATGGGCACGGTATCTCGCCAAGTCAGTGCCATAATGTCAGACGACGGTCCAGATGGCGGAGCAGATCCGGTGCCGGGTTGGGGCGGTGAGATGCCCCTCCCTGATGGGGGAACAACAATACCTAACCCGGATGGCGGCGCCCCGGTTCCATTGAACCCGGCTTGCGTCGAGAAAAACACTCCGGATCCAAACGAGGTTAATCAAGATGCGATCAACTCTAAGGCGGCCTCGGCCTTACTGTCCGGCATCGTTAGTAAGGCCACTAGCGGTGTGACCGATCCAGTGATTGCCGCTGCGTCCATTGAGTTCAGCGGGATAGTTGACCAAAAGGTGTCGGCGGCCAAGGCCGCGGCGGATGCCGATGAAAAGATACCGGAAGCATACAAACAGCTGGCGGATCAGATCTGCAATGAGGATGAGAATGCGCTGACGAATCCCTCGGCAAATCTGCCTCCTCCCCCGCAGATCACGTTTCCGGTCCCAGACGACGAGATTCAGATTCCCGGTTTGCCGCCGCTCAATCCCGATGCGGGGGGACCCACTGACGGCGGCGGTGGTGGCGGAGACGGAGGATCGTGACGGGCCGAGCGCCAAGAAATCTCCCGAATGGGTCGGTCCTTTTTTGACCTGTCCCTAACAATCCCGTTACTTTTTTGACCTGTCCCTAAGGCTGGCCCCAAGATATGGAAATTGCCTCTCGAAGGCGCCCTCTATTGGGCCAGGAAAAATCAAGTGCCTGCGGCAGCGTGGCTACACAGCGTTACGGTCAGGAACCGGAGGCTTTGGATTGTTTTTGAGCTTGTTTTATGGAGTGCCAGTCTTCCAGGGCTGATTAGATTGATCCTGCGCCTTTTCCACTAAGGCCTATTGATGCGTTGCCTGATTTTCCGCTTCTCATGTCCCCAGCTTAGTGCGATTTTTCGCCCGCCCCTTCCCTTTTTTGACCTGTCCCTAAGAAATCCCCGATCAATGAGAAAATTAATTTTTAGCGGCCTGCTCTGCACCTTGCTCGCTCTTTCTGGCTGTGTATCGGTCAAGCCCTGGCTCTGGAATCCTCCGCCAAAATCAATCATTGTTCCAAAGCAACTTACCTTAAAGGGAGACATATTCGGGGTCGCTCAGGTCGTTGTTCCGGCCGGCACCTATACTTATCTTGGGGCCACTGAAGATTTTTTTGTTTATGTCTCCTCTTCGGAAACAAAGTTTCGTTTACGTGGTTTTAGGGACAACGACGCAGATAGTGGATTTATATTGTCAAGACGGTTGGACGCGGTGTGGGCGGCCGAGGTTTTTCGAAATACCGATCAACTCGGAAATATGACGGGGTTACCTGCTTGGGCTAATGGCTCAAATATCGAAAAATACGGTTTGTCCGCTGCTCCACTCGGGCCACCGCTCTCGCGGGAGAATCGCCTGCTTATCGGTCTTCCGGCCGAGTACCCCGCGCCTCGCTAAACCAGATGAATTCGAATGGGACAGGCAGAGAAAGTATCGTTCGGCCGCCAGTGGATTCTTACGAGATTAAACAAGTAGAGGCCCGACCCCTTTGGATCGGCCTGTCACTAAAAAGGGCCCTCACTTTTTGACCTGTCCCTTGGCACAACGCCGCAAGCAATGAAGTTGCTGCGATTTGGCGGTAGGGCGTGACCGCCGGGCGCGCCACTTTGTCAAGAGTCAAGACATGACCCCTTCGGATCGGCTCTTGTCTCATGCCCCCATCTTAGCGCGATTTCCTGGCCGCCCCCTCACTTTTTTGACCTGTCCCTAAGACTGGCCCATCATTACCACAGCCATTAATAATGGCAATGTACATGCCAAGGCCACACGATTTACCAGCAGGCCAACCACCGCAATATGCGGCCAGCGTTCCCGCTTCCTTAGCGAGCGACTCGCGAGAACCCAGCCAACGATCGAAGCAATGGCCATCGACACAATCATCCACTCGCCTCCGGCGAACCATATGCCGCTCGTCTGTGGCGTCAGGGCCATGATCATGAATCCAACGCTGAACCCAAAAATTGGTGCCACCAAAGACGCGATACCTAACGTGGCCGGTGGTCGAGGACCTTCCACGAATTTTTCCTCGTCTCGTCCCGTCCGCCCTAGCCCACGAATCCTAATAATGAAAACGATTGCCGCTGCCGCGGTAATAAGTGCAGCAAATACTTCCGGCTTTAATGCGAGTAATCCTATCACTCCAAAGTAAATAAACGATTCCACGGTAAACAATTTTGTATTGAGCGCCAGACCGGGTCAAACAACTACTATCTTACCCGCGGCAGCGTGGCTACACAGCGTTACGGTCAGAAACCGGAGGCTTTGGATTGTTTTTGAGCTCGTTTTATGGAGCGCCAGTCTTCCATCGCTGATTAGGTTGATCCTGCGCCTTTTCCACTAGGGGCGGGCTGAATTTTTTGACCTGTCCCTAACGCTGCCCCCTAAGGCTGGCCCCTTCTAAGGCTGGCCCCTTTTGCTAGCTTCGGATCGGCGCTTTTTTGACCTGTCCCTAACGCCGCCTTAATTGCAATAGCAGAGAGTGATCCAACAGGGTCATGCCGTGAATATTGGAAACTGATGTTCGCGATATTCAAATCAGTTGGCTAGCCATCGATCTGCCGATTTTTCCGATTTTCACAGCATGACCCTTTGGGATTGGCTCTAAGACTGGCCCCCAAATCAAAATGTTACACGAAACACCATTCCATCTGGGCCCGCCTCAACTTGCATAATCGCTGCCACAATTACTGAAAATATACCAAGCAGCATAATGACGCGCCTCGCAATCAGCACGCGACGTTCGAGCACGCCTATTTCTCGATCCAACGGTGTAACAAATGGTCCATCGAGAAACATTTCGAAAATGGGGCGCTGGGTGTTGCTGTAGCTTTTATTTTTCGATGTCAGTCGGGATCGAAGGATGGTATTCAAAACGGCTGAAGACAACGCGCATATGAATGCGGTGATGGAAAAGACAGCAATGAGATCGATCGTCATAGGGCTTATCAAAACCTCGTTCAGCCTGCCCTGCCTCCGAACCAACGGCAAGCCCGCGATGGCTAGGGCGAGCCCATAGGAAGACTCGTTCGGTCGCCAGTGGATTTTTACGAAATTAAACAAGTAGAGGCCTGACCCCTTTGGATCGGCCCTTCGGATCGGCTCCTCACTTTTTTGACCTGTCCCTAAGAATTCCCTGACGGCTCAGTTACAAAAGGCATTTTTCAATACTTGGAGAAACTCTTCGCGCGCAGGGTTCGCTAAGATTGTCAGACGGATACCCAGAACCTGGGCGACGACTTTACCGTGCTCCAGCTCAGCTTGCTGCATTTCAGCAAGAACACCTGAGGTTATAATTTTCCCATCACGCTCATAAATGCGGGCCGCCATCTCTTCCGGAAGACCCGTGAAGATCACTGCTTCCATAATTGGAATTGAAGCGAACGTTTCCGTCGGAACAGGAACGATGCCTAAGGTTGTGCTTCGGATAACAAAATGTCCATCGAGCACGTAATCTTGATCGGGAACAAAGCGTGCCAGTGCTTGAAGAAGGATATCTTGATTTTTACTAACGTTCTTCACTTCTTTGAATAGCTCTGCGTCATCATCGCTAACCTTTTTTATTAGAGAACTTGCGACGTAACAACCCAATGATAATTCCTTTGCTACACTTGCGGATAATGTACTTTTTCCGACCCCATGGACTCCGCCAACAAAGAAACATCTTTTATGTTGTGTTTTCATTGTAAATTCTGTCGATAAATTTCTTATCGATATATCGATAAGATTGCGGGATTTTAAATCCACGCCGGATCTTTGACACTGGAATTGAAACGCTCAGCTTAACTACCCTACCGAGCTTCAAGACGCAAACCGATTCAGATTTTCGAAAATACGAATCGAATTCCTTTTTAGCAATTCCTCCAATTTTTCGTGTCTCTGCCCAAATTTGATCTGCTGCGCCACACATAACACATGCAGCCACCGCCAACCCAACAATTCGTTTTGTTGGCGAACTTTCATAGAGTACAACTAGTGAAATAGGTCTGCGCGGCGGTTTTCGCCGGTACTCCACTTGTTTTTTGCCGCTCAAGATGAGCTTCATGAATCGCGGCTTAATCGGCAAAAAAACAGCTTCTGACCCCGGCAAGATCGATAATTTTTTTGAAAGCATTGATTGAAATATTTCGGATTGACTGAATTGGCCCCTTTAAAATTCCTTGTTCTTCCAGGACAGATGCGGACGGTCCATTGTCTAGGTGGAAAGCCAAGCGGAAAAGAACAACGCGAACCGTTTTTTGTGCCATACTCTTAATATCGGGATAGGCATAGACGGTTCGCTTGGCTACGCTTTGGAGTATTTCATCGATATCGCTACTGAGAAAGGCACTTTCAACCACGCCAACAGTCGTCAATTTCCTCAAATCGCCGGAGCGATAAAACACGACAATGTCTCCAGCCTTGATGTCCTTTATTTTCGAATGGCATAAATAAGCCAAAATAAGGCCGTTTCCAATGATTGGATCGGCGAAAAGCTGGAACTGGGAACTTATTTCCGGAAATAAGAGACCGTGAAACCTCGGTTGAATTGGGATGAGTAATATTCGAGTTTCTCCATCCGCCTTAATCGACGGAGAGTAGCGCACATGATATTCGAGCGAAGACAGAGCTGAATTCGGTGGAGCTTGCGGCGTATCTTTGACCAAAACTCGATCACGCCCCTTGTAAATCCCTGAATCTCGAAATCCATATTTCACACATAAATCCATTAAATGTAACTCATCAGGCACCATCGTTAGGTATACGTGCTCTAAGCCATTTTTATACGCATACTGAAAGGCAGCCTTTAAAAAAAGCTCCCCTACCCTTCGTCCACGAACTTCCTCGCCAACCTTGAAAGTGCATAGCTTTAATACAGATCCACCCAGCACACGACCATCGTCATTGATAGGAGGAGACTCTTCTCGCTTGTAGATACAAATCGCTTTGGGAGAGTCTTTCTCTAAGTAAACCCAAGCCGAACGTCCGTCTTGCGCGGATCGCGCGAACCATGCATCAAACTGGTCATACCCCTGTCGTAGCGAGTCAAAAAATCTGTCTTTAATATTGAGCGTATAAATTGGAACATTCTGAATGTTCGGAAATGTGACATCTGCGACAGCGTGCAGGCGCTCCAATAATGAAACACCCTGTTGAACATAAAGCACCCGATCTGATAATCCGCGACTCGAAGACTCATTATGTATCTCGCGATCTTCCGTGATCAGGAACGAGGCTGCGTTTCGCTCGAGGGAAAAAAGAATCTCAGAATCAACCCCATCGTTGTCTAACTTTAGTAATTCAACAGTTGGCGCAAATCTGGGAGGTGCATCTAAAATGGGATATCTGGCTAAACGAGATAACGTAATTGCGCGTCGTTGTGCATTTTGATCACGTTCGATATCCGTGCGCGACGCTGGATGGACTAATAATTGATGCCCATTTGTCGTAGCTAGCTGGTGAAAACGCGCAAGATGTGGCTCTAGCGCCTTACTGGAATCTTCCAGAGGGATAAGAATGTTGGTATCAAGCAATATCCTCACGGTAAAAAAAAGCCCTCCAGAAAGGAGGGCCTGATTCGGATCAATTGCGATATTATTACTGGCACGCCTCGCAGGTGCCGCCGTTCCTCATTGCATCGATTGAGCACGCGTTCTTTTCTGCATCAGTGTACACACGTTTAATTTCCGTGTTCACGCTGACTTGGTCGCGATGGGCCGTTGGCGCAGCGTCGCCAATCGCGATGGCCATCAGGCCGGCGATGGTGTCGCCGGAGTTGATTCCGCCGTCCTGGCCTTCCTTGACCGCGCCGCGGACTTCCTTCTTCACCGAGATGGTCGCTTTCTCGATGTTGGACGCGCCGAGGGTGCGGAGGTAATACGTGGTCTTCAGGCCTTGGTGCCAGGCCGCACGGTACATGTGGCTGAGGGTCTTCAGGTCGGGCGTCTTCAGCCAGAGGTTCACGGACTGCGCCT